>Ga0118677_10015866_pt1 | contig 10409 bp, 11 predicted proteins | sample AliMusrvi5mmetaG_FD_86154 | JGI IMG/M metagenome (GOLD analysis project Ga0118677, IMG submission 86154)
AATGGAAATGTAATAATAATCTTTAAACTCAAAATGGCGTTAAAGCGCCCCCCGCCGCTACAGATATGCTCAAACAGAATCCTGATTTAATCGCAAAAAACAATCCTCTATGAGCGACACCGTGCCAGAAATTTTCATTTACAAAATGGTAGTGGACAATGGCGGTGCGCCATGTGTCACCGGCAATCTTTTGAGTTTGGCGATTTGCAAACCCAAAATTCGAAAATCTGCCGGTGAGGGTTCACTGATATTTGGATTCGGTGGCAAGAAGTATAAAGAACAATTGATTTACATTGCCTGCGTGACGAACAAGCTCGAACTAGACGATTATTATCAACAATACGCACGCCGTGCGGACTGCATTTATAAAAGCGTAAATGGCAAAGCTGAACTTAGAAGGTCAGCAAAATTTCATAAAGGTTCAGGCCACATAAAACGCGATGTCGGAAATAATTTTGAAAATGCCTTTGTGTTACTCAGCAAAGATTTTCGATACTTCGGAAACAAGAGCAACGCTGATTACAAAACAAATTGTCCAAATCTCAAAATGCTGATTGAAGGCTTGACGCAAGGACATCGCAAACATCACAAGACTGCGTTGAGGGATGAATTGCTCAAATTAAAAGAGGAGATTTGGAAGAACAACAAACGGATGAAAATCGGTGATCCTTCCGATGTCGGTTCGCGTTTGGCCTGTAACACAGATTCTCCAAGCGCAAGTTGTTAAAGGCAAAGCCAACGTGGTCTTTTGCGACGGCCACGTCGAATCACCGACGCTGAAATTTCTGTTCGAAGACACCAGCACCGCGGCCCTGGCGCGCTGGAACCGCGACCCTCTGCCGCACCGCGAAAAATTGTCGCCGTAGAGCCAAAGCGGCGGAGGGCCGCCGCACTCCAAAACGCTGGCGCGAAAATCCACCGGCCGGGTGAACGCGAAGCGTCTTGGAGTGCTCCAGTCCTCTGGAGTGGTCAACGACAATCATTTTTTTATCTGGCGACGATTATTATTTGCCAGTAGCTCGGGGTTAATTTGTTCATCTGTGCTCCACGATTATTCTGGTTGGGGAGACGCCTGCGGTGGAACGGAGTCTTTGACACCGGCAGGTGGCAAAGACGGAGTGGAACCGCAGGCGTCTCCGGGCGGGTTGACCAGAGGCTGGTCTCGCCCCTGTGCCTTCTGCGCGCGCACGCTCTCGCCGTTAAACTCCAAGATCATGGCGTGATGCACCAACCGGTCAATCGCGGCCATCGTCGTCATCGGATCCTTGAAGATTTGGTCCCATTTTGAGAACACCAGGTTGCTGCTGATGAGCACGCTGCGCCGTTCATAACGTTCGGCCAAAAATGTGAACAACACCTCCATTTCCTCGCGCGATTGCTGAACATACCCGAGGTCATCAATTATGATAACTGGATAGCGGTCCAGGCGCTTGAGCTCACTGTCCAGCCGCAGGGCCTGCTTGGCGATCAACAGCTGCTGCACCAGTTTGAACGTCGGCGTAAACAGCACCGAATAGCGATGCCGCAGGATCAGCTCGCGACCCACTGCGGCCAAAAAGTGCGACTTGCCCCGGCCCGGCAGGCCAAACGCTAAAATATTTTCCGCCCGTTCGACAAAGTGGCCTTCCAGCAAAGTGGGCAGCATCCGGCGGATTTTCGTCGGCAACAGTTTTTCATCCAGGTTTCCCAGCGTCTTGCCGTCGGGCAGACCCGACGCTTTGAGCAGCCGTTGCATTTTGCGCTCGCGCCGATCTTGCTCCTCGCTTTCACACAAGTGCTGGAGCAGGCGTTTGTAGCCCCAGCTCTCCCGCTCGGCCCGCGCGACACTTTCCGCCCACATCGCCGCCATGGTGGGCAACCGGAACGAGCGCAGCAGTCCCGCCAGGCCATCAGTTGACATCGGCCACCTCCTGACTCAGCAACGCGTCATACGAACACCACTCCGGCTGCAGCTCCGCCAGTTCCATCGGCGACCGTGGAACGGGCTGCAACACGCAGCGTAGCTCCGCCACACTCCAGGCCGGATACGGCGGGCTCAGGTAATCGGCCAGCATCACTTCGACATTGCTCGCCCCCACCTCGCTGGCCAGCTTGAGCAGCCGCAGATATTCCACCGTGCCGCAGCGCGCTCCCTGCTGCGCGACCAAGTGATCATAAGCCAGCCGCAACAGCCGGCTGGGAAACAGCTGTTCCCGATACCGATACCTTTCAAACGCCCCGGGCTTGCGTAACAGATGATCAATCACGTGCCGGTAATCCAGCACCATCCCTTGGTTGCCCGTGTGCCGGGGCAAACTCAGCAACAGTTCCCGGCCGCTGTAGAGTTTGAGCTCCCGTTCGTAAACCTCCACCTTGAGTTCCTGACCAATCAACCGGGCCGGCACCGAGTAGCCCACTTTCTTGACCCGGATCGTGCTGCCCGAACCGACCCGGCAAATCACCTCGTCGTATTCGCTCAGCCGCGTGGGCGGCAACAGCTGCATCACGGCCAACTCCGCGGCCAACTTCTCCCGCCGGCCTTGATTGCCCCGCTCCAGGATCTGTTCCAAAAAACGTTCATAGTCGCCTTCCGTCACGAACTCCCGGCTGCCCCGCAGCAACAGATGCTGGCGCAGCCGGCGCTTCAAATGACCGTTGCTCGACTCCACATCGCCATTCTCATTGGGACAGTTGATCCCGATGGTCCGGGGCACCAAGCCGTAATGCGCACATAACGAGGCGAACGGTTCATTGAATGTCCGGGCAGTCTCACCCCCGCCGATCCGGTGCGTGGCCGCGCTGCTGTTGTCCACCCGCAATTCCTGCGGCACCTTGCCCAGCCGGTGCAAGCCAGCCTGCAAGCCCTGCCGCAACGACAATAACGATTCGGACCGGCAGCGCGTCGCCCATTCCCAATTGGAATGCGGCAACACGCAGTGACAGAGCAAATGCGCGTAAGGTTCGCCGGCGATCGTGATGCCCAACTCGTCGGCGTTGGTCCAGTCCAACTGCAACGCGCGCCCAGCCTCCCAGTCCTGGGGAAAAAAGACCTCCTGGTCCGCCCCATGCGCCAAGCGCCATCGTTTGACCCGGCGTTGAAATGTCCGCAGATGCTTTTCCTGCACCGCCCAAGGTGATCGCTCCCACAAATGTTCAAACAACGCCTTGGCCTCCAAATCCGGGGCTTCCGCCAGCAGCGTCTCGGCTTGTGGCCAAATCTCCACCAGCGGATCTTTACGTGTTCGCCAACCGTGCTTGGCCTGCAGTTCCTGCGGCGGCTGCGCCGCCGTCACATACTTCCGGGCCGTCGGCCGGCTCATGGCCGCCTTCAGCGCGCTGTTCGTTACGTTTCCAGTAGCTTGATATTCACTCATCAGTTTTCGGTATTGTTGTTTGGTGATCATTCGCAGCGGCCCCCGCCGCGACCCTCTGGTCGCGGCAAAAACCACTGCGCCATCATCCCAAACCACCGCCAAACCAATAATCGTCACTGGAAAATTCTAATTGTCGCTAGCCACGGCATACCCGTTTTTCGTATTTTTGGCCTAAATCATCAAAAAACCGCAGTTTATTTTATTTTTGGCCGGTTTTCAGACTTTCCCACTATGTTTCATTGCCTTCGGACGACGTGGAAAGGCAATGAAACGTCGCGGGAAGACAATGAAACTCCAGGGGAAAGCACCAGAACTATGTTTCCTTGCCTTAAATCGTCATCCGCAAGTGGCTCCGCATTTCGTCCGGAAACGTAGCAGGCGCGGACCGGGGAGTTGTGGTTAAGTGGCGGTGTTCTTGGCGGCGGGTGTCGCGGGAATTAAAAATTGGACGGGGGTGTCCGGATGGTGCTTTGTTGCTCCCTCTTTTTGTTGATATTTGGCCTCAAACAAAGGAAGCACACTTTATTTGCCAATTGATGGGACGTGCAGTTTTTCCCATTTGATGACGGCTTTTATCCAGCCTTCTGCCAGCAGGTCGCTCAAAACCTTGAAGGTTTTTTTGTTGGCGACGAAGGGCGTGGAAGAAGCTTTTTTGTCCGCCTCGGTCAGCGCCGCCGAGCCTCCTGAAGCACCCGCGGCGACGGCCGGCGGCGGGGAAAAACTCCCGCGCGCTTTCCCCGGCGCGGAAGGATTCGGCGCTTATACCCCCGGCGGACGAGGCGGCAAGGTCTTTCGGGTGACCACTCTCGAGGACTATCGTCACAAGGAGCCGCCGATACCGGGCAGCTTGCGATTGGCTATCCTGGCCAAGGAACCGCGGATGGTGATCTTCGCCGTCTCCGGAACGATCCACCTCAAAGAGCGGCTTAGGCTCGACTCCCCTTTTGTCACCCTCGCGGGTCAGACCGCCCCCGGGGACGGCATCTGCCTGGCAGACCAGGGCACGTCCGTCGCCACGCATGATGTGATCCTTCGGCATATGCGCTTTCGCCACGGCGACGCCAGCGGCAACGACAGCGATAGCCTCTGGTTCCGCAATGCGCAGAATGTCATCGTGGATCACTGCTCGATGTCCTGGGGACTGGACGAGAACTTCTCCTTCACCAAGTCCACTACCAATGTCACCGCCCAGTGGTGCCTCATCTCCGAAGGGCTCAACCCCAAACACCACGGCTATGGTTCATTGATTGCCCCGGATGTGGACTGCCGGATGTCCTTGGATCCATATTCATACTACACTCTGGCTGCTACAGGTGGGTTGAAAAGTTGCGGTTGGTTGTCTAAGACGCGAATCCGCAGGCCTTTGTGTTTGCCACGGCTGACAGGAACCACCGGGAGTTCGCCGCGCTTTACACGTTGCATGATTGTCTGGCGCGACACGCCGAGAATGCGCATGGCTTGGGGCATGGCTACATAATCTGGCGGCACCTCAGGCACGATCAAGTTTTTGAGTTCTTGGTTCATCCGAATGCGCCAGGGGGCGCCCGGAGTCACTTGCTCGCCTCCAACAAATCCGTCATTGAGCCATCGTAGCAGGGTGGAGGCAGCCACTCCGAGTTGATCAGCCGCGGCTTGAACCGTGAGCAACTCACCTTCGGAAGGCGTTGCCGGCGCTTGATAGCACGGGATATTCCAATGCCGACGGAGGCTAGCGACGCGGCTAGCCGTGAAGCTTTCACCGCGGGCCGTTTTCCTTCCCTGGCGGTTGAGCACCGCGGCCATAACCGTGTCGGGATGATGCACGGCCAAGCGGCGCATGAGAGCGATTGTTTCTTCATCCGTTCGGATCGGAGCCGGTCTGGGAACTTGCCAAACCACGTCGAGTTCGGACACGGCGCTGGTCTTCCAGCACAATACCAAGTGGGCCTTGCCTTCGTCGGTCAACACATTGATTTTTACTTCCTCCAGCAAACTGCGCAAGAGATCCTTTCGATCCCTAGCCGTCGTCGTGGGCGCGTCCCAAACCCGTTTCAAATCGCTCCCCAAAGCGCGGATCTGTTCCCGTTGCGGGTCAGTCAGTTGCAGCCGTTGCTCCTGCTCTTTACGCGCCCATTCGGCTTCCAGGGTTCGCTGGTCCTGGAGTTTGCTTTCCCACTCGGTTTCCAGCGTGCGAGCGACCAAGCGGTTTTCGGGCTCCACGCTGTGGAACCGGCGTTCGGCTCGCTCGGCTTCATACCGAGCCCGCTCGACTTGCAGACGATACTGTTTGAGCGCGCTCTGGTCCTGCGCTTCCCCGAGGCTCTGAGCGAGGATAGCGGCCTCGAGTCCCGCCGGAGAGATCGCCGCCAGAAACGTTTCCACCACGGCCTGATCGACCCGAACTCCCCCCACCCGCAGGCACCACGTCCCGCGGCCATTGAGTGCTTGACTGTTGGCACAGTAATAGCCCGGGGTGGAGTTCTTGCCTTGATAGTAAACCCGCATGTGCCGGCCACAGCGGCCGCAGGTCGCCAGTCCTTGGAGCAGTGCCGATCCTTCCCGCACCGCGCCGGCCGCTTGCTCCGGAGCGGGATGATAGTTGCTGGCCATACGCGCTTGATTCATTTCAAAGGTAGCCCAGTCGATAAAGCCAGGATGATGATCGCGGATTAAAACCGCCCATTGCTCCTGGGGCAGCAGCCGCACTCGTTTGCGGACGCGTCCGATTTCATCGACGTAGCGTTCACAGCGGCTTTTACCATACGCATAAGCTACTGCATAGACCGGGTTGCTCAAGACGGTATGCACGGCGATGTAAGTGGGTTTGACCCAGAGGATTTGTCCGCTCGGGCACTGATGCGGAAAGGACAGACCCTCGGAGTGGAACCAAAGCCACACCTGACGCGCCGAACCCAATTGCGCAAACTTCTCGAATACCGTGCGGATCGCGCCCGTGACCGCTTGATCGGGATGGAAAACCACTTCGCCCTCCCCTTCGCCCCAGAGCAGCCCCACGGGTAAACCGCGCCGCAGCTCGCCGCGTTTGGCTTTGTTGCGGATGGCGCCATTAAGGCGCGTACGTAGCACGTGCAACTCGGCTTCCGCCATGGTGCCTTTAAGCCCCAGCAAGAGCCGATCATTGAACAAGCCGGGATGATAGAGCCCCTCGAGGTCGCCGATGAGCGTATCGGTGACGCCACACAACTCCAGGAGGCGGTACCACTCGACATTGTTGCGGGCAAGGCGCGAGGCTTCCAGGCAGAGGATGAGGCCGACCTGGCCCAGGGCGACTTCCTGGATCATCTGCGCAAAGCCGTGGCGCGTGACCAGGCCCGAGCCGGTGTGAGCCAGGTCTTCATCGATCACTTTGATTTGCGTTTTTGACCAGCCCAGCAGGGCGGCACGTTCCGTCAACTGGTATTGGCGCTGGGTCGACTCGCGATTGACCAGCACTTGCGTGGCCGAGGACTGGCGGATGTAAACGTAAGCCGAGCGGCGCAGATGGGTGTCTTGGATCTTGAGATTATCGCTCAGGGTGTTTGCTTTCGTCCGAGGGCGGAGGGTTTGTGGGAAGACCTGGCACCAACCTCACTATGAGTTGGGCCAGGTACCGGACAAGACTGCTCCGCTGTTGGGGCGAGAGCTGTTGGTAAATGGGTGGAGTGGGATGAGGTTCCGCGCTCCACAATTCTAGTTGCGGCTTTTGCATGTTCGTTTTCCAGGATTGGCAAGTTTTGGCTTGTCGACGGACCGGATTCGATCCGGCGCAATAAACAGTCAACCCGTTGGCGCAGGCGTAACAAGTCCGATGCGGAACCGACGCTGGAACACGGCGGTGCAGAACTCTCCGGGCTGCTCGCAACGTCGGTCCAAGCCACGGGCACGTAGGAGCGGCTGCCGTCGGGCAGCACGAGCACGAAATGCGGCTTTCCTCGATGCCGCAGCTTGGCGAACACTTCGAGCACCTTGCCTTCGAGGGCATGGTGCGGACGTGTCACCCGGACTTGGGATGGAAGGTCGCGGAGGTGGGTAGTGTGTCGTAGGTTTCTTCCACCACAACCTCTACGCCGACAACTTTGGCCGCAACCCGCGGGTCGGCTCGCGCACGAAGGTTGCTTTCCTCTTCGACTACCGCAACAACGTCATCTTCAACTGGGGCACCGGCTATGACTGGGGCGTCTATGGCAACGAGGAAGTCGAGAACGTGGACCTGAACTTCATCGGCAACTACGCCATCGCCGGCCCTGATACCTCCATCGAGGCAACCCGCGCCAAGGGCTTCACGCCCAGATTCGATCTGACGACCGCCGGCTACCGCCAGGCGGCACTCTCCTCCAACCGCAAGACATCTCGCATTTACCAGTCCGGCAACAAAATTGACAGCAACGTGAACGGCAAGCTCGATGGCCGCGATAACGGCTGGAGCATGGTGAACGGCGTTTACACCCGGATGGACGCACCCTTCCCCGTCCCGACCGCGTTTGCCGTGACGACGGAGTCAGTTGATCAGGCGTATGACCGGGTGGTGTCATCAGCCGGCGCCCGCCCCTGGCGCCGTGACGCCGTGGACAACCGGGTCGTCGAGGGTGTCCGGAATCAGACCGGCAGAGTTATCAACAGCCAAAGCGAAGTCGGCGGCTGGCCGGAACTCAAGAGCACCCCGGCGCCTCTGGATACCTACGGCGACGGCATCCCTGACGAATGGGAAGAGGCACAGGGGATGAATCCCAACGACCCTCACGATGCCGCCCGCACCGCCCGGGACGGCAGCGGCTACTCGAACCTCGACCTCTACCTCGATAGCCTTATTCCGCCGGCTTTCAAGACCCCATGACCGGCCGCGTCTCGTCCGCAGGGCTAACGCTGGGGGTGGCTGTCGATCTTCTGTCTTCCCTCGGCTGACAGGAGGTCAGCGGAGTGCAACTTGCGGGTCAGGTCGATCTGGCGAGTGCCAATCTTGTCGTTCTTCGACTCGTTCATGCGCAGGGGCATGAGCGCCAGGGCAACGAAAGCCAGGCGGCGGAGCAGTTCAAGCGGGGAAGCTGTCGGCATTGGGCTGGGGGGCTTGCTCAAAGCCCGAACTCCTTCTGATGCCCCTGTTTTTTCTTCGACTCTGGCGCCTTCTTGAACGTCTCATCCAGCGCCGCCACGTTTGACGCCCGCTCGATCCCCTTGCCATCCATCAACTCCTTCACCGTCCGCAATTGCAGCCGTGGATACTGCTGCCCGTTCATCTTGTGCGCGTAGAACCCGGCGCTCGCGTGATCCATTTTCCGAAACTCGACAAGTGACGCCTGCAAGATGCCAGCATCGGGCGGCAAGGTCAGGGTGGCAAGGTGTCGCGAATTTCAGCAAGTGTCACGGCGCGGGCCTCTGTTGCTGTTGCTGGCCGGCGTTGCCGGTCGGCTTGGAATAGGGTAGCTTGTGCATAGTTCCTTGCCGGGTCTGGCGCGCCTTTTGAAAATGCGCCGGGTCCGGCCTCCTTTCTTTTCAGGCGGCAATTTGGACGCGGCGGCGGTCCAACCATTGCTCAAGGTCTTTTCGGCGATAGCGTAGGCTTTTGGCTGTGATGCGAATATGGGGCAGCGCGTTGCGGCTGCGCCACAGCCGCAAGGTTCTTGAAGTGACGGAGAGAAACTTGCAGGCGGCTGCGTCGTTGAATATCTCAGTTGCCGGGGACAAGTTCATTTCCCCGCCGTTTTGAGTAGTGGCTTTATGTGTCATCATTCAACGCGTGCGGTCAAATGACGTGCTCACTTGCGGCGGTGAATGACGCAAACAACCCTGCAAATGCAGGGTTTTGTGGGGGTCCAACTTTGTTGCTAAAGTCAAATAGCTACATTTGGCTTGGTAGCGCAACGCAGTCAGCGGCGGGTTTATCGGTGCGGCCTTTGAGGAAACGCGGCTCGCGGAATTTGCCTTTGACGGTGCGGCCTTGCGCGGCGATTTCCAGCACGTCGCCAGTTCGCAAGCTTTCGAGTGTGGAGAACTGAAAACCGCAACTTTGCCGCAGTCCACAAGTCTGCCGTCGTCGCTGTATTGGCCGATGCTCACGCTTCGCGTTGTGGATGCCAGGGCGGTAACTACCACGTCAAAGGTTTCCAGGCGCTTGGCTTTGAGCCAGCCGACGCCATAGGGTGCGGAAAGCTGTTTCGCGCAAATTCCCTCGCAACCTCGGATCAAGACTTCAGCCAGGTATTCGCTGCCAGACTGGCCAGGGCGTGCCGTTGGGATCGGCCTTATCCAGTCAGGGAAAGCCGACTGCAACGCCTTCAAGGCGGCTCCGCGCTCGCGCAATGGCAGCCGTCGCAAGTCCTCGCCGTCCGCCTCGATCACGTCAAAGGCAAAATAGACGTTGCCGACAAGCTCGCCGTCCAGCGTGCAACCGGCCAGCGCTGCCGGCAGTTCACCGGGCAAGCGGTAGCGCAACGCACGGCCTCGCAATTCACCGTTGGCCAGTAAGCCGCGTTTGCCGTCCGCCTTCGTTTCAAAGGTCCAGTCTGGCGACGCCTTCCAGGCCAGCGCGACGGCCAGCGCAACGGGTTGCGGTGCGGGAAAGGTCGCGGCGTTCATATTGCGGCCTCCGCTTTCAGGGTAAGCACGTTTGCCGCTTGCTCGGGCGCAATGGCAAACCACGTCCGGGCGGCCTCGGGGCGGACAAGCTCGCGGTAGTGCCTGAATACCATTGCCGGGCTGTTGCCGGCCTCCAGGGCCACTTGCGCGGCGCTTTGGGTGTCGGCCAAGCGGTAGGAAATAAACGAGTGGCGCAAGCCGTTATCCTTCCAGGGTGTGCCGGACTTTTCGACGGTTACAGCGCGGACCTCGCGCAGTCCGGCCTCTGTGAGTTTGCAGACGTTCCCGCGTTGGCTTGGGCAAGTGGCGAGCCAAGCCGCAAGGTTTGGCAGGATAGGCACAAGCCTGCGGCTGCGAGTCTTGGCCTGGCCTGCGGCTACGTGAATGAAGTTGCCGGGCAGGTCGATGTCCGGCCATTCGATGCGCTGAATTTCAGCGGATCTCAAGCCAGCGAAAGCGCCAAGCGCCACGAACGGCAGAAACTCTTTCGGGGCGGCTTTGAGC
>Ga0118677_10015868_pt1 | contig 10408 bp, 11 predicted proteins | sample AliMusrvi5mmetaG_FD_86154 | JGI IMG/M metagenome (GOLD analysis project Ga0118677, IMG submission 86154)
GATATCGAAATATATTATGATATTCTGACCTAAAAACAGGGGATAAACCCTTAAAAACGAGGCTTTTGGATAAAAATTACTTGCTTTGATTTATTTTTTTTATATTGATATCTATTATGCAACTGGATAGCGTATTGATTTTTATTCATTTGGACGACTCTTCACCTGAAGATTTTAACGAATAGCGTCTATAAACCATGAGCTTATGAAGCATGAAAAACATTTACTTCCTTTGTCATTTTTTACAATCCTGATTGTATTCGGCTTGACGTTATGCCTTGATGGTATGCGCCTTTCAGGGATAACCACAAACTACAACCCTCTCTATAACACAGCTGAAGCAACCCAGCGTACAACTCAAGCTTCATCAAAACAAAACAAGCCTCTCTCTCTTGTTTCTGAAGGAAAAGCATCCTATTACGCCGATCAGTTTCACGGACGAAGAACCGCAAACGGCGAAACCTTCAATATGCACGAATTGACAGCTGCTCATCCATCCCTTCCTTTCGGCACCTGGGTAAAAGTAACAAACCTCAACAATGGCAAAGATGTCGTTGTCCGCATCAATGATAGAGGCCCATTTGTCAAAGGCAGAATAATCGATCTCTCTATTGACGCAGCAAAAGAAATCGGCATCATGAGGTCTGGAACAGTCAGGGTAAAACTTGAAGCATTCAAATCGGATCCTTCAGCATAACTCACTGCCTGATTGGTTCGGTTTTTCTACTTGAAAAAACGAACCAATCACTGTTGAAAGTAATGCTGTCAGGATATGCTATCTTTACCAGAAATTTTTTTATATTGAGAAGTTGAAGCTTTATAGGCTTTTTCGTTAGTCGAAATACCAGGGCATCTGGTTTTTTTTTGCCCGCTGATATCGAGGCTCATTACCTGTCATATTATCCGGTAGCATGCCGGTGAGGCATTTCCTTAACGACCTGCCATCGACAGTATCCATTGAGCCGCACCATACCATGACAAAGAGATACCGGAAACGGTCGAAATGACAACGTTTAACAAAACGCTCATAACCCTTGGCATTATGACAAAGAAAAAACGATTCACTCCATCAGCTTGTTTATCCGCACTCTTAACCGTAACTTTTTGTGGAGCACTGAACATAGGAACACTCTATGCATCAGCAACCCCTGAGGTTCACAACCCGTCATCACCAAGCATACAGTGGTTACCGGAGAACAGTAGTGTTAACCCCGCATCCTCAACAAGCAGAAGATCAATAGAATCAGGAGAACGCTACCTTGTCGCAGAAGGAAAAGCTTCATATTACGCCAGGAATTTTAACGGCAAAAAAACAGCCAGCGGCGAGTCATTTCATCTCGGCCATTTCACAGCCGCTCACCGAACCCTTCCTTTCGGTACCAGCGTCAAAGTCATAAATCTTGACAATGGAAAAAATGTTATAGTGCGCATCAACGACCGCGGTCCGCACTTAAAAGGAAGAATAATTGACGTCTCTCCAGCTGCAGCTAAAGAAATTGGATTGTTGGGTAATGGAACAGCAAACGTTCGTATAGAAGCTTACGATTAAATTGCTTTTACAGCTTTTTATAAACCATGATAAGCCCAGTACCAACATTACTCATAAACTCTGATTTATCAAACCCAGAGTAAACGCCCTCCAAGGAGAATCCCGCAGCTTGATGTAACTGACAATAAGCTTCCGAAGTAAGAGGATAAAGCCGGGAGTGCTCGTTGAACACGGTTTTCCCTTCTGAAACAAGCTGCACTTCAAAAGTAACCTGTTCTGGCGAGATAAGAGTATAACTACGATGAAACGTGACATCCCCCCCTGTAATTGTTTTTATCGGAAAGGTGTAATCCTTCAATGTCATCAGATAGTCCCAGTTAACCACCTGAACGATCCAGTAGCCTCCAGTTTCAACAGAAGCATAAACATCAGAAAGGAAAGGTTCTACGCTCGCAAACGGAAGATGAGCTAATACATTGCCTATTGAATAAATAAGCTGAAATGGACGCTTAAGCGAACCTATCCCGGCGATATCCATACATCGGAACACTCCTTGCGGATAAACAGCGAACGCCTCATCAATCATCATCTGATCGAGATCAATTCCAGTAACCTGAAAACCATCACGCAAAAATAAACCGCAATAGTGGCCAGGCCCACATCCAGCATCAAGTACTGCTCCACCTGACCTGCCCGCATGTTCTCTGAGAAAAGAATAAACCTGCTCTCTGACCGGAAAAACCAGCTCGTAATAAGGTGCAAAATCAGAATAAAAAGACATATCGTAATAATCTTATTCTTTTGATGATTGCTTAATGACCCTTCACATACTTGGCAACATGATCAAGAAAATTATTAGCATCAACAACACCAACAATTCTACTATCAGGAATTTCCTTGCCGGTTTTATCAAAGAAAATTATTCCAGGAGGCCCGAAGAGGCCAAATCGCTTCATTAAAGCCCGATCATCCTTAGTATTGGCTGAAACATCAACCTGCAGCAACGTCATGTTCTTGAGCTGCTCAATAACCTTCAAGTCATGAAAGGTAAAACGATCCATCTCCTTGCATGCCACACACCAGTCCGCATAAAAATCAAGCATGACAGGTTTTTTTGCTGAATGAAGGGCACTGTCAAGATCTTCTGCCGATCGTATACGCGTAAAGCCAACGTTCTTTTCTTCTCCTGTACCAGCAGTCGAGGCAGAATGAATCCGTGAGAGCGGTTCAAGAGCATTATTCCCGCCTGAAGCAGCCCCGATAATCTCAAGAAGCCCAATAATTAAAAAGACGATACCAAAGGTTTTTCCAAAGCGTTGAGCTATGGTAAGCTTTTCGGGAAGCTTATTGAACACTCCAAAAAATACAGCACACAGGATAGCAAATGCTCCCCAAAAAAGCAGAAGAACCTGAGCAGAAAGAACCGACGAAACCATCCAGATAGCGACGGCTATCAACAAAAGCCCAAAAACATATTTAACACTGATCATCCATGCTCCGGCCTTCGGCAACAGACTGCCAGCCGACAAACCGACAAGCAGCAATGGAACACTCATCCCTATTCCCATAGAAAAGAGTGCAAAACCGCCAAGAAGGACATCCCGCGTCTGACTGATATAGACGAGGGTGCCTGCAAGCGGTGCCGCGACACAAGGACCAACAATAAGAGCTGATAAAGCACCCATAAAAAACACCCCGGCAAAACGACCACCCTTTAACTTGCGTGAAGTCTGGTTAAGTTTGTTTTGAAGGGAAACGGGCATTTGCAACTGGTAAACATCGAACATCGAAAGGGAAAGGAGCACAAGTAACAAAGCAAACACCGCAAGTACCCATGGCTTTTGCAAAGCACCTGACAAACCCTCTCCAGCCAATCCTGCCGCAACACCAAGCGCAGTATAAACTAACGCCATTCCAAAACAGTAAGCAACTGCCATCAAAAAGCTCCTGCGTCTGGTAACATCCCCCTCTCCGACAATAATTGAAGAAAGAATAGGTATCATCGGCAGAACACAAGGCGTAAAGGATAACAAAAGACCGAACACAAGGAAAGCAAGAGATATTTTCCATAAACTTCCACCTGCAAGAGTAGCCGTAGCAAGAGAAAGATCATTATCAGTTGAGCTCTCTTTCTGCACAGAATTCTTTTGCTGAACAGGAAGAACGGGCTTTTCTACTTCAATGGACCCTTTACCAGCCAGCTCATCAGCTGGGAACAATATCCCCGGCTTGTTCGGATCAACCTTATAAATACGGTTTATTGGTGGATAACACAGGCCATCCTCAGCACACCCCTGGTACTCAACATTGATTGTAAATACACCTTCTACCTTTACAAAAGGGACTTCTACGGTCAGTTTGTCATGGTAGATTTCTACCGTTTCGTTAGTTGAAGGATCAGTAACTTTTATCCCTTTTGGCAATTCCGGGATCTGCAACTGGGCCTTACCGCTCTCAACGCCAATTTTTACCTTATCTCGATACAGCTTATACCCCTTGGCTATATCCCATTGCAGAAGAACAGAATGGGTATTCTTCAGCTCAGCCTTTATCTTAAAAGCTTCTTCCGGGTTAAGAAAATCGGCCGCAAAACACGCATTCACTCTAAGAAAAAGTGCAACAAGAACCACAACAAAAGCAGCAGAACGCCGTACAGAAGAATGATTCATATTCAGCACAGAAAAGTTATTAGATTACGTGGAAATCATATTACGCTCTTACTATAAATCTCTCCAAGCTGATCGACAGCAAAATATCCCATCCCGGAATTTTCCAGAAAAGCTAATCCATCCGCTTCTTTCAGCATTGCTATAGTCGAAAAGCTACCCGCCGTAACAGTTAAAGGAGCTACAACAGTTACTGAACGCCAGAAAGTTACGGGATACCCAGACCGGGGATGAATAATATGGCAGTAGCGATGGCCGTCCACTTCAAAATACCGCTCATAATCTCCACTTGTAGCCAAGGCACCGGTATAGAGAGGAATCGAAGCAATCATTCGATCTTTATGACGCGGGTCCTGTATTCCAATCATCCATGGACTCCCGTCAAGCTTCGGACCCACAACCCTTATATCCCCGGCAAGGTTCACATAGCCATTCCTCACACCTTTCCCATAAACCAAAGCCGCAGCCCTATCGGCAGCATACTCTTTACCAAAACCACCAAAATCCAGCTCCATACCCACAACAGGCAGGCGAACGGATTTTCCCTGCCGTTCGACACTCGACCAGGCAATCAAACTGCATTGCTTGATGAGTATGGCTTTATCAGGCACAACATGATGTCCAAAATCCCAAGCCGTGCGCAAAACACCCGCAGTAATATCAAAAAGTCCACCACTGCTTTCATACAACGTATCAGCGTATTGAAACAAGGAAACCGTCTCATCATCACACGCAACACACTCTTGACCAGCCGCAGCATTTATTCTCGAAACAATACTATCAGCCCGGTATCTGGAATACTTGCGCTCTATCCTCGAAACTTCTTCAATGGCCCTCCCGGCAATAGACTGCGCTTCTTTTTTGGTCTCAGCCGCAAGCACTACTTCACAGCCACATCCCATGGCGTCAAATTCAAACCGAAAAATATCCATACAATTGTCAATTATCCAGTCAACACCTTAGAACTTTTTCGATAGGCCAATCTGAATACTTCTCGCCCCAAACGGTGCTAATCCAGAGTCACCGTTACCATTCAGGCCCCATTTACTTCTCTGCTCATATTCCTCGTATGTAACATCGACCAACCAATCAGGATTCAATTGTTTACTAACTTTTAACCCCAGGGTAATAGCGCCAAAAGCAGACATGCGCTGGTCTTCTGAATAATAGACAGCATCAACAGTTGGCTTGGTCGGTTTCGTAGGATCTGCTTTTTCAGCCGCTCCTACCGCAACATAAAAATCCGCCTCACTTTGACTGTATAGCCTGAGTATAGGAGAAACTGTCCATCCCCGACCCAGAGGCTGAACATATTCACCCTCAAAAGTATGCGCCCTGATGCCGAAAGTATCCGAATAATATCGATACGAAACTTTGGCAGTACCATCAGTCATATCGATATGGTGGTTCCATCGTGCTAAAATCGTGGTATTGTTACGCTCGCTTGGCCTGTTATCATAAAGTTTATACGGATCGGAAAAATCACCGTTCCCGTTAGAATAACCCAGATTCAGCTGAACAATATCATTCTTCGATAAAACCCTTGTAATACCAAAAATACCGGCATAGACTTTCTTCTTATAGGTAATACCAGGCAAGGTAACAGGATTGATGTCATCACTGTTCATACTTGCGCCAAAAGTAAACGTGGTGTTTTTATCTTCCGTTGAAAGGCTTCCCTGAAGAGAAAAGCTGCGGGAAAGATAGTCGGACTCCTTGGAATAACCAGTCCCGAAACTCAGACTTCCATTTAAAAAGTACCGAGTAAGCTCCACATCAACAGCACGTCGTAAATCAGTCATCTTTGTCAAGGCAGACGAATGGTATGTAGGAGAAGCTCCGGAAACAGAATCGGAGGTGTACGTAGTCCCAATAGACCATTCACCAGCAACAGGCACTAATGCATTCATCGAGTAAGCATTAACTCCCATACGACTTGACGAACCAGCTGAAGAAGCGCCGGTTATAACACTGACTCCATCACCAATCTGACTGTCCTTATAATGAAGATATTTAAAACTTACAACCCCCTGATCAGGAGCAGCTTCAGCACAGGCAAACTGCAGCGATGGTAATGCCATTGCTGCAGTTACAAGAGCAGCACCAAAAACTTTTGAAGTTCCTGGCGAAACAGCTGGCACCTTCGTTCGAAAAAAGTTGCCCATTACCCTTTATAAACCCATTAAAATTGCCTGGATACACCAACCTGAACACTTCTTGCCTTAAACGGAGTTAACCCCTTATCACCACCGCCCGACAAGCTCCAATTTGCACGTTGCTCGTAGTACTCATATTTGGCATCAACCAGCCAATCCTTGTTAATCTGTTTGCTCACCTTTAACCCACCAGTAATTGCACCAAAAGCCGATAACCGCTGGTCTTCAGAATAATAAACGGCATCTGTCGGTTTTGGCGTTGCCTGCGTTGGGTCTGCCCACTCAGCGGCAGCAGCAGAAACATAAAAATCCGCCTCGTTCTGTGTATAAAGTCGAAGTAAAGGGGTAACCGTCCAACCTTTATACAATGGCTGAACATACTCTGCATCGAGCGTATGCGCCCTTATCCCAAAGGTGTCGGAATAATACCGATAGGTGAGATGGACAGTTCCGTCTGTTCCATTATCATCAAAATGGTGATTCCATCGAGCAAGAGCAGTAAAACTGTTTCGATCTCTTGGCCTGTTGTCGTTAAGCTTATAAGGATCAGAGTAATAGCCGCTCCCCTTAGAGTAACCAAAATTGAGCTGCACAATGTCCTGCGGGGTCAACACTCTCGTAATCCCTATCAATCCAGCTGAAACCTGCTTTTTCTCATCAAGATTCGGTATGGTTACCGGATTGATTGAGTCATCATTAAAGCTTCCTCCAGCAGTAAATGTTGTATTTTTATCTTCCGTTGAAAGACTGCCCTGAACATTGAACCCTCGTGATATATAATCAGTCTCCTTGGAATAACTGGTACCAAAACTTACGCTACCCCTTGAAAAATAACGGGTAAGCTGAACATCAAGAGCACGCCGTAAATCAGTCATCTTCGCCAGACCAGAAGAATGATAGGTTGGAGATGCACCGGATATCGAATCAGAAGTGTACGTAGTACCAACAGACCAGTCACCGGCAACAGGAACCAGAGCCGAGACAGAGTAAGCATTAACTCTAATCCTGTCCTGAGAACCAGATGATGATGTGCCTGAATTGCTTGGTGTGACCACTGAAGAAGCTCCAGATATGGCATTAACTCCACTGGTAGTGCTCCCTGTCTGACTGACTATCCCCTGACTGTCTTGATAGTTAAGATATTTAAAGCTTACGACACCTCGTTCCGGCGGCGTGTCAGCAGAAGCAAACTGCAGCGATGGTAATGCCATTGCAGCAGTTACAAGAGCAGTACTGAAAACCTTTGACGTTGTAGTTGAACCCGTTACCATAGTATTCCTTTCGTTAAAGTTTCATCAATTACATCCGCAGCCACCACCACCAACCCCGGCTCCACCAGAAGCAGCTTCTCTACTGCTGTAAATATGCTCAGTGTAAGCCTTATCAAGCTTGTCACCCTCAAAAGTCATTTCAGGTCGGGCCAATGTCTCTTTTTCCCAAGGCTGAACGGCAGTCCCAAGCGCACAACCCGACAAACCCAGCATAATCATCATCAACAGAGCATAAAGCAGTTTTTGCATGATTTTGTTATTCATTTTTTTGCCTCCAAAGCAGCCTTAATTTGTTTTTCGAGACTCTCCCTATCAGCTTCTTTAAATCCTGAATGCTGGGAAATAATTTTTCCATCCCTGCCAATAAGAAAACTTGTCGGCATCCCTTTTACGCCGTATGCCCTTGGGGTCAAACCCTTGGAATCAAAGGCAACACTGAATGATGCAGGAATCTGAGACAGAAACTTTTTTGCATCTTCATTTTTCGCATCAAGATTAACACCGATAATCTGCAGACCCTGCGCCCTGTATTTTTCCTGCATTGAGTTCATCCATGAAAAAGATTGCCGGCAGGGACCACACCACGATGCCCAAAAATCGACATAAACCACAGAGCCAACCGTTGAAGAAAGTTTCACTGTTCCCTGCGATCCCGGCAACTCAAAATCTGGCGCTTTAGTGCCAGGCTCCACAGCATATATGTTGCTACTGAAGCTCAAACACACAAAAAAAACAAGCAGAATAAACCCCTTGAATGTGTTGCGATTAATGTTCAACATAGACGATAGATTATTAAGGTTAAAATAAAAATGCCGAAAAAAGCACCAACCTTTTCAGTATGCCAACCGCAGGCATTCATAAATATGGCACCCTATTACGAATGCACGCCCTCAGTTACCACTGACTGACTCTCCCTGAAATCGTTTCATCTCCAGGAAGGACTCAGCAATTTACTGCAACAAGGCCTTATGTAAATATAATCGGGGAATAAAAAGCTGGGAAATGAGAAACCTGAAAGCTATACCTATAGAAGCATAAACAGCACAATACCATCATCTTGATCATACAGTCATCCCTTAATAAAATAATAACTTATCTTAACAAAACGTAACTATTGCAAACTACCATACCAAAGCAAACGATATCACGCATTACCTGCAGAAAAAGAACAATTAATAGCTACATTTGTCGCTTAAAAAAGCTAACAATTGTTACTAATATAAACAAGGCTATCAAAAAAATAATCCGGTCTTAAGAATAAAAATGAGTTCTATTTATCAGAACTCAACGCCTACCTTTATACCATACTCTGACGAATTATTTCCAGGCTCGACTACAGTGATTATTTTTTGAAGGTTTCCTGTTTCAGTTTTAACAATCGAATCTGGTTTGGATACCTTAATATTCCAATAACGGTAATAAGGTTCAAATACCAGACGACATGCATTACTGATATTCTTCAAAATCTTAAGCGATGCCCTTAGGCCATACCCATGATTCTGATCATTGGTAAAATTACCTGAAACTGCAGCACCATTAGTAAGCATATCCCGGGGAACAGAAGTAACCTGTGTGCCATCAACAAAAAAATCGTATTCAAGTATACCTCCAACAGTCAATCCCGTTTCAAGATTGGATGATATTTCAATGCCGATAGGGGAATAATAATAATTTGACTGCCGGTCATATCCAAAAGCTCCTGTTGTAGAAACCAATCCCTCCGACTTGTCAGTTAGCCTCCGATACCCTAATCCAACATATGGAGTAAAAACAGTCTGACCTTGTCGAAAAAGATTTGTACCAAACAAAAATCTGGTTTCAATAATTGAATCAGGTATCCCATGAATAGATCCCGCACCAAATGAAGAATAATCGACTCCCCCCCATAGCGCAGTTGCTTCAGCCTTGATCATTTCGATCGGACCAAGATTTTCACCGCGCCAGGAATACGAAGCTGTAAGTCCATACATAACCCCGGTGTCTTCCATATATCCAGGCTCTGAATAGGAAAATTGAGATACTGAAGGAGCAAGAGTAAATGACGATCCCTGATCCGACAATCCAGCATAAAGGTTATTGAATGCTACTAATTGAAGACATAGAACGCCACCTGTAATTTTCAACACATTCCCCGACATAGCAACAACCTTTATGTTAAAATATTCCTTAGACTACCGTTTTTCAATTATCCTTTAAAACAGACGGGATAAACCAACTTGAATGCTTCTTGCTTTGAATGTTGCCAAGCCTGAATCACCTTTACCACTTAACGCCCATTGGCTGCGCTGTTCATATCCCTCTATTTTAACATCCGCCTGCCAATCCGCATTAAACTGTTTGCTTACCTTAAACCCAAGAGTAACAGCTCCAAAAGCAGAAAGTCGCTGATCTTCTGTATAATATACAGCACCCGTTGGCGGCTGAGTTTGTGTTAACCCAGTTTTATCTGCTTTCTCTGCAGCACTGGCAGCCACATAAAAATCAGCCTCTGTTTGAGTATAAAGCCTGAGCAATGGGGTAACCGTCCAGCCATTATGCAAATGGCTGAACATATTCAGCTTCAAGAGTATGTGCCCTGATACCAAATGTATCTGAGTAATAGCGATACCCAAGCTTTGCAGTACCGTCAGTACCCTCGAAGTGGTGGTTCCACCTGGCTAAAACGGTCGTATTTTTGCGTTCTTCAGGCCTGTTATCATAAAGCTTGTAGGGATCGGAGAAATATCCAGTTCCGTTGGAATACCCCAGATTAAGCTGAGCAATATCATTTTTCGATAGAACCCTGGTAATTCCAAAAATACCGGAATATACTTTCTTATTATATTC
>Ga0118677_10015869_pt1 | contig 10408 bp, 7 predicted proteins | sample AliMusrvi5mmetaG_FD_86154 | JGI IMG/M metagenome (GOLD analysis project Ga0118677, IMG submission 86154)
TATAGGTCATAGTGATAGGCCACCTTTACGCCATTGAAATTTTCCGTAAGTATTCTGTTTGCGGCATCATAGGTGTATGAAACGGTCTGGCTTTTTGCGTCGGTTGTAGTGGTCAAATTGCCTGCCGGGTCATATACGTAGCTCATTTGGTGCTTGTCCGGGTCGTTCATGGCTGTTTTTCTGCCAAGACCGTCAAAGGTCATGGTCTTGACATTGCCTGCGTCATCAGTGACCTTTGTGAGATTATTAAGCCCGTCATATTCATAGCTTGTGGTATAGGTTGCCGACGCGTTTTGCTCCTGCACCTTTACGAGCCTGCCCAGCCCGTCATTGGTGAAGGTGTGGGGATTATTATTTTCGTCATAGGCGATGTTGACCAGCGGCTGATATACAGTTGTGCGAAATGTAGCGTCGGGATTTGTCTCTTTAACAGACCGCCCCTTTTCGTCATATTGAAACGCGGTAAAAGGCTTTGCGGGGTCGGGTGCTTCGTATGCCTTGCCTGCACTGAAATACGGCAGCCACTTCCGGAGCACTCCTTTGCGCAGGTTAAACGTCGCTGCATCACTAACAACCCATTTGGATGATTCACCCTCGGATTTTGTCTGAAGCTTTCTACCCAGACCATCATAGTAACTCACCGCGTCATAAGTATCGCCCGTGCCGGACACTTCGCGGCTTTGGGTTGCCACACTGCTTACGGGGCTGGAGAGATTATACTGAAACACCTGAGTGGGAAGATCAGATGAATCACCCGGCTTTACAATGGAGGTGAGCCTGCCCAAGGGGTCGTACCCAAAACCGGTCACATTGCCGTTGAAATCGGTAAATGAGGTAATTACCCCGAGGCCGACATTATAGCCTGCACTCATGGAAAGGCCCAGGCCGACTAATGTTTCTGAAATAGGAAAGGTGTTAAAGGTGGCGTCGTAGCCGATAGTTCGGGAGTGGCTGTTTCCATCGGTAATGGTAATAATATTGCCGTGGCTGTCATAAGCGTTTGTTAGAAGGGTGATGAGGTTTGTGCCGGCAGTGGCGCCCTCCTGCTTAATGAGATTTCCATTATTGAGGTCATAGCTGTTCTGCTGCAGGCTGATAAAATCGCCTGCAAGGGTTTTTTTGCTTATCTTCGTGGGGCGGTTAACCATCCATTTTGCTTCATCAATCAGGTACTCGGTTGTGGTGAGCACTTCGTCCTTGCCTGCTGATTTGTCGGTTCCCGCTACAATGCCGTAATTAAAATCCTTTATGGTATTGCCGTACTGGTCCTGATCAAACTCGTCGGAAAGGAGCTTGTAACTTGCAGTATTTTCATATAGGTACGTGTTTTTTAAACCGGTAAAAGAATAGCGCACTGTTTCGCTGTTTGTTCCGGTAAAGAGCGTGCGGGTGGTGATGGTGTTTTCCTGAAGGTCAAATAACCCCGCAGGGGGCGTGATCGTTCCCTCCGCAGTCAGGGCGGCAACTGATTTCACCATGCCTTTTCGGCTCTCGTCATCTTTGCCCACATCAAAGGAATACTGCGTTACCAGAGTTGGCGCTGTTGTGTCGCCGTGCTCAACTTTTTTCACTCCGCCGAAGCCGCGAAATTCTTTTTCAATGCCGTCATAATACCCATCGCGGTAAATATAGTCAGACACATACTCATGCCCGCTGTTTAAATCCTTAACCGTTGTTTTGCTTACCACTTGAACCGGAAACGGCAGCTTTGTAGCCCACGGGTTGCCACTATCCCGGTCCGCAAGGTAGAAGTCGGTTGAGGAGGCATAGCTGATCGTGGTTTCCATCCCGAGGCCATTGCTGATTTTCGTGAGCAGGTTGGGATGAACGCCGTTATTGAAATCAACATACTGATAGCTGGTAGATGATGTATCATTGGTTATGAGCAGGTCGCGAAAACCGTCGCCATTCATATCGGCAAAGCGAAAGGCGGAATGGCCGCCGGTAAATGCGGGCGTATTTTCAAAGACAACGGGATCCTTGAATGCATTGTTGCCGGCATTAAGCCAGACGGTAATGGTGGTATTGCCGATAAGCACGGCATCGGCAAGGCCGTCATTATTAATGTCAGACATGACAATGTCGGCGGCATAGGCGCCAAGGCCGGAGGGAGGATTAGCCATTGAAACCGCATCATCAAATGCTCCTTGTCCCATGCTCGGGAAATAGGTAACATTGTCGTCAATGACATAGACAAGGTCTTCCATGCGGTCGCCGTTCATGTCGGCAAGCTTCACATTCGGATCGTCAAAACTCAGGTGGCTGCCGTTGGGCAACTCGGTCATGTAGTCAAATTCGGTATTCCAATTATTATCCTTGTGGTTGAGCCATACATAATAAACCGTGCCCGCATCCAACATCACATCAATCAGCTTGTCATTGTTGACATCCAGCAGTTTGATATTGGCTGCTTCAAAGCTAAAATCCGGATTGGGGCTGCACGGAACCCAGTCGCTTTCTTCCCACGCCAGACCACCTCTGTTTTTGAAATAACCAAACTCAAAACTGTTTTTCACAAACAGGTCGGCAAGCCCATCGCCGTCCATGTCGGACATCATCACCCCATTGGTCGCAAGCAGGTGCTGGGGAGAAGTTGCAGGCAGTACCGGGCTTGCATCCCAGGCCCCCTTGCCCTTGTTCAGGTAAAAATTGTGCTTCCCGTCAACGGGTGATGTATAGACTACATCGGGCAAGGAGTCGCCATCAATATCAATGAGGTCAACATTGCTGTTGGTGAGTGCTATACCGGTAGGCGGCGGATCAGTCATGGCAATGGTTTTGATGCTGTCAGGGTTATAGGCCGTATAGTCAAAAGTAAGTGGAGGAAGAGAACTTGTGCCGTCTGTTCCGGACTGCTTCACCTGCACAAGCTGGGAAAAATTAATTCCGGTTTTGTATTGCAGTTGATATTTGCGGACCAGAGCCCCCTGTGACCGTACTTCTATTGCCGCAAGCCTTTTTGCCGTGAGGACTTGTGACCGGCTATGGTAGTCAGTGAAAGCGTCGGGCCTGGCCTCATAAATGAAGTTCACGGATTTATAGGTGGAATCAGACGCGATGCTGTAGCGTATCTCGCTTGGGTATAGCTGCCCGCCGTCGCTTTGATACAGGTAACGGATTTCATTGCCGTTGGTGTCAACCGACTTTTCAAGAAGCCACTGGAATGTCCCGAGGGGGTTTACCTGTTTACTGACGGCGGTTGTGCCGAAAAACAAATGTGTGCCGTCTTTTTCCCAAGCATCCCAGGTATCGCCGTTCTTGGTAAACTTCATGAACAGGCCTTCGATTTTCAGCCGGAACAACCCTGACCCTAATGGCACCAGCTCGCCGCTTTTAGAATAGATAAACGTATCATTGTCTGCATAGCCTGGAAGCCCCTTGTCGGTCTGCCGCTGAATATTTTCGGTGTTCAGCGCCCAGCCGATGCCGAGCGGTGAATTGCCGTAACCACTGTTGTATTCAAGGGCTACTTCAGGCTGGTGCTTGTTCACGCCCGGCGGCACGGCAATCTTTACCCGGTAGGTTGCCGTGCCGGTATTGAGCTGCGGCTCAAACGATTCGCCCAGGCCCTCAATCGAACCCGGCCCCTTCGGAAGCGATATGACCTGCGGATCAACGCCTGATTTTGAATCGGCAAAGGCAAACGACCAGCAGGGCAATATCAGAGCTCCTGAAATTGCTATTGAGAGAAAAAATTTATATAAATGCCGTCGATGCCAGTTCATATAAAATTTTTTATTTTAATTGTAGGCCGGATTAAGCGAAGCGAATCCGGCAAAGGCCATCATCATTCATTATGTTTTTGCCAATGGCCTCAAATTATCGTTACGCCGTCATTGTCGGCTTTCGTGCCTCAAGCCGACCTACAGTATTTATCATTCCGGCAACGCCCGGAATCCTTACTCTACCGGCCATCACTGCCGCACAGAACTCCGGTCAAGCCGGAGTGACGGAATTAAAAACAACCCTCCTGCAAGTCGCCATAGGTCGGCTTGAGCTAAGCGAAACCCGCCGATCAGTTAAATCATTGATAGCAACATGCCCCTATGGTGTCTATATACAAAATAATATCCTGAATTTTTCCGAGATTAATGTCTCCATAAGAATTAAGCAGCAGCATCGACCACTGAGAAGATGAGACGCCCCTGCCTTGAAATGCCCCTTTCCATTCACCTGTGCCCGTTTGCTGCCTTGGATCTACATTAATAAAGGGCAGCATTTGCACTTGCTTATACGGAGCATAATCGCCGCTTCCCTCAAGCAGAAACTGGTAGTCGTATACCGGGATGTATTCTAGAATATCTCCGGTTGAGTTCCTGAATGACGAGTGTCCTGTCTGAGTAAGTTGTATCCTGGAGCGGATTTGACTGGTCTGGCTTGTGCTGATCCCCACGGAAACACCCTTCACCCCCGTCGTTAACGAACCGCAGTTCGAGGGAATTGCCCCGTTCCATATCTTGAGGTTATAGGCGCCTGAGCTTGCAAGAAATGAATTTGCCTCTGAGATGGTAAAAGAAAATTCAAGTTTTCCCTGGCTGTTGATATGTTCGTTTATGAAAGCCTGCAACTTTTGATTTTTTGCTGAAGCCGACAAGCCATACAATCCCAGTATGTCATTGGCAAGCGATACGGTTTGATAATACGGGTCAAGATATCCCCATGGGCAACTCAGAGTGTTAAACGAATCCAGTTTGTTTATAAAATTCTGCATGTCACCAAGGGTCTGGGCCTTAAACAGATCGGTAATCCGCAAATTGCCCCCGGGAACAATCACATTTGTTAAGGGGGTAAGATATTGATACTCAAGGGCCTTTGCGGCAAGATAGGCATAGTGCGCGGTATAATTCAAAGCTTCGGACAGTTGAATCGCCGCCTGGGATTGGAGCACCCGCAGGGTGGGGGTTTGGGTATTATAATTCAACTGATTAAGCGAGTTTTGATACAGGAACCATTGGGTCTCCTTCTCTTTAAAGGTATTATCAAAGTCCGCCACAGCAGAATTTTTCTGGAAGGCAGTAAGTTCAACTTCAATTTCCGCTTCAGCTTCTGAAAGAAAAAGGTTTTTAATTGCCAGTGCGTTGTCCAAATCTACCTGCAGTATCTCGTAGTCGGTAGTGATGTCTAATAGATCCTTTTCCTTATCTGTGTCGAGCATTAACTGATCATTCCTGATATAGAATGTTTCGGTGGTAGAATGCGTTTTTGTTTTATCGTTTTTTACCCATTTTCCATTTGTTTTCGTTCTCCCTGATACATGCTCGACGGTATCCGTCTCGGTGCGGGCTTTTTTAAGTAGTGCATAGTATTTGTCAATCATAACCGTTTGAGCATTCTGCTGGCTCCTCTTGATTGCAACCTGCCCACTGTGGAACTCGTTTTGATAATTGATTTTTTCAAGGATATCATCCCGATTCTTTCTGGCGGCATTTAACTTAATCTGCGCCTCCATAATATTCCGGTACTTGGAAGCAAGCACCCCGGTGGTAGCCTGAGCGGCAAGACAGGTTTCAAAGTCTGTATCGCTCGTCGCATTATCAATCTGACAATCAAGCAGGTCCCATCCAGCCAATCCCGTGCAGTCGATAAAGGCTGACAACTCAGTCTGGTTATTAACGTCTGGTAGTGTACAGCCGGTGAGCGATACCAGGGTTGAGCCATAGGAGCCCTGAAGGGAATTAATCTGGCTTTGCAGAGCCACATAGTTGGAATCAAAGTCTCTTTTTTCAGCATCAAATGCAGGCTGGTAAATAGAGTTTATCGAGGCTAAATAACTTTTTGCTTGAACAATTAAAGTGGAATAATCATACATCGGCACATAACGGTTATCATAGCCGAGGGGGTTGAGGTTGGAGTTGTAAATATCGCCCTGCTTTCTGAGGGCGGAGAGCGCGTTGGTGAGGCTGTCTCCCCCGTTTTCATCAAAACTTGCTCCGCCGCTTGTATTGGCCTTATCGGCTGCCGCGGCAGCCGCCAGGTAGGCGGTGGTGCTGATGTCCCTGACGGTTGACAATCCAGCCTGCCGGGCCGTGTTCCATTCCTGAGTAGAATCCGGCGACATCTGCCTCGCCAACTGCTTTGATGATTTTTCGCGCAGGGCCATGCTTAAACGTTCTGTAGAGAGATTAAAAAGGCTGAACACTGCATCATTAAAATAATCGGAAACATATAGGTTTGTCCCTACCACCGGGCTGAACCCGTAGATGAATGAATTGACGGCCTTTTCATAATAATACTGCGCACCATGTTGTGGAGTGGAGTATGGTTTTGGTGTATTTGCCATGCACTCGGCAGGGTTTTCTTTACCAGCTCCCAGCAGGCAAATCTGTTCATCCAGTTTCGCATCTATTCCGAGGGTGGCGGAAGAAAATCGGTACTCAACGGCATTAATCAACAATTGATCACCAATCATTATATACATATTGGCTAATAATTTTATGGTATCCAAGAGCTCTTTCTTTGGATCTGACGCATCAGAAGGTGTATAGCCGATATAAAATTCATAGGCAAAGGTATCGCGCGCGATAATAAGGTTTTCTTCGATGAGATCAAAACCAGTTAACAGCCCTGCGGTTTCGTAGTTTAGCTTCAGGTCTTGCAACATTTTACCCCGTGCAGAATTATCCGCAACAGCACCCATTAACAGCAGGTTATTATCTCTGAAACTAGTTCCATTATCTAAATAGATAACCGCTTGTTTGTGCCAGTAATCAAAATCATTTTGGGATTGCCACTGCTCATAAGGATACATATTGGATTCAATTACCTTAAAATCAGTGCTCTGCGTCCCGCCGCCAACGATGCTGAACCCGCCGTCAGAAACACAGAAACTGCCGTCCGACGGATCATGCGGATCACAGGCGGCAGCGTACAACGACGTGATTGGGCATGCGAGAAGCATAATGAAAAAAATTGAAAAAAAGAAAAAGCATTGTTTCATGGTGATTCTCCCTTGAAAGAGAATATTATTCTGTATTAAAAAAGCGGTGTGCGACATATCGTTCTCCGGTCTGCTGCTAAAGTTTCATAATGAAAGCAAGGGCGTAGTAAGGCGGCAATATGCTAAAGGACTGCCCGCCACCCTGGCTGGAAATTGTGTGTGTATGATTGGCGCTTGCAGTGTCGGTTGTAAAATAGTGAGTATGGTCAGTGTTAGCCACATTTGTAGTAAACGGGGTCCAACTACCATAATTTCTTAAAGTACTGCTTCCCGAGTCTCCTTTATCACCATTAATGCCTACTTGCATCGTGTGACTGTGTGTCGCATTTTGATTTTGGAAACCGGTTGTTCCGCTATGGGTATGATTTGCACCATCAGCGCCTGTTACTCCACCATGATTGTGGCTTGGCATTTCATTAATCGACAGCGTATGTGAATCATGTCCATCAGCTGCATTAACAGGATAATTATGCCCCGCCCCGATAACAAAGCGATCCCGCAGATCAGGAGTTCCGTTGGTCCCATCACATATAGCCCATCCTGCAGGTATTGCATTTGAAGCGCCGCTCCACATGGCAATTAACCCTTTAGGAATTGCATCCGCGGCCTTCAGCGCATAGGCAACGCTGGTGAACTGCTGCCGCGGGGCCATTTCCGCGTTTGTGTCAACTGTAATCCCGATATAGGTGCTTCCGGTAAATTGTGTGGTATCGAGAGGGGTAATTTTGCCCAGAACAACCGAAAATCTTCCATCCGTTACCTGAACTGCTGGCTGGGTTTCAGTCCAGAATGACGTTCCACCGCTCAAGAATCCATTGTATAACTTGAAAACTATTTGGTGTGACCCCGAGACCGGCTGCCCGGAACTATTAGTTAAATAACCCTGATAGTTGAGGAATTGGGGCACATCCGTTGCGTTGCTGATAGCAGGTATGGCAAATGCAAAAAGAGTAATAACGGAAACCAGTGCGATTAAAGATTTTGTTGATTTTCTCATGATAATCCTCCACCTTATTTGAATTAATTTGTCATTGTTTATCAATAATTTCATTTGTCGGCTTTCGTGCCTCTAGCCGACCTACAACTTAATTATATAGGCTAGAGTAAAATAAGGAGGAAGAATTGACTGACTAGTACTTAATTGCAAATCAGTCCCCTTATCACTAGCCCCAGAAGTTGTCCCAGAATAAGTATGAGTATGGTCCTTATAGGAAGCCTGATTGCTTCCATGTGTAATGCTTGTTTGACTTTCTGCTTGGTCTGTCGTTCCAGAATAAGTATGTGTATGGTCATTGACTGTATGGCTATGCTGTAAGTTTATTGTTGAATTTCCACCTGTTGCCCCAATATTATAATTACTCGCAACCCCAACAATAAATTTATCAGTTAAATTCGGTGTATTGTTTGTTCCATCGCACAATGCCCATCCTGAAGGGATTTGGTCCTTTGATCCGCTCCACATGGCAATTAAGCCTTTCGGGATTGGATCCGGCATAATGCTTGTTGTAGTTGTAATAGGGTTAATAAGACTTCCGGCTTTCAGCGCATAGGCTACACTGGTGAACTGCTGCCTCGGAACCATTTCCGCGTTTGAGTCTACTTTTATTCCGATGTAGGTGTCGCCGGTAAATTGTGTGGTATCGAGAGGGGTTTTTTTGCCAAGGACAACCGAAAATCTCCCTGCCGTTACCTGGACGGTTTGGGTTTCAGTCCAGAATGACGTTCCACCGCTCAGGGCATTATATAAGTTAAAAACAATCGAATGTGACCCCGTTACCGGCTGACCGGTACTATCAGTTAAATTGCCCTGATAGTTGAGGGTTTGGGGGACATCAGCCGCAGTGCTGAGTGCAGGCATGGTAAGGGAAGTAATAAAAACCAGTGTGATTAAACATTTTGTCAATTTTCTCATTATTCAATTCCTCCACCTTATTTATTTTTTATTGTCATGGTTCATCAAGTTATTGCAAAAGAATCCAATAAGTTATCGCAATTCATTGTCGGTTTTCGTGTCTCAAGCCGACCTGCAAGCTTATTTGTCATTCCGGCAACGCCCGGAATCCTTCCCCCGCAGGCCATCAATCCTGATAAAACCACGCCGCCGCGGACAGACGCTACGTTTAAACCCTGATACGGTTATTCTGCACCAGCATGGGCGCGGGCACCGTCAGAGGGCGCGAGGACCGCGCCACTACATACAAAAACCCTATTCCCTGACCCACGAACCCGCAGCCCCTGAACCCTGCCCTTCACAAAAAAAACCCCGCCTTGCTGGAGCGTCCCGCAAACTATACCGTCAGCCAAACACGAAAAAGGACTCCGGTCAAGCCAGAGTGAGCGAAAAAAGGAACACAATCATTCGCGGCACAAGCCGTTCCCTCAGGGCATGAATCACACAGCAAAAAAGGCATGCCGTTAAAGACATGCCTAAGGTAAAGCTATATTGAATTGCGAATAATGCGGTCGGATTAAAATCGCTGGTATTTATTTGTCTGGGTACATTGAAAGCCATTACTCCCCGCCTTTTTATACGCAAACGAACAAGTAACATTTTATATTTTTACACGTCAGGCATTTACTTTTTAAATCAATTCTGCCTGTTATTGAACTTTGAACTGCGGCGGATTTGTCCACCATGTCAGGCTTTATTGAACTGAATATGCGGAGCAGGCGCGCCTCGCAGTAAACCTTCCGTGCTTAGATCCTCGTCGATGTCGGGCCAATAAATGCCATACCCGCCACCGCTCTTTTCCCAGTGGTTTCTTTGCGCCGGGCTGGCATGCAGAAGTCTGGGATACCAGGCCAGAGGCACTGTTATGATTCTGCCATCCATTACATCAACACTGAAGGAGCTTTCGGTAAAATGGATATCAAGAACCCGTTCTTAAGGTTCAGTAACTCGGAAGGTCTTTTAGAGATGCTTCTTTAACTCATCCAGCGTAATTCCGCAGTCCCTGAGGATCTAAGCAAACAGCCCCCTTCCAATGGTTTCTCCACGGTGAACAGGAACAACTGTACACCTCTGTTCGCCGGGATGGCGGAGAAAGTGGTGGCTTCCCTTTATCCTGATCACTTCAAAGCCAAGTGCGGTTAGTACCCTGATAATTTGAGCTCCTGGTATGGCCGGGAAACGGCTCATATGGCTACCGCAACACGCTGAACTCCAATGAATTCATTGGTAACAGGTTTTTCAACTTCCAAACAGAGTTCTATTGCTTCATGTACACGCTTCATTAACACATCAAGAGATTTAGCCTGCGTATGGCATCCTCGCAGCGCAGGAACCGTTGCGACGAAATAACCATCCAGATCTTTTTCAATAATGACATTAAATTCATACTTCATCGGTCTATCCCCGGTCGTGATAAATTGAGCCAAAAATGGTCGTTAAGAAGTGAGCCACTTTAGAGGTTGAGTTACTGAGAGAAAAGGATAAGGTTTTATTTTTATCTCAGTATAAGAGAGGTGGCG
>Ga0118677_10015870_pt1 | contig 10408 bp, 12 predicted proteins | sample AliMusrvi5mmetaG_FD_86154 | JGI IMG/M metagenome (GOLD analysis project Ga0118677, IMG submission 86154)
CCCCTGGACCCCGCCGGGTGGAATGATTCCCCCCGGACCCCCTCATTACGCTGAAAGGGCTGGCCCATGCTTCGCCTGGCCCAGCCCTTTCAGCGTAATGGGGATTCCAAAGGGCCTCAGGTCCTTATTTTCTCCGCTTCAGCATTCTTGAATGTTCTCGCGCTTGGAAGTTTCTTTAATTATTTTCCATGAGTATAACAACAGGCACGCTCCTGACTTGACGGATATTGCCATGCTTTGCTAGATGATAAATCACACTATCATCACACCGGAGCAGGTATGGCAATCTTCATACGATGCAAAGCGAAAGGTTGTTCGTCGCGGCGAGACCTTGTTTTAGGGACCGAAAAATGCCCCGTTTGCGGAGCCGACCTGCGCCGTGCAGACAATCGTAGCTACAGGGTTGTCGTCTGGTTCAAAGGCAGACGCTATACGAACGGGAGAGCCCCCAATTTGGCCACGGCTGAAAAGATTGAACTCGAATACCGTCAGAATGCCGCCCTTGGCAAGCATCCGAAGCAGATGGACAGCTTGACGCTGACTGATGCCTGGCTCCTGCTCCTCCTCCAAATTAATGAACCGAAGCTCGGCAAGGGGAGGAAGACCTCAGACGTCGACTTCAGACGCTGGAACAACTATTTGGAAGGGACGAAGCTTGCCCAAATGAAGCTTGAAGACATTGACCAGCAGGATTTGCTCAAGTTCATCAGCGCTCTCGAAAATACGAAGTCACGGCGCGGGACTCCGTACGCGCAAGCGACCTTGCGGCATGTCTATGCGCTGGTGCGCAAAATCTTCATTTGGGCAGCTGAAAAAGGGCACTTTCACGGTGTCCGTCCTACGCTCTGCATCACGGTTGACAATGAAGTCGACAACCCGCTTATGCCGGACGAATGCGCCAAGCTTCTGATCGTGGCGGATGAGTATTCAGGCAGGGGGTACGACCAGCGAATGGCCGGCGCAGCTGTCATGTTTCTGATGCTCACCGGTAGACGCCGGGGCGAAGTCTTCGGGCTCAAGTGGCAGAACGTGCGGCAAGAGCTCAACGGTGTCATCTACAGGAAGACGAAGAACGGAAAAGACTTGCGGACGCCATTGAGCGGTTCAGCGTGGCAAATTGTCGAGTCTCTGCGGAGCCTTCGGCTCGATGAGTGTGAACTGGTCTGGCACCGAGCGGACGGAGGCTCTTTCTACCACTCGTTCACACCGCATTTTAGGGTGATGCTCGACCTCGCCGGGCTTGCAGGCCGGGGTCTCCGGCCACACGACTTGCGTCACACTTTTGGGTCTTTGCTCGCCGCCAGCAGTATTGGGGCACCGGTCATAAAATCGCTGATGGGGCATGGCGACATGAAGTCAACAGAGCGTTACATGCACCCAGGGCAGTACCCTGAACAGATGACCGCCGTCTTGAACGAGCTCGCGCGGATCGCCGGGGCTAAATAATTCCCATCAGGCGAGCCATGGCGACAAGCCCGGCCAGGATGAGGAGCAACAAGAGTTGCCCCAGAAGCATCGGTCCCCAAGCCTTCAGTATTGCCGACAGCCCAACCTGCTCCGCCTTCTCTCCCAAAGCCTCATAGCCCGCCAGGTCAACGAGCCAGACTCGCCCGATGCGGCGAAACGTTTGCGCATGATCTAGACCCAAAAGAGATGACAGCCATGCGTGGCGCTTGAGCTTCGCGGCAGTGACGCCAAGCCTGTTTGCGGCCACGGCAAGGGGGACGAATTGCCGGATGGTTCGCAGGATTTCCGGTGCAACGCCGCGCGAAGCGCCGTCCGCAGCTGGCCCTGTTGTGCTCAAAACTTCGTCCACTTCAAAATGGCGTAGGCGATGAAGGTAGAAAGCGCGAGGAGGAAGACCACGACGAGAGGAATCGCTCCGCGCCGGAACTTGCGCGCCTGCCGCCGGTTGTGCTCCTGGTCGTCGCGAAGAAGCTCGGCGTATGCTTGCAAGTCGAAAAAGACGTTCCCCTGCACCCTGGAAAACAGACCGGCGATTCTTTCGTCGAGCAACATAGTCTGCCGCCAACCACGCAAGGTGCTTTCGGACAGCCCAGTGATTTGCGCGGCGGTCTTGAGGGGCACGTTGTTGCCGATGGTCTCGACGACATCAGCGGGGAGACGTTCACCTAGCTGGCACATGGCAATCGCCTCCGCAATTTTGCGTAAATATGGATGCCCAACTCCCAAGGAAAGCAGAGCCCAAAACAAGTTTTCCTACGCGTGTGCTCCATTCAGGCAAGGGGGGACAGGCCCGCTTTCCGTAAGGCATTTGCCAACTCATCCCAAAAAAGAAGAAGCGCATCAAGGTAGGCTTTAAGGTCGTCAAGGGTGAGGTAAAAGTCAGCGTCACTGATAGGTGCTTTTCCGCAACAGGCGAAGGGGTTGCCTTCTAGCCCTTTTCCTTTGAGGCAGGGTGGGATGAAGAGGTCAGGACGCCGTTTTTTGAGTTGAGCACAGGAACGCCCAGCTGCGTGCTTGACCGTATGGGCGACTAAGCGGAGTTCTTCGATGCCTACCCACGAGAGAAATGATCGTAGGCCAATATGCTTTGATTTCATATGTTTTTCTACAGCGTTGATATCAATTTCTTTGGAAGGGCAAGCCTTGCCGTCTCGCAAATGGCTAAGCCGGTAAAACCGGAAAAGCTGTTGCTCCCAAGCGTGAAAGAGGGCAGGCGCATACAGGTTCAATAGAGATTGGCGAACATTGTTCAAGGCCATCCAATGGGATGCCCCGGCATCATTCGCCCGGTCGACGAAATCCGACGGACAACCGTCACCAGAGCTTGGAAGGGACATGCACCTTTCCCACTCGGCACCGGTTAGGGCCTTGGCCTCTGCGTCAATATTATCGAAGGCTGGCAATAGGCGCACTTCGAGAACCTCGACGAGGCGTCGAAGGGCAGGCACGAAATCACTTTGAAAGAGCTTGTCCCAGGAATTGTCCATGTCGGCAGACTTACGGCTTCTTGGCCTGCCATTGGCTGGCAAGCTTTTGGGCCTCGGCTATCTGGGCAGGGGTCATTTTGCTGGCGGCAACATCCCTTGACTCTGCCGCTCCGGTTGCTCCCTGCGCGGCTCCAAGGGAGCACCACAAGTAGGCTTGCACAAAATTAAGGGCGACTCCGCGCCCCTTGAGATACATGTAGCCAAGGTTCGCTTGCGCCACGGCATCCCCCTGTTCCGCCGCCTTCCTATACCATTGCACAGCCTCGGCGTAGTTCTGCGCGAGACCCTGCCCCCTTGCATACATCGCTCCCAGATTGCTTTGAGCCGCGCCATTTCCGAGGTCTGCCGCCTTTCGATACCATTTCGCGGCGTCGGCATGATTCTGCGCTACTCCCTGTCCAAAATGATACATCAAGCCAAGACCAAATTGTGCTTGGGCATTTCCCTGCTCCGCCGCCTTTTGATACCACTTTGCGGCCTCGGCGTAATTCTGCGCGATGCCCTGCCCCTTGGCATACATTCCGCCAAGGTTCGCTTGCGCAACTGCACCCCCCTTTTCCGCCGCCTTGCGATACCATTTCACGGCCTCGACGAAATTTTGATCCACGCCCTTGCCGTTGTAATATCTCTCGGCGAGAAGTGTTTGCCCTCCGGCATCTCCCTGTTCCGCCGCCTTGTGATACCATTTCACGGCCTCGGCATCGTTTTGCTCTACGCCTTTACCCAAGCCGTATGCCAGACCAAGCCCGAACTGACTTGACCGGTCACCATGTTCTGCCCCTTTGCGGAACCATTTTACAGCCTCGGCATAATCGCCCTTGAAGTATGCTATACTGCCGATAATATACAAATCTTCAGATTCCGCGCCAAGCTCAGGCTGTGCCGTGTTTGCAGGTTGAACATGTTTCACCGGTTGGGGTAGTTCGGCAAGTGCTTGAACGGGTAAAGCGTTCGCCGACAAGGTCTGACCCTGTGGCGGCATGAAGTAGAAATCGCCAATAAGGCTTGAGGATTCCCACGGAACCTGTTTGTCAGCCGTGGCGCGCACGACATCCGCGCGGACGCGTTTCAACGCTTCTTCCACCTTGAGGCCGGGTGCGCGCATGTAGCGGAGTAGGAAGCCGGTATATATCCCGTTGCGCCCGTTCCCCCCGCCATCAGCTGCCACGCGGCCCGGTGCCGTGGCATAGGCAATCAGCGAACCCTTGGGGGCATCCATCCGCGCCAGTCCCTGTTCAGCGGTGCGGAAGCTCCGGGCAAAAGGATTGGTGCGGCAGGCGTCCAATATGACGATATTCATGTCATTGCCTGCATCCTCCATCCTCGCCAGCGTCATCCCCGCATTCAAAGCTCCGAACTTCACGTCCGCCTCGGCCTCGACCTTTGTGTCCACCGGCAGGAGGTAGTTCTCCCCGGCCACCTGTACGCCATGACCCGCAAAATAGAACAGTCCGAGGCCACCGTCCTTGAGCTTCACCCCGAAGGCGCGCACGGCTTCTTCCATCTCTCTGTTGGTCGCGTTGAGCTTCAACGTCACGTCAAAGCCCATTCCCCGGAGCGCATCGGCCATGTCTTGAGCATCGTTGGTGGGATTTCTGAGAGGGGTCGTCTTGTAGGCGCCGTTGCCTATGACAAGCGCCGTGCGGCGTTCGGCAGAGGCGTTGGCGGGGAGTGCGGCAACAAAGACAACGACCGCGAGGAGCAAGGCAAGGAAATGGCGCATGTCGGCCTCGGCAATGTTGTAGGTATGGGCAATTATTTGATTGGCATATAGGCCGAAATCCCTAGAAGGAGCAAGGGGACGACAGGCGATAAGGCAGAGTATTTTGCCTTGCGTCCGGTGGCCGACGCGCTCCGTCAAGAGGTGAACGGGGAAGAAGAGTGGCATCTGGCGAAAGGGCACTCATAACTTGACCAACTCCGCGAACAACTCCAATGTCACCGCCTGCACATCTGGCAAGGAGATTGAGGGCATACAATGGGCGACAGGAAGAAAGACCGGGTAGCTGGTGTCTCCAGCTCGGATGAAACCGCGAGGTCTGGTGTGAACACCGGCTGGGAAATCCCTGACGAAAAACGAGCCTGGTATCGGCAAATTGCGAAAGAGGCCCATACGGCCAAGCGTCAGGGGCGTGCTGAGCCCTGCCATAGCCCAGCTCACGAGATAAACATACCGAGCTTACAGGCCGAGTCGCTGATGCCACCCCTGCCGCCGAGTCACCTGAACTGCCTGTCCCTGTTTTCGGGCGGTGGCGGCTTGGACATCGGGTTCGAACGTGCGGGGGTTGGGCACGTTGCCTGCTATGAAATATTGCCCAGGGTCGCGGAGAGCCTGGCCATGAACCGCCCGACATGGACTGTTCATGGCGGGGCGTCAGGATACGTCACCCGCCAAGATTGGAGCCAACACAGGGGTGTTGATGTCATGTTCGGGGGGCCGCCATGCCAGCCCTACTCTCAAGCCGGGCAACAGAACGGCAAAGGCGACACCCGTGACATGGTCCCCGCGTTTGTGCGAGCCATCATGGCCGCGTCACCAGCTGCCTTCGTTCTGGAAAATGTTCCGGCGCTCCTCCATGACAAGTTCAAAGTGCATCTCACCACTGAGTTGGTGCGGCCCCTTTCCAGCGCATACCACCTTCACGTTTTTCCGCTTGAAGCGGGCTGGTTTGGTGTTCCGCAGTCGCGCCGTCGTGCCTTCGTCGTGGGCTTCAAGTCTCACGCCCATTCTCTTCGATTTACCGCGCCCCCGCCCACGCACAGACTGCCGGGCGCGAACCCGGTGGAAGCTTCCCTCTCGCAATTGAACGACCTTGCAAGCGCTTTGCCTGTTTGCATGGGAGCTCGTCAGGCACTTGGATTGCCGGACCTTGGATTTGATGGCTTGGCTCCGACACTCCGAAGCGGACTTGCCGGACCGCGCTTCACAACTTCAATGGTGAGCGGACAGGCAAGCTTGAAGAAATGGACTGAGCTTCAAATCTGGCCGAACGGAGTCAGCCGGTCGCGGGAAGACGCGCAGCTGTTCCCGGCGAAGAACGGCCATTTCAGGCTTTCTGTTCCTGATTGCGCGGTGCTTCAGGGGTTCCCTGTTGAGTGGCGTTTCCCGGTGCAGGCATATCTCGCGCTCGGAATCGTCGGAAACTCAGTCTGCCCGCCCGTCGCATATCATCTCGCAAGGGCTATACGGTTTGCTCTTGGCAGCTGACTGCGAGGCACGATCCAAACGTGAAGAAGGGGCAAGCGGCTTACGCGGAGTGTAAACGATGTCGCCCATCTCGCGGGCCACGACGATGAAGCTCACGTACGAGATGCGGGGGAGGCCGTAGAACGCTTGGAGATACGCCGGGAGTTGCCGCCAGGAGTATCCTTCACGCCTGAGGAGCCGCACCACGGGCCATAGCTCGCGGATGCGGTCCCGTGTCGATTGCCGCCGCAAGCCTTGAGCGCGCTTGAATGTCCGCGCGCGGGCAAGTTCGGCGTCTTCGGGGAGTGGCACGGTCTTCATGGCGGCTACCGAAAGTAGGTGGAAAGTTCGCTTTCACGATGATGCCCGACCCGTTCCATCGCCTCCCGCTGAACCTCTCGCGCAGAAAGGCGACCAGTCGCCGCAGCTGATAGGACAAAGCTCTGTATGTAATTGTGTCGCAAGGCATGGGAGCCGGTATAGATTTCGCCCACGCTTGCGCAGGCATCTTTGAGGGCTTGCAGATATCGCCCATAGCCGAAATCAAGGCTTCCAACCCGGCGCAGCTGACCCACCAATTGTGAGTAGAGGTCCGCAGGGACAAATTGCACTCTTTCAAAGCCGCCTTTCCCTCGCACGTGGACGGAGCCAGCCAGTGTCCCGGATACTGGATCCCAGACGAGGCCCCTCAAGTCGCTTGGCCTGAGCCCTTGGATTTCTGAAATGCGAAATCCACCCTCAAGCTGAAGCCGTGCAACGAGCTGATGAACCCCGCCGCCAACTGCCGCGACCACGGCTTTTGGTTCGAAGAACGCCCTGCGTTCGATATCCAGACGCGGCGCGGTGGCGTTGTATTCAGCGCGAACGGCATCGAGGCCGGGCCGAAGCCTCGCCTCAAGGGGGATGTGCATCTTCCGTGGACATCGGGCCAGAGCAGAATCGAACTTTGACAGCGCGGCGGCGGCTGTGCGGAGCGTGTTGCAAGAGGCACCAGCTACGAGCTTTGCCCGTATAAACGCTTCCGCATGATCAGGACGCAAATCCGCCACGCGCCGCACCCCGAAAGCATGTTCTGTGAATCTCGCGAATTCCACGCTGACGCCCCGATACGAGTCGTATGTCCGATAGCTTGTGACGCTTGTCAGTTCAGACAGCTGCGAGGACGTGGCCCCTTGGCCGAGCCGCACGAGCCGTGCTCGGGCATCCTGTTTCTGGTGAAACCGGCTTGCCCCGACGGTCAGAATGCCTGACGCCGCCCACACGCTTTTGATTTGAGATATGAGTTTCTTCGCCATCACACCACTCCTTGGGAAAGATAAATCTTGTCGGGTTCGCATTCCGACGCACTCCGGCCTTCAGTGACGTTGAAGGTAAATGGCCACTCGTGAAATCGAGCGACCAGGGACGGTGGAGAATCGTCCGACGCCTGCAAAATCGCAGGTGCTTTTGTGGTTACGGCTAGGCGAGGGCTCGTCAAGCAAGCTTTTCAGTTCATGTGAGGTGGTCAGACTGCCGCGACGCGTCAACACCTCGAAAACTCCGCCGTCATTGCCGCAGGAAAAAGGAAACGTGCATATGCGCTTCATCGTAACGCGCGGAAAATCATAATTGCAAGGGCAACAGCCTTAAGTTTTAGTTCTTTTCTGGCCTCGCAATTTTGCCACCTTTTCCGGTTTGTTTGCCGCGACGAAAAGCCGCGCAAACAAACCTGGGCCTCGCTTCAGGCAAAAGATGGATACCAGACGAGATACCGGGGCGTTTGGAAGAGGAGGGAGAAAGGAGGAGGAAAAATTCAAAGACCCCCGGCGAGGGGGCTTTGAACCCGTCGAGCATGACGGGGAATAATCTGCGCCGCTATCTGGCGATGGGGAGCCTGTCGAGGATGCTGTGCCACCACCTTTTCGGCTTCATGCGTGACGCCCGGAGCTGTTCAACCGTTTCCTCCAGTTCGGCGACTTTCCGGGTAAGCCGACCGATGGAGCCGACGATGTGCGCGACATCGTCAAAATCGATTTGCGGCTTGTTCTCGTCATTTTCGCCCGGTGCCATCGCCTCATCATGGGCCGCCAGTTCGCGAACGGCAGCTGAAATATCTGCGGCGGCATGAGCATACACGCAGAGCAATTCTTGCGTATCGACACATGCGATACCCCGAGCATCTGTATAGCCTGTCAGCGTTCCCCTTTGCACAAGTCGATAGATGGTCGTTCGGTGCTGGCCGACGAGCTCGGCGGCTTTCTGGTGGCTAATTCGCGGCATAATTGCCCCTCATTGTTATGTGGTTCCGTGCTTCTTGTCGCAAGTTGCCGCACAGCGCATCAGCTTGCGACAACTTCCCCTGTCGCTATGTGTCGCACCCCTGGGCACTCAAGCCAATGCCGGGGGGGGACGCAGACAGCATAGCACGAAAAGTGATACGGTCAATGGAAAAGATGAATGCTGGCGGTAGCTTGACATGCAGTGAGGTTTTAGGTTCGAGGCTTGATAACGCACGACGGTCGTGCGTCTCTGCTTATCGATGTTTCCCCTGCCTTTAAACCCGTGCCTTTCGGTGTCCTCGCGGAGGACACCGCCCTCGTGGGTCTTCTCCAGCTGCACGGTCTTCTCTTCTCGCCTTTCGTGGTTTTGGGCCATGCGAATATCGTCTGTGATTGGGGGGCAGAGACATTTGTGGGTCCATGTCCCCTCAAACGTTTGCATGGGGCATACATGAGCCGCTGGGCATCAAATCGCCCCTCTTCTTGTCTCGTGTAACGTGGGGCTTGATGGTTGACCTGGCCCTCTGCGGCAGGAGATGGCTCGACCGGGCCTCTTGCAGCTGGCAGGAATTCCAAAAGACCGTTCCGCCACCGTTCCGTCGCCTTACGCCCTCGCGCGCGCTCACGCGCGAATATTGAGAAAGGCAAAGAGTAAGAGAAAGACAACGGAACGGAAGCGGAACGTAAATCTTTGCCTTTCCCTTTGCCTTTATTCTTGGAGAAAAAAGAGAAAGAGGAAGAATAAGAACAAAGGCTTTACGCGCGCGCGTTGGGCACTTGGGGGGGGAGGTCTGCTGGCGCCGGAGCTCGTCAGGCCCAAAATCCACGCTGTGCCGCGACGAAAACGGCCTTGAGGCTCATTGCCCATCTCTGCGCCAGGTAGCACGTCTGGCGGGCAGAGAGGCCCTAATCACTGCTCCCCATCCTCTCTCGCCGTGTCTCCTGGCCCGGGGCTTCTGAAAATTGTTGCCGGCCACCCCCATGACTTTCCTTGCGCGAGCTGTCGACGGCAGCGTTTACTGTCCTCGTGCAGACAAAAATATTCGAGGAGACAACATGCAGAAACTCGCAGTGGCCAGATTGACAAGTCAAATCCTGCGCGATGTGTCGGCGCCGGGGACGGGGCAAGCCCGTGCATCCGAGCTCGCGAAGCATGCGGATATTCCGTTGGAGAATCTGGCAGGGCTCATTGATGAGGTGCTGGCAGAACTGACGCAGCTGGTCTTGGACTCCGAATTTGTGATCACAATTTGCGGGAACCTTGTGAAAGTTGAGCGTCGGGCAGCTGCCAAGGGCGTCTTCACCTTCCTGCCACTCACCGCGCCGGCGGACTCCTTGGGTCCCTCTTTTCGGGAGTGTGAAGAGCTTGCGGACAAAGCCATTGCCCTGCTTCCGAGCCATCACCAGAATGACGCAGCTGGCCGCAGGAGGATTGTCGAAGTCTTGGCAAAGCGGCCATACGAAGAAGTTGAGCAAGTGCTTGAGGCCTCTCTCTGGATATCGAAGAAGACACCTGGGCTGAAATTCTGGCAAGCGGCGATGCGGCGGCTCAGTGATGCAGGCGACAAAGAAGCGTGGCCGCGTCGGTTGAGCGAGGCACAGGACACGCTTCCGGCAAGGGAGGAGGCCGTGAGCTTTCTCGCGACGATTTGGGGGTCAGCAAAGCCGGAAGAGCTGGCACAAGCCGCCTGGGGGTCGGGGGTGTTTGCTGGACGCGTATTTGCGGAAGTTGAAAAACGTCGAGCTGATAAAGCCAAGGCGACGACTGCGAGGGAGTAGATGTAGACGTCTCACGACAGCAGGGGCAGGCAAACGCCCCTGCTGTCACACTCATATCACACAGATTTGAGAAAATGATTTATTACAAAGACATAGAGCACAACAATAGGGGCCTCAGGCCCTTTGGTGGGGGTCCTGGGGGCAACTCCCCCTGGTGGCCATCAGAGGCCCGTTCATGGATTACGGTCGCTCCCGGCCCTAGAAGTCCATCTGCACGCCCAGCTCCAGCA
>Ga0118677_10015872_pt1 | contig 10407 bp, 7 predicted proteins | sample AliMusrvi5mmetaG_FD_86154 | JGI IMG/M metagenome (GOLD analysis project Ga0118677, IMG submission 86154)
CCTGGTATCTGGTGATGCTCTGGTACGGCGGTTTCTGGACGCACTGGCGGTCGCTGCGCCACACCGGCTGGCACGTCGCTTTTCAGATCGGGGTGCTGCTGGTGATCGCCGGCACCGGAATTTTATCGGCGCCGGCGCTGTCGATGATGCTCAAGTCATTTCCGCCCGCCTTCATTCTTTCCGGCCCGATGATGGGCACGGTTCCGCTGCTGGCGCTGATCTATGCGCTGCTGGTAATCGGTTGCGTCGGCATGGCGCTGGATATCCTGCTGTTTCCCGCGCCGGCTTCCCGCCTGATGGGCGATCTGGCCCGCCGGCGCGCGCGCCCGTGGCTCATCGCCACCTCGCTGGTACTGCTGGCCGTCAGCCTGCTGCTGGGGTGGATGCTGTTGCGGGTCGCCCCCGGCTGGTTCGATGCGTCACCGCGCCATATTCCGCGCGCGATCTGGCACACCCTGGTCGGGAGCGATCTGCTGATTACCCTCGGAGTCAACCTGGCCGTGTTGCTGCTCGGGAAGGCGATTACCGCCTACGAATTATTTACCGGCACCACACTGCCACGCGGTGGGATGCGCTCGCAATGGCGTCACGTGGTGCTGATCGCGGTGGCCTTCGGGGCGACGATCGCGGCGACGCTGGTCAGCCAGGTGCCATCGATCTATATCCTGCTGCTCACCACCGTGTTGCTGACCGTCTTTTACGCGCTGCAGAGCTGGCGTACCTATGCCGAACGCGAGCGCTTCATGGCGGCCTTGCGTCCATTCGCCGGCGGTCCACGGATGACCGAAGCACTGGGCCAGGGTGATGCCTCGGCACTGACCGCCGTCCAACCGTTTCACGCGCTCTGCGACGAGGTGCTGGGCACGCGCTGGGCTTGCCTGGCGGCCAGCGGTCCCTTCGCCACCCTGGTCGCGCCGCTCACCCATCCCGCCCAACCGACGGCGCCGGGCATCCCATCCACGCTGTTTGCCCGTTGTACGGATCCGCGCACGCTGTGCTTTCCGGTCAATGGGGAGGCCGGCGAGGACGCTACCTGGGCGGTACCGTTGTGGGGATCGCGCGGATCGATCGGCCTGCTGCTGTTGGGGGAGAAGCACGACGGTGGACTGTATACCCGCGAAGAGATGGAGATCGCGCGCAGTGCCGGGGAACGGCTGATCGATGCGCTGGCCGGCGCGCAGATGGCCCGGCGACTGCTGCAGGTGCAACGCGCGCGGCTGGCGGACGATCAATTGGCCGACCGCCGCACGCGCCGGGTCATCCATGACGACATTCTGCCGCAAATCCACACGCTCATGCTCGCACTCAGCGCGGAGGCGACGCAACAGGAGACCGTTGCGCAACTGGCCGACCTGCACCACGCGCTGGCGGCCTTGTTGCGCGAGTTGCCGGCGACCGCGGTGTTGGAGATCAGCCACCACGGCGTCGTCGGCGCCTTGCGCGCGTATTGCGAACGCACCCACGCGGAGGCATTTACCGTCCAAGCGTGGGAGATCGATCCCGCCGCCGACGCCCGCCTGCGCTCGCTCTCCCCATTGGTCGCCGAAGTGGTCTTCAGCGCCGCGCGCGAAGCGATCCGCAACGCCGCGCGTTACGGTCGCGGCGCCGACCCGCAGCGCCCGCTCACGCTGACCGTGCGGTTAACCGATACGGTCCCACCGGCGCTGGTCATCGCCGACGATGGCGTCGGTCTCGCATATCCCGCCACCTCAAGCGGCAGCGGTCAAGGCACGCTGCTGCACAGCGCCATGATGGCGATCATCGGCGGCGCCTGGATCGCCGACAGCGCGTGTGATGCGGGGACGAGGGTAATGTTGGTGTTGCCGGGGGAGGGGTGAGTGTGGGAGTGGTGGAGCGGTGGAGCGGTGGAGTGGTGATTCGAGAAATGATAAGTCCCCCAGTCCCGGAGGGACGATTGATAATAGCCCAGGACTTCAGTCCTGGGTTTGGTGGCCAGCTAATATCCGTCAATCCCGCAGGGATGAATGATCCTAGCCCAGGACGCCAGTCCTGGGAATACCTCTGTAACCCAATAGCAGCAATAGCTGAATTCCCTGTACCGTATTCGGGCGGCCTGCAACACGGCATAGCCATTATTCGGTGGATTCTGGTATAGTTTTTCCGTTGACAGACTTCTTGCCATTTTGCCGAAGGGGATAGCACGATGAGCACCGATTCTTTAGCTGCGCGGAAGGCGCGGTGGGGCGCGTGGTATGCGGGGGCGGGGACGCCGCGGCATATGTTTTCGATCATAGCGCCGGCGACGGTACCGTTGGGGGCGCGCCCGTGGCCGTGGCATGGCAACCGGCAGGCGCGCATCGAGTGGGCGTGGGACAATTACTGCATCCAGCGGGAGCGGCTGGACTGGCTGGATGACGACGCGCTGCCGTACCTCGATATCTTCACCGGGACGGAGATCTTCGCGGAAGCGTTCGGCTGCGAGGTGGCGTATCCGGAGGACAATATGCCGTTTGCGCTGCCGGCGATCACCCGCGCGAGCGAGGTGAACAAACTCGCTGTGCCGGAATTGGGCGCGACACCGCTGATGGAGCTGTTCGAGATCGCCGACGAGTTACGCAGTCGCGCCGGCGAGGCGGCGCTGGTGAAGATGGTGGATATCCAGAGCCCGATGGATATCGCCGCGCTGATCTGGGACAAAAACGACTTTTATCCGGCGATGATCGAGGAGCCGGAGGCGGTGAAGGCGCTGGCGGACAAAGTGAGCCACTTGCTGACCGCATTCCTCGACGCCTGGTTTGCGCGCTACGGGCGCGAGTTCATCGCGCATTTTCCGACCTACTATATGCCGAACGGCCTGACGTTGTCGGAAGACGAGGTGGGCGCCGTCAGCACAGCGGATTTCGCCGAGTTCTTCCTGCCCGAACTGGTGTCGCTCTCCGCGCGCTATGGCGGGCTGGGGATGCATTGCTGCGCGAATGCCCGCCATCAGTGGGATGGGTTCCTGCGAATTCCCAACCTGCGGGTATTGAACCTCTGCCAACCGCGCGAAGTCACCGATGAAGCCTACCGTTTCTTCGCCCCGCACCTCGCGCAGATGCACGGCAACTTCCCCGACACCGACCCGTGGAGCTGGCCGGCGCAATTGCCTGCCGGCGCGCGGGTGATCTTCGAGATCGGCGCCAAGTCGCGGGAAGAGGCGACCATGCTGGCGGAGCGGATGCGGGAGGCGTGCGGGTAAGACTATCCCACGTTTTTTCTACCGCAGAGGCGCAGAGAGCGCTGAGGGGTCGCAGAGAAGATTTTATGTATTCGTTCAGCCTGGTAGTCAACGGATACACTTTTTCAACCGCAGATTACGCAGAAAATTGATAAGGGTGTCAAAGCCTGGGAACTACATTACCGCTACTCGCCAGTATAACCAGATCACATCTCAAATATAATCATCATTCAACTACCCCGGTGTTGCAAGCGATCTCGTGAGCACCAGAGGAGACCTGACATGCTCGCGGGAAACTCGCGTGCCGGAGATGTCGGAACTAGAGCCGGCAGAGGACTGCCGGGCTCCCAGGATCGCATTTTTAACGAACCCATGCGCGGATCAGTAATACTTCTTTGCGTTTTCTCTGCGCTCTCTGCGCCTCTGCGGTAGAAAATACTGCCTGCTAACCGGCTGCTACCGGCATTGCCGAGGGTGCTTCGACGCCGGCTTCGTCGGAGACTACCATGGTGCCGATGCCGCCGTCGGTGAAGAGTTCTACCAGCAGGGCGTTGGGTTGGCGGCCATCGATGATGTGGCAGCGCGCGACGCCGCCGTTGATAGCATCCAGGCAGGCGGAGATTTTGGGAATCATGCCGCCGGAGATCTGTTTGGTGTCGATGAGCGTGTTGGCGTCGGTCACCGTCAGGCTGGAGATCAGGCTGTTCGGGTCGTTGACATCCAGCAGCACGCCGGGGACATCGGTGAGCATGATGAACTTTTCCGCTTGCAGCGCGCCGGCGATCGCGGCGGCGGCGGTGTCGGCGTTGATGTTGTAGCTTTGCCCGTCTTCATCCACCCCGATGGGGGCGATCACCGGCAGATAACCGCTGGCGAGCAGGTCGCGGATCATCGACGTGCGCACTTCCGCCACTTCGCCGACGAAGCCGATATCCGCGCCGCCGGGCATGAACTTCGTCACCCGCAGCAGGCGGCCATCCTTGCCGCTCAAGCCGATGGCATTGCCGCCGATGGCATTGATCGATTGTACGATACCCTTGTTGGTCGTGCCGGAGAGCACCATTTCCACCACTTCCATGGTGGCAGCGTCGGTGACGCGATACCCCTGCACTTTCGCGGTGGCGATGCTCAGCCGGTCGAGCATGACGTTGATTTCCGGGCCGCCGCCATGCACCAGCACCGGATGCATGCCGACCAGTTGCAACAGCACCACATCTTTCAAGGTGGACAGCCGTTGTTGCGGATCGGTCATCGCCGCCCCGCCGTATTTGATCACCACCGTGGTGCCGCGATGCCGTTGCAGATACGGCAGCGTCTCGGCAATCGTCTGCGCGCGTTCAAACAAGGTTTGCATAAAGGCTCCGGATTCACAGGATATGCAGGATGGGTGTTAGGATGAGTAGGATAGGTTTTTTAACCGCAGATTACGCAGATTTCGCAGATTAAGATATATCAGGGAACGATGGCTAAATCGTGGTTGCCTGAAATTGGCATTATCTTCGCGAGTATTACCTATCTTATTATTTATCTGCGAAATCTGCGTAATCTGCGGTTAAAAAACCCTATCCTGCTCATCCTGTGCATAATTACGTCGTATAATCCGCGTTGATGCGGACGTAGTCGTAGGAGAAGTCGCAGGTCCAGACGACGGCTTCGCCTTCACCGTCTCCCAGCGTGAGTTCGATGAGCACTTCCGGCGCTTTCAGCGCGGCGGAGGCGGCCTGGCGGTCGAAGGGAAGCGGTTGGCCGTTATCGACTACCGGGATGCCGGCGAGTTGCAACGCCACGCGATTGGGGTCGAAGCTGACGCCGGCGCGCCCGGCGGCGGCGAGGATGCGTCCCCAGTTGGGATCGTTGCCGAAGAGGGCGGTCTTCACCAGCGGCGAGTTGGCAATCGTCTGCGCGATGCGGGCGGCGGCGGCGTCATCCGGCGCGCCGTGCACGCGGATTTCCGCCAGCTTGGTGGCGCCTTCCCCGTCGCGGGCAATGGCCTTCGCCAACTGCATTGCCACTTCGGTCAAGCCCTGCTCGAAGCGCGCGAAATCGAGGGTGCCGCGCTGCAGGCGCACGCCGGTGGTGCCGCTGGCCAGCAGCAGCACGGTGTCGTTGGTGCTGGTATCGCCATCTACAGTGACGCAGTTGAAGGAGCGGTTCACCGCGGCGGTCAGCGCAGACTGCAGCAGGTCGGGATCGACCTGGGCGTCGGTGGTCATGACCGAGAGCATGGTGGCCATGTTGGGCGAGATCATCCCGGAGCCTTTAGCCATTCCGCCGATGCGCACCGGACCGCTGTTGGTCTCCAGCACCAGCGCCGCTTCTTTCGGACGGGTGTCGGTGGTCATGATCGCCAGCGCGGCCGCATGCCCGCCTTCCGCGGACAGCGCGTGCGCCGCGTCGCCCACCCCATTGACGATGAGATCCAGCGGCAACTGCCGCCCAATCACCCCCGTCGAGCACACCAGCACCAGTCCTTCCGGCAGCCCGGTTGCCGCGGCGGTTTCCGCCGCCATGCGCTCGCAGGCCAGCATCCCTTCCTCGCCGGTGCAGGCATTGGCCACGCCGCTGTTGATCACCACCGCCTGCGCGCGACCCGCCTTCACCAGCTTCTGGCTGTAGACGACCGGGGCGGCTTTGACGACGTTCTGGGTGAACACGCCCGCCACCGCGCAGACGCGATCGGCGACCAACAGCATTAAATCGCGCTGCCCATTTTTCTTCAAGCCGCACGCCACCCCCGCCGCGCGAAAGCCCTGCGCCGCGGTGATGCCGCCGATGGTTTCCATTGACTCGACCGGTATTGTCATCAGATTACTCCCGGAAATCGGTGTTAGGTGTCAGAGGGACGGTCTTCCTGAAACCCGAAACCTAATACTACGGATATACCGCCGTGCAGTCCAGACCATCCGTTTCGGGGAAACCGTGGATGATATTCATATTCTGCACGGCCTGGCCGGCCATCCCTTTGCCTAAATTGTCGATCACGGACAGTGTCGTCACGCGATGGGTGCGCGGATCGACGCGCGCGGTGAGGAAGGCGCGGTTGGAGCCGGCGCACCATTTGGTGTGCGGCAGCGTCTTTTCATCCAGCACGTGCACGAACGGCGACCCCGCGTAGGTCTGCCGATATATCTCCAGCAGGTCGGCGGTGGCGAAATCCCGGCGCAGCTCGGCGTAGGCGGTGGTGTAGATGCCGCGGGTCATCGGGATCAGGTGCGGGACAAAGGTAATCACCGCTTCCGATCCGCCCGCCTCGGTGAGCTGTTGCTCCATCTCGGGAGTGTGCCGGTGCGTGCCGATTTTATAGCCCATCACATCCTCGTTCGCCTCCGACAGCAGGTACATGGTGTCCTTCACGGTGCGCCCGGCGCCGGAGACGCCGGTCTTGCTGTCCACGATGATACCCTGCGGATCGATCAACCCGGCTCGCAGCAACGGGGCCAGCGCCAGCAAGGCCGAGGTGGGAAAACAGCCGGGATTGGCGATCAGCCGCGCGGCCGCGATCTGCTCGCGATAGAGTTCGGGAATCCCATACACCGCCTGCGGCAACAGTTGCGGCGCGGCATGTTCGAGTTGATAGAACTGCGAGAAGACGCCGACATCCTTCAGGCGGAAATCGGCGCTCAGGTCGATGACCGTGCAGCCGCGCTCCAGCAGCGCCGGCGCCAGCCGCATCGCCTGCCCATTGGGCAGCGCGCAAAACGCCACCTGATAGTCATCGCGCGCGACGACGTCCGCCGCCGACTGCAGGATCAACTCCGTGCCGGCGAGATGCGGTATCGCCGCCGCCAGCGGCTGGCCGGCGGAAGCCTCCGAGGAGACCGCCGCCACCGTCGCCGCCGGATGCAGGCGCAGATAGCGGAGTAATTCCATGCCGCCATAACCGGTGGCACCGAGAATGGCGATGCGAACCTGTGCTGTCTTCATCTTAACTGATCCGATCGTTGGTGACTGCTATACCGAATTATTCAACAGGATGTGCAGGATGGACAGGATAATGGTACCGGTTCACCCTCGGGAGGGCGAGACTCCGTTCGAGCCCAGTTCGTAAGAGTGGGCTCGAACGGAGTCTCGCCCTCCCGGATGAACCGGTACCATTTTCCTTTCTACCCTACACGTCCTGTTCAATCATTACCGCCGCGCGCCGGCGTATTTTTTCCAATAGGTCTCGTTATTCAATTCATCGATGGCGACCATGCCGCGATTGGAGGAGGCATGGATAAAGCGTCCGCCGCCGAGAAAGATCCCGGTATGGCCGATATTGCCGGCGCGATCGTAGAAGTAGAGCCGATCACCCGGCTGCAACTGCTCTACTTCGACCGCATCCCCGACCGCGTATTGTTCCGCGGCGGTACGCGGCAATTTGACGCCGGCGCGCGAAAAGACCGTCTGCACGAACAGCGAGCAATCCACGCTGCGCGGCAAATGACCGCCGTACCGGTAGGGAATGCCCAGGTATTCCTGCGCCAGGTCGAGCAACGGTTGCGCCTGCGGCGAGATGGGCGTCGTCACCGCGCCGGGTCGTTTCACCTGCAGGGTGACATCAGTCACCAGCACCGCGGTTTTCGGCAACCACCCCGTGCCGCCGTCGGCCATCAAAATGGCATCATACGCGCCGGATTCACCGATCACCAGCACCGACATGCCGCGCGCGGCATTGGAAAAGAGCACGCGTCCGCGCCCGATTTCACTGCGGATATCGATCTGTGCCGCGATGATGCTGCCGACCCGCCCGTTCACGACATCCGCCGGCAGCGGCTTCGGCGCCGCCGGCGTCGTGTCCAACAACGGCAGCTTTTCCGGCGATTTCCCCGGTGACTTCTCCGGCGGGGTCTCGGCAGCGGGCACCGGAGCGGCTTTGTTTCCCCCCGCCGATGCCGGCACGAGAATCACTTGCCCGGCCACCAACGCCGCGTTGCTCTCCAACTTATTGAACTGCGCCAGCGCCTCCGCCGTGGTGCCGAAATCCGTCGCAATGCCGGCCAGGGTTTGATCCTTCTGGACGACATAGGCCTCATAGTCGCTGCTCCCCACGGCGGTAACACCGGGAAGCGACGCCATCAATCCGAGCACCAGCCACACTGCCAACCAGAGACGCGCAGACATAATTGATATCCTGGATAATGATGAGCAATTCGCAAAAACGCCAAACCATTATACCCTAAACGGCGCTGCGAAGAAAGCCATGAGCCGTCGTGAAGGTGTTTTACGGTATTTCGGTGGGTTTTTTTACGAGTCCGAACGGAGGTGTGGGCGTATGGGAGTATGGGTGTGTGGGCGTGCCGGTTAATGCCAACACACCTTAAAAGTAGGGGATTTACTCCCATACTCCCACACCCACATACGCCCATACGCTTCAATCATGTTCGGTAAAGCGCTGGGCATTGGGCGGGGTGTTGACGGGGAGGTGGTGGAAGGCGGCAATGCCAGGGATGGTGTCGCCTTCCGTGACCAGGTAATGGTAGCCGACGGCGGCCCAGGTGTCATTGATGCCGATGGCGGAGGCCAGCGCGGTCAGGATGTCGTCGGCGACCGTCGCCGGGGTACGCAAGATGGCTTCCAGCTCGATTTCACTGGCGACATCGCCGGTCAGCGAATGCAGCAGACGGATATTGCCGCCATCCGACAAGTCCTCGTTGAACGCGTAACCGGGTTTGGAATCCGGTCCGAAGCCCTCGAAAATTCCTTCTTCCTCCGCGTCGTCCGGCGGCGCGTAGGCGGCGAAATAGTCGGAGTTCGACTTGTAATGATCCAGCTCTTTCCCATGATGGAAGAGCCAATATTCCGCCAGATCGCTATCCTGTACCTGGAAGGCCAGCGTCACGCTATCGGCGGAGCGGCTGAGATGCGCGGCCAACTCGGTCAAGGCGTCGGCGTCACCCACGTCACCGCGATAATCGAACACGCTGATCCACCCGCCGTAGACGGGTGACACCCAGGCCCACGACGACTCCCCCCGCTCCTCCCAGTAACTGTGCCAGTCCCGCTCGATCAACTCGCGATCATGGGTGCGCACATGAATATTGGTGTAAAAAGAGCCCATAGCATCCTCCGTTGGTTCATTGTAACGGAGGAAAGCGGATCACCGTGCATGGTGGAACGGACAAGACGGGGTGTCGGAGTATGGGAGTGTGGGAGTGTGGGGGTTTGCCCATCCCGGAGGGATGGTTGATTCTAGCCCAGGACTTCAGTCCTGGGACCGGTGCCCCCTCACCTTTCATCCCTATCCCATTTGCATTAATTTTTCGGCGATTTCTGACCAGCGTTCGAAGGGATGGAAGGGGATGCCTTCGGCGCGGCAGTGATCCGCCAGCCAGCCGCGGGCGAAGCGGTGGTCGGGGGGCACGAGGAGGAGCGCCGGCAAATCGGGCCGGCCATCGCCGGCGAAGGCGGTCGGCGCGCCGGATGCCAGCGCTTCCCGGACGACCGCGGCCTTGTCGATTCCGGTGGCGGGGGAATAATACGGCGAGTCGAGCGGCGGCAACATCCGCAGGCCGCGTTCCGCGTCGTACGTACCCGGGTTGGCCGCGATGGTCACGTTGATGCCTTGCTCGGTCAGCAGGCGCTCGATATACCAGGCGCATCCCGCGGAGGCGATGCGGATTTCCCAGCCGGCGTGCTGCAGGCGCTGCACCGCCGGGGCGCACGCCGGGTCGAGTTCCATCGCGCGCGCGGCGGCCAGCACGTCGGCTTCGGGGACGTGGATATCCGCGAAGAGCTGCTGCAGCGCTTGAAAATGCGTCAGCCGTCCGGTCAGATATTCTTCCCAATAATCCGGTATCTCCGGCGGCAGCAGACGTGCCAGCGCCATCCGGTAAAAATCAAACCGCGTCATGGTACCGTCAAAATCCGTCACCAGGATGCGGGGTGGTCGCTGAGGTTTCATCGGGGGGATTATAGCACGTGGAAGCTGGGAGCGCGGGCGTCTCGCCCGCCCCGTGAGCGGGCAGGAACGCCAAAAATTATCAGCCTCCTGTTGAACGCTGGGCACGGTTTGGAAGCCGACGCCAGTCGCGCTCCGTGACCAGTTCACGCGGGAAGGATGCCGCTGCCACACCGTTCTTTTGACGGGATGCCCAATTTTACCGGTGATGCTATCAGCGGTTACGGGGGTCGAGTAGAGGGATCTGTCATTCTGCTGCACCGGTGTCTCTGGTTGCCGCACTCACGCGTCGGATGCGCCGCACACCGGATTCCTTAGACAGCCTGCCAGTCCCTCCCTCACAGAACCG
>Ga0118677_10015873_pt1 | contig 10406 bp, 7 predicted proteins | sample AliMusrvi5mmetaG_FD_86154 | JGI IMG/M metagenome (GOLD analysis project Ga0118677, IMG submission 86154)
GGCCAGCGTCTCGGTGAAATGGAAGTGTGGGCGTTGGAAGCCTATGGCGCGGCTTACGCGCTGCAGGAACTGCTCACGGTCAAGAGCGATGACGTGGCGGGCCGAACGCGCATCTATGAGTCGATCGTCAAGGGCGAGAACGTGCTGGAGGCCGAGAGGCCTGAGTCGTTCAACGTGCTTATCAACGAGTTGCGGGCGATCGGTCTGGACGTTCGGACCGAGACCACCGAGAAGCGTGCGTAAGAGAGGCGGCGCATACCTATGACAGGCGAAAGAAGTTTTAGTCACGCTGCTGCCCGCGAACGGCTGGGAATTCCGCCGGCCGAGGGCTTTGATTCGGTTCATATCTCGCTGGCTTCGCCGGAAACCATCCGGTCGTGGAGCCATGGCGAGGTTAAGAATCCGGAAACAATCAACTACCGGACCTACAAGCCGGAAAAGGGCGGTTTGTTCTGCGAGCGGATCTTCGGGCCGACTCGGGACTGGGAGTGCAGTTGCGGCAAGTACAAGCGTATCAAGCACAAGGGGGTCATCTGCGACCGCTGCGGCGTTGAGATCACGCAGGCGCGCGTGCGTCGTGAACGTATGGGGCATATCGACCTGGCCGTTCCGGTGTCGCACATTTGGTTCTTCAAGTGCACACCGAGCCGCCTCGGGTTGGTTCTCGACATCACGGCTCGTGCGTTGGAGCGCGTGCTGTACTACGAAGACTACATCGTCATCACCCCCGGCGACACGCCGCTCCAGGAAAAGCAGCTTCTCAGCGAACTCGAGTACCGGGAAGCCCAGGACAAGTACGGCGAAAACTTCACAGCCAAGATTGGCGCCGAAGCCATCCGCGACTTGATGCGGAAGATCGACTTGGAAAAGACGCTCGCCGAACTCGACGGCCAGATGGAAGCGACGCGCAGCAAGCAGAACCGGAAGAAGCTTGCCAAGCGCATGAAGGTCATCGAGGGCTTCATTCATAGCAACTCGCGGCCGGAGTGGATGGTTCTCGATGTCCTGCCGGTGATTCCGCCGGATTTGCGTCCGCTCGTCCCGCTCGAGGGTGGTCGTTTCGCTACGTCGGACCTGAATGATCTTTACCGGCGCGTGATCAACCGCAACAACCGCCTCAGGAACCTGCTGCAACTCAAGACCCCGGATGTCATCATCCGGAACGAGAAGCGCATGTTGCAGGAAGCTGTGGATGCCGTGATCGACAACGGGCGGCATGGCCGGCCCGTGACCGGGGCGGGCAACCGTCCGCTCAAGTCGCTCAGCGATATGCTCAAGGGCAAGGGCGGGCGTTTCCGACAGAACTTGTTGGGTAAGCGCGTTGATTACTCAGGCCGTTCGGTGATTGTGGTCGGTCCGGAATTGAAGCTTAATCAGTGCGGCCTGCCCAAGAAGATGGCGCTCGTGCTGTTCGAGCCGTTCATCATCCGGCGCTTGAAGGAACTCGGCGTGGCGCATACCGTGCGCAGCGCGAAGAAGCTGATCGATAAGCAGTCGGACGACGTCTGGGCGATCCTCGAAGAGATCACCAAAGACAAGACCGTCATGCTGAACCGCGCGCCCACGCTGCACCGGCTCAGTATCCAGTCGTTCGAGCCGGTGCTGGTCGAAGGCGAGGCCATTCAGATTCATCCGCTCGTTTGCACGGCGTACAACGCCGACTTCGACGGTGACCAGATGGCGGTGCACGTGCCGCTCTCCATCGAAGCGCAGATCGAATCGCGATTGCTGATGCTGTCGACGAACAACGTGTTCTCGCCGTCGAGTGGCAAACCGATCATGACGCCCACCCAGGATATTGCTCTGGGCATTTATTACCTGACCTCGGCGGCCCAGAAGGACCGGGTTCGGGATATGCGGCGGCGTCCCGGTCAGGTCGAGAAAGGCGCCGAACTCGAGCACCTTCCGATCTTCGCCGATGCGAGCGAAGTGCGGCTGGCTTATCAGGACGGCGCGCTCAAGATCCATGATCGGATTCGGTTCAAGAATCCTGATTTTCAGCGCAAGACCGTGTTCGGCGAGACGGGCACGAAGATGCTGCCGACGACCGTTGGTCGCGTGTTCTTTAACGAGATTCTTCCCGACACCCTTGGCTTCATCAACCGGTGCTGCGACAAGGGCTTCCTGGGCAAAATCATCTGGCAGTGTTATCGCGTCAGCGGACACGATGAGACCGTGCGAGTCCTTGACGCGTTGAAGAACATCGGGTTCGAGCATGCTACGCTCGCCGGCGTTTCGATCGGGCTGCAGGACATGATCATTCCTCCGGAGAAAGAGGAGATCATCGGCAAGGCCCGGCGGGCGGTGAGCGAGGTCGAGGCGCAGTACCGGCGCGGTATTATCACCGATGGCGAACGCTACAACAAGATCGTCGACATCTGGACGCAGGCGACAGACGAGACGTCCAACGCCATGTACCGGGCGATCGAGGAAAACGCGGGCAGCGACGAGTCGAACCCCATCTTCATGATGGTCGATTCCAAAGCTCGTGGCAGCCGGCAGCAGATCCGCCAGTTGGCGGGCATGCGCGGCCTGATGGCCAAGCCCTCGGGCGAGATCATCGAGCGGCCGATTCTGTCGAACTTCCGCGAAGGCTTGAGCGTGCTCGAGTATTTCATCAGTACGCACGGCGCCCGCAAGGGGTTGGCCGACACGGCCCTCAAAACCGCCGACGCCGGGTATCTCACCCGAAAGCTCGTGGACGTGTCCCAGGATGTGCGCATCATCGAGCAGGACTGCAACACACTCAACGGCATCGAAGTCAAGGCGATCGGTGAAGGAGATGAGAACCTTGTCTCGCTGCGTGACCGCGTGATCGGGCGCACGGCCGTCAACGACATTGTGAACGCCGTTACGGGCGAGGTGGTCGTCGCGGCGGGGCAACTCATCGACGAGCAGATGGCGGATCGCGTTCTGGAGGCGGATGTCGATAAGGTCCGCATCAGGAGCGTGCTCACCTGCGAGTCGCGTCGGGGACTGTGCGCCAAGTGCTATGGACGCGATCTGGCGACGGGCCGATTGGTCGACATCGGGCAGGCGGTGGGTATCATTGCCGCCCAGTCGATCGGCGAACCCGGCACGCAGCTCACGATGCGTACGTTCCACATCGGCGGTACCGCGAGTTCGGTGTTCAAGCAGCCGCATGTCATCTCCAAGCATGACGGCAGTGTGCAGTACGCGAACCTGCGTGTCGTGACGAACGACCAGGGCAACTATGTCGTTCTGAACAAGAACGGGTCGGTTGGCGTGTTTGACGACACGGGGCGCGAGGTCGAGCGGCATTCGCTGGCCATCGGCGCGATCATGTCCGTGGCCGACGGAGGCCGCGTCAAGAAGGGCCAGAGTTTCATCGAGTGGGACCCCTACAGCGTTCCGATTCTTGCGGAAAAGCCCGGCACGGTGAATTTCCAGGGATTCATTGAGAACGTCACGGTCAAGAAGGAAGTCGACCAGTCGACGGGTCTCATGGGTACGGTCGTGCTCGAGCACAAGGAAGACCTGCACCCGCAGATCATTATCAAGTACGAGGGCACCAGCGAAGCGCCCATCGGCTACAACATTCCGGCGGGCGCCCACGTGATGGTCAAGGATGGCAAGCGTGTGGCGGCCGGCGACGTGCTGGCCAAGACGCCGCGCAAGGAGTCCAAGACCAAGGACATCACCGGCGGTCTGCCGCGGGTGGCCGAACTCTTCGAGGCGCGCCGTCCGAAGGACGCGGCCGAGATCGCGAAGATCGACGGTATCGTTGACTTCGGACCGAACCAGCGCGGTCGCCGTTGCCTGCTCATTCGCGACACCGTGACGGGCGACGAAGAGCAGCATTTGATCCCGATGGGAAAACACATCGTTGTGTACAAGGGCGACTACGTTCAGAAGGGTCAGCAGCTCACCGAGGGTCCGGTGGTGCCGCAGGAGATTCTCGAAATTTGCGGTCCGCAGGAATTGCAGGAATACCTGCTTAACGAGGTGCAACAGGTCTACCGGCTGCAAGGCGTGGAGATCAACGACAAGCACATCGAGATCATCGTGCGCCAGATGCTCCGGAAGGTTCGGATCTCGGATCCGGGCGACACCGACTTCCTCTGGGGCGAGCAGGTCGAAAAGCAGACTTTCCAGGAGATGAACAGCAAGGCCAGTGCCGAAGGCAAGCGGCCTGCGGAGGCGCAACCTGCGCTCCTGGGCATCACCAAGGCGGCCCTGGAGACCGAGAGCTTCATCTCGGCGGCATCGTTCCAGGATACGACCCGTGTCCTGACCGAGGCAGCCACCCTGGGGCGCGTGGACACGCTCTACGGGTTCAAGGAGAACGTTATCATGGGTCACCTGATCCCAGGCGGGACCGGGTTCCCCATGGTGCGGAACATTAAACTGGTGCCGCTCGCGGAGCCGATTCCCGAAGAGGAACTGCGTCCTGAGAGCGAAGCTGAAAAGAAATTCAACGAGTTGATGGGTTAGGCTTGACAAGGGGTAGTCGTTACTGGCAAATTTTGCCGCTTTGCGTGTGAAGGGATAAGACGTATGCCGACGATCAATCAACTGGTAAAGCACGGGCGCAAGAAACTGCGTACCAAGAGCAAGTCTCCGGCGCTGCAGAATTGTCCGCAGCGGCGCGGCGTTTGCCTCATCGTGAAAACCCAGACCCCCAAGAAGCCGAACTCGGCTCTTCGCAAGGTGGCCCGTGTGCGGCTGACCAACGGCGAGGAAGTGACCGCTTACATTCCTGGCGAAGGTCACAATCTCCAGGAGCACAGCGTGGTGCTGGTGCGGGGTGGACGTGTGAAGGATTTGCCGGGTGTCCGCTACCACATTGTGCGTGGGACGCTGGATACGCTGGGAGTTGACGGACGGCACCGGGGCCGTTCGAAGTATGGTGTCAAAACGCCTAAGCAGGCATAGGACGGCACGGAACCATGGGACGCAGACGCAGAGCGGTACGGCGTGAAACCGGGGTCGACCCGAAGTACAACAGCGAATTGGTCGGCCGGCTCATCAGCATGCTGATGCAGCGCGGCAAAAAGTCAGTCGCGACCAAGATCGTCTACGATACGTTGGATTTTATTAAAGAGAAACAGCCCGAAGGTGACCCCTTGGAGGTCATCATCAAGGCGATCGATTCCGTGAAGCCACGGGTCGAGGTCAAGTCCCGGCGCGTGGGTGGCGCAACCTACCAGGTGCCGGTGGAAGTTTCGCCTGATCGCCAGATGGCGTTGGCGTTGCGTTGGATCATTGGATTCGCGCAGGGCCGCAAGGGCGTGCCCATGCGGCGCGCGCTGGCCATGGAAGTACTGGACGCTTACGGCGAGCAGGGGAACGCAATCAAGAAGCGGGACGATACCCACAAGATGGCGCAGGCGAACAAGGCATTCGCGCACTACCGCTGGTAGTGCAACGACGGTCAACGGAAACTCAATGGAAACGACGTTGGAACAGGCTCGAAAAGGCGGGCAGGCAGGAGAGGAACGGCGGCGCGAGGCGCCGGACCGGCTTCGTCCGCTTGCCGCCGTTCGGAATATCGGGATCATTGCCCACATCGATGCGGGCAAGACCACGACGTCCGAACGCATCCTGTACTACGCCGGCCGGGTTCACCGTATGGGCGAAGTCCACGACGGCACCGCGACGATGGACTGGATGCCGCAAGAGAAGGAACGCGGCATCACGATCACGAGCGCTGCCACAACGTGCTTCTGGCGCGATCATCAGATCAACCTGATCGATACTCCCGGACACGTCGATTTCACGGTCGAGGTCGAGCGGTCGTTGCGCGTCCTTGACGGCGCGGTCGTAGTCTTCTGCGGCGTGGGCGGCGTACAGCCGCAATCCGAAACGGTCTGGCACCAGGCTGACCGGTACCGCGTGCCGCGCATCGCCTTCATCAATAAGATGGATCGCGTCGGGGCGGACTTTGACAGCGTGGTCGGGCAGATTCGCACGCGTCTGGGTGCACGCGCCGTTCCTGTTCAGATTCCATGGGGCCGCGAGGATTCGTTCCGCGGCGTGATTGACCTGCTGGCCATGCAGGCGATCGTCTTTGACGACAGCAGCCTCGGGTCGAAGATTCAGACGGTCCCGATCCCCGCGGAACTCGCGGTCGAGGCGGAGCGCGCCCGGGCGTACCTGATCGAGCAGTTGGCCGAGCAGGACGAAGAGGTCCTGAAGGCTTACCTCGACAACCCCGACGTCCCGGAACCCGAATTGCGGGCCGGCCTCCGTCGCGCCACCCTTGCGCAGACGCTGGTTCCCGTGCTCGCGGGCTCTGCACTCCGGAACAAGGGGGTTCAGCAGCTTCTGGATTCGGTCGTCGACTACCTGCCGTCGCCCCTCGACATTCCGCCGATCCAGGGCTCGCATCCCAAGACGCACGAGCCGGTCGAGCGTGATGCCGACGATTTTGCACCCCTGAGCGCCCTGGTGTTCAAACTGATGAACGACCCCTACATGGGTCGCCTGGCCTTTGTGCGCGTTTACTCGGGCCAACTCAAGAAGGGGCAGAACGTCTTCAATTGCCGGACTCGCAAACGCGACCGGTTGAGTAAGCTCGTCTTCCTGCACGCCGACGACCGCCAGGAGGTGGAGACGATCCACGCGGGCGAGATCGGGGCAATTGGCGGGCTCAAGTTGGTTACGACCGGCGACACCCTATGCGCCGAAAATTCGCCGGTCGAACTCGAACGCATTCGTTTCCCTGAGCCAGTGATGGCGATGGCCATTGAACCGAAATCGGGAGCGGATCGCGACAAATTGAACGAAGCCCTGGAGGCCTTGGCATCCGAAGACCCGACCTGCGTGGTCAAGGTGGACGCCGACACGGGTCAGACGCTTCTCAGCGGCATGGGTGAACTGCATCTCGAGATTCTCAAGGACCGGATGTTCCGCGAGTTCAAGGTGCAGGCGAACGCGGGACGTCAGATGGTTTCCTACCGTGAGACGGTTACATCCCCGGGTCGCGGCGAGCACCGATTCGAGCGCGATATCGGCGGTCAGCATCTGTTCGCCGAGGTCGTGATTGAGGTCGAGCCCAGGCCCAGAGGCCAGGGCAACGATATCGAGTTCGATGTTCCAGCCGGACGGATCCCGACGGAATTCCGAGCCGCGATTGAGGACGGCCTGCGGGACGGACTCCTGACTGGCGTGGTGGCGAATTATGCCTTGATTGACGTGAAAGTGCGCGTGGTGGCCGGCGCATTTCATGACCAGGAATCGACAGATGTGGCTTTCCGCACGGCTGCCGTGATGGCGCTGCGGACAGCAGCGAAGGCGGCGCAGCCGGCGCTTCTGGAGCCGATCATGTCGCTTGAGATTCTTATGCCGCCGGAGCACATGGGGGATGTGCTCAACGACTTGAACTCGCGGCGGGGTCACGTTCAGGATATGCAGGGACGCGAGTTGGTGCAGATCATCCACGCGCACGTCCCTTTGGCGGAACTTTTCGGGTACTCGACCGCTATCCGGTCCCTGACGCGGGGGCGAGCGAGCTACACGATGGAGCCGGCCTGTTTTGACGTGGTGCCGGAGGCGATTCGGAAGCAACTTCTAGACCGGTGAGTGAACGATGGAAAAGCAACGCATACGCATTCGATTGAAGGCTTACGACAACCGCGTGTTGGACCAGTCGGTATCCGACATCGTTGAGACCGCCAAACGGACCGGGGCCCGTGTCGTGGGGCCAATCCCCATGCCGACCCGGATCGAGCGGTACAGCGTGAATCGTAGTGTTCACGCGGACAAGAAATCCATGGAGCAGTTCGAGATCCGGACGCACAAGCGGCTGCTCGACATCGTGGAACCGACGGCGAAGACGGTGGATGAGCTGAAGAAGCTCAACATGCCGGCCGGCGTTGACATCACGATCAAGATTTGAGCGGGGAACCATGCAAGGCATATTGGGCAGAAAAATCGGCATGACGCGGGTCTTCGGGACCGAAGGCCGCCAGATCCCGGTAACGGTGATCGAGGTTGGGCCGTGCGTCGTGATACAGCGCAAGACCAAGGCGAACGACGGCTACGAAGCGTTGAAGGTCGGGTTCGGCGGCGACAAGGAATCACGTGTGGCCAAGCCTTTGATGGGCCAGTTCAAGGCCGCCGGCGTTCCGCCGCAGCGCCACCTTCACGAGTTCGCCGTCGATGGCGCGGATCCGTTAAAGGCAGGCGACACGGTGACGGCGGCGGTGCTCGAGGGCGCCGCATTCGTGGACGTGTCGGGCATGACCAAGGGCCGCGGCTTCCAAGGCGTTGTCAAACGCCATCGTATGTCCGGTGGACCGATGACGCACGGCGGTCATTCCAAGCGCCGCATCGGGTCTATCGGTTGCCGGTCGTACCCGGGCCGCGTTCACAAGGGCAAGCGCATGCCGGGGCACATGGGACACGTGAACATCACGGCCCAAAATCTTGAGGTCGTTCAGCTTCGCGCGACGGAGAACCTGATCCTGGTCGGCGGCGCCGTTCCCGGTCCTGCGGGCTCGATCGTGGTGGTGAATAAGGCCTTGAAGAAGGCGGGGAAGGCGAAATGAGCAAGTTGTCCGTCTATGATATGAAAGGCGCCACGCTTGCGGACGTGGAGTTCCCGGATGCCCTGCTGGCGGATGGGAAGGGCGGGCAGGCGGTCCACGACGTGGTCGTCGCCCATCAGGCAGCCGTGCGCGCCGGGACCGCCTCGACGCTTCGCAAGGGCGAAGTCGCCGGCAGTGGCAAGAAGCCCTGGAAGCAGAAGGGCACCGGTCGCGCCCGTGCCGGTTACCAGCAATCACCCGTGTGGCGCGGGGGCGGCGTGGCTTTCGGGCCGCATCCCCGCAGCTATGCCAAGAAGATTCCCCGCAAGGTGGCGCGCTTGGCGTTTCGCCGTGCAGTCAGCGACCTGGTGACCGAAGGACGCGTGCGCGTCATCGATCAGTTCGTCGTGCCCGAGCCGAAAACCAAGGCGGCGCTGGCGATTCTCAAGTCCCTGGGGCTTACGCAGGGCGCGCTGATTCTGGTCGAGAAACTTGACACGAACCTGGTGGCGGCGGTCAGCAATCTTCCCAATGTGGAAGTGACGACCGCGGAATCTGTCGGGACCTATCAACTGCTTCGATACCCCGTGGCCGTGATTACGCGTTCCGCGCTGGACGGGCTGCGTGCCCGGATCGAGGGCGAGGCAGGGAAGCAGTCATGAAAAATGCACTCCAAACCGTCAAAGGGCTTCAGATTACCGAGAAGGGCACGACCCAACTCGCGGGTCAGAACAAGTATTTGTTCAAGGTCGATCCGGCCGCGAACAAGATTGAGATCAAGCGCGCTGTCGAGGACTTCTTCAAGGTCAAGGTGCTCAAGGTCAACACCATGAACTACGAAGGCAAGCTGCACCGTGAACGCACCTTGAAGTACGGGCGCAAGCCGGATCGCATCGTGATCGAAATGGGCCGGGACACGACGCAGCCCAAGAAACTGCGGGATGCGGAACTCGCATTAAACAGGGATCGGGACAAAATTCGCAAGAAGATTGTCGTGGATTATCAATTGGATCGTTTGACCCGAACGCAACGAGAAAAGGCGGTGGACCGCGTCATCCTTTGTCGACAGCAACGCCACGTCTCGGCGTACTCCCGGCAGGCAGAGGAAACAGGAGCCCCAGGGAAAAAGGTATACGCTTCCGCTTACGCGGGCTTGCCGATCACGGAACTCAACGCGGCCAACGGTTCTAGCCCAGAACACGGGCCGTTGGAGATCGACCATATTGTCCCCCGTGCCGCTGGCGGCGGCGATGGGTGGAACAACCTGGTTCTTTGTTACGTCAAGGAGAACCGCGATAAAGGGAAGCAGTCGCCGGTCCAGTGGCTTTCCACGGAAGGCTTTGAGAAGGTTGAGGCGATCTTTAGGCATCTCGAAATGATGGCCAAGACGAGAAGGGAACGCGACGAAACGGGGTATTTTACCGCCCGGGACTGCAAGCGAAAATGGGAAAACCTCCATCGCGAGGTGAAAGAGGAGGATGCGTGGCGCCCTTCGCAGTTGACCGACACATCCTATGCGGCACGGGCCGTGGCGGAGTACTTACAGGCGGCGCTCTATGGTGACCAAGTTGTCGTGGAGAATGAGCAGCCGAAGCAGAAGATATTCTTCACGAAAGGGCGATTTACGGCGAAACTGCGGCGTGACTGGCGTCTATTTGAAAACCTGCGCGGGGGCCGGGACGAGGAGGATTTGACGGAGGAAGAGAAACTCGTGCTCGCCAAGAACCGGGGCGACCACCGCCATCATGCCATCGACGCCGTGGCCATTGCTCTGACCGATCTCGGACGCTTGAACGAGCTGGCGCGCCGGATTCGGGAGTATGACGAGCGCGTCTTGCAGGCCAGGGAAAGGGGCGTCGATACCGGTAGCGTGCCCAAGCCGCCGCCGTTGGACGCCCCGGACCCATGGGGAAA
>Ga0118677_10015874_pt1 | contig 10406 bp, 7 predicted proteins | sample AliMusrvi5mmetaG_FD_86154 | JGI IMG/M metagenome (GOLD analysis project Ga0118677, IMG submission 86154)
GGAGGCGAGCGAGCGCACTACGGGCCCGGGCGCGCCGACGAAGACCGGCTCGTAACCGTAGCCACGGAAAAGTTGCGTCAGTTCCTCGTCGCCGATGCGCGCGAGCACGGTTGGGCCGGCGATCTTGTAGCCGTTGAGGTGCAGGATCGGCAGCACGGCGCCGTCGCGCGCCGGGTTCAGGAACTTGTTCGAGTGCCAACTCGTGGCGAGCGCGCCGGTTTCCGCTTCGCCGTCGCCAACCACTGCCGCCACGATCAGATCGGGATTGTCGAACGCTGCGCCAAAGGCGTGTGAGAGCGCATAGCCGAGTTCACCACCCTCATGGATCGAGCCGGGCGTTTCGGGCGAGACATGACTCGGAATGCCGCCGGGGTAGGAGAATTGCAGGAACAGTTTCCGGAGCCCCTCGGCATCCTGCGAAATCTCCGGATAGGTCTCGCTGTAGGTTCCTTCCAAATAGGCATTGGCGACCGTGGCCGGACCGCCGTGGCCGGGGCCGATGATGTAGATCATGTTGAGGTCAAGGGCATTGATGACCCGGTTCATGTGCACATAGAGAAAGTTCAGCCCCGGAGTCGTGCCCCAGTGCCCGAGCAGGCGCGGCTTGATGTGCTTCGCCTGCAGCGGCTCGCGCAGCAGCGGATTGTCGCGCAGATAGATCTGGCCGACGGAGAGATAGTTTGCCGCGCGCCAGTAGGCATCCATGGACTGACGCTGTTTGTCGGAAAGTACGTTGCTCATGGGAGAAAGGCTACGCTAACGGCAGGTGGTTTGGCAAGCGTGGCCAGCAATTCTCATTATGGCGCGCCGAACACAGCCGGATGCGACGGCGCGCATCCCTCCAGCCAAGAAACAACGGGTTTTGGTGCGCATGGAGGGCGCCGCGCCGTCGGCGCCGGTTATAATATGGATTGCTGAAACGCTGGCGTCCGGGCGACAAATCCACCCGGACGTGCTATCCTGATTCCGATGGGAGTATACCGAGTATGCTGCAATTCAACGTGGACCAAGTCAAATGCACGAGGTGCGGGCAGTGTGTGCTCGACTGTCCGTCGCGGATCATTGAGCGGTCTGGCGACGCGGCACCCTTCATCCGACCGGAGAACGAAGGAAGCTGCATTCGGTGTCAGCACTGCCTGGCGATCTGCCCCTCGGCGGCGGTTTCCATATTCGGACGGGATCCCGCCAACAGTCAACGGTTGCGGGCAGGATCGTTCCCGAAGCTGGACAAGATGATCAATCTGGTCCGGGGGCGGCGGAGCGTCCGCCGATACCGGGACGAGAACGTGGATCCGAAACTGCTGCAGCAGTTGCTGACGGTGCTGGGCAATGTTCCGACCGCAGTCAACCGAATGGCCCTGACGTTCTCGGTGATCGACGACAAAGACGTGATGCAGCGGTTCCGCGTCAAAACCATCCATGCGCTCGCCGAGGCGGTCAAGGCGGGTCGTGTTCCCGAGCAGTATGTCTACCTGATGCAGGCCGTGCCCTCCTGGTTCGAACAGAAGGCGGACGTGATCTTCCGGGGCGCCCCGCACATGCTGGTGGTCTCCGCCGGCCCCGAATCCGTCTGTCCGCAGGAAGACGTAAATCTGGCACTGGCCTACTTCGAACTTCTGGCGCAAAGCGCCGGTGTGGGTGCGGTCTGGTGCGGCTTGGCGAAGATGGCGCTGGAACTGCTGCCGGAACTCAAAAAAGAGGTGGGCATCACACCGGGGCATTACTACTACACGATGTTGTTCGGCATGCCTGCCGTTCGCTATGCCCGGACCGTGCAGCGGGAGGAAGCGGCCCGCATTCGGCGCATGGTCTTGTGATAGGCCGAACCCGTGCTTCCGGCCTCTGCATGGAGAACTACATTTTTCGCGCTGCGAAATCTACCTTGCACGGCTTGAGGTGCCAGATGTCGCGGGCGTATTCGCGGATGGCGCGGTCGGAGGAGAACTTGCCGGCGCGGGCCACGTTCAGGATGGCGCGGCGGGTCCACTCCGTGCGGTCACGGTAGAGGGTATCGACACGCTCCTGCGTGGCGATATAGTCTCGAAGATCGGCCAGCAGCATGTAATGGTCGCCGCCATCGAGCAGCGCGTGAACCAGCGGCGCGAAGATGCCCGGTTCGAGCAGACTGAAGAAGTTCTGACCGATCGCGTCAACGGCCCGGCGAATCTCCTCGTCGGCGTCGTAGATTTTGCGCGGGTCGTAGGTTGGCTGTCGCTGTTCGACCTCTTCGGCCGTCATGCCAAAAATAAAAATGTTCTCCTCACCGACTTCCTCGCGGATCTCGATGTTGGCGCCGTCCAGCGTGCCGATCGTGAGCGCGCCATTGAGCTGCAGCTTCATGTTGCCGGTGCCGGAGGCTTCGGTACCGGCGAGCGAGATCTGCTCGCTGAGATCTGCCGCGGGGATGATCTTCTCGGCGAGGGAGACCCGGTAGTTGGGCAGGAAAGCCACTCTCATCCGGCCGTTCATCTGCGGATCGTGATTCACGACCTCGGCCACCTGGTTGATCAGCTTGATGACTATCTTGGCGATGTCGTAGCCGGGCGCGGCCTTGCCGGCAAACACGAAGGTGCGCGGCACGATGTCCAGTTGCAGGTTCTGCTTGATCCGGTTGTAGCGCACGATCATGTAGAGCACCAGCAGCAACTGCCGCTTGTACTCATGCATGCGCTTCACCTGCACGTCGAAAAGCGAATCCGGCGACGTCTCGATGCCGGTTTTGTCCGCGATATACTGCGCGAGGACCTGCTTGTTGTGGCGCTTGGCGGCGCGGAACTTTTCCTGGAATGACGGGTTGTCCGCAAATTTCTCGAGCTTGCGGAGCTGGGCGAGGTCGATAATCCAGCCGTCGCCAATGGTTTCCGTCAGCAGGCGGGCCAGCGGCGGATTGGCTTTGAGCAGCCAGCGGCGCGGCGTGATGCCATTGGTCTTGTTGTTGAACTTCTCCGGCCAGAATTCGGCGAAGTCGCGCAGCACCTTCTCCCGCAGCAGGCGCGTGTGCAATTCGGCCACGCCGTTGACGGAACTGGCCCCCACCACGGCAATGTGCGCCATGCGAATCCGCTTGTCTGCGCCGTCCTCCACGATGCTCATCCGGCGCAACCGGTCATTGTCCATCGGATAGCGCGCCGCCACAGCGCCCAGGAAGCGGGCGTTGATTTCGTACACGATCTGGAGATGGCGGGGGAGCAGACGATCGAACAGGGAGACCGGCCATTTTTCCAGCGCCTCCGGCAGGATGGTGTGGTTGGTGTAGCCGGTGGCGGCGGTCGTGATTTGCCAAGCCTGCCCCCAGGGCAGTCCTTCCCGGTCGATGAGATGCCGCATCAGTTCCGGAATGACCAGCGACGGATGCGTGTCGTTCAGTTGCAGGAAGGCCTTGTCAGGAAACGTGTCCCAGTCGGTGTGGTCCGTCTTGAACCGGCGGAGGATGTCCTGCACCGAGCAGGAGACGAAGAAAAACTGCTGCCGGAGCCGGAGTTCCTTGCCGACGAGCACGTTGTCGTTCGGATAGAGGACTTTCGTCAGGTTCTCGGCCCGCACCTTGTTGGCCACGGCCTCCACGTAGGAACCGCGGTTGAAGTCGTCGAGGTCGAATTCAGACGCCGCCTTGGCGGACCAGAGGCGCAGCGTGTTGACGGTCTGCGCGCCATAGCCGACGATCGGCAGATCATACGGGATTCCGACGACGTCGCGCGTATCCACCCAGTGCCATTCGGTCCCCTTCGGCCCCGGACGCGGTTCGACGCGCCCTTCGAATTGAACCGTGAACGTAAACTCGGGGTGCGCGATCTCCCACGGATACCCCAGTTTCAACCACTCGTCCGGCTGCTCCACCTGGTAGCCGTTCACAATGTGCTGATTGAAGCTGCCAAAGTCATACCGCAGGCCGTACCCGACAGCCGGCAGATTCATCGTGGCCATGGAATCGAGGAAACAGGCGGCCAGCCGCCCCAGGCCGCCGTTGCCGAGACCGGCATCCACCTCGATATCGCGCAGGACATTCCAGTCCAGCCCGAGTTGCGCCAGCGCGGCGCGGCAGGTGTCCTCGATCTGGAGATTGATGACATTGCTGCCGAGCAGCCGCCCGATCAGGAACTCCAGCGAAAGGTAGTAGATCCGCTTGACCTTCTTGCGGTGGTGCGTCTGCTGCGTGGTGATCCAGCGCTCGACCAGCCGGTCGCGCACGGTCTGCGCCAGCGCGTAGTAGCGATCGTGATCCGTGGCTGTGTAGCGGTCCTTCGCAAGCGAATAACGCAGGTGGTGCTCGAAATGCGCGCGCAGGCGGTCCGCATCCGAGAGCGTACGCGGAGTGGATTTTCGGTTTTGTTTCGTCATGGAGCGAACTCCTTCGCCAGATGTAGCGGCGGCTGTGTCAGCCGCCGTCGGCGCGGGGCATACGCGCCGCCACTGTGGCGATGGCCTGGTGAAATTCTCTACGCGTTGTCGATCAGGCGATTATCGCATGAAATACGTTTCATTTGCACGCAAGGTATGGGTCGATTATCCTTACCCCGCGTCTGTTCCGGTAGACAGAATCATTGACGGCAGAAGCATGACGGTTTTGCCGGCCATGATTCTGCCGGTCGGACCAGGTGATTCCCGCCAAGGAGGGCAACATCATGACGGAACAACCCATCGCAGTCGCGAATATCCTGACGACCCTACGCACCCGGCACCCGCTGGTGCATAACATCACCAACTACGTGGTCATGAATTCCACGGCCAACGCCCTGCTGGCGCTGGGCGCTTCGCCAATCATGGCGCACGCCATCGAGGAGGTCGAGGAGTTGGTGGACATCTCCGGTGCCCTGGTGATCAACATCGGCACGCTCTCGAAGCCGTGGATCGAGGCCATGTTCAAGGCCGGACTCCGTGCAAAGGCCAAAGGCGTTCCTGTCGTGCTCGATCCCGTCGGCGCCGGCGCGAGCCGGCTGCGCACGGACACGGCGCGCGAACTGGTGCGGCAGGTGCGTCCCGCCATCCTGCGCGGCAATGCCTCGGAGATTTTGGCGCTGGGCGCCGAGACTGGTGGCGCGCGCGGTGTGGATGCCCAGCACACGGTGGAGCAGGCGCGTCAGGCCGCGGTGGCGCTCGCAAAGACATGGAGCATGACAGTTGCGGTGACCGGCGCCGAGGACTACGTCACTAACGGCACGCGCGAGGCTCGGATTCGCAACGGCCACCCGCTCATGGCACGCGTCACCGGCACCGGCTGCGCGGCGACAGCGGTGACCGGCGCTTTCGCAGCCGTGGAGCCGGATGCGTTTCAGGCCGCAGTCGCGGCTCTGGTGGTGTTCGGGCTGGCCGGCGAGTGGGCGGCGCAGCACGCGCAGCGTCCCGGCAGTTACGGTATCGCACTGCTCGACGGACTCGACGCCGTCACGCCGGAAAGCGTGCGGACCGGCGCACGGATCGAGGTCGGCCAGATCCCGCAACGAAAGTAGCCCCGGCCAGCCCCGGGCCGAGGGCAAACCTGTTCCCATGAAACCCGACCCCGACTATTCCCTGTACCTGGTCACCGACGCCGCCCTTGCCGGCCCGCGCGGCGTGGAAGCGGTAGTGCAGGCGGCGGTGGCAGGCGGAGTGACGATCGTGCAATGGCGCGAGAAGGTTGGCAACAGCCGCGCGCTGCTGCCGCGTGTGCAGCGCCTGCGCGAATGGTTGCGACTGCGCCAGGTGCCGTTCATCATTAATGACGACGTGGATCTCGCGCTGGCGTGCGACGCGGACGGCGTGCATGTGGGTCAGGATGACCTGCCCTGCGCGGAGGTGCGCCGCCGTGTGGGGGCGGAAAGGTTGATCGGCGTTTCCGTGAGCACCGTGGCGGAGGCGATCCAGGCCACGCGCGACGGCGCGGATTACCTGGGCGTGAGCCCCGTCTTCGCCACACCAACCAAGCCCGATGCGCCTGCCGCGGCGGGGCTGGATGGATTGCGCGCGATCCGCGCGACCGTGCAATTGCCGCTGGTGGCGATCGGCGGGATCCATGCCGGCAACGCCGCCGCCGTACGCGCGGCGGGAGCGGATGGCATTGCCGTGGTTTCGGCCATCATGGCGGCGACCGATCCCCGCGCCGCGGCGCAGGCGTTGTGTGGAAGAGTGGAAAAGAGACGCAGTGATTGATGCACGCTTGGACGAACGGTATGTCCACGAACAAACAGCACCCAACTGCCGCCGTCACCGTCCGCTGGCTGGGCGTGGCCGGCGTCGAGATTGCATGGGACGGCCGGAGCCTGCTGATCGATCCGTATTTCTCGCGCCTTCCTTTGCGCCGCCTGCTCGTTGGCCGGCCGCAACCGGATCAGGCGCGCATCGCCACAGCCTGGCAGCGCCTATCCGCAGAGCCGGTGGCCATCGCCGTCACCCATACCCATGCCGACCATGCGCTGGATATCTCCGCTCTGGCGCAACGCACACCCGCGCCAATTTTCGGCAATGCCAGCCTCGACGCCCTGCTCGCACGCGCCGGTCTGACCGCACGCGTGACCGTCTGCCGGCCCGGCGAGGTCCATGACCTGCCGTTATTCGGCCGCCTCGCCGTGTTTGCCGGTTCTCACGGCCGGTTTCTGCTCGGACACCCGCCCCTTCCAGGCCACATCGACGTCGAGGGAAGCTATCCCCTCGCCGCCCGCGAATACCGCGTCGGGGTGGTTCTCGTGTTCGACGTCACCGTCAACCGTCGTCGCTTCGTCCACGTCGGCAGCGCGGGAGTACCGGTGGGTGCCACGCCGGAAGGCACATGCGACGCGCTCTTCCTGTGTGTGCCGGGATGGCAGGCGGCAGAAGACTACCCCGCGGTCTTTCTCCGGAGCCTGCGGCCGCGAATGATTGTGCCCATCCACATGGACCGGATGACGCGTCCGCTCGACGATCCATACGCTGCGCGTCCCGGCGGGCTCGCCGCGCGCTGGCTGGACCTGCCGGGGTTTCTCAAACGCCTCGAACGCCTGGCACCCGACATTCCTGTGCGACTGCCAGTCCTGGGCAGGCCGTTGGATCTCCTGCACGCAACGCGTACAGAAACCCGAACATGAAGAACGTCGCCAGGCCGCCAAAAACGTGCCAGAGATAATGGCTGCCGTGCGGCCAGCCGGCTTGTGCCAGCGGCGCATCGCAGACGCGGAAGATCAGGGCAACCGCGAAACAGCCCAGTACGACCGCCAGCCGGAGCCACATTCCCGAACGACGCACGCAATTGCCCACCGCCGGAACCACCACGCCGACCGCGAGGATCGCGTAGCTTGCGGAAATCCCCGCCGGTCCCGAGTTTGCCAGCCAACGCGCAAGCGCCCCGGCGACGAGCAACGGCAGCAGCGTGGCGCAAAAGGCCAGCGCCGCGGACGGCAGCAAGCGCCGCCAGAGCCACCACGCCGCCAGCAGCACGAGTACGACGATCGGGCACCAATCCAGCAGCGTCCAGACCACGCTGCTGCGCGTGGCATGATAAATCGTGCCGCCGAACCATCCGATAGTCAGCAGCGGCAGCGCAGCCGCAAGCACCATGTGGCGGCGCCTTTGCCCGCGCAGGCGCCAGGTCCAGTATACGATCACGGCAAGAAAAATCAGGTTCGTCCACGTAGCCCACGGTTCAACCGGAAAGTTTGTCAGATCGGTCTCCGCATAACGCGGCCCAAGATCGGACAGGCGCATCGATGTGGCAAGCAGTTGACTCATGCCGGGAATGATGGAAGGAAGCGACGCGCCCGTCAAACACCAATTCGGTATCGTGCGGGGGGGGGGCGGGCGCCCCCCTTCTGCCGCTCACTCCCCGATGATCTTCACCAGCACCCGCTTGCGCCGCATCCCGTCGAACTCGCCATAAAAGATCTGTTCCCAGGGGCCGAGATCGAGGTGGCCGTTGGTGATGGCGACGACGACTTCGCGCCCCATGATCTGACGCTTGAGGTGGGCGTCGGCGTTGTCCTCACCGCCGTTGTGCGCATACTGGTTGTGCGGTTTCTCCGGCGCGAGCATCTCCAACCACTTCTCAAAGTCCGCATGCAGCCCGGACTCGTCGTCGTTGATGAAAACGCTGGCCGTGATATGCATGGCATTGACAAGGCAGAGCCCCTCATGCACACCACTTTCGCGCAGGCAGGCTGTAACATCGGGCGTGATGTTGACGAAGGCGCGGCGGGTCGGGAGGTTGAACCAGAGTTCTTTGCGATGGGATTTCATTGGCTGTTCCCGCAACTGGCAGCGGGCAAGGGACGGCCCACATCTACCGCCCAAACTTGTACGCGATCTTCACGTCAACCTTGTCGATCCCGTCCAACGTTGCGAGTTCCGCCTTTTCGCAGCGTTCGCCGTTGATGGATACCACCGTTTCCAGCAGCTTCTTCCCCTGCCCTTCCCGCGCAATTTTGATCTGCAACGGAATCGTGCGGTACGCGCCCGGGCCGGTCGCCACATGCACCAGGCGGCGAAGCGTCAGCGTGTGATCCAGCGCAGCCGGGAGGTTCGGATTCACGCGGATGGCGGACTGGTCCGGATCGTGCAGTGCGAAGGTCACGCCCGCCAAGTTGTGAAAAACCTCCACAATCCAGTCCACGGAACCGGAAAGGCCGAAGTACATCCCCTTGCCGAAGTGCGGATCGTCCTTGTCCGACACGTACGAGGTCGAAGGCGTCTCGAATGGACCGGCTATGGTTTCGTCGCGCAACGCGGACATCATCGGCTTGAACTGTTTCCAAGCCACATCCGCCTGCCCCGGCACGGCAAGCCGGAAGCGGTGCATCATAACCTGGCAATGGTGATACTCGCCGTTTTCGGCCGTGCCTGCTGGAAGTATGCCCATGCGGCCGCACTGGGCGATGGCATCGGCGTTGTTTGCTATGGGCTTGGTGTACATCACCAGACCGAGCTTTTCACTGTAGAACAACTTGTCCACCGTGCGGAGTAACTTGGCGACCATCCCGTCCGCGTCCGGAACCGGAGTGAGATAGGGCCGCCACGTGAGCAGCATTTCCATGGCATAGGCCTGGCAGTTCAATTCACGCCGGTTGATGCCGTCGAAGTCGCGCCCCCGGAACGAACCCAGCGTATATCCGATTTCGCCCTTCGCGTAGTCCGGCACATCGCCGTTGATTTTCAATTCGTGGATGCAATTCAGGAAGGCGGCCGGAAAACCGTTAACGCGGTCGTCCTCCCACGCCACCTTCACAATGTTGCGGCGCAGTCGATCCGCAAAGGATTGCAGTCGGGCGATGTCTACGGATACGCCCGCCTGCGACAGCTTTTCCGCCACACGGCGACTCGCAAACGTGTCGATGGTCTCGACCAGCGTGAGGAAGAGATGCCCCGATAACCGCACCTGCGCTCCGCGGCCACGGCCGCGGGTCTTCGCGTTGCCAACCTCCGAGGTGCCGAACATGTCGATCGGGTCGCACCAGTCTCCGTACAGGATCTGGGCCATGCCGTAGGGCGAGTCGTTGACGTGGCGCTCGAAGCACGCCAGAATTTCGCGCACGACCTCCGCAATCCGGAAAGTCTTTTCATTGCCGACGATGCCCGAATTCTCCGGCGTGTCAGGCGAGGTCAGCGAAACGGTCTTCACCGTCTCGAACAGCACCGAAATGTCGCCGGTCTCGCGGATGTACATGCAGAGCGAATTGACGAGCCAGAGCGGGCTGTCGGAGTACGGGCGGTTGTCGTTGCGGACCTCCGTGCCGCGGTCGGCCCAATGACTTGGAAACTGGCGCGGAAACATGCCATGCAGTTTCTCGCGCAGCGTGAGCGGGCGCTCCGCGGGGAACGCGCCATTATGCGTGATGTAGAGGAAGCTCATCGCGTGGACCAGATCCGCGCGGACGCGGCCCGGGTCTTCCTTGATCTTGGGCCACATGTCCTGTCCGCGGTCGCGCGTGCCCAGTTCGATGCCGTCCGCCAGCTTGGCGCCGTGGGCGCGGCAGTTCTCGTAGAGCTCCTTCACGCCGGTCCAGACGGAATTGGCGTATTCGGAAACCGTCGGTTCGGCCGGGCACTGCACTTCGAAGGCCGGCCAGACCTTCTCCGCCGCGGTCCGTCCGGCGTCGATCTCCCGCCGGATGTCCGTCTGCGGCAGCAGCGTGCGGCAGGCGCGCTGGAAAGCGGCCGACATCGCCCGGTAGGTCGGGTCCTTGTAACCGGAGAGCTGCCGGAAGGTGTCGCCGGTCGGCCCGTCCGTGACGTATAGCAGGCTCTGCCGCAGCGTGGCCACGCCGCCCTTCGCCAACTGCAGGGCGAACTGACTCGCGCTGACGGCCGCGGTCGAGAACCGGTTGATCCGGCGTCCGGCGCCGCCCGTCAGCATCTTCCCACGCAACACCGCGGCCGGCAGCAGCGAGAAGGCCGCGGTATCTCCCATGAACGTCGCGTAGTCGCAGGTCGCATCCACGGGCTTCAGGTTCCGCGCCTCGTTGTGC
>Ga0118677_10015875_pt1 | contig 10406 bp, 8 predicted proteins | sample AliMusrvi5mmetaG_FD_86154 | JGI IMG/M metagenome (GOLD analysis project Ga0118677, IMG submission 86154)
CGAAGAAGGCAAAGGCGAGGCCGAGCGTGATGCCCCCGAGAAACCCGAGCGAAAGGTTCAGCAGCTTGTTCGGATAAACGGGCTTTTTCGGCGGAACCGCCCGATCGATCACGCGGGCGTTCTGGGTCTCCATGGAGCTGGAGACCTTGGTCTCGCCCATGCGGCCAACCATGGATTCGAGCAGCTTCACGTTGATGTCATAGTCCCGGGCCTGGTTGCTGTAATCGACCGCCACGCGGTCGAGCCGGATCGACTCCTCCTCGGCGATCGCCAGCGAGCGCTTGGCCTCGGTGTCGTTGCGCAGGGCGTTCTGGTAGGAGGACTCGATGGTCGCAGCCGCGTTGTCCACACCCCGCTGGAGTTCGCTTGCCGTTTGATTGAGCTGGTCGAGGGCGGCCTGCATCTTCGGGTGCTTGTCGCGGTAGCGGACCCGCAGCTGCGAGACCAAAATCTTCTGGGTGGAGAGCTGCTGCACCAGGGCCGTGATCCCCGGCTGGCTGCTGATGAAATCGAGGCTGAGGAGGTCCCCACCCTTGGCCTTGATCTCCTGGATCTGGTTCCGGCGGATCTCGGCATCCTGCCGGCGCGCGTTCGTCTGGGTGACGTAGAGGTTCAGTGCCTTGAGCTTCTCCGTGACGACATTCTTCCGCTCATCGAGCGACACGAGGTTGTTCTTCTCACGGTAGGCCTGCAGGACGAGCGCCATGTGCTCAACCTTCAGCTTCTGCAGCTCGGCGGGACCCTTGAGGTCATCAACCGCGCGCAGGGAGTCATCCACCCGCATGCGGGAATTATAGTTGATGTACTCCTCGACAAAATAGTTGGCCACCGTGGCCGCGATCTGCGGATCCGGGTGCACATACTGGATCGCAATCACGAGGCTCAGGCGGGAGAGGATGATCTTGCGGTTATCCTCCAGGATCTTCTCCACCGAGACGGGCAGGCCATCCTTCGACGGATACGGGGCAAGGAAGGCGCCGAGGCCATCGGCCTTTAGGCGGGCGGCGACCTTGTCGATGATCGCGGCACTCTCCAGCACCTTGACCTGCGTATTGAGGTCCTCTGCGGTGCGCACATCGTTGTCCTGCACGCTCTGCACCTGCATGACAACCGGGTCGTGCCGCAGGATCTGAACGCTCGCATCGGCCTGGAATTGCTTCGTGCGGCTGAAGGTGAAGGCCACGGTCGCCGAGAAAATGACCAGAAAAACCGTGATGATGTACCACATCCGCTCACGCAGGATGAGGACGTAGTCGAGGAAGGCCCGCTGGGGGCTATGCGGCTCGCCGTAGCCATAACCGTAGCCATACCCCTGGCCGTAGCCGCCGTATCCGCCGCCGTAGTTCCCATAGCCAGCGCTGCCCCGCTGGTATTGCGGGGGCGTCGTTGGGCGGTTCGGAGGCGGTGTAGAATCTTGGCTCATGCTAAAGTGTTCGGGAGAACTGGACGGTTAGTCTGAGGAGTGCGCTCCGGCCACAGGGTCAAAGCAGCTTCTCGGGAACGTAGATGACGTCGTCCTTGATCAGGATCCACGACTGCTTGGCATCCCCCTGGATCAACTCGTCCGCGTTGATGGTGTATTTCTCAACCTTGCCGTCCACCGTGCGGGAAAGGCTCACATGCTTGCGGTCCGCGAGCCGGGTAAAGCCGCCAGCCCGGGCAATGGCGTCCAGAAGCGTCATCGGCTGCTCGGGCGTGAAGACGACCGAGCCGGCCTGACCGACCGAACCGAGCACATTGACGCTCGTCTTGGCGTACTCGGTGACAGTCACCGTGACCTGCGGCTTGACGAGAAAATCCTGGTCGTAGCGCGCGCGGATCAGCTCCTCCGCCTCACGCAGGGTCTTGCCCTTCAGGTTCACCTGCCCGATCAGCGGGAGGGTGACCGAGTACTCCTGGGAAATCCGGACATCCCGCTGCAGGTCGTCCTCCTGGAAGACGAGGACATGCAACAGATCCGAGGGCTGGAGGACATAGTCAGCCGTGGCCGTGGCCTTGGGCTTTTCCTCTTGGGCAAACGTCGCAGTGGAAAGGAGGGACCAGACTAGAATAAGGAGAACGAGCGGGAGTCGCATGGGGACAGTTCAGCAGAGATTGAAACGCCCGGGGGCAATTTCAATCCCGCAGGAACAAAAGTTGTGTCGACTTAGTAACGAACCGCCACCGACACGCCGAACACGCTTTCGCTGAACGAAAGGTTACTGATGTTCGAGGAATTGTCCTGGTAGCTGTAAGTCGCGCTGCACTTGACGTGGGTGCTGTAGCTGTAGGTCACCCCCGCGCCCAGGCGGTAGTAATCATCCCGGCGGGACGTGTCCACGTACTTGTAGTTGCCGATGAAGAGCGAGGCATCCGCGGTGAGGTCGCTGCTCATGGCCGAGGCCAGGCCGACGCCGCCCTCAAACACCTTTTGGTTGTCGCCCGTGGCGGCATTGGAGAAGTCGTTGCGCACCGTGAACTGGACCGTCGACTTGTCCGAATAGAGGTAGTCGAGCTTGGCGTCGGCACCGATCCCGGACTCGGTATGGCTCGCGTGGTAGACGCCATTGACCGTGCCCGCCTTGATGTTGCGCTGGTTGTAGCCGACGCTGAAGGAGCCCTTGAGCATGGGGTCGAAATCACCGCGGGCGCCGACGCTGAAGTAGTTGTCGGTGCTGTCGAGGCCAGGGGCGTCGACCGAGTTGTTGCGGTAACGGTAACCCACGCTGGCCTGAACCTTCGGCGCCACCTCAAAATAGGCGTTCAGCGGCAACGACACGGAGGAACGATCAGCATAGCCCGCCACATCATAACGGTAGTTTTGGTAGTCAACCCCGACCGACACGGCCGATTTCGGCGAAATCTCGAGCTCAAGCGTGGGGGTAATGTTCGTGATGTCCGTCTGGAGGATGTGACCGGTCAGGTGGGTATCGCGGTTATTCTGGGACTGCTGATGAAAGCCGGCATCAAGGTTGAAGCGCAGCTTGTCGTCGCTGTAGGCCACATCGTACTGCGCATTCGCCAGGTTGGTGTTCTGCCCGCTGGCATCGAGGTAGGACACGAAGTCCTCGCTGAAGACGAAGACATTCTTCGTCATCGAACCCGACCCCATGTCCAGCTCCACCCCGGGAATGATCTCGAGGATGCCGGACGACTTGGTGTTGGTATTGGTGAGGAAGATGTTGCTGTCGTACTTGAGGCCGGCGGTGCCGGTGAAGAAAAAGCCCGTGCCCGGGCTAAGCTCCGTGGCGTGGACCGTGGTGAGCGCCGCCGTCAGAAGTGCGAGAATCCCAGCAAAAGACTTGGTCGTCATTGTGTAGTATTTTGTATGTTAGGTGAAAGGGAGCGGTTCTGCGATCAGGTCGACGGGCTATTCGGAGTTTGGACCGGCGTAGTGGGAGTGACATCCGGAGCGGTCGGTGCGGTCGGACCGGTCGGAGCGGCCGGTGCACCCGTGATCGCACCCGCGGCAGCCGGAGCAGCGGCAACCGCGGCTTGCGTGATCGTATTGGAAAGGCTCGGGGCCGCCGAAACCGCCGCCGCGGCCACCGAGGCCGCAGCTGCATTGGCAGCCGCAGGAGTCGCCGCCGCATTCACCGCCGCTGTAACCGCCGCTGTAACCGCAGCGGAGGTGATGGAAGCCGCCGCAGCCGAGGCGGCCGCAGGGGTGGCCGCCGCAGAAACCACCGCAGCAACCGCCGCCTGCGTCACCGCAGCTGCCGTCTGGGGGGCCGCCGCGATCGAGGCGGAAACAATGGCCGAAGCCTGGGCCGGGAAGGCATTGACCGCGGCCGTCATGATGGCCGCCGCGTTGGACGGGTTGGCCGCAATCGCCTTGGCGATAATTGCCGCAGCATTGGTCGGGTCAGCCTGGGCCTGCGTAATCACGGATTGAACATCGGAGGCAGGCTGGGCAGCGACATAAGTGCTGCTGGTGGCAAAAACGGCCAAGGACAGGAGGGCAATTTTGATTTTCATGGTATTAATCAGTTAACGGTAAACGGGTAGTCAGACTCTCAAAGGACACACAGGTTAGTGCTTGTATTGGATTTTGACACACAGACTCAGCAATAGTGCAAATAAGGCCAACTCCTTACTTATTGTGGTGTGTTGGGACGCTGGTCGACCACTTTTTTAATAAATTTACAACTAACTTGCCATTGAGCCGTTGCAGTCGCTCTCGCCGAGGGCGCCGCCGAGCATCCCTGACAGGTTTTCGCTGACGTAAACAAGGATCACTCTGGAGCTAGGGCGCCTGCCGCCGTGTCGTTCGACTCCGGCGCCGCGAAAAGCGTAAATCGTTACTCGAAAATCGTAAATTGGCCCCCCAGTCTGGCAAGCCATGAGGCTTCTGATCACGAACGACGACGGCATCGAGAGCGTGTTCCTGCACGAGCTCGTCCGGGCCCTGCGGACCGCCGGCCACGAGCTCTTCGTGGTGGCCCCCAAGCACGAGCAGAGCTGGGTCGGCGCCGCGAAGTCGCGCAACCGCGGCGTGCACGCCACCGCCGCCGACCGTGGCCTGGGCTGCCCCACCTGGATCGTGGACGGCACGCCGAGCGACGCCGTGAACATTGCCCTCGACCACCTGCTACCCTCCGACGCCTGCCCGGAGGCCGTCCTCTCCGGCATCAACGTCGGCCTCAACGCGAGCCTCGGCTTCATCATCGCCAGCGGCACGATCGCCGGCGCCTGGGAGGGCGCCCTGCACGGGCTCCCCGCCATCGCATTCTCACAGGATCTCACGGAGGACATCTACAACCGGCTGAAGGAGCGCGGCGGCCAGCCCGACGACCAACTGCTCGCCTCGCTCGCCACCTCCGCCGTCCGCGCCGCCCAGATGACGCCCGATCTCATCGCCGCGACCCCGCCGCGCCGCTTCCTCGTCCATAACGTCAACTTCCCCTTCCCGCACCGCGCCCACGCGCCCGTGCAGCGCACCGTGCCGGCCCAGGTCGTGGTCCCGCGCCTCTTCAGCCCCGCAGGCGACGACGGCACCCACCGGCTCATCTTCCGTCTCGGCGACGACCTCTCACCGGCCTCTCCCCTCACCGACCGTGCCGCCCTCGCCGCCGGCCAGATCAGCCACACGATCCTGGACTACACGCAGCTCGGACAGATCTGAGACCAGTGCCCGCCGGAAGATTTTCGGATTTCGGCATTTCGCCCACGGCATTCCTTCCCCAGGCTCGGGGGGAATGAATCTGGTCATGTTCGACATGGACGGCACGTTGACGGACACCTTTTCCCTCGACGCCAACTGCTACGTTATCGCCATTGAGCAGGCGCTCGGCCTGGACGCCGTGGTGACGGACTGGGAGTCCTACCCGCACGCGAGCTCCTCGTACTGCCTGGAGGCGATCGTGTCCCGCGCCCGCGGCCACGCGCCCACCGCGGACGAGTCCCGCGCCGTGCAGAAGCGCATGATCACGCTCATGGAGGAGCTCTACCGCCGCGAGGGCCGCGCCACCACCGAGATCCCGGGCGCCGCCGCCTGCCTCCAGGCGCTGCAGGCCGCCGGCTGCGCCGTGGCCATCGCCTCCGGCGACTGGCAGTCCACCGCCCACCACAAGCTCACGACCGCCCGCATCCCCTTCGGGTCGCTGCCCGCCGCGTTCTGCGACACCTCCCACGTCCGCACGGAGATCATGCAGGCCGCGCTCGAGCGCGCCCGCGCCCACCACGGCGGCGTGAAATTTGACCGCGTCGTGTACATCGGCGACGGCGCCTGGGATGTCCGCGCCTGCCGCGAGCTCGGCTGGCCGCTCGTCGGCGTCGGCCGCGGCGCCCACGCCGACCGGCTCCGCCGCCTCGGCGCCACCCAGGTGATCCCCGACTACCTGAACTACGGTGATTTCCTTGTGGCCGTGGATCGCGCCCAAGCGCCAAGGCCAGCGCAGACCGCATAAGCCGGTTCGTCCCGGAGGCGTGGAGTTGGGAACACCCGACGGGAGCTTTGTTCACCACGAAGCGCACGAAGGACACGAAGCCCAAGCCCGTCTTCGCGCACTTCGCGGCCTTCGCGGTGAAAATCAACCTCACGGCATAACCCAGCCGCCAAGAACTCGAAACCCGCGAGAGCCGAGCATGCCTGGGCTTCATGCCCTTCGTGCGCTTCGTGGTAATACCGAGACCACGCTTGGCCGCCCAACTCAAGCGACCGTCCCGCCCATTTTCTACTCGCTACCCGCTACGCGCTACCCGCTACTTTTCGCATGATCGAGGTCCGCCAGCTCACCCGCGTTTTCCGCACCTACAAGAAGCAGCCCGGCTTCTGGGGCGGCGTGAAGGGGCTCTTTCACCGGGAGTTCGAGGAAACCGCGGCCGCCAAGGACATTTCCTTCGACATCGCGGAGGGCGAGTTCGTCGGCTTCCTCGGGCCCAACGGCGCGGGCAAGACCACGACGCTGAAGATGCTCTCGGGCCTGATCTACCCGACGAGCGGCACCGCGCGCGTCGCCGGCTTCGACCCCACCCGGCGCGAGAACGCCTACCGGCGCATCTTCGCCCTGGTGCTCGGCCAGAAGAACCAGCTCTGGTGGGACCTCCCCGCCATCGAGTCCTTCAACCTGCTCCGCGCCATCTACGGCCTGCCCGCCGACCAGTTCAAGGCGTCGCTCGACGAACTCGTCACGCTGCTCGGCGTCAGCTCCAAGCTGAACGTCATGGTGCGCGAGCTCTCCCTCGGCGAGCGCATGAAGATGGAGCTCATCGCGGCGCTCATCCACCGCCCGCGCGTCCTCTTCCTCGACGAGCCGACCATCGGCCTGGATGTCGTCTCGCAGAAAGCCGTCCGCCAGTTCCTGCGCGACTACAACCGCCGCTACCGCGTCACCATCCTCCTCACGAGCCACTACATGGCCGACATCAAGGAGCTCTGCGAGCGGGTCATCGTCATCCACAAGGGCGCGAAGATCTACGACGGCGCCCTCGCGCGCCTCGAGAACGCCGGCGGCGCCCGCAAGAAAATCATCACGTTCATGCCCACGCTCGCCGACGGCTCGTCCGGCGCCGCGTTCCCCGACACCTGGCAGTCCCGCCACGGCACCACCATCCGGGCCGACGACGGCAAGTTCACCCTCTGCGTGCCGGGCGACAAGGTCGTCGCCGTGTCCCAGGAGATTCTCAGCACCGGGCCCGTCGCCGACATCACGATCGAGGACGTCCCGCTCGAGGACGTGATCGCCGAGCTGTTCCAGTCCCAGGCCTAGCGCGGGATCATCCGAAAACCGGATCGCGGAGACGCGGAGGCAGGGAAACGCGGAGGAGTGCAAAATTCTTCCGTGCCTCCGCTCCTCCGCGCTTCCGCGATGAGATCTTAGCCCAGCTCCGGCCACCCCGGGGCCTTGCCCGTCAGATCCGTGATGAGTTTCCGCGTGCCCGCCAGCGAGGCCAGGATCGCCGCGCGCAGCGACGCCTCGTCCAGCCGGGCCTCAAAGCGCACCAGCGCCAGCTCGTCCGGGGCCAGCAGTTGCTCCACTCGGCGGCCGTCGGGAAAGGAGTCCAGGCCCCGCCGCCGGCGCCGCTCGTGCAGGAGCCTCAGGTTCGCCTCGACGATCGAGCGGTGCAGCCAGCGCTGCGCCGCGACGAACTCGCCGCGGGTCAGCTTGCCGAGCATGGCCGCGCCGTCGACGTAGGCGCACTCGGCGAGCGCGATCGCCTCCGCGTCGCTCAGGTGCGCCAGCGGCACCTCCTGGACGGCGCGGGCGTAAAATTCCTCCCAGGCCGGGCCGCCCTTCAGCAGCACGTGGCCGCCGCTCATCACCAGCGCAAATTCCCCGAGCCCGCGGCTGACGAACGCCAGATGGCGGTGCAGCCCCAGCCCGAACGCCAGTTTTCCAAGCCACAGCCGGCGGTACGGCACGATCACGAGGTCCACCTCGCCGCCGGCAAACCGGGCCGTGACCTTGTGCACGCCGCCAAACACCGGACGCACCGCGTAGGCGTGGAGCGGAAATCCGGCCAGCTCCGCGGTCCAGACGCGGTCGAGGTAGCGCCCCGGCTGCGTGGTCACGAGTTCCAGGTCGACGTCCGACCAGTCGTCGGCCGGCTGCGCGGTGCCCAGCTCGGTCCGCGCGCGCGAGCCGAACAGGACCGCCACGCGGATGTCAGCCTGGTCCCGCACCCAGGCGCGCAGGGCGTCCGCCAGCGTCACCATTGCCGGAGCGAGAGCAGGATCTCGGTGCCCTCCATGCCGGGTCCGGCGTGGATCTCGCCGTGGTGCAGCCGGAGAATTTCCTTGGCCAGGAAGACACCCAGCCGGCCCTGGTTTGGCACGGCGCCCTCGACGGGCTCGGGCAGGATGCCCTCGAGCTCGAGCTGGCGGCCCTTGAGCGAGAACAGCGCCATCAAATTCGCACCGGAGCCGGTGGACCGCACCTGCAGCTGCAGCTCGCGCGTGCCGAGCTCGCCGCGGTTCTCGGTGATCGTGGCGATGAGGGCGCGCAGGGCGAAATCCAGCAGGCGCTTGCTCGCCTGCAGCACGACCGGTTCCGGCCCGACCTCGACCCGCACGCCGAGCGAGTGCCCGATGGCCTGGGCCAGCTCCCGCATGTCGGTCGGCGCCAGGTCCGCCTCGTGCAGCGCATGCATCAGGCCGACGTTCCTGTTCAGCGCCTCGAGCTTCAAAATGTCCGCCTTCACCGTCTCCAACAGCGGCGCGGTCAGCGGCTGCTCGGTCGTGCTGTGGCGGAAGGTCGCCAGCGAGACGAGCGCGTTGCCCAGCTCATGGTTCAAGGTGAGCGCCAGCTCGCGGAGCAGGCCCTGGCGGTCGGCGCGCTGCCGTGTGGCCGCATCCTCCACCTCGGCACTCGCCTCCTCCCAGAAGGCCCAGACGCCGCCGGTCTCCGCCACGAGCCCCGCGCTCGCGCGGAACGGCTGGCCGGCCGCCGGGGAGATGCGGCAGACCTCGCGGGTCTTCCGCGCCTGGCCGATGAGGTCGCGCACCACGAGCGGCACCGTCCGCGGCACGCCCTCGTCGGAACCCAGCACCAGCGTGCTCGGCAGGTACTTGGCCAAATCGTCAAGCTTGATGTCAGCTTCCCCTTTTTTACGCCGCGCAGTGAGCTCTGCGGCCGGGAGCGCTGTCAGGCTCGGCTCGCCTGCCGCCCAACTCACTGCGTTGAATACCCATTGCAATTCTGCGCCAGTCGGCGCCTTTTCGGCCTGGGCAAGATCCGTGGGATTATACCAGTAACCTGGCAAAGACCCGTTAAACACCACTCGCCCGGCGCCTGCGGAACCGGCCACCACGACAGGAGCGTTCTCGCGGTCCACCATCACCACGGCGCCCGCTGGCCCCGGCTCCAGATATAAGTGATCGTTGAAAGTGTGCTCATATTCGGGCGGCAGGCCGGCGCACAACGGATGGACTTTGTCTTTTACCCTGACGATGTTGTCATCGCGGCGGTCCTGTACTTTTTTAACGATCTGCGGAAACAGGGTATCCGACTGGTTGCGGCCACAGGCGGCATGATTCAAGATCAACCCTCCCCCACAAGCGACAAAAATTTTTATTCCCTTGATTTGATCCGGCTGCGCCAGACTGCAACTCCCGACGAAAAGCACATCGAATTTCATCAGTTCGTCGATCGTGATGGTCTTAATGAGGGTGGCCTGGCACCTGCCATTGGCATTCAACGCCTTCTGGATCGCCTTGCAGCCGAGTCCCCCCTGGAGCACTGCTACAGCGACAGGCTTGGATTCGGACGCTACAGCGACAGTTGCGAGAACCAACGCCAAGAGTTTGCTCCACATGGATGAAGACATTATGAACTTGCTCCTCCTATAATGCGTTTTTGAATTAGGCCGTCGTGGCTTGTCCTTTATGGCATACCATTAAAAGACGGCGCATTAATCACTTCTGCTTTTGTATACAGAGAACAATCCAGTCGTTTAACCTTAAGATAGTCCCGGGGCGCCACTTTTTTGGCAAGGGAGACCGTCATCAACCGGTCCCCTTTGTTTACCGCCGATGGTGTGGTGCGTAACATACATAACGCCCCGCTCATGGACGTGCGGACGGTTTCAACCCCTTGAGCCGTATGCGGCTCAACGATTTCTCCAATCACTTCGTTTTTAACGACCGGATCGTAAATGCGTTTGCGGGTCATGAACAAACCAGCGCGATGCGCGTAACAGGTATAACAGCTCGGCCGTTGAGCATGTATATTAAGCCGCTGACTACGCCATGGGTCCAGAACATATGCTTCTGGCGGCAGTTTAAAAACTCCGGGAAGCGCCTTCCAGAAGACAACCAGATTGAAGAGCGCCTGAACGGTTGTATCAATTGAATGCGGACAAAAGGTTAATTGTCCTTCCGGCTCCAGCGTCAGGGACATGATGTGATGACGAACGCATACCCCATTGAGCGTCGCCAGCCGTCTTTCGCCTCCGGTGATGACAATATGGCGATAACCGGTCACAAG
>Ga0118677_10015876_pt1 | contig 10406 bp, 4 predicted proteins | sample AliMusrvi5mmetaG_FD_86154 | JGI IMG/M metagenome (GOLD analysis project Ga0118677, IMG submission 86154)
GGCAGGGGTGGAGCGGGAGGTCTTGCCGATTGGTGACTGATCCACCTCTATATTCTGTGTGAGGTGCTCCACCCCGCTCAGTGATTTCCAGTATTGAGGACCGCTTTTCCTTCGGCGTCCACCTCGCACAAGAGCTTCCGAAACAGCAGGCAGGAGCACACCCCGGAGCAGAGTACTCTTTCCCGAGCCGCTGATACCAGTGATGGCAGTGAGGCGCCCTATTGGAAAACTGACATCAACCCCGTCGAGATTATGGAGCTTTGCCCCCTTGAGTTCCAGCCATCGGCTGACGTCCTTCATTGGTCGACGCGAGCCCTGCTGGGGATGGACGGGGGGCTCACGAAGGAACTTTCCAGTCAACGAAAGGGGACTCGACATGATCTCGTCCATGGTTCCGAAAGCGATAATCTCACCACCCCGAGTTCCTGCCTTCGGTCCCAGATCGATGATTTTCGAGGCCCTGCGCATTGTTTCCTCATCATGCTCGACAACGATGAGGGAGTTTCCCTGTCCTGCTAGCTCCTCCAAGGCATCGAGAAGACGGGTGTTGTCGCGCGGGTGGAGACCGATGGTCGGCTCATCAAGAACATAGAGAACGCCCCTGAGGTTGGATCCGAGCTGGGCCGCCAAACGGATTCGCTGTGATTCGCCTCCGCTGAGAGTCTTTGTGGAACGGTGCAACTCCAGATAATCGAGTCCAACTCGTCCCAGAAATTCCAGACGCTGCCTGATCTCCGGCAGAATGTCTCTGGCCACGGTTGCATCACGACCCTTGAAATCCCAACCGAGCGAAAGGGTCAGGGCGTCGTGGGCCGATCGCCCCGAAAAGCCGGCGATACTCTCTCCGTCGATGAGGACGGAACACGCCACGGGGTTAAGGCGATCCCCCCGGCATACCGGGCATGGTCGGGTCTCTCCCTCCTCGCGGTTCTCGAAGGATTTTTCAGCCGCCAGATCGGCCTCAAGCTGGGAATCGAAATCCTTGGCGCTTGGAATGTCACTCCATACTTCGCCGAACCCCCTGCAATGCTCGCACCAACCATGAGGAGAGTTGAAGGAAAAGAGACGCGGGTCAAGCTCCTCAAAGGAACGTCCACAATCGGGACAATTCATTTCGGAACTTAGAATCCTTAAAGAATCCGATGACGGTTCTATAGCGCCCTTTTTCCTCCTTCCACGAACCGCCTTTGGCAATTTTTCAGATGGAGTTTTTTCCGGGATGACTTTTGAAGTTGCTCCCGAGTCTGGTAGAACCGGCCGAGCTTTTGCCGTCCCCTTACCCGTTTCAAGGGCTTTCTTGGCGAGTTCAAGTACGCCTTTCGATGCCCCCTGCTCAAGTGTTCCGACAAGAACGTCGATTGTATGCTCCTTGAATCGTTCCAATGCCTGAAAGTTGGCGACCTCGACCATTTCACCATCCACAAGGAGCGATGTAAAACCGTGGTTCTCGGCCCATCTGGCAACCTCTGTGTGGAATCCCTTGCGACCACGGATAATTGGCGCAAAAAGCTGGACGGGAGTATCCTTAGCCATGGTCTCCAGTTCCGCGGCCACCGCGGTGATGGAGCTTTTTCTGACGGGCACGTGGCAGTCTGGACAGTGCTGGGTGCCGAGTTTTGCGAAAAGCAGACGCACAAACTGATGGATTTCCGTAACGGTGGCCACTGTGGACTTTCCCCCTCCTCGGGTAATCCTCTGTTCAATGGCAACACTCGGCGGAAGGCCGTCGATCCGGTCAACATCTGGCTTCTCCAACTGCTCGACGAATTGCCGCGCGTAAGGGGACATGCTGTCTAGGAATCGTCTCTGGCCTTCGGCAAAAAGGATGTCGAAGGCCAGCGTTGATTTTCCGCTGCCACTTAACCCGGTGACAACGATCATCTCGTCGCGGGGGATGTCGAGGGAGATGTTTTTTAGGTTATGCTCGCGGGCTCCCCTTATCTCGATTGAACGGGATTGTGGTATCGGTATTGCGTCCTCTTCCTTTTCAAGTCTGAGTGGAGGCCGGCCTGACAGCACCTCCCGTAGGTAGCGTCCGGTATGCGACCCTTCCTTTGAGGCGACATCCTCTGGGCTTCCTGCCACAACAAGCCTGCCTCCCTCGTCCCCAGCCTCGGGACCAATGTCGATGACCCAATCGGCCGTTTTGATGACATCTAGGTTGTGCTCGATGACGACAAGGCTATTGCCTTCAGACACGAGGCGTTCAAAAGCCTTCAGGAGAATCGAGATATCATCCAGATGGAGGCCCGTGGTTGGTTCGTCGAAAATAAGCAGAGCTTCCCCCAGATCATGTCCGGTGAGACGGGCTGCGAGTTTGAGTCGTTGTGATTCGCCTCCGCTTAGCACATTTAGCGGTTGGCCGAGTTTCAGGTAGTCGAGACCTAGATCCGCAAGGATCTGAAGGGGGCCGCATATCGACTCTGACTTTGGTCCCTCGCGGAAGAATGTGATAGCTTCCCGGGCGCTCATCTCGAGTATATCATGGATCGACTTGCCGCGATGGCGGATGGCCAGAACACGCTCCTGAAAGCGGCGTCCCTCACATTCAGGGCAACGTAGGAAAAGATCGCTCAAGAATTGCATCTCAACCTTCTCGAAGCCGAGCCCGGAACACCGGTCGCACCGCCCCTGACCCGAATTGAAGGAAAAGGCCGAAGGACTCATTCCGGCGTCGATCGCTGCAGGTTCCAACCCGAAGAGCTCCCTGATGGAATCAAAGACACCGAGATAAAGCACCGGAGTGGAGCGCGGTGTGCGAGCAATAGGAGACTGGTCAACCATCACGACATCACTGAGGTCCTCGCCCCCCTTGATTGATCGGCAGCGACCGGCGGCCTCCCCCTCCTGAGCCGATGTCGAGGTGAGGTTTCTGTAAAGAACATCTCGCACCAAGGAGCTCTTTCCGGATCCCGAGACACCCGTGACACAGCAGAAAACCCCGAGAGGAATCTTCACATCCAGATTGTCGAGGTTGTTGTGGCGGATGCCCCTTACGTCGATCCACTTTCTGGGTTTGCGACGCCCGCTTGGGACATCGATGGATTTGTCACCACGAAGATAAGAGGCTGTCAGCGATTCCTTGGAGGAGGGAAGGCTGGCTAGGGGGCCAGAAAACATAAGGAATCCGCCGTCATTACCTCGTCCGGGGCCGAGATCCACGATGTGGTCCGCTGAGCGGATAATAGCCTCCTCATGCTCGACGACGAGAAGCGTGTTACCTTTGTCTCTTAGAGCCCGCATGATTCCCAGGAGTTTGCCGACATCGCGCGGGTGTAGTCCCACACTCGGTTCATCCATGACGAAGAGGGTGTTCACCAGGGAGGCACCCAGACAGGTTGTCAGGTTGACACGTTCGATCTCTCCGCCAGAGAGGGTCTTGGTTGCTCTGTCGAGGGTCAGATAGCCGAGACCGACGGCTTCCAGATAGCCAAGGCGCGATACAATCTGGTCTCTCAGCATTTTTGCTGCTTCATCTCCGGGTGGTAGAGGAAGGCTCCTAATGAGAGGTGCAAGGCGCGACACACGGGTGGAGGCAATCTCAGGTAGTGTCATCGGCCCGTCCGGCAGGGGAAGACGGAAGTTCAGTGTCTCTGGTTGAAAGCGCCCGCCCTGACAGCTCACACAGTGCTTATAGGCGCGGTATCGGCTCAAGAAGACCCGGATATGCATCTTGTAGGTCCTTTTTTCCAGCCACTGGAAAAAACCATCAATGCCATACCAACCATTACTCTCCCAGAGATCCTCGCTTGGCAGGTCAGCATTCTCCTCTCCCTTGATCACGAATCGCTGGTCCGCCTCCGTGAGATCCTCGAATGGAATATGGACATCGATATCTTGCCTCGCACAGGCCCTCAAAAGGTCGCGCTGACACTCACGAGACTGACCACTTTGGAACGGCTTTACAGCCCCTCCCGCGATACTTAAAGAGCGGTCCGGTATAACCCGATCATAGTCGATCCCTATCACTCGGCCGAACCCGCGGCAATCAGGGCAGGCTCCTAGAGGGTTGTTGAAACTGAAAAGACCGGGAGAAGGGGGGCGGATGTCTCGGTCGCAGTGGGCACAGTGCCATCCCGCAGAGTACGGGAAACATTCCCCTGTTTCGGGATCGATCAAGGTTATCTGTTCCTTGCCGAGGCGAAGTGCGGTTTCGATCGCCTCGGAAACGCGGCTCCGGTCTGAGACGCCAATTTCCAAACGGTCCTGAATAACGGCAACAACGGATGGAAGCTGATCGGGTGTATAAGACCCGTCGGTGCGCTGAATCGATCCGTCGATCCATACCCGAAGATATCCCTGCTCCTGCAAGAAATTGAGAAAATCCACTGGGGATCGCACCGCGGGCTGGTTTCCCTCTTCATCAGTTTCAACGGTCGTGGTGACTGGGAAGGTGACGAGCAGTCGTCTACCAGAGAGATCTAAAAGGAGCGAATTGGTGATGGATTCCGCCGATTCGGGACCGACTTGGCGTCCGCATCCAGGACAGCTGGCTGTCGACGCGCGCACCATGAGGAGCTTCAAATGATCGTTTATCTCCGTGATTGTGCCAACGGTGGAACGGGTTGTCTTGACGCTGTTGCTCTGCTCGATTGCGATGGCAGGAGGAATTCCCTCAATAGAGAGGGCCTGAGGTTTGTCCATCCGGTCAAGGAATTGACGGGTGTATGGACTAAAGGTTTCGACATAACGCCTCTGCCCCTCGGCATAGATGGTATCGAAGGCGAGGCTGGATTTTCCCGACCCGCTCGGGCCTGTGACGACAATGAGCGACCCGGTAGGAAGATCGAGGTCTATTCCCTTGAGGTTATTCTGAGTGACGCCTTTAAGGCGTATCCGTGGGGAATCTGGCACCTTGCGGGGCTGAAGGGTTCCAGAGTGTGACTACCGGGAGTTCGCGCTCTTTTCCGAGCTGTTTTTCAACTCCTCAGTGCGAAGCAGAACCCGTTGACGCATGACTTTACCGGCTTTGAACTTCACGATGGCTCGGGACGGAATCTGGACATCCACATCAGGGACATTCGGATTGCGACCAACACGGGAGCGTGTCAGACGCACCTCAAAGACACCAAAATTTCGTAGCTCTACTCCATCCCCCTTTGCGAGGGCTTCGGTGATATGATCCAACGTGCGCTGGATGACATTGAAGACATCGCTTTGGATAAGACCAGTTTCGTTGCTGATGGTGACGACGAGATCGCGTTTGGTGAGGTTGGCCATGATTTTTGGTGGAAAAATGATTGGGTGCTGGCGTAAGAATCGGCAGTAAAGGGTATTCCTCCTACACTCAGGAAAGTGCCATGGCAAGTTAACTTACTAAAAGTTGGGTCAGATTCTGCCACGCCGTGCCACTGCGCTACGCCACCGCCTTAGGAGATCCTCGTGGCGGGAATTCCATTCGGAGACCGGAATTTCTATTCGAGCTGTCCAATTTGCTGATCCCACGGCCCCTGGGACGTTGAACCGCTGAGACGAGCCAAAAAGGTCTGTTATCATCGGTATAACAATCCAAGAGTTGCAGGCGAGCAGTCCCTCCAAAAGGGCCTCATGAACTTTCCCTGCGAACGGTGTCAGAGGGTTGAGTTCGGGCATTCCGGCAAAGCGGAGAAGTTCCGTCAGGATTTTCAAGCATCCACTGGCTTCTTCCCCGCCACGTAACAGACCTGCCTGCCATTCTTCCCATTGTGTCAGCATAGGTGCGTGGTCGTGGGTGGCATAGGTGGCCACCGAGATGCGGTCATACATTTCGCCCGGTTTCATGTTGCCGTCGGGAAATCTTTCCCACATGGGGATCTTGAAACCTGGGATTTCCATTTGAGCCATGACTGGGCGGACATAAGGAGCAACCTCCCCAAGATCCTCTGCGATGAGCCGATGAGGGCCAATTTCTTCTCCGAGCAGACCCAGTAGAACCTCACCATGGATTTTATTGTGGCTCCGGTGTTCCGGAGTGGAGTCGTCATAGTCGACAAAACCCGGGAGCCGGCCCCCGGTTTTTTTGGCTGCATCAGCCTCCGAAAGCCCGGTGAATTCAGCGTTGAGACGGGGGGGCCAAGGAAAGCTGTAAATACGGAAAAATCCTAGGGCATGATCGACCCTCAGCAGATGGAAAACCGAGCGAAGGAGACGAATGCGGAGCCGCCACCAACGGAAGTTGGTGCGGGCCATCTCCTTCCATTTATAGAGAGGAAACCCCCAGTTTTGTCCCCATTGCTCAGTGAAGGGATCGCTCCTGAAGAAGGTTTCCGGTGGTGCCCCGCATGAGAGTGACGAATCGAATTCCTCAGGCCGTGCAAATACATCGGCGCCGCCGGCCGCTACTCCCACAGGGACGTCCCCGATGAGAGCCATGCCCAACGTCTCCGCGTGATCGGCGACAGATGACCATTGCGAAAAGGCAATCCATTGGACGAAGGCGAAGAAAAGCCTGCGTTCCTCCAAGGCCTGTCGCTCTTTTTTAGGAAGCCCTTCGAGCCAGACGCGAGCGGTTTGTGCATTCCGTTGAACCTCTGGCCATTCGGTCAACTCCTCAAGGGAACCATTCATTTCGAGAAGCACCCGGTAGAGCGTGTAATCCTGTATCCATTCCTCTTGCTCTTCCAGAAATCGAGTGAAAAGCTTCACCCGGCCCACCCGTGCATCCTCATTGCGGAAGCGGGTCCATGCAGCCTCAAGCAGCTCGCGTTTCAGTGCTCCGACCGCCATATAGTTCACGGCCCCATTTCTCAGGGATTCCAAGTCATGGCGCCCTGTGATGATGCGGTAGTCGCCGGGGGTTAGCTCAGGAATCCATGACGGGTGTGTTGTGATCGTGAGCGGATCCAACGCAAATGCGCTCAGGACATTATACGGGCTGTGGTCACCCCCAGTCTCGTTGACCGGAAGGATTTGGATGACGCGGAAATCGTTTTCGGCCGCCCAGTCGAGTAAATCCGAGATGGCTTCAGTGTCACCGACACCGAGATCATGACGGCCACGGAGTGCAAAGAGAGGAACAAGGAGTCCAGCGATTTTTTTTTTCGGATCGAGGGTCATGGAGTTGGGATCTTCAGGTGTTAGTTAATCGAGATAGGCATCCAAGATTGAATCCGACTCCTCCAGGGTGCAAGTTTACCGATTTTTTCGGGCTTGGCGTGCGCTTACAGGGTGGGAACAATGGTTTTCGTGAAAGTAACCTACTACGGGCACTCTTGTTTTTCAGTTCAAATCGCCGGGAAGAACCTTCTCTTCGATCCCTTCATCACTCCCAATCCTCATGCAGCCAAAGTGGATGCGGGTTCGCTTAGTCCTGACTACATACTTCTTTCTCACGGGCACTTCGACCATGTCGCGGATGTCGGATTGATCGGCAGCAAGAGCGGGGCGTCACTGATAGGCAACTACGAGGTTTTGAGATGGTTCGGGGCAAAGGGTTTGGAAAAGGCTCACCCCATGAACTCCGGAGGCTCTTATTGCTTCGAATTCGGTCGCGTCACCTTCACTCCGGCTATTCACTCCAGCAGCATGCCGGACGGGACCTACGGTGGACAACCGGGAGGTTTTCTTGTCGAGACGAACGACGGATCCTTCTATTACAGCGGAGACACGGCTCTCACCCGGGACATGGAACTGGTTGTCAGATCCCTGAAATCAAGCCAACTCACGTTCGCGGCGCTTTGCATCGGCGACAATTTCACCATGGGCGTTTCCGATGCAGTTATTGCCGCCGAATGGTTGCAATGCAGCCAGATTCTCGGAGTCCACTTCGACACATTTCCACAGATCGAGATCGATCACGAGTCGGCCAGGGAAGCTTTTGCCAGAGAGGGTAAGACACTCCACCTTCTCAATCCTGGACAGGAGAGGGCGATGGTCTGAAGTATTGAAGAATAAGGAGACTTCAAGAATCAGGCATCCCGGACAACGTCAATAATTCCCGCCTCAGGCATAAAAAGCCATTGACTTCACCGTGATCTGTGATTTCCTCAACGAAAGTTTTGGACTTATAGGATTTCTCCCCTCACGGATGCTGGAGAGTTGATTTTCCCCGGCGGTCAGGTTTCCGAGATCCTTACAACCCCAACTCAGAGTATCCACAAACAAGGATTCCACCGTTGGTCCGACGGGATGCCGGTTTTGTATTGACCCACCGGCCAAACCCGCGACGAGCAATCGGTAAAAAAATCTCCTCCAAGGAGGGAATAAGCATTTCATCCCAGTTTTTAAGCTTCAGTCAGCTGACTCAGACCTTTCCAATTTTCGGTTAGAAAAGTTCCACTTCCGAATCCATAGATCCTTTTATCACACCATTTTCCAAACCATGAGCGACGAACAACAGCCCCAATCACCCAGTCAATCCAACGAACCCCAGCAACCGCAGAACCAGACTGGGGAATCCAATCCTCCTCGGCAGGGAGACAATGGTGTGGATGGAGGGAATCAACCGCAGGGTGGTGGCGGACGATTCGTTGACCGCCCCCGCAGAGGTGGCAATCGCAATCAGAGGGGGCGAAGGCCTTTTCGCAACCATCGTCACGACGACCGCATGGGCCGCGGGCCCAATGATCAGGGAATCCAAGGTCCCGGTCCCGATGAGTTTTCTCCTTCCGTCGTCACAGGTGCCGCAGCCGGTGACAACCCCGTTCAGGATGGCCCACCCGTTGAGCCCACTTATGCCGAGGGAGTCGTCGAGTTATCGGACAAAGGGTTCGGCTTCCTCCGCGAAGCGAGGCGATCTTATGCGGCCACCCAAAACGATATTTTCATCACCCCTGACGTCATCCGTCAGCATGGGCTTCGCGACGGGGTTCTAATCAAGGGGGAGACTCGCAGAGGACCTCGAGGCATTCAGCTCTTCCGAGCCACAGAGATTGAGGGTGATGCACCTGAAAAGTACATCGACATCCCCCTCTTCGAAGAGTTGACCACAATCAGCCCCAATAAGCGCATCAGGCTGGAAACCGTCCCCGAGCGCTTTACCACGAGGGTGATCGATCTCATGACACCGGTAGGAAAGGGACAGAGAGGTCTCATTGTCGCTCCTCCTCGCACCGGAAAGACCACGCTCCTTCAGCACATTGCGGGAGCGGTGGTGAAGAACCATCCCGAGATGAAGCTCATCATCCTGCTTGTCGATGAACGCCCCGAGGAGGTTACCGAGATCAGGAGAACGATCCCCGAGGCAGAGCTTTACGCCAGCTCCAATGACAGCGATCTTCGCAGCCACACTCGCATAGCCCAGATCGCGATTGATCGCGCAAAGCGCCTTGTCGAGCAGGGGAGGGATGTATTTGTCCTCATGGACTCACTCACCCGCATAGGGCGTGCGTTTAACAACGCCATGGGCGGAGGAGGGCGTACGATGAGCGGAGGGATGGACTCTCGTGCAATGGAAATCCCCCGCAAGCTCTTTGCCGCCGCACGCAACACCGAGGAGGCCGGTTCACTCACCATCATGGCAACCGCCCTCATTGAAACCAACAGCCGTATGGACGACCTTATCTTTCAGGAATTCAAGGGCACGGGTAACATGGAAATCGTTCTGGACCGCAAGATCAGCGACCAACGAATCTATCCCGCGATTGACATTTTTCTATCCGGCACCCGACGAGAGGAACTTCTGCTCAACCCGGAGGATCTTCACAAGATCAACATTATCCGACGCGGACTTGCCGGACATAAACCGATCGAGGCCATCGAGAGGCTTCTCTTTTTCATCCGCAGATATCCAACGAATGTGGAATTGCTAAAAAACATCCCCGGTTAGGATTTAGGAGGGAGCTTGGTTATAATGGCCTGATAAGATGTGGGTCGCTCGCTGCTCGGTAACACAAGAATTTTAGCGAAGCATCGTCCACCACTGAACTTATCGGCCTTGAAAGGGATGATTTTTTTCATTCCCGATCCTGATTGATGTTGTTGAAGCGTTCTTTTGCGTAAAATCGGATTGCCAGACGTGCTGGCCGTGCTTTTCCTTAGTTACACCCCTCCATCCCCCCCATGTTCCTCCCCATGATTCTGGCGGCAACGACCGCATTCTCCACGACCGATGCGTCTACCAATGTAGATTCCTCGATGGGTCCGCCGCTAAGAAAAAAGATCTCCGTTCAAATGCCGCTTCCGGCGATCCCCATGATCACCTCGGCCACAGAGTTGAAGTTTGACATCCCGTATCAAATACCAGGCATGGATTTTATCAGGGAGCGATTTTGGACCCCCTACGAACCGGCCCGGGCAGGTCAACCGGCCGCGTCAAAAAATTGGTTTCAAGCCGACTATGCTACGATGAACTGGTGGGGACTGAGGGATGCCCTGTCCAAGGACGGTCTGGACATTTCCTTCAACTACACCAGCGACCTTGCCGGAAATGTGACCGGAGGTAAGAGCCGCGGGTTCACCTATTGTGACAACTTCACGCTCGACCTTGA
>Ga0118677_10015877_pt1 | contig 10406 bp, 7 predicted proteins | sample AliMusrvi5mmetaG_FD_86154 | JGI IMG/M metagenome (GOLD analysis project Ga0118677, IMG submission 86154)
GCTTTCTGTGACCTGGTAGACAAGATGTCGCGGGGTGAGGCCTATGAACAGACACCCAATTTTTGGTTTAAGCGTGCAGACAAGGTCATCAAGAATCCGGTTAGATCTCTGATTCCTGATCTGGATTATTTGCCTCTTCCGGATTATGGGCCGGAAGGTCATTATATTCTTCACAAGGATGGTTTTGTTAGTGCGGCGCCGGCGTATAACACGTTGGAGCATGTTTTGGTGCATACAACACGAGGTTGTCCGCGGCACTGTGCCTATTGCCATAATTCTTTCGTGAAAAAATTGTATGCTGGTAAGGGGCCGTATATCAGGGCCCGCAGTTCAGGAGCCGTTATCAGGGAACTGTCATTTTATAAAAAAAGATTTCCAAAGCTGAGATATGCATGGTTTACGGATGATGATTTTTTTTGTAAAAACTTTTGCGTGTGTAAAAATTACTTATTATATTTGGTCGCTATAAATATCTAAGTTTAAAATGTACTAAATTGAAGTTCTTTTTTAAACTCATTCAACCAAAGCACATTAGCCAGGCATGAAAATACCAACTTTAATAAATTCCGGTTCTAAAATCAATGGAGAGCTTATGTTTAATTCCGATGTACGCATCGATGGCGAGGTTCTGGGTAAAGTTGAATCGGATAAAAGTGCGATAATTGGTGCTGAGGGATACGTTAAAGGATTTCTTCGTGCCAGGGATCTTGTCGTTTTCGGCAGATTAGAAGGGAATATTGTTGTATCTGGAATCACAGTTCTCCATTCCGGTTCTTCCATTTTTGGAAACTTATACACAAGAGTAATTGAAGTAAAAGAGGGTGCCAATATTACTGCCCGCGTAATAACTTATGATAAGCTGGAAACATTTGATGAGGCTCAGATTCATCTCGCCGAGGAGATGATCAAAATACAACCTGGGAGAAGGAATGTCCCACATTTTTCAAATGCACATATAACCTTTGATGATAATCTGGATATTTTAAAGGAAAATAGCGAGATCGTTTCTTTGCCGAATGAGGAGGCAAAGAATTTACAGACTCCTTCTGATTTGGGTAAATTACTCTCAACTGTTGCGGAACATGCAATCGTTTCTGAAGCAGATAGAATATTGTTGAAGAAGGTGGAGGTGACTTTAAATGTTGAGTCAGAAGTTTTGTCTGCTACCTCCCTGTTGGAAGAGGAAGATTTGGAGGTTGCTCAATTAAGTGAAAATATTGTCAACTCCACCGTAACACCGGAGACTGAAAATATACAACAAGTACAAATACCAGAGTTGTTTATCACGGATCATCGGATAGAACATTTAAGTGGTAAAAAAAATAATGAAAATACAGATTCATCTGACCAATCCGACAATTTGGAAGAGTTCTCATCTAATTCTATCTCAAAAGTATTTTCCATCGCATCATGCCTTGGAGAGCCAACGAAGGTCGATCCATTTTCAATAAGAGTCGGGAAGAAGAAAATCTATAAGCCGGATGTCAATCTGACTTTCCCATCAATACGCAAAGGGAAAGAACGAACCATCCTAGGTTTTGAAGAATTGAAAAATCTGTTAACACGTGCTAAATATCCTGAGATAAATCTTTTAGAAAAGAAAATAGGTCCGGAAAAAAAAGCTTTTACAATCAATGATGCGATCAGCCAATTGCCTATTGATGATTATTCCTCATTATTTAAATGAACAATAAAAATTATTACTTCCAAATTAGATTATTTTAAAAAAATACTACATTTACATAGCTAAAATCTATTAAAAATTCATTATGAAACGATCGTATGTTTTTCCAAGTGTTTACGAAGAGACCACTGTTGATTATGCTAAAGTTGCAGCAAATTTTATCGAAGGGATGAAGATTGTCAACTTTAATCAGCGCGATTATCTGATTGGAAATATGGCTTTAAGTGAAGGAAATGCTCCTCATAAATTTCTGAACAGCTCAGCCCAGGATCTCGATTATCAACTTCTGGCTCTTACTGCTATTATTATTGCCTCACAAGGGACAGACAATAAAATGGTAATAACTACGGGTTTTCCATTTATCACTCATGCCATATTTAAAAAAGGGGCAAGAGATTTCTATCTTGGTAAACATCAGGTCAGTTTCGATACCAGAACCTTTGGTGGAACAGGTGTAGAAAATGTAAGTGTAAATGTTGTTGCATTTGATGCATTGACTGAAGTAGACGGTTGTATTAAAGCTATTCGTAACGGACAGATGGCTGAGAAGCATAATTTTTTTATTGGTAGTCTTGGATTTGGAACTTTTGAGTTGGCACTTTCAACACCTTCCGGTATTATTCAACGTACAGCACATAGTGAAAAAGGGATCAATTATGCGGTCGATATTTTGGAAAATGAGATCGAGAAGCAATATTATCTTAATTTACTCACAGGTCAACAGATTGAACGGGCATTTCAACGTGGGTTCTTTGTTATAAACCGCCGCAAGGTTGATGTGCTTGAAATGCGGAAACGGGCTTTAACAAGCTATTATAACGAAGTAATTTCTCCTGCAATGCGTAAGAAATTTTCTGACGAAGACTTTTCAAAAACAAACAAACTTTATCTTGTGGGTGGAGGTGCAATGTACTCAGAATTGGTAAGTTTATTTAAAGAAGAATTTCAGGATATTCTCGATATTATTGTTTATCCGGAACCATACCTGTGTGCAAGTGAAGGATACTGTTTAAATTCTGTTGGTATTGTTCCGTCAACCAACAATCTTGAAATGAAAGAAAATATAACTTATGTAGGGATTGATTTAGGCAATTCAAATACTGTAGTTACCATTTATAACGAATCAGAATAGTTCATCAGACGCACACTTTCCATAAATTGGGGGTTATTTCTGATTGGTAGAATTGAGGGTAATTCCTGCTAAATCCGCCTAGGATTATCTGATTACTTTAAAAAGAGTTTGTCAAAGTTAATTTTGATAAACTCTTTTTGTGGTTTAAGACAATTCGGTGATATTGCCAGGTTTTACCAGCTATTTTTCATCATAACTTGCAGCTAACTCTATTACGCACATATAATTGTATCTTTTATGGCTGCCAAAAGAGATTCCAACCCTTTTAAATCTTGGTTCAAAGATACTCTTCCGATGACCCCTGCCAGGTACTCCGTCGTCGATAATCAGTGCCATTACTATTCTGCGGGCATTGTTATTACCATAGTCGATATTCTCGGAGCAAGAGCCGTTCCATGTTCCATAACGATTGATTCGTTCAGCAAAGGTACTTCCATCTCTCCCTTTATGCCCGGTTTGTGTAGTATTTGACTGCATTCTTACCATATCTCCGGCGGCTAAGCTCATCCCTTTTGATGAGGTGACTATAGATATCGGTTTTTGGATCTTCAGAAATCGAATGGCTTCGGCAACCGCTATTTCTCCTTCATTGGTTAGAAGGTTTGTTTGTCCCGATTCGCGCAGCTCTTTCCCGACGAAATTTTTTGAGTATTCAACTAGAAATTCAGCATATTTTTTAGGTCGAGATCGAGCCAGATTGAGTTCCATGATAACTTCTCGTTCTAAACCGGATAAATAGTCAGATTTGTCTTTAACTTTGGGTAAGCCGCTAAGAGTGGATGGAAAACTGATTGTTATTAATGTATTGAATATTAAAATAATATAAAAAGTGTAACAGGATTTATTCATTTAATTCAATCTGTTTTATTTTAAAATTTAACTACTACTACCATCGTTTATTAATTTCTGAGATTGCCACGACTGCCGGAAAAATAGACACCGGAAAAGCAAATCACTCCTGATATAATAAAAAGTAGTCGAATGCTGCTGATAAACACTCCATTTTCAACATCTTTGATATGACTTCCTGAAAAATAAAATGAAAAAACAAGGGTGACAATCATCATACTGATCATCTGACCAATTACACGCATTGAAGCTGCCGTTCCCGATGCGATTCCAAATTGCCTCCTCTCCACAGAACTCATGATTGTATTCATGTTGGGCGACGAAAATATTCCGAATCCTGTTCCTATATAAATGAGTATGGCAACGATAAGGTAAACAGAAGTTTGCTCGTCAATAAAAGCCATTAAAAACAATCCTGATGAACTGATAAACATACCGGTTGTAGCCAGTAAACGGGGTTCAATCCGGTCAGATAATTTTCCGGAGAAAGGGGAGAGAATTGCCATCATTAGTGGTTGGGCTACGAGTATGGTTCCAGCATATTGAGGCGATAAACCTTTAATCTTTTGAAGATAAATGCTCATCAGAAAAACAAGTGAAAAAGTCGCACTATAATTAATGAGTGCTGCGATGTTTGAAAAGGCAAATATCCGGTTACGGGTAAAAAGTGGGATTTCAAAGATTGGGAAAGACGATTTTCTGCACCGAAAAATGAAAAGAACCATTATTAGTAGTCCAATTATAAGAAGCGGCCACCCAAATGATTTATTCAAATTTGATGCGCTGTAAACGATGGATATAAGTCCGGCTGAGTAGTAAAGGACTCCAGGTTTATCGATTTTTCCAGGAATTCCGGGGATTTCAATACTCCTTAATTTGAGAAATGCCAGCATAACAACGACAATTTCCAGCGGAATACAAAAAAGGAATATACTTCGCCAACCAAAATATTGAGTGAGTATTCCGCCTATAAAAGGACCCAGTGAAAGGCCTAAATAGACGGCCGCAACATTAAGACCTAAAACTTTTCCGCGCTCGGTTTGTGGAAATACTGAAACGAGAATTGGTGCTCCTGTGGTCAGGGTCATTGCAGCTCCAAGCCCCTGGATAATCCTGAAAATAATGAGTAAAAGACCATTTGGAGCGATACTACATAAAACAGTAGCAATGGTAAAGATGATAATTCCCCCTTTAAATACTTCTTTTTGTCCCCGGTTATCCGCAAATTTACCGATAGGCAAAAGAAAAACAGCTGATGCAAGCAGATATGAAGTAATAATCCAGCTCAATGATATTGCGTCAAGATTAAATTCATGTTCGACTGTTGGTAATGCGATATTAACACCCGATATCAGGTATGGATTCAGGAAGGATGTCAATAAGGAGATGGTTAAAGCAGAACGCTGCAAACTAGTCAAATGAACCATAAACTCTTTCTGTCAATTGAACAGTAAAATTAGTAAAATTTGATTATTATCATTTAGCTTAAAAAACCAACCTCTTTTTCAGGTTATTAAGTTTTAAACCTTTAACTTTGCAGTTCGATTTTTCTAATTAGTTATTTTATTATGAGTGAGAAAGATATGAAATTATTTTCAGAATTTCCTCCTGTATCGACTGAAACCTGGGAAGCCCAGATCAGTGCTGATCTTAAGGGGAAAGATTACGACAAAACCCTCATCTGGCGTACTAATGAGGGGATTAATGTTCGCCCTTACTATCGCGACGAAAATTTGAATGGACTGGAATTTGTCGGGACGTTACCTGGCCAGTATCCTTTTGTTCGCGGAAATCGCAAAGAGGGCAATAACTGGGCGATTCGTCAGGATATCGTGGTAACAGAGATCCGGGTAGCCAATCAGAAGGCATTGGATCTTCTTTCCAAAGGGGCTACCTCCGTAGGATTTGTATTTAAGAATTGTGAGGAGATCAGCGTTGATGATCTGAAGCATTTGCTGCAAGGCATTTGTCTTGAAAAAACTGAGGTAAATTTTGTGATGACTTGTAAAAACAAGCCATTGGTAAAGAGTCTGATCACCTTTTTAAAAGATCAGAAAGCCGAACCGGGCGAAGTAAAAGCTTCTGTCGATTTTGATCCGATTGGTGTTTTTACGCTTAAAGGGAAATTTTGCTCAAGTGAAACTGAGGCCTTTGTTCGGGCAAAAGAGATATTGGAATTAGCTGATGAATATCCTGGAATTCGGTTGTTAGGTGTTAACGGAAAGAATTTCAATAATGCAGGGGCCTCCATTGTACAGGAATTGGGTTTCTCCCTATCTATTGGAGCTGAATATCTTACCCGTCTTACAGAAATTGGTTTGGATGCCGGATCGGTTGCTTCACGAATCCGGTTTAATTTCGGTATCGGCGGAAATTACTTCTTTGAGATAGCCAAACTAAGAGCGGCCAGAATGTTATGGGCTAACATTGTGAATGCATACAAACCTAAATGTTGTTGTGGTGCCGGTTGCGTCTGCGATGGTTGTAAAAGTGATGGAATTTGTCTTTGTGCCGGTAAAATGAGTGTTCATACAGAAACTTCCGTATGGAATAAAACTATTTATGATCCCTATGTGAATCTGCTTCGCTCGGAAACTGAAGCGATGTCAGCTATACTGGGAGGTACCGATTCATTGACAATACTACCGTTTGATGCCATATACGAACAACCTACTGAAATTGCTGAAAGGATTGCCCGAAATCAGCAGTCTATTTTGAAGGAGGAGGCTCACTTTGATAAAATTGCTGATCCTGCTGCAGGTTCCTATTATATTGAAAATCTGACTGCTTCAATTGCAGAACAAGCCTGGAAGCTTTTCCTTGAAATTCAGGAAAAGGGTGGATTTATCCAAGCCTTTCGTCAGGGATTTGTTACGGCCCAGGTAAACGAAATGGCGTCCAAGCGGAAAAAGGCGATTGCGACACGTCGTGATAACCTGTTAGGTGTTAATCAGTTTCCTAATTATACTGAACAAATATCTGAAAATCTGAGTAGTGAGTTGTTCGAAGTGGTCGATCTGACCGATAAAGAGGCGGAAGTTGAGACGATAAAATTATTCAGGGGAGCACAGCAATTTGAGGCGCTCCGGTATGCAACCGATAGATTCTCTGCCAAGAATAAGCGACCCAAAGCCTTTATGCTCACTATTGGTAATCTGGCTTTCAGTAAAGCCAGATCTCAGTTTGCCTGTAATTTCTTTGCAGTAGCAGGTTATGAAGTTGTTGACAATAATGGTTTTGACACAATCGAAAACGGAATAAATGCTTCGCTGGAAGCAAGTGCTGATATTGTTGTGATTTGTAGCTCTGACGAAGAATACGCTGAATTTGTACCTTTGGCATTTGGTTTGCTCAAAGGGAAGGCAATTTTTGTTGTGGCAGGAGCTCCGGCATGTTCTGATGATCTTAAAGCTGCCGGTATTGAAAATTTTATCAGTGTGAAGACCAATTTGCTTGAATCACTTACAGATTACAATAATAAACTTGGGATTAAATAGTATCAATTATGAAGCCTGATTTTAGAGAAATAAATATTAAAAGTACCCCAAAACCTTGCTGCTCAGCAAAGGAATGGGAAAAGAAAAACGGGATTGAAAAAATCTGGATGACTCCTGAGTTGATTCCTGTTAAGAGTGTCTATACAAAAGAAGATCTTGAAGGATTGGAACACCTGAATTATGCTGCAGGTATTGCACCATTTCTTCGCGGACCCTATTCTACGATGTTTGCCACCCGACCATGGACCATCCGTCAGTATGCAGGATTTTCTACTGCAGAAGAATCGAATGCATTCTATCGCAGGAATCTTGCTGCAGGGCAGAAAGGGCTGTCAGTTGCATTCGATCTTGCTACCCACCGTGGTTACGACTCTGATCATCCCCGTGTTGTAGGAGATGTTGGTAAAGCAGGTGTTGCCATAGATTCTATTCTGGATATGAAAATTCTTTTCGATAATATCCCGCTGAATAAAATGTCGGTCTCAATGACGATGAATGGTGCAGTATTACCGGTTCTCGCCTTTTACATCGTTACTGCGCTTGAGCAGGGTGCCAAATTGGAAGAATTGGCTGGCACTATTCAGAACGATATTCTCAAAGAGTTTATGGTGCGTAATACCTATATTTATCCACCTGAATTCTCCATGAAGATTATTGCAGATATATTTGAATATACTTCGAAATATATGCCTAAATTTAACTCAATTTCGATATCAGGATATCATATGCAGGAAGCAGGAGCTACCGCTGATATTGAAATGGCTTATACACTTGCTGATGGTCTGGATTATATCCGTACCGGAATCAAGGCAGGATTGAGTGTCGATGCATTTGCCCCCCGTTTGTCCTTCTTCTGGGCTGTGGGGATGAATCATTTTATGGAGATTGCCAAAATGCGTGCTGCACGTATGATCTGGGCCAAACTCGTGAAGCAATTTAATCCGAAGAGTGCAAAATCAATGGCACTTCGTACGCACTCTCAGACTTCGGGATGGTCTTTGACAGAACAGGATCCTTATAATAATGTAGGGCGAACCTGTATTGAGGCGATGGCTGCAGTTCTTGGTCACACCCAATCGTTGCATACAAATGCTCTTGACGAGGCAATTGCTCTGCCAACTGAGTTTTCAGCGCGTATTGCACGCAATACGCAACTTTACATCCAGCAGGAGACCGAAGTTTGTCGTTCACTCGATCCATGGGCAGGCTCGTACTATGTGGAATCGCTGACCAACGACCTTGTTAAAAAGGCATGGGCACTTATTGAAGAGGTAGAGGAGTTGGGTGGAATGTCGAAGGCGATTGAAACAGGTGTTCCTAAAATGCGTATAGAAGAGGCCGCTGCACGGACACAAGGGCGTATCGATTCAGGCACTCAGGCAATTATTGGAGTCAATAAATACCGGCTCGAAAAAGAGGATCCAATTGATATTCTGGATATTGACAATACAGCCGTCCGTCTGTCTCAGATCGAACGATTAAATAAACTTCGTGCTGAAAGGAATGATGCAGAGGTTAACGAAGCGCTTGAAGCAATTACAAAATGTGCACAGAGTGGTGAAGGTAATTTACTTGAACTGGCAATTATTGCTGCACAAAGAAGAGCTTCTCTCGGCGAAATATCATCGGCATGCGAAAAAATTGCAGGACGTTATAAAGCAACCATTAGAACTATATCAGGCGTGTATTCATCAGAAGCTAAAAACGATAAGGATTTTGAACAGGCAGTTGCACTGGTCACTCAGTTTGCTGAAAAAGAGGGGCGTCAACCGCGAATAATGATCGCCAAAATGGGTCAGGACGGTCATGACCGTGGTGCTAAAGTTGTTGCAACGGGTTATGCAGACCTTGGTTTCGATGTAGATATGGGTCCGCTTTTCCAGACTCCTGCCGAAGCTGCGAAACAGGCGGTAGAAAATGATGTACATGTATTAGGTGTATCTTCGCTTGCTGCCGGACATAAAACATTGATTCCATCCGTTATGGAAGAGTTGAAAAAGTTGGGTCGGGAGGATATTATGGTAATTGCAGGAGGGGTTATTCCGGCACAGGATTATCAGTTCCTTTATGATGCAGGCGTTGTAGCTATTTTCGGTCCCGGAACCTCTGTTGCTGCTGCAGGTAGGAAGATTATGGAAATTTTGATCGCTGCTCAGGAAGAGTGAATAATTTCCTGTCAGGGATTATTCAGCAATCAAAGAGCAATTAAATAAAAAATGGCTGTTTCCTTTAACCGGAACAGCCATTTTTTTATGAGTAATATTTTTGACCTTGGAAGGAATCGAAAATGCAATTGATCAGTTTATTTGATCTTTTTCTCCAGTTCTGGGATCATTTTTTCTGCTTCACTTTTAATTTTGAACGCTTTTGAAAGATCAAATGCGTCTTTAATCGCTTTTTTGTCAAAATCTTCTATCCAGAAAATGTAGGTGGTTGCTCCCTGGTAGATGGCTTTCATTTTTTTCCCGTTGCTGGCAGCAATTAGCGCGATGAGAGCATCGGCCTGTGGACTATTATTATAGGTTATGCGTTCCCACATTGATCCATTAAAATCTCCATGATGGTTATTCACCTGATCCAGTGCAACGGAATCAGATTTGGCTGAAAATCCTTCTCCGACGATGCGGAAAGAGGTGTGATTAAGCCACTTCTCACCATAATAATTACTCAGTAGAGTGAGACCTCCCTTTTCATTAACAACAACCTGAATAAATGATCGTGTCCAGTTTTGATCTATTGTCTGCCGGTTATGGACATAGCTCGTAGATTTACTAAATTCTCCTTTCTCGGCCCTGAATTCACTGATCAATGAACCGATGATTTTTTGGCTGGCGGTTAATTTTTCACGTTGCCTGGTCAACTTTGCCTCATAAATCTTGTAGCTGATTTCCTTTGCTTTGTGAGCCTCAGCCCGGGCATCGGGATAAAGTCCCGGGATCGAATCGAGATGGAGTAGGGAATTTATGGTATCTCCTGTGGCTAAGAGTACTTTCGCAAGATTAATTTTCTTTGTAGCAAGCTGAGTCTGCGAAGGAGTGCAAGCTGATATGATTGTCAGATAGAATACAAAACCGGCAAAGACGGAAAATCTGGATTTCATTTTTTACTTTTGATTTTGTAGACTGAAATTGAATTTGAACCAATTTACAGTCTGATTTAGGTGGTAAAGATATAAAAAAAGGGATTTAAATTGCTCAGGAATCGAATTTTTGATCAACGAACCTTCATATTCAGGGAATTATAA
>Ga0118677_10015879_pt1 | contig 10405 bp, 10 predicted proteins | sample AliMusrvi5mmetaG_FD_86154 | JGI IMG/M metagenome (GOLD analysis project Ga0118677, IMG submission 86154)
GACGCTCGAGGAACGGCCGGTCGCGGAAAAGATCGCGGCGGCGCTTCCCGGCATCACCGGGGTGGTTTGCGGTGATCTGATCTTTCCCGAAACGGCCGCGCTTGTCGCGAAGGCCGCGCTTGTGATCGCCAATGACAGCGCCGTCATGCATCTGGGTTACGAATTGGGCACGCCGACGGTCGGGATCTTCGGGCCGACCGATCACGAGAAATACGGTCATGAAGGGCCGCGGTTCAGGATCGCGCGCGGGGATGCGGGAAAATGTCCCTGCGAGTCCCACAAATTGCACCGCGCCGAGCGCAGTTGTTTTCACGGCCTTATGCCGGAGAAAGTGATCGAACTCTCCCTGGAGCTTCTCCATGCCTCTCGCCCTGCCTGAAGTCCCGCGCATCCTCGTGACCCGCACGGACCGGATCGGCGATCTGGTGCTGACGACGCCGCTTTTCAAGGCGCTGCGCGAAAAGTTCCCGAAAGCCTATATCGCGGCCCTGGTTTTCACGGAGCATCGCGAGATCGTCGAAGGCAACCCTTTTCTCAATGAGGTTCTTTTGTATGACAAAAAGGGAACGGAGCGCGGACTTCCGGGACAATTCCGTTTCAGCCGCAGGCTCCGGGCTAAAAAATTCGACGCCGTGATCCACGCGCACGGCACGAACCGGATGCATCTGGCCGGTTGGCTGGCCGGTATTCCCATCCGCATCGGGTACGCCCGGCGCGCGCCATGGGCTCTGACGCACGCGCATCCGTATGACAAGAAAGAGGGCGAGAGGCAGGAGGCGGAGTATCTCTTTGATCTTCTCGCGCCGCTCGGGATCACGGGACCGGAAAAACCCGAGCCCTATTTTCCAGTGACGGAACGGGCCAACCAGTCTTTGAAAAATTTACTTTCCGGTCTGAAAATTCCGGAGGATCGGGCCTGGATCGTTCTGAGCCCTTCGGCGAGCGATGTCACCAAAATGTGGCCGGCGGAGCGCTTCGCGGAACTCGTAACGCGGCTCGAAAAGGAAAAGGAAAAGCCGACCGCGTTTCTCGCGATCGGCACCGCGAAGGATCAGCCGATCATTCAGGTTTTGAAACAAAAGACCCAGGTCCCGGTCGTGGACTTGAGCGGGCAGCTTTCGCTCGGGATGCTGGGTGCTCTTCTCAAGAGATCGGTTCTTCTCGTCTCCAATGATTCCGGCCCCGTGCATATCGCCACCGCGGTAGGGTGTCCGGTGGTTTCGGTCTTTGGAAGATATGAACCGGGGTTGGGTCCCAACCGGTGGCGCCCGCTCGGCAACAAGTGCCGGGTCGTGGCCAAAGATGTTTCGGTGATCCCGCCAGCGGAAAGAAAATTCACCTATATCGATGAGATCCCGGTGGAAGCGGTCCGGGCCGCTGCGAGCGAGCTTCTCACTCATTCTGGGGACGTAAAGATTCCTTCCTGAACCGGAAGGCGGAATGTCGTCCCTCCGATCGCGAATTCCGTTATAATGGGGTTCAAATTGAGAAGGCCGGCGTTAAGTGGCGGCCTGTTTTCTGAACCTAATTTAAAAGGAGTTTCTTATGGCCAAGCGCAAGATCATCGAGATCGACCGCGAAAAATGCAACGGCTGCGGGCTTTGCACCACGGCGTGCGCGGAAGGGGCGCTGGTCCTGGATAAGGACAAAAAGGCCGTACTCGTGAAAGAGATCTTCTGCGATGGGATGGGCGCGTGCCTGGATGTTTGCCCGGTAGGTGCGCTCAAGATCGTGGAAAGAGACAGCTCGGAATACGACGCCAAAGCTGCTTTCCAGCATGTGATGAAGACCCAGGGGCCTGAGGCCGCAAAAAAGGTGCATGGAGCTTCCGAGGTCCTGCCTCACTTCGGAGGTTGCCCCGGATCGATGTCGCGCGAGATAAAACACGACGCTCCGGGAAAAAAGGAAAGTCCGTCCTCCGGTTCCGTCCAATCCGAATTGACCCAGTGGCCGATCCAGCTTCATCTGATCTCCCCGGTCGCGCCGTACTTCAAGGACTGCGACCTTCTGATCGCGGCGGACTGCACGGCTTTTTCTCTCGGCAGTTTTCATCAGGACCTTTTGAGAGGGAAAAAACTCGTGATCGCCTGCCCCAAACTCGATGAAACGGGAGAGTATGTCGAGAAGATTGCGGAACTGCTCAAGAACAATACGGTCTATTCGCTCACGGTAGTGATCATGGAGGTGCCGTGCTGCTCCGGACTTTACAGGATCGTTCAGGACGCGGTCGAGCTCTCGGGGACAAAGATGCCGGTCAAGAGGATCGTGATCGGGCTTGATGGGACGATCCGCAATTAACCCCTCCCACCTACGAGGTTGAAAAGGTTCGAGGACGCCGATGAAGAAAATAATTTTAGCGTTTTTCTTGTTAATGATGCTTTCCCCGGTTGCTTTCGCGGGAGGAGCAGAAATCCTATTTCCCCGCGCGGAGAAACCCACTCGGAAGCTTTTTCTCGGGGAGAAACTGACGTTCGAGGTCCGCTATCTCGGGATCACGGTGGGGGACGCCGTCTCCGAGGTAAAAGAACGTGTCAAGGTGAACGGCCGTGACGCTTATCATGTCCAGATCGAGATCCGTTCCCGGCCGCTCCTCGACTGGATCTACAAAGTCCGCGACACACATCACACTTATATCGATGCCGAGCATTTCGACTCCCTGCGTTACGAAAAAAAGACGAGCGAAGGACATTTCATGCGGGAATCGTCGATGGAGTACGATCAAGACCAGCACGTGGGGCGATTCCATTCCATCAAGGACAACAGCCGCAAAGAAATGTTCATTCCCCAGCACGCCCAGGATCAGATCTCCTGCGGCTACTGGCTCCGGCTTCAGGACGTGAAGGCCGGGGACAAGATCACGATCCCAGTGAACGCGGACGAGAAGAACTGGGACCTGGAGGTGGTGACTCATTCCGTCAAGGAAATGAAAATCGACGGCGTGGGTGTTTTTCAGGCGGTGGAGGTTGAGCCCATTATTATGTTCGAAGGTTTTTTTGTGCGGCGCGGCAAGGTCCGCGGTTGGATGGGGCTGGACGCGCGACGCATCCCGCTTGTCATGAAGGTCAAAGTTCCCGTGCTGGGCGAGGTCAGCGCGCAGCTTGTCCGGTATGACCCGGGCGTCGAAAACTTGAATTGAAAGACCGCGATCTTGCCCTATAATACGCGCCGTTCTGCACTTTAAAGGAGACAGTCCATGCCGACTTATGAATATGAATGCGGGGCGTGCGGCCACCGCTTTGAGAAATTCCAGGGGATGACCGAAAAGGCCATCAAGAAATGTCCCAAATGCGGGAAGGGCCAGGCCCAGCGCATGATCTCCGGCGGGGCGGGAGTACTCTTCAAGGGGAGCGGTTTTTATCAAACCGATTACCGCTCCAAAGGATACAAGGAATCCGCGAGCAAGGACAAACCTGCCGCGAAACCGGCGCCCGCATGCTCCGGTGACTGCAAGGCCTGCCCCACGTCGAAAAAATGATTTCCGGAGTTTGCGCGATTCCCGGGAGAGGTGCCCTCCGTGATCGCCTTTTTTTAATTCCTAACCTTTTCAATTCAAACAAGTTACGTCGATTTCATTTCATTGGACACCCCGCCTGACGGATGATACTATAGCTCCTTCCATAAACTGGCTTATCCCTCTATGAAAAACACACTTACGGCAACCGAAAAAAAGCGTTTTCTTGAGATCGTTGACCGTTTCAAGGCGGCCCATGTTCTTGTGATCGGGGATTTTATCCTCGACCAGTTCGTCTGGGGCAGCGTTTCCCGGATCTCTCCTGAAGCCCCGGTCCCTGTCGTCGACGTCAAACGTGAATCCTACATGCCGGGCGGATCGCTCAATGTTGCGCACAATATCCGTTCCCTTGCGGGGGCGGCTTACCCGTGCGGGGTGGTCGGCCGGGACATTTACGGGAGAATGCTGCTGAAAACCATTCGCCAGCAGGGCATCGAAACCGGGGGGATTGTCTATGACCCGACGCGCCCGACGACTGTGAAAACGCGCGTGATCGCCAACTCCCAGCAAATGGTCCGTTTTGACCGTGAAAAGACGGAAGATATTTGCAAGAACGATCTTCTCAAGATCCTCCGCTTTGTCCGCGAGAATATCAAGCGCATGGATGTCGTGATCCTTGAAGATTACGGCAAAGGGGTTATGCAACCCTTCCTGCTCCGGGAAGTGGTGAAACTTGCCCGGAAGTTCAAGAAGCCCGTGCTGGTGGATCCCAAGGAGAAGCATTTTGATTATTACACCGGCGTGACCTGTATCACCCCGAACCGCAAGGAAGCGTACGGCGGTTATGAGCGGACGATCGGTCCTTGGCGCAAGCCGCCCGAACTTGAGCAGGTCGGGTGGGCGCTGATGAAAAAACTGAAACTTGAGTCCGTTCTCATCACGCTTGGCGAGGATGGGATGGCGCTTTTTGAAAAGGGTGGCAAGATCACCCGGGTTCCGACCGCGGCGCGGGAGGTCTATGATGTCTCCGGCGCGGGGGATACCGTGATCGCGACGCTCGCGCTCGCTCTTGCTTCCGGCGCGAAGATGCATGAAGCCGCGAAGATCTCCAACATGGCCGCCGGGATCGTCGTGGGAAAACTCGGTACCGCAACGGCGTCTCCCGAAGAACTCCGGGAAGCAATTCGTAAGGCATAAAATGCAAACCCGAAATCCGAAGCACGAAATACGGAACAAATCCAAAATTCAAATGTTCCAATGTGCCAAACCAGGTTTTTCGAGTTTTGGATTTAGGTTGTTTGGAATTGTTTCGGATTTCGGATTTCGAAATTCGGATTTCCCAAGGCGCATATCATGAAAGCCTTGGGAGTGATTCCCGCGAGATTGGGTTCCACGCGTCTTCCTGAGAAGATCCTTCGGTCGATCGCCGGAAAGCCCATGATCCAGCACGTCTGGGAACGGGCAAAACAGGCCCAAACACTTGAGGAGGTGGTCATCGCCACCGATGACGAGCGCATCCTGCGATGCGTCGAAGGGTTCGGGGGCAGGGCCGTGATGACTCGCAAAGACCATCCGAACGGGACTTCCCGGATCGCGGAGCTGATGGAACGCTTTGGCCAGGACGTCGTGATCAATATCCAGGGCGACCAGCCGCTCGTGGACTCGCAGGCGTTGGACGAGATGGTTCAGATCTTCGAAAAAGAAAAAGAGGTGGAAGTGCTGACCCTGGCCGTGCGGATGACGGACCGGGCGAGCTTCGAGAACCCGAATGCCGTGAAAGTGGTCTGTGACAGGCAGGGCGACGCGCTTTATTTCTCTCGCGCGACGATCCCGTTCGTCCAGGGGAGACAGGAGTGCGCGTTCAGTTTTTTAAAACATCTCGGTGTGTACGGTTATCGGCGGGATTTTCTTTTGAAATTTGTTGCCTGGGAACCGGGAATCCTGGAAAATACCGAAAAATTGGAACAGCTCAGGATCCTCGAGAGGGGCCATTCCATTCGCGTGATCGAAACGGCGTATGATTTTATCAGTGTGGATACGGAAGAAGATCTGAAAGAAGTCGAACGGCGGCTTTACGGACAATCACCAACGACCAAGATACAATAATCAAACAATTCTCAATAACCAATAATCCCAAAAGATAATAAGACTTTTTGCTTTTTCGAGTTTTAAAACTCTGATTTTACCTGGTGATTGTCTCTTGGGGATTGGTTATTTGAATTCTCGATAATCGGTTCATATAAGGATAAAAAAATGCCAAAACATATTTTTGTGACAGGAGGGGTGGTCTCATCGCTCGGGAAAGGCATCGCGTCCGCTTCGATCGCAAAGATCCTCGAGGCGAAGGGGCTGAAGGTCGCCCTCCAGAAACTCGACCCCTATTTGAACGTCGATCCTGGCACGATGAATCCCTTCCAGCACGGGGAAGTCTATGTGACCGATGACGGCGCGGAAACGGATCTGGACCTTGGGCATTACGAGCGCTTTACGCATACCACCCTCGGCCGCGAGAATAACGTCACCAGCGGTCAGATCTATCACAGCGTGATCGCCAAGGAGCGCCGCGGGGATTATCTGGGCGGCACGGTGCAGGTGGTGCCGCATATCACCAACGCGATCAAGGAACGCATCCGTGAAGTCTCAAAGAACAAACGCTACGACGTCGTGATCTCGGAAGTGGGCGGCACGGCGGGCGATATCGAATCCCTGCCCTTTCTGGAAGCCGCGAGACAGTTCCGCCACGAGGTCGGCCGTGAAAATTCCCTTTTTATCCATCTGACGCTTGTGCCTTACATCAAGGCCGCCGGAGAGCTCAAGACCAAGCCCACCCAGCACTCGGTCGGCACTTTGCGCGAGATCGGTATCCAGCCGGACATCCTGGTCTGCCGCACGGAAAAAAAGATCAACCAAGCCATGAAAGACAAGATCGCGCTTTTTTGCAACGTGGAACCCGAGGCCGTGATCGAGGCGCGCGACGTGTCGTCGATCTACGAGTGCCCGCTCGCGTTCAAGGCGGAAGGGATCGACAAGGTCATCTGCCAGAAGCTCAAGATCGAATATAAGGCCGGAAGCCTCCATGAATGGAAAACGAACGTGGTCGACCGCGCGCTTCATCCGCGGCATATGGTCAAGATCGCCGTGGTCGGCAAGTATGTCGAGCTTCAGGACGCGTACAAATCCATCTATGAATCCCTGAAGCACGGCGGGATCGCCAATGATTCGGGCGTGGTGATCAAAAGGATCAATTCCGAGAAGCTCGAGACCTCAAGGTCGCTTGAGCAGCTTAAGGGCGTTTCCGGGATCCTTGTGCCGGGAGGGTTCGGGAACCGCGGGATCGAAGGAAAGCTCAAGGCTATTCAATTCGCCCGTGAAAAGAAGATCCCGTTCTTCGGGATCTGTCTCGGGATGCAGTGCGCGGCGATCGAGTTCGCGCGCAACGTGCTGGATATGAAAAACGCGCACTCCACCGAGTTCAACAAGAAGACCCCTTTTCCCGTGATCAGCCTTCTTGAAGAACAGCAGAACGTGAAGGACCTGGGCGGCACGATGCGCTTGGGCGCGTACCCCTGCCAGGTCAAGAAGGACACGCTGGCGTTCAAGGCTTACAAGACCGAGGAGATCTCGGAGCGCCATCGCCACAGGTATGAATTCAACAATGAATACCGCGAGAAATTCCAGAAGGCGGGCATGAAGCTTTCCGGCGTTTCCCCGAGCGGCAAGCTGGTGGAGATGATCGAACTGGAAGACCATCCTTGGTTCCTCGCCGTGCAGTTCCATCCGGAATTCAAATCGAAACCGGACCGGGCTCACCCGCTTTTCCGTGATTTCATCCGCCAGGCCCTCACTTACCAGGACGAACACGGCACGAAGGTCCCGGTTCCCGCGATGAAGGAAAGCGCCGGAGAAAAGCCCGCGGTCCAGGAGAAGGATGAAGTGCATGCATAAAGTGGTCCTGGGGCCCATCGTTTTCGGGGATCCGCGCAAGCTTGTTCTGATCGGCGGGCCGTGCGTGATCGAGGACGAGAAAAGCACTCTCAAACTCGCGGAAAAGATCTCAAAGGTGACCCGCGCGCTCAAGGTTCCCTATGTTTTTAAGGCAAGTTTCGATAAGGCGAACCGCTCTTCCATCACCTCGTTCCGCGGTCCGGGGCTTGAAAAAGGGCTCAAGATCCTCGCCCGTGTCAAAAAAGAGTTCCGGCTTCCCATCCTCACGGACATTCACTCGGAAGACCAGGCGGAGCCGGTGGCGCAGGTCGCCGATATCCTCCAGATCCCGGCTTTTCTCTGCCGCCAGACGGACCTTCTCTTCGCGGCGGCCGCGACCGGAAGGATCGTGAACGTGAAAAAAGGACAATTCCTTTCCCCGTGGGAAGCGAAGAACATGGTCCACAAGCTTGAGGAAGTGGGCTGCAAGAAGATCCTTCTGACCGAGCGCGGCACCAGCTTCGGGTACAACAATCTTGTTAACGACTTCCGGGCGATCCCTATCATGCGCGGTTTCGGGTATCCGGTCGTTTATGACGCCACGCATTCGGTGCAGATCCCGGGCGGGAAGGGCACGGCCTCCGGCGGTATGTCGGAATTCATTCCGACGCTCGCGCGCTGCGCGGTCGTGGCCGGCGCGGATGCGATCTTCATGGAGATCCACGAAGATCCGGCCAAGGCGCTTTCTGACGGGCCCAACGCGCTCGCGCTTTCGCAGCTCGAACCCTTGCTGAAGAAACTGATCGCTCTCAAGAAATGCACGGGCACGGAAAGCTGAAATCATGAAAAAATCAGGCATCCTCAAACTCGCCAGGGAAGTCCTCCGCATCGAAGAACGCGCCATTGCGCGGCTTCGCGCCGGGGTCGGCAGGGATTTTGAGAAAGCGGTGCAATGGATGGCGGACTGCAAAGGACGCGTGATCCTCACCGGAATGGGGAAACCGGGTTTTATCGCGCGCAAGATCGCGGCGACGATGGCTTCGACCGGGACACCGAGCATGTATCTTCATCCCGCCGAAGCGGTGCATGGCGATTTCGGGATGGTCACTTCCAAGGATCTCATGATCGCGATCTCCCAGAGCGGGGAAAGCGAGGAGATCGTGAGGTTGTTGCCGCTGGTGAAGAAAAAAGGCGTGAAGATCATTGCCCTCACAAGCGTGCCCAGGTCTTCCCTGGGTCGGAACGCCGATATTGTGCTGGATCTCGGCGTGAGGCGCGAGGCCTGTCCTCTGAATCTGGCGCCTTCGGCATCGACCACGGCGTCGCTCGCGATGGGGGACGCTCTCGCGCTTTCACTTCTCCAGATCAAGGGTTTCCGCTCCGAGGATTTCGCGGAGCTCCATCCGGCGGGAAGTCTCGGCCGGCGGCTCCTTAAAGTGGAGGAGATCATGCGCACGGGGAAAGCCAACCCGCTCGTGGGAGTGAAGACGACGGTGCGCCAGGCGCTCCTGAAGATCACGGCCTCGAGGGCCGGAAGCTGCACGATCGTGGATTCCCGCGGGAAACTCGTGGGGGTTTTCACCGACGGGGACCTGAGGCGGCATCTCCGGTCGCAAGGGGAAAAACTTCTGAGCCGTCCCGTCGCGGAGTGGGCCACGCTCAAACCGCGCTATATCCAGAAAGACCGGCTGGCCGAGGAGGCGTTCCATATCATGGAGTCGCTTCGTATCGATGAGCTGCCGGTGGTGGACAAGGCCCGCCGCGTGGTGGGACTCCTGGACGTCCAGGATCTCATGAGGGCGGGACGGGTTTGACCCGCTTATGGCCAAGCGAAAATTCTATCGCTATCCCCTTTACCTTTTAGCGCGCTTCGGGGCGGGGCTTCTCTCGCTTCTGCCGCGAAATTGGGCGCTCGCGCTCGCCAACGGGGCCGGGTATTTGGGCTACGAGCTTGTTTCTCGGCAGAGGACGAAGATCCTTGAAAATCTGAAACTTGCCTACGGGGAAACGATGACTTCCGCGGAGCGGAATTCGATGGGCCGGCGGGTGATGGGACATATGCTCCGGACGGCGGTGGATTTTCTCCGGTTCCCCAAGTTTTCGCGCGAGAAAGCGGCCTCCTTTGTTGACGCCGGGAACGCTTATTCCTTCTGTAAAGATATTTTGCAAGAAGGGAGAGGCCTCATTATAATGACGGCGCACTTGGGCAACTGGGAGCTTCTTCCCCGGATGTTCGGCCTGGAGGGTTTCCGGGGCGGTGTGGTCGGCCGCAGGATCTATTATGAGCCTTACAACCGGTGGATCGTGGTGCTGAGGACTTTTGTCGGGTTCCAGACGATCTATCAGAACGAGGCGGTCAGGAAGATTCATCACCATTTGAAGGCGGGGGAGATCGTGGGCCTTCTGCCGGATCAGGACCGGGACAGCGTTCGCGGTATTTTTGTGGATTTTTTCGGAAAACCGGCCTACACGACCGTGGCGCCTGTGAAATTTGCGATGCACGCGCAAGCGCCCATGCTTCCGATGTTCATGGTCCGGGTGCCCGGGAATAGCTACAAGATCGTTCTTGGGAATCTGATAAGGCCCAAGATCGAAGCGGACGGCCGGGAGGCTTCGGTCCGCAAATATACCGAAGCCTGGATGAAAGATTTTGAAGCGGTGATCCGTTGTTACCCGGAGCAATGGGGTTGGATGCATGACCGGTGGAAAACGAGACCCGAAGAGGGCGCTCGACCGGAACGCAAGGAGACAGTGAAACACTCATGATCAAGCGTCTTGTTTTTATCTTTATTGCACTTGTGGTGTTCTACGTGTTCTTCGTGCAGGTTCAGGTTGTTATTACCCGCAAGCATAGGGCCGAGCAAGGGACCGAGAAGCCTTCCGAACAGAAACCGCAAAAGGTTTTTTCTTTTTCATTCACCAAGTACACGACCGAAGGACAGCGCGAAATCGAGATCGAAGGTGATTCTGCGGATATCCTTTCCAACACCGTGCAGCTCATGAACGTGATGGCCATGGCGTATGCCGAAG
>Ga0118677_10015880_pt1 | contig 10405 bp, 7 predicted proteins | sample AliMusrvi5mmetaG_FD_86154 | JGI IMG/M metagenome (GOLD analysis project Ga0118677, IMG submission 86154)
CGGCGATGCCGGGGTGGCGAACCGCCTCGGCGGCGAGCATGCCGAAGAGCGAAAGATCCGGGTAGTCCAGCGTGGCGGGCGTCTTTCCGTAATGGGCGAGCCAGGGCCTGGTTTCGTACACTGTCCCTCCTAGTCCGCCAGGGCCAGCTCGGCGAGCTGTTCGGCGCTTAAGTCCGGCGGCGATTCGAGGGCGGCGGGGTCCTCGACAAGTGAGCGCAGGAGGTCGATGGCATGGCCACAGTAGATGCCGTCGGCGATGCGGTCGTCGTAGGTGAAGGTCACCTTGACGAGGTCCCGTTCCTGGACGACGCCGTCAGAACCGACGATGCGTTCCCTGCGGATCTTGCCCATCGCGGCGAAGAGGCCGCAGGTGCCGAACTCGAAGTTGTGGTGGAAGGGGGCGTCGATGCCGACGCTGCCCACGTTGGTGAAGAACACGGTCGAATAGAAGGGAAGGCTCCTGGTGAAGGACAGGGGCAGGGCGTTGTGGTAATCGAGGAAGGACAGGGTTCCGAAGACAATGCGGTTGGCGAAGCGCGGCATGCGGGCCAGGAACTCATTGAGGTCGTCGGCCTCCGACCCCGCCCCTTCCTTGACCCGCGAGACGACCGCGGAGACCTTGGCCGACAGTGTGGACAGGGTCTCGGAAGGTGAGAAGGGAAGGGTGATGTTGATCTCAGCCCCGCCGTCGGTGAGCTCGCGCTTGGCGACGAAGTTGAAGATTATGCGGTTGCGCTGGTAGTACCTGTAGCCCGCGACGAAGCGGTTGAGCTTGGGCCGCATCCCTATCGTCCGCGCCGTCGCGCACAGGAGGACCTGGAAGAGGCTCAGCTTTCTCTGCCCGGGCGCCAGGCCGGTGTTGGCGGTGCGGATATATGCCAGCGCCGTGGTGACATCGAAATCCTGCTCGAAATAGATGCATGCCTCGGACCTGCTGGGCATGAGGTAGGGAAGGAGCCTGGTGAAATGGGGCAGGTCGCGGATGTAGGTCCCGTCGCTTCGTTTTTTTGTGAACATGGTTCGCGGATTATCCTGTGGAACCGAATGGCTGGCAAGGGTCCCGTTTTGCTTGACATGGGATTCAGACTCAGTAAAATGGGAATAGAGGGTGAATGAAGGAGACCACGATGGGCGCGGGGAATCCGAGAGTGCAGCCGAGCTCATTTATTGCCCATTTCATCGCCCTCACGATTGGGGCCACGTCTCCTTTTGTTGGTTCTTCAGCCTTGCATGCTGAAACGAGGATGACATGAGCAAGAAGTTGGCAGCATCCCTCTCCCTTGCCCTGTTTTTGGTTCTCTCCGCCGAAGCCATCCCCTCGAGCTTCGTTGATCCTGTGGAAGGTGTTTCGGGTTGGCTCACCATGGGCCTGCGCTGGTTCCTTCCGATCGACGGAGACAGGAACGTGTGCTTCGAATTTTGTGCAGTCAGTCCCCAGCGGACAGGCATAGGCCTCGAGGTGGGCCGGAGTGGCCTCGGGAAAGGAATCATGCTCGCGGTCTCGGGGCTCTACTTCCTGGACCCTTTCCCCACAGAGTATTTCACGGTTCCGTTGAAGCTCCGCCTTGGTGGCATGAGTACGGGCACGGCATCCAACTGGTTCGCCTCGCTCTCGGTTGGTACCCTCTTCTTTGCGCCACGGCTTCGCTACGACGATCCGGCCGATCCCAAGGAAGTCTGCCTCACCGCTGGGGTTGACGGGGAACTGTATTTTTTCGACAGGCGATTATATCCAGCCGCCAGTTTTTCTGTCGATTTCGCGGGTAGGCTCGGCCCGAAAGTAAACTCCAGCGGGTATTATTACGTCTACTATTAATGGTTGGGCGCAAAGGGTGCCTTCCCTTCTCCCGCCTTCCATTCAGTAAACCTTCCGCAGCTCCTCGGCCATGATCCGCATGCCCCGGGCGAAGAGTTCCTCGTCGCCGGAATAGTTGAGGCGCACGCATTGCCGGGAATGCGCCCAATCCCCCTCGAGGCCGAAGAAGAAGCTCTCGCCGGGCAGGACGATCACGTTGCGCGCTTTTAGGCGGCGGTAGAGTTCCTGCGTGGCGATGGGCAGGTCCCTGAACCACAGCCACAGGAAGATGGCGCCCTCGCTCACGTGGGCCGCCCAGGGGAGGTCGCCCAGCTCCTCGGCGGTGATCTCGAGGGCGCGCCTTGATTTGGCGGCGTAGTAGGGGCCGACAACCTCGCGGGACAGTCGCAACAGCTCGCCCGACCGTAGGAGGCTTTCGGCCACCGCCGGCCCCAGGGAGCCGGTCGCCAGGGAGACGATGGCGTTGGTCGCGGAGAGGGCCTCGATGAGTCCCTCGCGGGCGACGACGATCCCGGTGCGCAGTGCGGGCAGGCCGATCTTGGAGAGGCTCATGCAGAGGACGATGTCCTTGTTCCAGACCGGCCGCGCCTCACGGAAGATTATCCCCGGGAAGGGCAGGCCGTAGGCGTTGTCGAGGATGAGGGGGATGCCGCGCGCGGTGGCGAGGGAGGCGAGCTTGCCGACTTCGTCGTCGGTGAGGACATTGCCCGTCGGGTTGGTCGGCCTCGACACGCAGATGGCGCCGATGGAATCGTCCACATCGAGCGAATCGAAGTCGACACGGTACTTGAAGCTCCGCTCGCCCAGCATCTCGATCTCCGGCCTCCGACCCGCGAAGATGTCCCGTTCCAAGCCCTGGTCGGCGTAGCCGATGTACTCCGGGACGACTGGCAGTAGGATCCTCCGCTTCTGGCCATCGGGGAATTTTCCTGAGAACATGTTGAGCAGGTAGAAGGCGGCGATCTGGCTGCCGTTCACGATCCCGACATTTTTTTCCGTGATGTCCCAGCCGTAGTCGGCGGCGAAGCGTTCGGCGATGGCGCGTCGGTAGCCGGAGCTGCCGATCTGTGAACCGTAGGCGCCGATCAATCGGTCGAAGCCCCGTCCCTCGAAGAGGCCGCGCAATGACGTCTCCCAGGCCGCGGCCACCTCGGGGATGATCGCCGGGTTGCCGCCCCCGAGCATGCTGAAGGGTGAGTCGGGATCGGTGGGCGGCTCGGAGAGGTCCTTCATGAGGTCGAGTATTCCGGTCTGCCCCGAATAGCGTTCGCCGAAGGAAGAGAGCCTGAAATCAGCCATCGGTGCCCGAAGCGGCTTCCGCCTCCCAGGCATTCAGCAGGCCCTCGATGTCGTCCCGGGACAGGGGTTTTTCAAGAAAGGCGAGGGGCCCCAGTTGCATCGATTCGTCGCGGCAGGCCTGGTCGCCGAAGGCAGTCATGAAGGCGACGCGGGGATGCTCCTGCCGGGAGCCGATGATGCGCGTCGCCTCGATTCCGTCCATCGGGCCTGACAGGTGGATGTCCATGAAGACTAGGTCGAAATCCTCCCGCTCCGTCTTGGCCAGCGCATCCTCAGCCGACGCGGTCTTGAGCACGCTTGTGCACCCGAGGTTCTTGAGCTGCCGCTCGATGAGCATGGCTATCAGCGCCTCGTCCTCGACGATGAGCACGCGGGGTGGGGTTTTCATGATCCACCCTCGGCGACGGTTTCCCGAAGGTGAAAACTGATGTTGCAGCGCGTTCCCCGGTCCTGGTTCCACTCAAGCGTGCCAGAAAGCTGGTGCTCAACTATCGAGGTGATGATCTGGAAGCCCATGGTCTCGGCCTTGGACGGGTCGATGCCCTGCGGGAATCCACGGCCGTCGTCCTCCACCGAAATTCTTATTTTGTGATCGCCGCTTTCCAGGCCGAGGCCGATCCGCACGTTTCCCGACCCGTCGGGAAAGGCATGGGTAAGGGTGTTGATGAGAAGCTCGTGGAGCACGAGTCCGAGGGGCAGGGCCTGGTCCACCGAGAGGGCGATCGGCTCAACCTCGAAATGGAAGGCGATGCGCTGTGCCGGGTACGACTTGACGAGGAGGGCCACGAGGTCGCGCGTGTACTCGTCGAAACGGATATTGGCGAGGTCGGACGATCGGTAGAGCTTCTCGTGGACGAGGGCCATCGTCTTGATCCTGCTTGTCATCTCACGGAAGAACAACCGGTCGGCCGCCCCCTTCAGTTCCGGCTCGCGGAGTTCCAGGAGGGAGATGATGATGTACATGTTGTTCTTGGTGCGGTGGTAGAGCTCGCGGAGCAGGCTGTCCTTCTCTTTCAGGGAACGGCGGATCTGGTTCTCGTCGGCCATGCGCTTCGTGATGTCGCGGCCGATGCCGAGGTTTTTGTCCGGCCCGATCCTCGCCGTGTGGATACTCATCCAGTAGGAGCTTCCGTCGGGCCGCCTGAAGCACAGCTCGCCGTATGCCTTTCCATCCTCCATCGTGCGACCGAAATGCTCCCTGCCGGCGTCGACGGACTCGGGCGCGAGGATGTCCGGAATGGAGAGCGAGAGAAGTCGTTCGCGGTCGTAGCCGGTCAGTTCGCTGGCACTCCGGTTCACGCGGACGTAGTGGCCCGTGTCGTCGGCTATGAATATCGCGTCGGGCGAGGACTCGTAATAGGATTCCAGCTCAGCCTCGCTGGTGGCGAGCCTGCTCCTGGCCACCTCGAGCCGTCGTCGGCTGACCTGGAGGATGACAAGGATGGTTACAAGGACGACCACGATCAGAATGAAGGCCGCCAGGTAATTCTTGATGGCCTCGAAGGTGTTCGGCGGGCGGCTCAGGACCACCGATCCCGGGGGCAGCCTGCCTCCGGCGAGCCCGAAGCGCGCGAGCTGCCGGTAATCGAAATAGTAGCGCCCGGGATTGTCCATGACGGGAGGCAGGCTGGACGGAACCGCTCCACGAAGGATGGCAAGGGCGAGTTCGCCCGCCGTGTGGCCGTGGTCGAAGCCGGTGAGGATTTTCCCGCCGACGATGCCGTGGCCCATCCGATTCTCGATGAAGCCGAAGCTGGGAACGGGGCAGGCGGCCGAGAGGCGTTCCATGGCCTCCTCGTAGGAAATGAGGGTGCCGGAGGAATCCCGGTGCGTCCCGATGGGCACAAGGATGTTCCCCCGTCTGAGGCCGGCCGCCAGCTTGATTTGGGCATCGATGTTCTCCTCAGTGACGAAGTCGAAGGCAACGCCGGGGAACTGGCCCTTGATGTCCATGAACTCGTTTTGGATAGCCTGTGAGGTCGGTGTGGCGTCCAGGATCAACAGGATGCGTTTGGTGGTTGGAAGGAGGGTGATCGCCGCCTTGATGGTCTCGGAGCGGCCGGTCAGGAAATTCTCGGCGATGCCTGTCATGAGAAGGGAGCCGGCCCTGCCGTCGTCCTTGTAGTCATTCACGCCCGTGAAGACCAGCGGGATGCGCCTCGTCAGGCGCCAGTCGCTGCCCTTCATGAAATCCCATGCCGCATTGTCTGTCGTGACGATCAGGTCGAGGTTCTGCTCGCCATACAATTCCATGAAATACGCTGAGGTCGCCGGCCGTTTCTGGGGAAAACGCCGGTCGTCCAGATGGAAGAAGCTGAAATCGAGGTTGTTGGCTCCGAGGCCGTCCACCAGCACCGACTTGATGCCCTCGGCCTGCGCCTCGCTCCAGGCGAAACCCTGGTGGTACGAATCGATGACGAGGACGTGGAAGTTTCGGGTGGGCGCTTGTGCGGAGAGGGCGGAAATGGACAGCAGGACGGAGAGAGCCACCAGAAAGAATGCCCTAAGGGCGGTTTTGATCTGGACACTGTTCCCCATGGGATTCAGCTTAATGCATGGCTTCCCGATTGGCCAGACGTCGCGATCCGTTCCTACCCTTGCTTTCTTTCAACGTTTCCACAACAGTTTATGCAGAACAAATTCAGGATAGGCAGGTTTGCCATGAAGGTGATGCCATCGTTCATTAGGAAATTGCTGGTTAGGGTCCAACAGCATTCTGCGCAAATAGACAACAAACAAAGACTGGTTGGTTTCATCAACCTCATCGTCATTGTCACCAGCCTGATCGGGGGTTCCGTCATGTTCTATTATGACATGAACTCCTACCTCTCGTTATTCGCATTGGGTTTGCTGGGCGTGGTGGGATGGATCCTGAACCGGACAGGTCACCAAACGAGTGCTGCCCTGCTGATCCTTTCATCCCTGTTGGTAGCCATCCAATTCAATATTCTTGAAGGTTTCGGAATCCACGACGTGGCCATCATCGCCTGGCCGGCCTTCATATTCTTCGCAGGCCTGTTGTTCGGTTCGCCTTTGATCCCCTACGCCACCGGACTCATCATGGCGCTTGCCGTCGTGACGAAATTCATCCCGAATGCCCAATTCTCAGCCGGTTATTCCGACACCGGCGACCTTGTGGTGATGCTTTTGATACTGCTGGCATTCAGCTTCATCGCCATGTGGATCCTCCACAGTGACGAGCATTCGAAAAAAAACCTGAAGCGGTCGGAGGAACGGTTCCAGGCGATCTACAACTCCATCAATGACGCGATCCTGATTCACGACTACCGGACGGGGGAGATCCTCGATGTCAATGACAGAATGCTGGAGATGTTCGGCTATACCCATGAGGAAGCCCTTCGGCTCGATGTCCAGGCATTAAGCTCGGGTGTCCAACCATTCACTCAGGAGGTTGCCCTGGAATGGATCGGGAAAGCCTTCACCGGGGGAGCCCAGCATTTTGAATGGCAGGCCAAGACCAGGGAAGGGCGACTGTTCTGGGTGGATATCAACATGAAGCGCGCGTCGATCACCGACCAGGACTGCGTCCTGGTGTCCGTGCGGGACATAACCGAGCAAAAGCGTTCAGAGGAGGCTCGAAACACCGCGGAAGCCGACTACCGCGCGGTGTTCGAACATGCGACGATCGGTATCTTCCAGTCCAGCCCGGAGGGGCGCTTCCTCACCGTGAACCCGGCCATGGCGCGCATTTATGGCTACGATTCGGCGGAGGAAATGCTGGCAAGCATCACCGACATCGGCAGCCAACTGTACGTCAACCAGTCGTCCCGACAGGATTTTGGACGACAGTTGCTCGAACGGGGCGAGGTGACCGAATTCATTGGGGAGGATTACCGCAAGGACCGCAGCGTCATCTGGACGGTGACCAGGGCCCGCGCCGTCAAGGACGCGCAAGGTGGAGTCCTCTATTACGAAGGCTTCATCAGTGACATCACCGAGCGCATGCGGGCCGAGGAAGCGCTTCGCGAAAGCGATCGCATCCTCCGCCAGGCGCAGGAAATCGCCCACATCGGTCATTTCAAGTTCAATCCAGCCACCGGCTCCGTCGAGGGCTCAGAGGAGATGTTCCGGATTTTTGGACTTGCCAAAAATCAGTTCCTGTTCTCCGATTTCGCGAACGCTGTCCATCCGGACGACCGTGCCCGCGACATGGCATCGATCGAATCGGCCATCGCGAACCAGACCGAATATGCGGCAGAACACCGACTCCTGATGCCGGATGGCTCCCTGAAATGGATCAGCATGATCGGCACCTTTTCGCTCTCTCCGCACCAGGATAAACCCCTGATCATCGGCACCGTTCAGGACATCACCGATCGCAAACAGGCGGAGCGGCATGTGTCGGAGATCACGGAGCGCCTGAAAGAGGCCCAGGAAATCGCGATGATCGGAAACTGGGAATTGGACCTGGCCGACAACAAGCTGTTCTGGTCCGACGAGATCTACCGGATTTTCGAAATCGATCCCGCCAATTTCGTGGCTACCTACGAGGCATTCCTCGACGCCATCCACCCTGGGGACCGCGATGCCGTCAACTCGGCCTACACATCTTCGCTAGAGACCCGGTCCGCCTACGACATCGACCACCGTCTGCTGATGCGGGACGGCCGCGTGAAGTTCGTGCATGAACGGTGCAGGTCATTCTTCGATGAGGAAGGTCGTCCGACGCGTTCTGTGGGAACAGTTCAGGATATAAGCGGGCGCAAACAGCGCGAGGATGAATTGGTGACGATCGCCAGCCTGAGTTCGGCCTTGCGTTCGGCCCCGAAACGCTCTGACATGCTTCCCGTCATCGTGAGGCAACTGGCCAAGATGCTCAGCTGCGATTCCATCTCGGCCGAGATCATCGACATTGCCACTGGTGAGTCGGTCGTCGAGGCGGCCTACGGAACCTGCGCTTCCCTTGTCGGTTTCCGCCAGCCGTTGCGGACAGGCCTCAACGCCGTGATTCAGGCGAGGAAGGAACCATATCTTAGCAACAGGATCGCTGAGGATCCAAGGCTCGGCATCCCGGCCCATTTCCTGGAAGGCATCCCTTCGGGGGCGGGAGTGCCCTTGGTCGCGCAGGACCAGCTGATCGGATTCCTCTGGATCGGGAGGAAGAAGGAAATAGACGAATCGGAACTGCGCCTGCTCACCGCCGTGGCAGACATAGCGGCGAACGCGATGCACCGCGCAACCTCGCACGAAAAAACCCAGGAGACCGCGGCCGAGCTCAGGGTCGCCTATGACACGACGCTGGAAGGATGGACCCACGCGCTCGAACTGCGCGACCAGGAGACCGAAGGCCACGCACGCCGTGTCGTCGAGATGACCGTCGCGCTTTCACGGGCCATGGGTGTCGGCGAGGCCGAACTGGAACATGTCCGACGCGGCGCCCTCCTCCACGACATTGGCAAGATGGGCATCCCCGACTCGGTCCTGCTCAAGCCGGGCACGTTGGACGAGCGCGAATGGGAGATCATGCGGAGGCACCCGGAATACGCCTACAACCTCCTCGAGCCGATAGAGTACCTTCGCCCGGTCCTGGACATACCCTACTGCCACCACGAGAAATGGGACGGCAGCGGCTATCCGCGGGGATTCAAGGGCGAGGAGATCCCGCTCGTGGCGCGCATCTTCGCCGTCGTCGATGTCTGGGACGCGCTGCGGTCGGATCGCCCGTATCGGAAGGCCTGGGACAGCGAACGTTCGTACAAGCACGTCCAGGGCCTGGCCGGAAAACACTTCGACCCGGAGGTGGTCAGTGTCTTCCTGAAGATGGTGGACAGGGATTTCCACGAGGCACCGGCCATGGCGATGTGAGGGGCCGGATCTTCTGTCACAGGGCCCACCAGGGTATCGCCGTGATTGTGTCGCTCAGGGCGAGGACATGCGGGCAACGGGAGACGACATAGCCGCGCTTGCAGTGCTGTGAGTGCTCGGCGATGAAGGTCTTGAGGTGCCTGGCGTCCTTCGGGCTCGGGTTCTCGCTCCATTTCACCTCGATGGGGACGAGTTCCTCCCCCTGTTCCAGGATGAAGTCGACTTCGGCCCCGTCGGTGGTGCGGTAGTAGGAGAGCCGGCCCGAGGCGCCGTACGAAAGCTTGCGCCAGAGCTGCGTCCCGACCCATTGTTCGAAGAGGGCGCCCGGAGCGGCGTTGACCGCCGCTTCGACGAGCGGCAGTCCGGCCGCCGCGTTCCGGACGCCGAGGTCGAAGAAAAGGAAACGGGGGCTTGAAAGGGCGCTTTTCCGCACGCTGCCGGAAAAGGCCGGAACGCTGAAACCGACGAACATGTCCTCCAGCAATTGGTAGTAGGCCTTGATCGTCTGCGCCGCGACCCCCGTTTCCCGGGAGACGGCGGCCAGGTTCACGATCCCGCCCGAATCCCCCGCCGCGAACTTGAGGAAACGCAGGAAATGCCCCCAGTCTTTTATTGTCGCCTCCCGCCGGATTTCCTCCTCCAGGTGCGCGGTCGCGTAGGCTGACAGGATGTCAGCACGGTCCAGGTCGTCAGCCAGAAGTGCTATGCCAGGCAGGTCACCGAAGACGAGGCGGCTTTCCAGCGTGCGGCAGGGAAAGCGGGGTGCGGGGTATTCTCCGGGCAGGGCGAGGGGCAGCAGGGGATCGATCATCATTTTCGGCGGCAGCGGATCGGGTTCGTACTCCTGCGTCACCAGCGGATGGAGGATGTGGCGCATGCTGCGGCCGGGCAGCAGGTTGGCTCCCGAGACCCGTAGCCGCCGATCCGAACTTCCGCAGAGTATGAAACGCCACCGTTCCTTGTCGCTGTCATACAGGTTTTGAACCGCGTCGAAAATGGCCGGCACGGTCTGGGCCTCGTCCACGAACACCGTCCATCCACCTTCCCTGATTGGCAGGGCACGGCAAAGGTCGATGAACAAACCCGGGTTCGCGGCGAAACGCCCCCGTTCGCGCGGATCGGAAAGGTCCACCACGGTCGAATCATCTGGAAGGATGCTTCGGACCAGCGTCGACTTGCCCGTTTGCCTTGCGCCGAAAAGGATGTGGACAAAAGGTTTTTTCAGCTTCTTTTCCAGGATTGGCCCGAAATGGCGAAATTTGGACTCCATGTGGTCAAATTTCATCAAAACTGCCATATTTACAATGGATGCTTATGAAATATGGCAGAAATGGTAAGTGGAAGGTAGGAAGTCAACATTATGGGCAAATCATTAATCCGGTTCCATGCCACCTCAAGAGGCTTATGACGAAAAGAGGACATGGAGAGCACGGAGGGAGGTCACGTAGAAGAGAAGTATGGGAA
>Ga0118677_10015881_pt1 | contig 10402 bp, 3 predicted proteins | sample AliMusrvi5mmetaG_FD_86154 | JGI IMG/M metagenome (GOLD analysis project Ga0118677, IMG submission 86154)
CAACAAGGGCTGGCAGCGCATCTGGCAGGCCGATGTGGTGGCGCGCACCGATGGCGTGGTGGAACTGACGCCTGACGGCATTCCCGGCAACCATGTGGCGCTCTGGCTGCACCGGCTGGATGACGGCAAGGCGTTTGTGGAAAGCCGCCTCGACTTGTGCCGTCCGCTCAAAATGGAGGCCGAAACCAGCGAGATTCTCACATTCGGCGCATCCCGCGACGTCACCCGTATCCGCCGCGGCGACACCGAATATCTGCTGCTGCAGACCGTTTCCCCGATCGGAGGTGCGCCATGTTCCTCGTAGGGCAGTACTGGCTCGTTAGGATGAAAAAAAGTGCCCTCGGCTCGGGGCGGGCCGGGGCTACAGTAGCGCGGGCTCGCCCCGAGCCCAGCGCAGAAACGCGTCTTCGAATCGCCCTCGCACTATCTTTTTTCTGCTTCGCCTCCCTCGCCCCCGCCGCCGATTCGGCGTGGAACGCCTTTGCCGGCCAGGAAAGTCTCCGCCTCCGCGGTATATCCGGCGTCGCAGCGGGCGCGGACGTCTGGTTCAGCCTGACCAGGGACCAGCGCAAGATCAGCAGCGGCACGGTCAAGGCGGAGGCGGATGCCTCGCTGAACCTCCCTGTGCGCATCCCGGAGATGAAGCCCGGCGTCGCGCTGGCGCTGGACCTGACGCTGCGCGTTGGCGGCGACCACGGGCGCGTGTTGCGCAGCGGCACGCTTTGGGCGTTTGCCGACCGGCCATTCGAGGCCAAATGCAATCCAGCCGCGCCGCGCGCCATCCTGCTCTACGATCCCGAGGGGAAGACCGATCCCGCCTTGCGCAGCATTGAGCTGCCGTTCGAGACCGTTACGAAACTCGACGCGCTGGCCGACCGCACCAATGCCGTGATCGTGGTGGGCGAGGGCGTATCGCTGGAGGGCGAGCGCGGCCTCTGGCAGGTGCTGATGGATGCCGTGGCGCGTGGCGACCACGTGCTGCTGCTGGCGCCAAAGGATGGACAACTCCACCTGCCGCCTGCCTGGGAAAATCTCAAGGCCGGCAGCGTGCAGGAGGTGTTGCGGCATGGCACGGTGGCCAAGCTCCCCTACAAACTCGATCTGGAATCTTGGCCGCCGGACGGCAAGGCAGTTGTGACGCGCTTTCAGTTGGCGGGCTTTCGCGACGAGGCGGTGTTCAACGTGACGCTGGAAGCCGGCTGCGCCGCCATCGGCTGGGACTCCGCCTCGGGCGGGCGTTTCCGCGCGTGCGGGTTGGGTATCATTGCCAGGTGGAACGAAACCCCAGCCGCCCGGTGGCTGCTGGCGGAGATGCTTGAATTATGAATTGGTAGGGCGCGCAGTCCTTGCGCGCCGCCTGTGTAGCTGCGGGCAGTCCCTTGCCCGCAGCAGATGAAACAACAAGCCATGCAACGTATTCTCGCTTTCACGATGGCTCTGGCAACGGCCATGTCCTTTCAGTCGCGCGCCGCGGATGACGCGGCCGGCAAGCCGGTGCGAATTGCGGTTTGCGGCTTTGCCGCGCGGGATGCGTCGTCGTCGGTTGTGGCGCTTGGCAGGAACGTCACGGACCTGACCTTTATCGATCTGGCCGCGGACCGCGACATCCAACTCGTCGAACGCGAGCAGATCCAGCAGGTTCTGAAGGAGTTGAAGCTTTCCGTGCAATCCTTTGCCGAACCTGCGACGGCGGTGAAGGTCGGGCAGATGCTCGGGGCGGATTTACTGGTGTTCGGCGCGCACTTTCGTGAAGGATCCAACGATGTGGTTGTTGCCAAGGTCGTGGAATCGCCCTCGACCCTGGTGCGCGAACTGGCCGTGTTGTCCGTGCGGGGAGATGCGGTGCGCTCCTCGGCCAGCCAACTTACCGCCATGATTCGCCATGCGCGGTTGCCGCGTCCGGCCGGCCAGGAAACCTGCTTGATCGGCGTGGGGTCTTTCCAGGCGTCGGGCGGCATGCCGCTGTACGGAGACCTGCATGAGCAGATTTATTTGCATCTGACGGAAACCTACGCCAAACGCCCGGGGATTTCCCTGCTGGAGCGCACGCATCTGGACTGGCTCATGACAGAGCGGCAACTGGTGGATGCGGGATACCTGGGCTTTGATGGCCTGACCAACGCGGCCCACGTGGCGTCGCTCTTCGTTTCCGGCCGCTACAGTTTAAAACGTGAGCAAGTTACGACCATTGAGGTTCAACTCCAGGTGCAGGATGCCGGCGGCAGGAAATACGACGTGCCCCTGTCAGCCGAGTCGGTTCCGGCATTGCTGCCAAAAATCACGCAGACGCTGGACAGCATCATTGCCTCCCGCCAGCATGCACCGGGGGCGGAAATGACGCCTGAACAACGACAAATGGAGATTACCGCACACTTGAAACGCGTTGCCGATCGCTGCGACTTCACGTACGAACGGTTCTTCAACGCACATCCCGTCTACTTCAGATGCCCGATTCGGTACGACGTCCTGATCGATCCCAGTAAGACCTTCAACTTCAGAACCCTGAAGCAGGAAGACGTCCCGCTGGTGCGCGAGGCACTGACAAGTGTGCTACTGCTCGACCCGCAGCACGAGCAGGCCCGCTTCTTCCTGGGCTTCATCGACAGCTTCTGCGGCGAGCGCACGGCTGAGAATGTCGCCCGAGGGCGTCAGGCGCTGCAGGACCTGGCGGACAACGCCGCCGATCCGAGGATCCGTTACGCTGCGGCCGTCCTGTTCTGGCGCGAGGATGCAGTCACGCTCCCTGCCGGCACTCCACGAGCGCCCAAGTCCGACCTGTATGGCGTGCGCGCGACCGATTGGGGGTGGATCCAGCGCGGCTGCGCGCTGCGTGGATTTGCCAGTGCGGAGACCGTGAACCAGAAATTCGGCGCGTACGTCCGCGAACTGTGCGCCGCATGCGCGAGCAATCTGGTAGAGACGACGCCTGTTTCCGCCGGAGGCGGCATGGCCAACCTCGATCGCGCGGTGCAGCTTTTCGTGGCCATGCCGGACCTGTCAAGCCAGCGGGTCGTTCTGGCGGAACTGGAGCGCGGCCATCCCTCCCTGGCACCATACTTTGCGTTCCGCCTCTGGGCGCATCCGGACACGACCTACTACCGTACCCAGGTCGAGATGGAGGGGCTGAAGCAGATGCTGCACGGACTGTCCAGCGGTGCCTTCCGGCCCTGGAACGAAAAGCGCTTCTATTCGGACATGTATAGCATTCTGGTCGACCGGATGGCGCGTAGAGATAAGCGGCTGCAAAATGCAGGGGTGCTCTATAAGCAACAGTTGGACGACCTGGACTACGTCGGATGCGCGAAGACATCGGAGCAGATGCTTCTGGCCCTGTGCGGAGAAGCGCCGCCGCCAGCCGGAGTGAAGCCGGTTTCGCCGTTCCTCGCGGCGGGAGCAGCTAACGTGCGCACTGGTGCGATTGCAGCAGTCGCTGCCGGCGCGGTCGCAGTCACGGGATGCGTCTATCACGCCGCTTCTCTTGATCCTTTGTTTGCCGAACTGCGCGCCGAGTGCGGCCTGTCGTATGACGCGCTGCTCGCCCCGTTGCAGGTCCGGCATCTGCTGCTGCCGCACGAGCGGCAGGAAAACTTCAAGGGCTGGGACGCCTCGTCGCTGCCCAAGGTAGTCGATATCCTGCGCCGCATCCACGAAACAGCTCCGACTGACGAGGAAGGGCTTCTTTACTACGGGTCGGTGCTCTTCTACACCGGTAACCGGGCTGACAACGAGGAGTACTACAAACGCCCCAAGCGAACCGAAGGGTGGCAGGTGTTGACCAACCTCGTGCTCTCGGCCAAGGATGATCGCATCCGCTGCGCGGCGGCACTCGTATCCTGGCAGGAAGACCAACTGCGCCCCTCCGATGCGCTGTATGCCAACGTGCACAACCTGGAGACCGTGCAGGCGATCTGGGATTGCCGGCGGCGGCTTCAGCAGACCCAAGCTGGTCCGGCAAGAGACAACGTGCACGTCGTGCTGACCCCTGCTGCGTTCACGCGCGGTATCGTGAGCCTGAGTCGCGCCCTCTATGCTTCACCGGCGACCGGAAACACAGCGGCTACGAATATGCTGGCCACGTGTGTTGGGCTCCTCGACGACGGCAGGTACTACGTTGCGGACTGGAACAACTTCCGGGAGCAGGTGCACGCCGAGTGCCCCGACATGGAGACCTACTTCCTGCTCTTCAAGTACCTCCAGACCCATGGCGACGACTTTTGGAACGGGGCCTGCGGAAAGATCGCCGAGATCCGGGGCGGCTCGCGCCGGATCTGGAATCCAGCCTGCTTCTGCCGGTTTGTCGTTAATCGCATCGAAAAAGACGTTGCCGACGATGTACAGTTCGCGGGCATCCTGCCGGATTGCCGGACGCGCCTTGCGGCCAACGACCTGGATGGGTGCATGGCGCTGGTCAGCTCTGTGATCGACCGCTCAGACCACCGCTGGGAATGGAAGAATCTCGAGGCAGAAAACGGCATCACGCTGCGGGTTGCCGAGGGAAGCCGTTTGATGGACGGCCGCCTCGATTCAAGCAGCACCGGCGGAATGGAACCCTTAAGCGGCTTCGTGGGAGCACCGGAGGCAGCGCCGGACGCCGGATCCCGGCCACCGATAGCAGTCGCGTCTCCGAACGGACGGTTTCCGCCAGTCAAGCCGTGGCTCCGGCTGAAGGACGACGTGTTCGTGGGGCTAGGGAATGATAGCAACGGCGACCTGCTGGTGGTGACTGCCAACGCGAAAGTCGGGCGTCTGCGAAACGGGGAGCAGAAGATCGTCTTTCTCTCCCTCCAGCATTCGCCCGAGTGGATGTTCGGCGCTGCGCGGCCGACTGTTCTGGCAGACCGTGAACGGATCTGGATTGGCGCCGCAAACGGACTCATCGAGTACCGGAAGTCCGATGGCCAAGAACGGGTCTGGGGTCCGCAGGACGGGCTTTTGAATCCGTGCGTGCTCTCCTGTTCACTGGCGGGGAACAGCCGGTTGTGGCTGGACCTGGCGGAGTCCCGCGGAGGGTACATTGACCTTGCGACCGGGCATTTCGTCGGCGTGCCGGAGCTTGGAACGCCGACAGCCATTGCCTCCTCGCAAAACGGCGGTGTCTGGGAACTCTCGCGCGACCACACGCACGGAGTATACTACTTCCATCCAGACACGAAGGACATCCTGGTTCTTGGCCCCTCGCCAGGCAAGGGGAAACGCTACGTCTTGGCGGCATCCCCTTGGTACGTCGTGACAGGGGTTGAACACGGGCTGTCGTATTTTGACATTGGTGGCGGGCGGATGTACCGCATTGATCTGGGAGATGCGGATCCAGTGTATGCCGCTGCAACCCAAGGGCGAATAGCCCTGGTGAGTTCGGTGCAGGATGCCTGGCTGATAGATCTGGCGCGCGGCAAAGCCGTGTTTCATTGGACGGGGCTGGGGCAGAACGGTCCGCGGTCGGTGTCGGCCGATGCCGCAGGATTCTGGCTTGCTTGCAACGAATGCCTGTTCCGGATCGATCTCGCTGCGCTGGGGGTGGCGCCCACCGCATGGCAGATGGCAGGACCACAGCCAACCGATCCGGTGTCTGCTGCCCGGGCCACAGCCCTGAAATTCGCCGCGGAGGCAAACCAGGTGTCGCCGGAAGAACGGCTGGACCTGCTGCTGGACAGCATGTTCGACAAGAATGACGAGAACAACAAAGCCAGTGCCACGCAGATCGCGAAAGCGGCACGGGAGATCTGCACGACCTTCGTGTCTCAGCAGGATCCGGTCTGGCACCGGCGTCACCTATCACTCCTGTCCCGCTGTCTGGATCGGTTGTTCAAGTCCTGTGCGGATCAGCAGGAAATGGAAAAGATCGGCACTGTCTTGCAGAATTCGTCCTCGCCTTACCTGAAATACGTCTGCCTGTTCTATTTCCACAAGCCGGGCGCGCCGGGTCGGGTTCTGGCAGAAGGAGAACTTTCGGCCGTTCGACTGGAGGAGACCGTCCGATTCTGCCAGGGACAGAAGGAGTCCTGGTTCACGGACCGCATCCCTTATCTGCTGTACCAACTCGGCGATGCCTGGGCCAAGGCGGGCGATATAACCCATGCGGAGGCTGCTCAGAAGGAAGCCCAGACGGCCGAACAGGCAATGCTGCAGCGGGTTCTGGGCGGGGCGCCAGCCGATTCCTTCGTGGAGCAGCACATGGCGTCCTGCACGAACTGCCGGGCGGTTTTCGAGGCTGCCAGGAGGATGGCACCGCTCGAAGCTTCCGAGCCGCTTAACTACCGTAGAGGCAAGACGCCTGCCTGCGAACTGGCCCGTTCCTGTGAATACTTGCGCGTGGCTGCGATCCAGCCCGAGGCGATTGACCCCTGGGCTGCAGTAAGTTACATGGCATCGTTCCGCGGTGCCGCAGCCCGGTCGAATGCGCAGTGCGCTGTGCAGCAGGCGGTAACCATGCTTCACCGGTCCGCCGCACCGTGGGCGCCCTTCTACTGCTACTATTTGGAAACCGAACCTCAGTACTTGGCAAGTCCCGACCACCCTCTTTCGAACACGGCCGAACGGCAGCGGGAGGCGGAGAGAGGCAACCAGCTTGTTAACCGTTTCGAGCAGTTGCAGGACGTCTGGCCTTGTACCGGGATGGCGGAAATCTACCGAAAGCAGGCTCAACGCTGCGACGTCAGCGGCAACCACCAACAGGCGGCAGAGTACGTCCGGAAGAGCATCGGGATTTTGGGGCCGCCGAACGATAAGTTCCTCCCGGATCGCGAACGCTGTGAGTCGTGGCGTGCGCTGGCCTCGGAATACCTGGCGCTGGGCCAGCGCAGCAAGGCGCTGGAGGCGCTGGACCGCAGCGTTCAGATCGACCGGCAGTTGCGGGACGCGCATGAGAACCTGAAGGCTTATGTTGTGGCCGGTGCCGATTCGGATCGGATCGTGCGTCTAGCGGAAAAGATGTTCGCCGGAAATTCCGGGTTCGGGCCAAACAACCTGAACTGCTGGGCTAGGGACGACGAACCAACCATTTTGGACCCGAGCGTCGTTGCAACCTGCTATGAGCATTGTGTCCCGATCGCCCAATCCCGGGCTACCTACTGGGAGGCGCAGAATGCCATTGTGCTGACCAGTGAGTTCAAAGCCACCGCCGATCTGGCGCGAGAGAAGGCCGCGCGAATCCGCGCTACCCTGGCCGCTGCGGCCGGCGCCATGAACGCACTGCCAACACGCCAGCCGTAGGGCCGCAAACAGATTCGCCCTACCCGGTGTCCAAAGGGATGAACGCCGCCTGAGGAAGATGGTTACGCCATACACTGTTAGACAATCAAAATGCGCATGCACGAACACCTTCCGCCTTTACCCCTCAGACTTTTCGATCAGGTTGTACAAGTAACGAAAAAGGAGAGAACAAGATGAAACGCATCCTCACACTCACACTGGCCGCGGTTGCGGCCATTTCCTTCACCGCGCGCGCGGCCGATGCCGCGGCTGCGAAGCCGGCTGCGACGCCGGCCCCTGCGGCGGCAACTGCCGACGCCAAGGTACTCGACCCCGTGCCCACGGCGGTGCTGGCATTTACCGAGCGCGGCGCTGCGGTCAAAGGGGACGCCGAGAAGGTGGCGGACCTGCTGTTCGCCAAGCTTTCCACCGACCCCGACCTCTGGCTGGTGGACCGTCAGGAGTTGGACAAGGTGCTGAACGAGCACGAACTCTCCGCCTCCGGCATGGTCAATCCGGCCCAGGCCGTGAAGATCGGATCGCTCACCGGCGCCAAGATCCTGGTCACCGGCTCGGTCATGGACATCGACAAGGACATCTACATCGTGGCCAAGATCATCGGCACGGAAACCACGCGCGTGCTGGGGTCTTCCGTAAAAGGTTCGCAGAAGGACGACCTGGCGCCATTGGTCGGGCAACTGGCAGCCGAAATCGCCAAGACCGTGAAACAGCAGTCCGACAAGCTCATTGCGCCGGAAGTCAAACTGGAGGACCGCATTGCGGCGCTGAAAAAGACCATGGGCGATGCAAAACGCCCCAGTGTGTCCGTGCACATTCCCGAGGGGCATGTCAGCGTGATTGTGATCGACCCAGCCGCCCAAACCGAAGTGACGCTCTTCTGCAAGGAGACCGGATTCGAGGTGTTTGACACCACGGACGCATCCAAGGCCGATATCAAGCTCGAAGGCGAAGCCTTCAGCGAATTCGGCATGCGCCGCGGCAATCTGGTCAGCGTCAAGGCCCGTGTGGAGATCAAGGCCGTGGACCGCAAGACCGGCCAGATCCTGGCAGCAGACCGCGAGACCGCCGTGGAAGTCGACCTCACCGAAATCATCGCCGGCAAGAAAGCCCTCCAATCCGCCGCCGCACGCCTCGCCGAGCGGATGCTGCCGAAATTGGTGAAGTAGATTTCGCTGGCGCGAAATCTATGAAGTGTTTCAGATGCCAGTCTCATGCCATACCACGACCGCCCTCGACATCCTGCCGGCCTTGCTGTTTAACGAAAGAGTGAGACACGACAATGTCCCGAACTTCTGACAAGATAGCCCTTTTGCTTGCCGCAAGTCTGTTCGTGGCAGGTGTTGGCGTGGCGGCGCAGGGGGAAGAAGCTGCTTCAAGAATGCCGCCGGCAGGCGAGGGACTTGGGCGGTGGGCATTGCTCTCCTCCCGTGACGTGCAGGCGAGTGGGTTGGGCAACTTGTTGACCGCGAAACTGGCAGGCTCCACCAACATCGTGTGGCTGGAGCGCGACGCCATTGCCGTGGCGACGAAGGAATTGGAACTTTCGCAACTGGAAGGCGGCGGAGGCGCGGCGGCGCGCCTGGAGTTGGGACGCCAGTTGGGCGCGGATGCCCTGCTGCTGGTGACGGGAAAGCCGGAGGCCGACCCGCCGGCCGTGCGGGTGGTGATGGCCGAGTGTCGTTCCGGCGCACGCTTGGACGTGCAGGAGTATCCGGCGTCGGCGCCCAAGCCGGCGTTGTGCGCGCTGATTGCGCAGCAGGTTGCGGAGTTGCGCGGGCGCTTCCCACGCGGGGTTGAACAGGTCATCGGCCTCGCGCCTTTTCGCAGCCACAACTTGCTGCACGAGCACGACGCACTTCAGACACGCTATACCGACCTGCTGGCCCAGCGTCTCTCTCGCGAACCCGGCTTGGCGGTGCTGGCCGTGGACGAGGCGCGCGCCATCGGCCGCGAAAACGCCGCACAGGGCAGTGAGATAACGCGGTTGGTCCCCCTGCTGGTCGAAGGGGAGTTCCGCATGACGCAAATGGCCGGCGGTACCGCCACCGTGGTGGAAGTCACGGTGCGACTGACTGGTACGGACGCAGCGCAGGAAGTTGCGTCCGGTCCGAAGCCCCTGACCGCGATGCCGGGGTGGCTGGTCACCGACCTGGCGGCGCGGATACTGTCCTTGGTGAAGAACGGCAGTGCCGCCAGCGTGACCGTACCGGCTCAGGCGGCCGCGTTGTGCAACCAGGCAGATGCTTTTGCGCAGATTGGCGACTACGACCACGCGACCGCGCTGCGGGAATCCGCGATTCTGCTGCTCGGCGATGCGATGGAACAGCGATTGCGCGCCATGGAGGATTACAAGTGCATCGCTCAACAAGGAATAGACATACCGACGCATGACCACGTATTGCTGCGCGCGGCTGCCGCGCGTTGTGCGGACGCATACATAGCCGGTTTGGAGCACTTTGAGTATCTAGTCCGGCATGCCCTGATTGACGCACGGCAGGGTGTCGAGGTCGGAGCGCAATGGACTTTCCAATGTAGTTGCTGCCGCAGCGGCAAACAGGCGGATTGGCGTGTTGAACAGGATGAGCTGGCCCGCGCGGAAGAGGCCAAGAGGAACTTCTTTACACAGACCTATCCACTGGTGCGCGGCTTACCTGGAGGAGAAGCTAACCTGATGGAAAAAGACCGCCTGTGTTTTCTCAACTCTTGGACAAGGCCTCTATGGAATGCGGCGAAGGAGCGGGTTGACCGTTCCTCCTGCTCCAAATCTGACTTAAATTTCTTTCTATATGTGGTTACGCAGTTAGTTCCAGACGGTGTGGAGATGTATTGTAATAATCTGCCGTCGTTTCCTCCGCTTTTTCCGCAGTTTAGCTTTCCGGCCGCGGTGAGCACGAACGAGTACGATGCTTTCCTGGATGCGATGGTTGCCAGCAGCAGCCGGGTGGTTTCGATTCAGGGGCGTTACGCCCGAGATTGCAGGATGTATTGCGACCACGACCGCGATCCTGCCGCCCTCGCAAAATTGCTGCCCGAAGTGGAGCGCCTGCAGGCCGACTTTGCTGAATACTCTCAGGACATCAGTCGGTGGGGGGGCGGCAGTGGATCCTTCAAGCTGTCGACCGTGAATATGCTTGCCGTAAGCATTAAAATGAAAATGCAGGCAACGCCAACAAGGACCGTGAGCAGAAATTTG
>Ga0118677_10015883_pt1 | contig 10402 bp, 9 predicted proteins | sample AliMusrvi5mmetaG_FD_86154 | JGI IMG/M metagenome (GOLD analysis project Ga0118677, IMG submission 86154)
CCGAGAAGGAAAGCGCCTGAGCTTGACTCGCGATATCGGGACGACCTGATAGCCGAAGCTGCTTGTGATCGCGGGTGTGGGTATGCGTAAATTCGAATTTGATAGGGACCCTTCGAACAAAGAATCGTTTTCCGTGGACAGGAAATGGGTCGGCGGCTCTGACGCCGAGCAAAATGAGGCGGTGTCTGATGCTAAACAAAAGTTTAATGCGGGCAAGGAGTCAGGGATGAGAGAGGCGGGGACTAGTCCTAAAGAAGAAGCCGTGACAAAAAAACGCGGTGCCCAGCGAGAAAAAAATGAGGAAGCAAAGCAATCATTGCCGGAAAGCGCCCAGGCAGGCATACGGGGGAAGACCCTGGAACAGGGTTCCTTGCGGATCAACAAGACAGGTCCTCGCTCAAAGTATCTTGTGTTTACATCGGCCGGAGACCGCGACTCCATAGAATGCTGGTTGAAAGGCTGGAAAGAGTTTGATCTTTGGGTGACCTATTATGGAGATCGCTCGGGCAAGTATTCTGAGGTCGCCGACTTCTACAATGTTCGCAAGGGGGGGAAATTCCCGAATTTGCATTATGCCTATCAACAATGGCCGGAAATCTTTTCGGGCTATGAAGCTGTGATGGTGATGGGACTTTGCACGCTTCGACAAGTGTTCACGCCACCGCCTCTTGCAGGACCTCGGGATGCTTGAGGGCGATGGCGATGAGCATCCGGGCCGCGCCGGAGGGGTCGCGCTTGCCTTGTTCCCAACTGCGGAGGGTGCTTAGCCCGATACCGAGCAGGCTGGCGAAGGCTTCCTGGGTCAGATTGAGGGACAGGCGGACCTTGGAGACCTCGCTCTTGGCTTCCCACGCCTTGGCGGAGTTGCTGCGCTGGCGCTCAGGATTGACCGCGCTGCGGACGATGCTGCCATCCGCTTGCCGTTCCAGACGGAACACGCGGGAGGGGGCACGCTCGCCCCGCTGCATGGCTTCTTTCCGGGCCTTGAGCACGGCGACATCCGGGGCGCGGTTGGTGGGGCGTCCCGTCTTGGCTTTGGTGGTGGTGGCGATGGTTTTCATGGGGCCTAGCGTTTGAGCGGCCAAGCGTGGGCTTCGAGGTGACGGCTGTGGGGCATTGCAGAGCATGAGTGGGTTGCCGCCGCTGCTGCTTGCCCCATCAAATCAAGTGTGATGGCTCGATGCCCAAGGCCGCGGCGGTTTTTCTAACGTGGGTGGTGTTGAACTTCCGCTCGCCGCGGAGAAGGCGGGAAGCGGTGGAGCGGTCGATGCCGATGAGTTTGCCCCACTCGGTGGCGGTCATGCCGATGTTTTCCAAGTGAGCGGTGAGAAACTCATGCGGTGGCAGTGGCGACGGGGCGGCGTAGTTCGCGGACTCATAAGCTCCGGCAAGCTCGGCGAGGGTTTCGAGGTAGTCCGCTTGATCGGCGCTGAGTGAGTGACCGGCCATGAGGTCGATGATCTCAGTGACGGCATCGAGGTCGATTGTGTCACGCAAGGTGCGTGGCATGTGCAAGCGGCAAAGGGCCTCATAGGTTTTGGGCAATTTGCTGAAACTGGGAAGGATAGGTTTGGTGGCGTTCATCGGCTTAGAGGTCGTTTTTCCAGTGGTCTTTGCTGTAATCAGCGTGGGTGAGGATTTTCAGGATGAAAATGCTGCGGGTGTTGTAGTGGATGGCGGTGATGAGGCGGTGGTGATTGCCGACGATATTGAAGAGCGTGACGGTCTTGGAGCTCCGGACGGTGGCGAGGTCGGCGTGGGGAAAGACTTTGCGCACGTCCGCGATGAATTGCCACTTGGCAGCGGAGGCTACGGTGATCCATGCCGAAAGGTTGGCGGAGGCGTTGGGGTGTTGCTTGGCATAGTCGAAAATGCGGCGTTTGGTGATGAGGTTCATGCAAACCTGTTGTCAGTTTGGCAACGCCAGCGGGCACCGTCAAGCCGCATTTGGATGCAGCTAGATGGTGGAGTACTTGACGCGGGATTCCGGCGGGAAGAATTGCTGATTGCTGATGTGAGCTTGAAAGTGAGCCCTGCGCCAATCGAGCGCACATCAGAAATCATCATTCGGCAATCAGCCTGTCACGTCTCCCGTTCAGGAACTTGACTCATTCACCACAACTTCTGGTTTTCAAGGACTCTAGCGAGGCGGCGCCTCAGACACAACACTTGAAGACACAAGAGAAGAGACTTGACCTAACAGCAGACACTTTCGACCATCAAGGACACTAGCGTCCTCCCGGCGGGATGTGATTGTGAGCCCGAATCCCACTTTGCCCCAATTTTTTCGATAGACCATGCATCGCGAGTCACTCATCCATTCCAAGTGCCCGGGGCGGCGGAGGAAGCGCTGGTTGAAGGTGGCAGGCGCAGCGGCTGTGGCGATTTTGATCATGTGGGGCATGCTGCCGAGGCCGCAGATGTATCCGCCGGATAGCGGGTGGTCGCGGGTTGTGCGTGATCGCAACGGATGCTTGTTGCACATAGCCGCGGCGGCGGACGGCAGATACCGGGTGTGGACCCCGCTTGCCGGGGTGAGCCCGCAATGGGTGCAAGCCACTCTCCACAAGGAGGACCACTGGTTCCGCTGGCATCCAGGCGTCAATCCACTCGCACTCTTGCGTGCCGCAGGCGGGGCGCTTAGGAGAAACACCGGCGGCGGGGCCTCCACTCTCACGATGCAAGTCGCCCGGCTGCGCTGGCATCTGGAAACCCGCAGTGTGACCGGCAAATTGGTGCAAATCGCCCGCGCCCTGCAACTCGAGCGCCATTACACGAAGGACCAAATACTGGAGGCCTACTTCAATCTCGCGCCGTTCGGCGGCAACGTCGAAGGCGCTGGGGCCGCTGCCTGCTTGTGGTGCGGCCGCGACGCCATGCATATCAGCCAGCGCGAGGCGATCGCGCTGAGTGTCATTCCACAAAGCCCGGCCACCCGCCAGCCCGGCCACCCGCGGGACGCCCCGCACCTAGCCGCCGCCCAGGGCCGCCTCGCCGCCATGTTAGAGGAGCGAGCCGAGCTGCGCGGGGATCCGCTGGCGGCGCAATTCACCCTGACTCCATCGGGTCCGCCGCCACACGAGGCTCCCCACCTGTGTCGGCGCCTGCTGCAAACCTGCGCCGCGCGGGAGATTGTCAGTACCCTTGATTTGGCGATGCAACAGCAAATCGAACGTGGCATAAGCGCCCACATTCAACGCACCCGGGACGAGGGCATCGTCAATGCCTGCGCCATGCTCGTCCACGCGCCGTCGCGCGAGGTGCTCGCTTATGTGGGCTCGGCAGATTATGCCGACCGCGACATTTGCGGTATGGTGGATGGGCTGCGGGCGCGGCGCTCGCCCGGCTCGGCATTGAAACCCTTTGTTTATGGGCTGGCGCTCGATCAGGGGTTGATCCACCCGCGCACTTTGCTTAGCGACGGACCCATGGGTTTCAACGACTACAACCCGGAAAATTTTGAGGGTGAATTTCTGGGGCCGATTCATGCCAACGACGCCTTGGTGCGCAGCCGCAATATTCCGGCAGTGGCCCTGGCCAACCGGCTTGGCGAGGGTGCCCTCTATAAGTTTTTGCAAAGCGGTGGGGTCAACCTGCCAAAACCAGCCACCTACTACGGTCTAGCCCTAGCCCTCGGCGGTTGCGGCATCACACCGGTCCAACTGGCGGCGCTTTATTGCGGGTTGGCCGATGACGGCCAACCCCGTCCCTTGGTTTTCGCTCGCAGCGGGCCTCAGACGGCCGCCGCCTCGCCGCCTGACACCGTCAGTTCGGACCGGAGCACAGGCGTCCCGCCCAATACTGTCAATTTGGAACTCTCTGAGCGGAAAATAGGCATCCTGCCTGTGAGGGAAGACAGCGCTTCCAGCCTGTCTGCGCATGAAACGACCGGCTGGAAGCCCGTCGTCCAAGACAGGCAGGATGCCTATCCTCCTGCTAATGTAACGGCATTGGCCGCGCCGCCCAGCGCTCCTCCCCTGTTGTCGGCCGCCGCACGCTTTCTCGTGTTGGACATGTTGCGCGGCGGTGCAGACCTCGGGCCCGAATACGGCTTTGCCCGCACGGATCCGAGCGTCGCCTGGAAAACCGGCACCTCTCACGGGTTTCGCGATGCTTGGGCGCTGGGCGTGCGCGGAGATTATGTGTTGCTCGTGTGGCTCGGCAATTTCAGTGGCCGAGGCAACAACGCCCTAGTCGCCAGACACTGCGCCGCCCCCTGGTTGTTTGACCTGTCACCTGCTCGCGCCTGCCGGATAGGTCCAACACGCCCCCGTCGAGCGTTCGCCAAGTGATCCTATGCGCCACTTCCGGCGAACTGCCCGGCCCCTGGTGCTCCCAAACCTCCGCCGGCTGGTTCATCCCCGGCGTTTCCCCGATCGGCTTGTGCCAATTGCACCGCAGCATCCTAGTCGATGGCCATACCGGCAAACGGGTGGCACGCGACGACGGCCGCCCAGGCTTGCTGCGCGAAATCCATGAGTTCTGGCCTCCCGACCAGTTAGAATTGTATCGTAAAGCTGGCCTCCCCCGTCGCTCCCCTCCCGAACCCGAAACCGGCACCGATACCTTGCTCGGCCTCGATCCCGGACAAGCCCCCGTTATCACCGCTCCATTGCGCGGTCGGACCTATCAATTAGAAAGCAGTCCGTCGGATTCCGCTATCCAATTGCAAGCCCGTGCAACTCCCGGCGTGCGCCGCTTGTACTGGTTTGACGGCGAGGCATTCCTTGGCTCCTGCACCCCAACAGAAAGTCTCACCTGGCACCCCCCTGTCGGCGACCACCGCCTGCGTGTGCTCGACGACCACGGCCGCAGCAGCGACACGACTATCCGCGTGCGGCATTGACCGCAGGAGGGGAATCCGAGCCAAATGAGTCGGAAGGTTCAAGGTTCGGCAAAGTGGTAGTTGAAGCGCGCGTCGGGAGCCGCGTCGCCCTTGCCATAAAAGTCCATGATATCTGCTGATACTGGAATGTTATCGACCCATTTGAAGTCCAGCTTCAGTTTGCGTGCGGTACTGCCGACACCCAAGGTCTCGCGGGGGATTGATAGGGTGAGTTGATTGTCCGCCCATTGCAGCGGGACCATGGCAACCTTTACCCATATCTTGGACGCCGCATTGTAGCGCTCGATCGAGCAGGTTTTTCCTTCGCGGGTGCGGTTGACGAGGAAGTCATAACCCTGCCAACCGGTGGCGGGATTGGCATCGGCATCGATGTAGAGCATCATCCAGTTCTCGGCGGTGGCTGGAGTGAGGGCAGCGGCGGTCTCGACATGGAAAAATAGGGATTTGTTATCACGGGCCAGTTGGGCCAGCACCAGATCGTTGCGTGCGCTATGATCTGCATAATGGATTCCTGGCACGGTGGCATCACAGGTGCGATTCGCCACATCCCCGCTGGCATCGCGAAAAACAGGAAGCACATCCGCCCAGGCAGCAGGTTGTCCCAAGGCGATGGTTTTGGGTGGTGATGGCGCGGTTGGGGGTGCCATCCCCTTGTAACGGCGCATGTTCGACACAAACTGCCAGTAGTAGTTGTCCCGGTAACCGCCTCGCATCGGTTCGATGTCCCGGTTGAATTCCATGTTGAATTCATCGACGATATGTCCCTGTCCTGCTACCGTTTTTCGATTCAGGAAAACCACATCGGGCGTTTCCCAAACGGCTGCGGTCCACTCATTCCAACCGGTGACCATCAACATCGGCGCAGCGACATGATTAGCCACTTTCCATTGTTCCTCGAAATACAAGCCTTTGGGTGCATCTTTGGAAAGCCATTGGTCGTTATAGACCGGCTCACATCCCGGAACACAGCTTACACTGGCAGTTTTCATGTTGCCCCATAACGGGCCGCCCAGCGATTTGGAAACACACATTTGCTCGACCTTGCCGTCCGGTCCCAGAGCCGGGTGTTGCGGATGGCTATCCATGAAGCGCCAGCGCCCGGGGGCGTCCTTGCTCTCAAAAAACGCCCATGTCGGACGCCAGGTGAAATACCCTTGGACTGCGGGTAACAGCGCGGGTTCCTTGAGCTTTGTCCCATCCGTTGGCATGGGTGAAAGAATCAATGGTTTGCCTGCCCACCTGAACCACATGCTTTCGTGTTTACCGGGTTGATACCAATTCTTGTAGAGAGCCTCGGCTTTCCAATCGGGCTCGTAATTGAGGAAAAAGGTAAACAAGGGAACCTTAACTCCTTTTGCTTGAAGTTCCTCACCTATCTGGAGCAGCGTGGTGAGTTCCTCATCATAGAGTTGGGCATTTGTTGTGTCGAAAATGAGGTAGTCCACGCCAGCATCGGCAAGCAGCACGAGGTGTTTGCGGATGATCCATGGATCGGCAGAACGATAATATCCGAAGAGTGGCTCCGCCCAATAAAACTCCGGAAAGTCGGGGCCGCCGGGCGGATGTGCGGTAAAATCCATGAAGCGTGGCCGGGTCTTGAGAAACTCGGTCATGTTAAATGTGCCTGGAATATGCCTCAGGTTTTTGTGCCAGAGGGAATAAAACAAACCCACCCAACGATCACTCTTCGGTGGGCCGGTTTCCTCAAATGTGGGCAGCTTACGCCCGAGATCGTCCGTGCCTGACCAAGTTGTATTTCCGATGATGACCGCATTGGTAGATTCAGCAGCAAGCGACATCGGTTCGGCCAGGACGATTGCAATCGCCGCCACTCTCAACAAACGCAGAATCAGCGAAATGTCGAGATCGATGAGTCCGGGCTCCCGGTCTTTGGAGAAGATGGATGCTCGTGAAGTGACAAGCGGAAGGTGTTGAAGCATGGTTGTGTTGCCCAATAACATTAGACAACCTTGCAGATCCTGTCATGTGACGTAAATGCGTCACGCGCAGATCACGCTCGGACTTCGGCGAATGCCCGCTCGAGGCACACTTCACTTGAATAGCTCGAACTCGTCGATCGTGGGTCCCTCTGTGGCGTCGATGATGTTGAGCCTCACAACCCGGGCAGTGACGGCCGGAAATGATTGGGTGAAATCTGGACCGATCTTCGTGCCCGCGTGGATGGTTTTCCATTCGCCGCCATCCTGATATTGCAGGTCGAATTTGCGGACACGCTCGCCGCCATCCTTCCATTCATGAATCGAGACTTTAGTGAACGTCCGAGGGCTACCCAAATCCACATCCAGCTTTGCCTGCTTGGTGCCGGCGTCTGTCGCCCAGCGGGTCTCCATGTCGCCGTCAATCGCCTTGTCCGCTCCAAAAGCCGCCTGTTTTTGGAAGATGTTAGAAGCGATAGCTTTGGCTCCCACCACCAGCGATGCGGAATGCATGGATAATTTCACCGACGGGATGTCCATCGCGGGTTTGTCGATGTCCAGTGCGACGAGTGTATCGAGAGGAGCGTGGTCTGCCATGGGTATTGTTAGAGTGATGCCGCTTTCGGATTGTTGGAACTTCACAGATCCGCCAGTCAGCAGTTTGGCCGCAGTGATTTTCGCGGGTATGGCGGGCAATTCGAGTGTATCGCCGGAGAATGGGTAGATATGCACATAGATGCGGTTTCCTGAGCGGGTACTGGCGCCCCATTTGCCGGGTTTGAACGGGCCGCCGCGGGTGCCATAGACGCTGTCGCCGTATTTGGCCAGCCAATCGCCGACTTCCTTGAGGCGGGAGCTTTGGGCGGGATCGATCATGCCATCCGGGCGCGGGCCGACGTTGAGCAAGACATTGCCCTCGCCGCCGGCGCCGCTGACGAGCATTTTCAGGCATGCTTCCAGAGGTTTCACGCCATCCTTGTCGCCGCCCCAGGCCCATGCATTGTGAGCGGAAAGCGTCATGCAACTTTCCCACGGGCGCTCAAGGTTATAGCCGCCGATCTGTTGCTCCGGCGTGTCGTAGTCGCCACCGTCACCACTGCGGTTGTTGATCGTGATATCAGGCTGGAGCGCGCGCACCATTTCGATGGTTTTCACGCCACGGCCCCCGAACATCTGCGGCACATCATTCCAAATCGTGATCAGCGGGCCATAGTTAGTGATGAGTTCGCGGATCTGGCCTAGCAAATACGTGTTATAGGAATCGAGGTCTGACTTCTCGCGTTTCACGCCGCCGCCGGGACTGGTGAGCGGGAAATCCGGGTGGTGCCAATCGCACACGGAGTAATAGGTTCCGAACGCGATGCCGCCCTTTTTACAAGCCGCTGCGAGTTCCTTGACGACATCACGCTTGAACGGCGAGTTCATGATGTTATAGTCGGTGAGCTTCGTGTCCCACAGGCAAAAGCCGTCGTGATGCTTCGTGGTCAGCACGATATATTTCATGCCTGCATCCTTGGCCACCTTCACCCATGCGTCGGCGTCAAACAGCGTCGGATTGAACTTTTTGTAGAGATTGTCGTATTCCGCGATGGGCGTCTGCGTGCCGCGCGACCAACCAATCTCATGGGCAGTCAGACTCACAGGTCCCCAGTGGATGAACATGCCGAAACGCTTCGCCTGCCAGGCGCGGATTGCCTCCGGTTGCGCAGGCGCAAAAGCAGGCGCTGCGGAGGCGAGAACCGGACCAAGGACAACTGCGGCCAGCGCCGCTAGGGAAAATACTGATTTCATGATATCTGCGGGTATGATGCGTGTAGGAATCCGATACGCCCGTCCTCGCGGAGCTCTGTCAAAAAATGTTGCGGAATAGACTCAGAACCCATTTAGGAGACAGAGACTCAGCCCGCGGCGAAGACATCTTTCACGGCGGTGCCCTTGCCGTCCAGGGTGGCGAAAAACGGCCGCTGCTCGACTTCATACATCGTTTTCGGGCTGACCCCCATGGCGGTGAAAATCGTCGCGTGCAGATCGGAGATAGAAACTGGGTGGCTGGTGGCGATAAGCGGTCGTTCATCGGCCGTGCTGCCATAGACGAAGCCGCGCTTCATGCCACCTCCGAACATCACCACGGAGGTTCCTCCTGTGAAATGGCGGTGCAGGCCATAGTGTTTTGGCTCCTCCAGGGTGTCGGACTTGGCATTGGACTGGTCTTGCGCCTGCGATCCGGGAACCCCTTCGATCATCGCATCGCGGCTAAACTCGGAGGCGATGATGACCAGCGTGCGGTCTAACAATCCGCGCTGTTCCAGATCCAGGACCAGTTGTGCGATGGGCGAATCAATCTCACGGTGCATCCGTTCGGCCACCGAATGGCCGTCGGCGTGGGTGTCCCAATGGAGGAATGGCACGTACTCGGTGGTCACCTCGACAAAGCGCGCGCCGCTCGCGACGAGGTTCCTAGCTAACAGACAACCCTGGCCGAAGCGGGTGTTGCCATAAGCATCGCGGGTCTCCTTGGTCTCCAATCCCAGATCGAAGACTTTCGCCTCGGGAGATGATAGCAGGCGGTGGGCGCTATCTAACGAGCGCAGCATCGATTGCTGTTGGTGATCGGACATCAGGTCGCGGTGCGGATTGCTATCGACGAGTTTTTGGAAAAATGCGCGGCGATTGGCGAAGCGTCCGGGGTCCATGCTCTTGGGCGGGCGCACGGCAAGCATCGCCTCTTCGGGAAACGGCAGGTTCATCGGGCCGAATTCCGATCCGAAAAACCCACCGGTGGTGAAGGCCTTGAGTTCCTCGGATTCCCCTACGCCTTCGAGCCGTTGGCCGATGTTGATGAAGGCCGGAATCACTGGATTGCGAGGGCCTAACACCTTCGACAACCACGCGCCGATGTGCGGTGCGGCGACCGTCTGCGGCGGCACGTAGCCGGTGTGCCAGTGGTATTGGTGGCGCGAATGAAGGATCGAGCCGAGGTCCGGCTGCACCGCCGAGCGGATCAAGGTGGCGCGGTCCATCACCTTGGCGATGTTTTCCAAGCCCTGGCAGATTTTGATGGAATCCACCGCGGTATTGATCGCCGGGAAGGTGGACAACATTTTGGCCACCGGCGCGCCTTTGATAAATGGCTGATAGGCCTTGGGGTCGAAGGTTTCCGGTGCCGCCATGCCGCCGCCCATCCATAGCAGGATGCAGGCGTCGGCGGTGGCCGCGGGATGTTTGATCGTTTCGGCAGCCGCAGCGCGCGGCGCGCGGGCCATCAATGCGGCCAGAGATGCAGCAGAGAGCTTTTTGAGAAAATCCCGGCGGGGCTGGGCCGGATCCAGAGGGAGAGGTTGCATAACGCTTGTTAGGTGAGATGGTTCAACGGATGATCTGAAACTCGGGCAGCATCAGCACGCCCCACAGCAAATCCTGGGTGGTGGCAACGGCGGGTTTTTCACCTAACAATGAGTCTGCGATCTGGAGTTCACCGGCGGTAGGATCCCGCGATAGCGCTGCCTGCCAGACATAAGTGGCGAGGGCTGTGGCCGACGCGAAGTTGCGTGCCACCAAGGCTTGCGCTCCCTCCGCGAGGCGCTTATCGAGGATCGAGCCGTTGTTGAGGACCCTTGCC
>Ga0118677_10010984_pt1 | contig 10401 bp, 9 predicted proteins | sample AliMusrvi5mmetaG_FD_86154 | JGI IMG/M metagenome (GOLD analysis project Ga0118677, IMG submission 86154)
ATACACCATACCGCGATACGGGTACTTGTTCGGGAAGGAAAAAAGATAGCGCATATCCGTGATTTCGACGCCGAGCTCCTCCTTCAGTTCCCGCCGCACCGCCTCTTCAGCCGTTTCCCGCGGATCAACAAACCCTCCCGGCAGATCAAGCATGCCCCGCTCCGGATCGTGCTTGCGCACGCCAAACAGGATCTGGCCCCGGCACTCGATGATAACCGCCACCGCTGCCGCAATATTGAGGAAAAGGACAAATCCGCACGCTGAACAGGTGAAATTTTTCGGCGTAGGCCAGGAGAGCTCAGCGCCGCCGCATTTCGGGCAGTAGGTAATTGAAGCAATGCTGGACATTTCGTTAGCTTCCCTCAGTGCTACCTATTTTGAAACCGGCAAACCATCACTCTGCCAATCGGTAAAGAGCATCTGGGCAATGTTCGGATACGCCAGCTTCTGCAGTTTGCGATAAGCATTATAACTGCGCCCGCCCGAGTTGCAGTAGACGATAATCTGCTTCGCTTTATCCAGCACGCCAGATCCGGCGGCAAAAGTTTCAACCGGAATGTTGATCGCACCCGGCACATGCCCTTCAGCGAACTCCTTCTGGTCCCGGACATCCACTACCGTCAGGGTTTGCGGAGCAGAATCAAGCAGCGCTTTTACGACAGCCGGCTTGATCATGCTGGTCTGCACTTTTTTATCGTAATCCGGCCCGGTATACAACGGAAACCCTTTTTCTTCCCATACCGGCATGCCGTCAGCGTAGATTGTGATGTCCGTATACCCCAGCGAGCGGGCAATCAGCGCAGATTTGCCGCTTTTGCCGCATTTGATGCCGTTGCAGTAGAATATCAAACGGGCATTTTTGGCAAATTTTAAAACTGAGGAATCTTTTTCCAGAGCGGAGAGGGGGATACTGACTGCACTCAGGAGATGGGCTTCCTGGTATTCCTGCTGCGTGCGGGCATCGATAAGCACAAGATCCGCAGGCTTACTATTCAGCAAGTCCTTCAGCTGTTCACTGGTTATTATCGAAAAACCGTCTTTTGTTTTCTCGGCGGCGCCGCAAACAACACTTACGGACAGCATCAGCAATATAAGCACTACAAAGCGAATAAATTTCATAACATTCTCCTAATCCAAGTAATCGGAAATTCCGTTCCGTGATATTGATTGATTCTCAGGCTTTTTCTGCATATTCAGATAGAAATTTTTTCGCCGTTGCGTCATCCGGATTCTGCTGCAGGGCCGTTTTCAGGTGTTCGAGACCTTCCTCCCGCCGCCCCATCTGCAAACAGGCACGACCGAAATCAGTATGGAGGTTCATCAGGGAATTGTTCAAGTGCGCTGCAGCCAAGTAATGCGCCAGGGCTTCCTGATCACCCTCACCTGCCAGAAGGTTGCCCAGCGCATGGTGAGCGTCCGGAAGTGACGGATTCAGCTCAATGGTCTTGAGGTACAGGTCACGAATCCGCCCGGTGTCACCCCCCAGCCTCTGTTCTGCAGAAGCGAGACCGAAGTAGGCCGGAGCAAGATTTTTATCCAGCGCGATAGCCTCTTCATACCATGTCCGGGCGGCTTCATACTGTTGCATCATCAGGTTGATATTGCCGAGGTTTATTTTGGCCAGCGGGAAATCGGGGGCTAAACCGGCGGCAAGCGTACAATGTTCGAGAGCTTCTTCGAGCCGGTTTACCTGCAACAGCGAAACACCATAGTTATTTTGACATCTGACGTGGTTGGGATCAAGCCTGACGGCCTGCTCATAGTATGCTATCGCATCGGCAAAGCGCCCGACGTCCTGAAGAAGTACGGCATATGTGTAGAGCGATCCCCAATGATTTGGTGCAAGTTTCAGAGCCTCCAGAAGTACCGACTCAGCATAGTCATAGTGACGAAGATCATGAAGCGTGTCCCCGAGCTTGTGAAGTACATGCGCATTGGACGGAACAAGGCCTGCAGCGATCTCAAAACAAACCGCGCTCTCCTGAACGAACCCCGATTTTTTGAGTACGTCTCCGAATGTTACAACAATCTCTGCCACGGCCGGAACACTGATAAATGAATCATTGCTCACCAGTGACGCCAGATTTACTGAAATTACTTTGGTAATACCATCCCCTGTCAATGAAATGCGTTGGCTGAGCGAGCGGAGATTTTCCGCCGCCTCATCGACATTCCCCGCTCCGGCTTTTATAGCCGAGCTGAAAAACGGTGCAAGAAAGTCTTCCGGGTCGTTCTCAGCGATTTTAAGATAGCTGGTGAGAGCCGGCTCAATTTCACCGCGCAGGTGCATTGACAATGCCGCAGTAAAATCATCACTCTGGTGATCGTCAGTACTGATGCCGTTCGAGTCATTCTTCCCGAATATTTTGCTGAAAAAACCCATGTCTCGTGTCCTTTAATTGCATACGTTTTGATTGGCGCTTGAGCCTGCCGGACTGAAATGAGCCGTATCTGAATTCATACGTGCAAAAACAGACTCTACAATAAGAAGTGAATGTTTTCCAGCCATTCCTCATGCAAACGTGACACGGCCTCCGAAATTTATTAATTTCGGAGGCCGTGTATGAAAACAGGGCTTGTTTATTCACCATTCCAGAATCTGTTAAAACTTTACCAACATATCACAACCCGAATTTTTCAATTACCGCTTTTAGCTCAGCAATAATCTTCAGCGCATCCTCCCGTTCAAGAATCTTATCAAACTGACGGAAATGAGCCGGCTCGCGAATGCCGGGAACATACTTCATCGTATCACGGCGGGCAACGGCGACCCTTTCGCCCAGCTTCAGGTCCACATACACCTCATCAATTGCGGCAAGCAGAATCTCCTCTTCCCGATCAAGTGTGACCGCCGCGTTAAACCAGTGAGCCGGTTCACGCACTCCCGGATTAAGTTTGGCCGAAGCAGATTCAATAACGGCCTGCTGAGTCAAATCAATCTCTATCTGTTTGAAGTGCGCCGGTTCCAGCCAATCAGTCCGCAGCTTGAGTTTCAAAGCATCATGCCAGAGTAAATATATTGGATACGTGCCGACAGTAATTTTTGTCGAATTTCCTTCGGAGATCGCCCTGAACAGCGACTTGAATTCATTTTCGAACAAAGTCCCCTGGAGATTCCGGGTGGTAAACTCAACCTTTTCAATCCTGCCGTCACCGCTGACCGTTACAGTTACCGGGAGCGTAGTGGTTACGATAAAACCGATCTGCCGGGAAATATGGTCAAAAGTTTGATCAATTTTTTCCTGGAAGCTGTTTTTGATAATCTGGTAAATTGAGATCAGATCGTCATAGCGTTGTACAAGAACAGGGTGGGCCGGTTCGACCCAGTCACGAACTTTGATAGTTGCCATTGGTTTCCTCCATAAAGCGGTAGAATTTTTGACAGAAATCATACGAACAATCCGGGCTATATATGTCGATTATTGGCCTGTCACCCCCCTTTCCTGCTGATCCTGTTTCATCAGTTTAATGAACTCGGAATAGTGCAACGGCAAATGACTCATGCCGAAGAGACCATTCCCGACAGGATCAACATGACTGTATATCAGGCTGTCTATTCCCGAGTAGGGAACGGGGCCACCATCAGCGCTCGGAAGGCAGGCATCAACCTGACTTTTTTCGAGCGGGAGATAATCCCGAGTGTTCCCTCCCCAGGCCCGCTGCAAACGCTCCAGGATACGTTCTCCGCGCGCCCTCAGCTCAATTCCGCCACTGTCTACCCTTGCCCGCATGCTGCGCATGGCATTCCGGACCATATCCTGATCTTCCGGATCCATATTCTGGACGATATCGTAAATTCGGGAGAGACAGCGGTAGGTGTCGATATTGGTTTCCTTGATAAACGAGCGAGCCTCGCTCCGCAGTTCCTGACCAAGAAGCTCGGGATAAAATCGCCACAGAAGCTGAAATGAAAAGTCCACTTCCATATTGAAATAATGAAGTCCGTAATCGTTAAAATTACGGTCGAAGAAGGCATAATTGGCTATTTTATGAAACGCCTCCACCCGGCGATCCTTGATGCGGTAATCAAAACCGAAGTAATCACCGATCAGAATGCCGTCTTTACGCAAGGTACTTTCAAGGCCAGTGGCGGCATAGGCTTCGGCTCGGCAGAAATTGAACGGATTGTCAATATGGCGTTCCATGAACCGGAGATTGATAAGAATATCATCCATGATGGCATCCGGCTCGAACATCAGCAGGTTATATGCAACGTGCACATCAAAATCGTTGAGAACGCGCAGAGCATTCTCAATTTCCGCCCGGGAACTCCTGCGATTCAGGTTTTTCAGGCCTCGCTCAGACGCATTTTCTACCCCGAGGAAAACCCGGAACACGCCCAGATCGTCCAGCACGGACATTGCTTCCCGATTGATACTGTCCGGTCTTGCTTTGACGGCAATGGCTATATCCTTGATGCCTTCTGACCACAACGAATCGCGGAGAGCGGTAAACCGGGCCAGGGCGGCGGCGGGAACGGGAAGAAAGAAGTTATCGTCCTGAAAGTTGAATATTCGCACCCCGTGGAGGTAGTAAAGCTCCTTCATTTCGGCAACAATATTCGGGATTGAGCGAATGCGGAATTTTGTGCCGCCACCGCTTTTATACCAGGCGTCAATACTGCAGAACGCGCAACTGCGCCAGCACCCCCGGGACGAGAGGATACTGGCGATCGGCTTGCCATAGTAATCATGAAAATTGGTACGGCGGGGAAACGGGAGCGCATCGAGGTTTTCAGGGTTGCCCGGTGAAGGATTCACAGCAATTGTGCCGTCAGGCCGTCGCCAGCAAAAACCGGCGGTTGTCGATAGATCCGCGAAATTTTCCGTTAACGTACAGATCAATTCTTCACCTTCGCCCAGTGCAACCGAATCAAAGCTGGGAAAATCGGCCAGCAGTTGACGGCAATTGAGAGCGGCAAAATGTCCGCCAGCGGTCAGGTAAGTGTGGGCGCCGCCGAAACTGCGACGGCTGTGGCGCAGACCGCTACCACCGTTGAAGAAGTTCGCCAGACAGCCAGGATGACGACCCAGGATTCAGGCCGGGTAGCCGTCAGTGCTTTGCTGTCAGCGCAGATAACTCAGGAAGGAAAGAAATCCACTGAAGAGACCGTGATCGCCATGCAGCATATCCGGGAGGAGATGGACGCCATATCCGAAAGCATGATACGCCTTAATGATCAAACTCAGGCAATCAGCCAGATTATCGCTACGGTAAATTCGCTTGCGGCACAATCCAATCTTCTGGCCGTCAATGCGGCGATCGAGGCGGCAAAGGCAGGTGAGCGCGGGAAGGGGTTTGCTGTTGTGGCGCAGGAAGTCAAAAATCTGGCCGCGCAGTCCAGAAGAGCCACCCGCCAGATCGGAATGATCTTGAATGACATACAGAAGGCGACTCACCAGTCGGTCATGGCCACTGAACATGGCCGCAAAGCCGTGGAAATAGGAGTTGATCAATCCGTGCAGACAGGGGGCTCCATTGAGACATTGGCGTCCAGTGTCAATGCGGCCGCCGAATCTGCAGCCCACATTGCAAACTCAAGTCAGCAGCAGTTGGTTGGGGTGGACCAGGTGGCGCTTGCTATGTCGAGCATCAGTCAGGCAACGGCACATAGCCTGACCAATGCCCGGCGATTGGAAGTGGCCGCACAACATTTGAAGGAACTGGGAACGAAACTTGAACATCTCGTAGCGCAATATAAGGTCGCATGAGCTTATGAACAGGCAGGAGGAAGAACTTCTGGCGTTGTTGAGGGCGGAATTTTCCGTCGAGGCCGTGGAGCGTCTTCATGCCATAACATCCGGAATTCTGGAACTGGAAAAAGACCTGTCAATAGAGAAGCAGAACGAGGTGGTTGAGACTATCTACCGGCAGGCACATAGCTTGAAAGGAGAGGCTCGTGCGGTCAATTATGAGGTGATTGAAACCATCTGTCAGGCCATGGAAAGTGTCTTTTCGTTTTGGAAAAAAAGAAAACCGAAATCGGACCCCGGAACCTACGATGTGCTGCACGTGGCTCTTGATTCGATTCAAAAGATGCTTCAGCAGGAATGCCCGATCAGTCAAAGTCAGTGCGATGAGATCGTTTCCAAACTGGTTCATCCCTTGAAATCAGGTTCCAGGGGAACCAAAGCGGCTTGCCATGGTGCTGCAGGGATTGAACCCGTTCAACCTGAGCTTGAAGGGGAGAAAATCAGGGCGGGGGGTAAAACGGTTTCAGATGAAACGGTACGGATGCCCTTGGCGCGACTTGAGGCACTACTGCTTGGATTAGAGGCGATGCTGGTGGTGAAGCAGAACCTGATCCGTAGGGCTGAGTCCCTCCGGGCGGCAACTTCCCTGATCGAAGAGGAAAAACGGCAATTGGCAAGGATCCATGCTGAAGTCCGGATGTTTGCGGGTGCCCATGGTGGCTTGCCGCCAATTATCAGCGATGTGTTGGATCGGAATCAGATTACGAATAATGCGCTTGATGAGGTGTTGATAGCCATTTCGCATGATGCCGAGGCGGACACCCATGCCGTCAGCCGTCTGGTTGACGATCTTCTTGACCAATCAAAAAAAATGCTCCTGCTGCCTTTCAATACGCTTTTGGGGATGCTGCCCAAGATGGTTCGGGATCTCTGTCATACCCAGGGGAAGGAGGCCGAGTTCGTCATTTTGGGAGGGGACATTGAAATCGATAAGCGCATCCTCCAGGAACTGAAAGATGCCATTATCCATCTGGTACGAAATTGTATCGACCATGGGATAGAGCCCGTGTCGGTAAGGGAACATCTCGGGAAGCCTGGTCGCGGAATCATCACGATAGAAGTTCTGCCGGTTGATGCCAGCAAGGTGGAATTGGTGGTCAGTGACGACGGGGCTGGGATTGATGTTGAGGCGGTGAAAAAAGCCGCCATCAAACTGGGCGTGATTTCTGCAAAGGAAGCGGCGATTCTTGACGATGCTGCTGCCGTGTCATTGATATTCAAGTCGTCGGTATCGACCAGTCCTTCGGTGACGGCCATGTCCGGACGAGGGCTTGGGATGGCCATCGTGAAAGAACGGGTAGATAACCTTGGCGGACAAATCCGAGTGGAATCTCGGCCAGCAAGGGGAAGTACGTTCCGGATTATGCTGCCGATGACACTCACCACCTTCCGCGGGACCTTTGTGGAGGTTGCCGACCAATGGTTCATTCTCCCTTCTTCCAATGTGGATCGGGTCGCACGAATTAAAGGAGATCAGATTACGACGGTCGAAAGCCGTACCGTTCTCTCGTTGGACAACCGGACCCTGGCGTTCGCCAGGTTGGCGGATGTATTGGGATTATCTCCTTTAGGCAGGACTTCTGCGCAGGATTCGCTGGTTCAGATTGTCATTGCCAGCGACGGGGATAAAAAAATGGCGTTCGGCGTGACTGAAATACTGACAGAGCAAGAGGTACTGGTGAAGTCATTTATTAAACCCCTTTCCCGTGTCCGAAATGTGGCCGGGGCAACTGTGTTGGCCTCAGGGCGAGTGGTGCCGATCCTGAATGTGGCCGACCTGATCAAGTCATCTGTTATTATTAAAAGCAGTTTTGACCAAAGCGACCTTCTTGAGGCGCGGAGAAGGGTAGTGTGACCCATGACGATGCGAATTATCAATGTTCTGATTGTGGATGATTCCCCCATCTTTCAGAAACTCTTCACCCATCTCTTGCGAACTGATCCTCAGATTCAAGTAATTGGTGGCGCCTGCGATGGAGCGGAGGCATTGGCTTTCGTAGCAAAGCAGAGGCCGGATGTGATCCTGATGGACATCCAGATGCCGGTGATGAACGGGTGTGAGGCGACGCGACGTATTATGGAGACTGATCCCATTCCTGTTGTAATCTGCAGCGCCAGTTCGCACCACGATGACGTGGATAAAACATTTCAGGCGATGGAAGCTGGTGCTGTGGCGTTTGTCAGTAAACCGGCAGGACCGGCTCACCCGGATTTTCCGAGATCTGTGATCAACATGATCCAGACCATTAAAATGATGGCGGATGTCAAGTTGACGAAACGGCGAGTCAACTCTTCCATGGTACGGGTTGAAAACAATCGGGGAATGCCAGATGAGATCCTGTCATCCCCCATACCGGAGGTGGTTGCCATCGGGGCCTCGACTGGGGGGCCACTGGTGCTCCAGACCATTTTCCGGCTTTTGCCAAAGAATTTGCCGGTGCCGCTATTGGTGGTCCAACACATCGCCAAGGGATTTGTCCATGGATTGGCGGCTTGGCTGGAAAGCACCACCTCTTTCCCCATGCACATAGCGGAAAATAATGTTGCGGCCTTGCCGGGACATGTATACTTGGCGCCAGACCATGCGCACTTGGGTATGGATGCGGGGCGGCTGGTGCTCAGTGAAGATGAACTTGAGAATGGCCTCCGGCCTTCAATATCATTTTTGTTCAGGTCGGTGGCGAAGTCCTATGGTTCATCGGCTGTAGGTATATTGCTGACAGGCATGGGGAAAGATGGAGCCAATGAGTTGAAACAGATAAGGGAAAAGGGCGGGGTAACCATCGCACAAGATAAGGATAGTTCTTTGATCCATGGAATGCCGGGCGAGGCGATTCGTCTGGGGGCGGCAGTCCATGTGCTTTCGCCTGAAAATATTTCCACCCTCCTGACCCAATTGATACACCCGAAAGGAGTGCCCGCGTGAAAAAACCTTTGAAAGTTCTGATCATTGAGGATTCTGAATGTGACTCACTCCTGCTGCTTGGCTATTTGCGGCATGGGGGATATGACCCCCAATATCGACTGGTTGATAATGCAACTGATCTTGCGACGGCACTCAACCAGCAGAAATGGGATATCGTTTTTTCCGACCATAACATGCCCGGATTCAGTTCCACGGCGGCGCTCGAAATGGTCAGGGCGGTAAGTGCCGATGTCCCTTTTCTGATTGTGTCCGGGAGCATCGGCGAGGAGGCCGCCGTGGCCTCCATGAAAGCCGGGGCTCAGGATTTTCTGATGAAAGGACATCTCGCCCGTCTCGTCGCGGCGGTAGACCGGGAATTGAAGGAGGCCGAAGACCGCCGGGTCCGCCGGGTGGCCGAACGTACTCTGCTGATTCGCGAAGAGGAATTACGAATTGCCAAGGAGATCCAGCAACAGCTTTTCCCGGCGTCCTCACCGACCAATGCCTGTTATGATATGGCTGGTGCGTCGTGCCCTGCGGAAGCTACAGGAGGCGATTATTTTGACTTTCTTGCCGGACCGAAGGGGGAAATCTTTGTTGTGGTCGGTGATGTAACCGGGCATGGTCTTGGGCCGACTCTTCTGATGACGGATGTCAGGGCCTACTTGAGAGCCCTGGTTCTTTCGAGTCGGAGCCTGATGGAAATTATGGCGCAGGCCAGACATCTTCTGGTGGAAGACCTGGGTAATGACCGATTTATTACGCTATTGTTTGCCCAGTTTTTCCCGGCATCCGGCTCTTTTGAATTCATCAATGCGGGACACCCCGCGGGGTACGTGATGTCGGCGGACGGTTCTGTGCGGGCCGAGTTGAATGCCGGGGCACCTGCCGTGGGAATCGATGCTGAGAAGGAATCCCTGGTTTCTGTGCGTGTCACCCTCGAAAAAGGGGATTTGGTTCTTCTGCTAACCGATGGTATAACGGAAACCGTTTCTCCCTCCGGCGAGGAATTCGGGATGCCGCGTGTTTTGGATGTTGTCCGGCGGGAGCGTAGCCGCCCCTCGGTGAAGATCATTCAGGAGCTTTTTGAGGAGGTCAGGCGGTTCAAGGGGCCCGGCGATTTACAGGACGACATCACGGCGGTGGTGGTTAAATGCCTGAATAATGGATGAGGTTTATGATTAAAACAGTATTGGTTACCGGTGCTTCAAGCGGGATTGGACGTGAAATGGTGCGGCAACTTTGTGATCGGGGGATTCGCGTATTCGCCACGGGCCGGGATTCCGCACGATTGACATCGCTTCAAAAGGAAACCGGTTGTTTTGTGGAATCGTTTGACCTTGCCCGTCCGGAATCGCCCTCGGCCCTCTACGCTGCCGCCAAGGAGGCCTTCGGCGGCCCGCCAGATGCGCTAATCAATAATGCCGGGTTTAACCGTCGCAAGGTCCCGGTGATCGAAGTCACTGCCGGGGACTTGGATGAACATATGGCGGTTAACTTCCGGGCGGCCGCACTGCTTTGCGGTGAAGCCATGCGTGATATGATCCCGCGAAAATCCGGCCATATTGTCAATGTCGCCAGCACCGTCGTCTGGCATAAAGCGGAGAATTACAGTGTGTATTGTGCCACCAAGTGTGCCCTCCATGGCTTTACCGTCTGCCTCATCAAGGAAGCACGCCCGCACGGAATCAAGGTTACAGGCGTCTATCCCGGCGGAACTGATACCCCCTTCCGAACTCTGGA
>Ga0118677_10015884_pt1 | contig 10401 bp, 6 predicted proteins | sample AliMusrvi5mmetaG_FD_86154 | JGI IMG/M metagenome (GOLD analysis project Ga0118677, IMG submission 86154)
TGCTGACCGTTCTGATCAACAATCTGATCACCGGCAACCCTCCGAGCAACAATCCGAACGCGGCATTGACCGAAGATGAGGGCGCCTGCGGCTTTTGGTTCTACCCAGGCACTACGCCCCCGAACTTCGTATTGTTCGGTGACGGCGGCATTCCAAGTGGTATTGCCGGCACCGGTTCGTTTGGGCAGGCCGCTGCGATTGCCAATAGCCAGTGCTCACTCAACCTGACTAGCGCCAAGTCGCCGGTTATCTCGAATACGCTGCAAAACGTGAACTTCCTCCTTGACATCACGGCCAATCCAAACTTCAAGGGACCCGAGCAGGTATCGATCCAGGGCTACCTCCTCCCGGTCTGCAACCCATGCTTCCCGGCAGGTTGGGAGCCGCTGAAAGTGGCGGGCCTCTGGACGCCTTATCCGCTTGTTTCGACCAGCGCGCCGCCGGCTGCTTCGCAGACCGTGTCGCCAGCGTCCGGGATAGGCTTGTCGCCGGTGCTGACCTTCACGGCGTACAGCGCCAACAGCTATGGCTATATTTCCAAGCTCGATGTCTGGATCAACTCCACGCCGGGCGGCACGGGTGGCTGTCAGCTCTTGATTGACGCCCTCAGTGGGAACGCGGCGTTCCTCAACGACGACGGGAGCGCCAGTGCGGCATCCCTGGGCCAGGCCGTAACGCTGTCCAACAGCAAATGCAGCATCAACATGGCGAACGTGAAGCTCGTAAACAGCGGCAACAACCGGGTGTTGACGCTGCCTGTGGTCTTTACCCAGGCCTTCACGGGCGTGCAGAACGACTACTTCCGAGTGACCGAAAAGTCCGGCAACACAACCGGCTGGGTGCAGGCCGGAGCCTGGACGGTCCAACAGGTCAGCGGTACACCGAGCCTGGGGACTGTCTCACCAACATCCGGAACGGGATTGAACCAAGCATTCACCGTGAGTGCGTCCGACACTGCGGGTGCGGCAGATCTCGCTTCAGCCCAACTCGTTGTCAACAATTCGACTAGCCTCGCCAGCGCATGCGCGGTGACCTACGTAGCCGCGCAGAACGTCTTCCAACTCCTGAATGACGCCGGTTCAGCGTCCGCAGGGGCCGTCGCTCCGGGTCAGGCTGCAAGCGTAACGAACTCCCAATGTACGCTGAGCGGCACCGGGTCCTCGATGCAAGTTGTGGGAACGACACTGACGCTGGTGGCGAACCTGTACTTCAATCCCACGTTCGCGAGCAGCGGCGGCGTCACGAAAACCGTATACACCAGCGCGACGACCACCGCGGGCATCACAGTGACTGGGGGACTAACTCCCATGGGCACCTGGACGGTGCCCTCGCAAGCGCCGACACCGACCATTAGCGCCTTGAGCCCGCCAGCCGCTGCCGTTGGGGGACTCGCTTTCACGCTTACAGTCAACGGCACGAACTTCGTATCCGGAGCGGTGGTGAAGTGGAGCGGCGCGGCGCTGCAGACGGCTTTTGTGAGCCCAACGCAGTTGACAGCGCCCATCGCGGCGAACCTTATCGCTAGTGTAGGCACAGCCAGTCTGGTGGTGGTCAACCCTGGCAACCTGAGCTCTGCCACAGCTCAGTTCCCCATCCAGGCTTTACCGACCATTACCAGCTTGAGCCCGCCTTCGGCGACAGCCGGGGGCGGCGCTTTCACTCTGACGGTAAACGGGGCAAATTACCTCACCGGAGCAACGGTCAAATGGAATGGATCGGCCCTCTCTACAACCTTCGTTAGCGCTGCGAAACTAACCGCAACGGTGCCGGCGAACCTGATCGCATCGGCTGGGAGCGCGAGCATAACCGCAGTCAACGCCAGCGGACTGTCTTCGACGGCGGCCACCTTCAACATTTCAGCGCCAGTCCCCGTGATCACCTCGCTTTATCCGTCGGTTGTTACGCATGGTGGCCCAGGAGGCGGATTGTTCGTATACGGCACGGGATTCCTGCCGAGCTCCGTCGTGAAATGGAATGGCGCGGTGCTCCCGACCGGCTATTCAAGTTCGACGTTGCTAATTGGTACGGTCTCGGCTAGCCAGATTACTGTGCCTGGCAGTGCGCAGATCACGGTATACACGGCGGGTGGGGGGACTTCTAATGCGCTTACGCTCACGATTCAGTAGGCGGAAATCACCGCAATGACTATGAAGAACGCCATCCCAACCGCACGATTGGTCCGGCAGCCAGCGCTGCAATTACCAAATGCATCGGTATTGCCGTGGCGCTATAGAAGGAATTCATTGGTCTGACTGAGCAAGGCATCACCAGCGAGGGAGAAACAAGGCATGAGAATTCACCGTATGAACACTAACAAGACAATTGATGCACGAAAGAAGGTTCGGCAGGATGCCGGACATTGCCGGCACGATGCCGGCGCTCCCCGAGACCGCCGGCAGGATGCCGGTGCTCCCAATTCGCCAGATAGACTCTTGAAAATGACCCGAATGCTTTTGAGGATGGCGACGCTGCTGGAGTTATTGTTCTGTCTTGGATTATCGGGGACTGCCCGCGCTGGGGAGCAGAAAACCACACTAACTCTGACGTCCCCGCTTTCCTGCCAGGTGTTCCAACGCGGCAAGGCAGATCAGGCGGCCATCCCGATAGAAGGAACCCTCGCCGAAACAGCCGACGTGATAGAAGCAAAGGCCGACCTGGCACCGGGCGCTAGGCGGGGCACACCTGTAAAATGGATTGCCGTGACACCGCCGGGGCAGAAGGTTGCAGGGAAATTCTCCGCTCTCCTAACGTTGCCAGCAGGCGGCTGGTATCAGGTGACGGTCCGTGCGCGGACGGGCACTCGGATGCTTGCGCAGCAGATCGTGGACAAGGTGGGCGTCGGCGAGGTGTTTGTCACGGCAGGGCAGTCCAACTCAGCCAACTTCGGCAATCCGCGGCAAGGCGCCCAAGACGACCGCGTGGTCTATTTTGACGGCAAGGGGTTTGTTCACGCGCAGGACCCGATTCCCGGAGGTTGTGGCGGCGGCGGCAGCCCGTGGGCCTTGTTAGGCGACCGCATCGCGGCCTCCCAACAAGTCCCCGTGTGCTTCCGCTCCGCTTCATTGAACTGGACCGAAGTTGCGGCTTGGCTCCCCCCGGACACCGTGCTCTACAGGAATCTGTCATCCTGTGTGAAAGCCTTCGGCAAAGACGGCGTGCGGGCCATACTCTGGCACCAGGGCGAGTCCGACACGTTGGTCAAGACCTCCGCCGAGGGCTACTGTGACCGTGTGAAGACCATCGTCGAGGCGCTCAACAAGGATGCCGGCTATCAGTTGCCGTGGTTGGTGGCGCAAGCCTCCTTCCATCCGGGGTCACAGCCGCCGGAACAGGAACAGGTGGCCAAAGGACAACAACTGCTTTGGGCCAAGAAGATTTGCTTCCAGGGGCCGCTCACTGACGATCTGCTGGGCCCGGAATACAGGCACGACGGCGTGCATTTCAATCAGAAGGGCCTCGCCAAACATGCGGAACGCTGGTACGACGCCTTGAGCAAGGCATTCAATTGGAAAGCCACTTCTACTAACACTGAAACCCGATGATCACCATGACCCGTCCCCTGAGATCCGCCGCCGCGGCAATGAGCCTGCTGGTTGCCGCGCTGCCCTGCGCCGCTGCCGAGTTCTTTTTGAAAAACGGTGACAAGGTCGTGATGATGGGCGACAGCATCACCGAACAGCATTTGTATAGCAGTTATGTTGAAACCTGGGCACTCACCCGCTTCCCCGCCTGGGACCTGCGGTTCTTCAATGTTGGAATCGGCGGCGACGGTGCCCCCGGCGGCAACGAGCGCTTCAAGCGCGATGTGCTGGCCTTCGCGACAACCGCCATGACGGTCAATTTCGGCATGAACGATTGTGGCGGGCCCGGCAGCAACTTCAATGAAGGACAATACAAGAACTTCACCACCTCCATGCAGAAGATCGCCGATCAGGCGAAGGCCGCCAACATCCGCGTCGCCTGGTGCACCACGACCCCCGCAGAGGTGATGGATGAAGGTCCGTCGGTGCTGCCCTACATCCAGAATCTCGAAAAGTTCTCCGCCGCCGTGAAGCTGACCGCCGCGGCCAACGGCAATGCCTTGTTCATCGACCAGTTCCACCCCTTCGTCGCGGCGATTGACAAAGCGCGCGCCGTCGATCCGAAGAACCGGATAGGTGGTGGCGATGTCGTCCATCCCGGCCCTCCCGGCCAGACGCTGATGGCAGCCGAGATTCTCAAAGGCATGGGCTTTCCAGCGTTGGTGGCCGCAGTTGAAATCAATGCGCCAACCGGTAAGATTATCGGGAGCCGGAACTGCATCATCGATGGCCTCAAGGTTGCTGCCGACGGCAAGATCGGTTTCCAACAGAAGGACAACGCGCTGCCGTTCTTTCCCGATGGCGATGCCAAAAACATCTTGAAGTGGGTGCCCATCCTCGAACAAATGAACGATTACCGCCTGAAGCTGAGCGGCTTGAAGACCGGTCTGTACGAAGTGCGGCTTGGCGGGGTGAAGGTTGCGGACTACTCCGCAGCGGAGTTAGGTGCCGGCGTCAATCTGGCGGCGGCGGCCCTAACTGCAGGTCCGGTGGCCGATCAGGTCAAGGCAGTCCTGACTGCAATCAATACCAAGAACAGCTATTTCCATGATCGGATTTTTGCCGGGGTGCTGCGTGCCGGGGGTGTTCCAGAGTTCATGGGAATGACTGCGGAGCAAGTCGAGGCCAGGCGCACCGAGGTCTTCAACGAGCGGATGAAGAAGCTGCCCGAATTGTTCGATGCCATCCGGAAGTCATTGGTCATCCACGCTCATCAAGTCGAAATCGTGCCAGTTCCGGGCAAATAGATCACATAAAGAGCAAGATGAAAATTCCACATCTGGTGCAAGTATTGCTGTTCGCGGCGGTGTCAGCCCATGCTGACGTGACCCTCAACGCGGTGTTCGCCGAGCACATGGTCCTCCAGCGGGACATGCCGGTTGCCGTCTATGGCCTGGCCGCGCCCGGCGAAAGGGTGGCCGTGGCCTTCGCGGGCCAGAAAAAGTCGGCTCTAACCGACAAGGATGGCAGGTGGACGCTCAAGCTGGACGCCATGCGGGCGGCGACGACTCCCGCGGTCATGACAGTGGCTGGTAAGAACACGCTCACGATCGGCGACATTGTCATCGGCGACGTTTGGGTGTGCAGCGGCCAGTCTAACATGGACTTCACGCCCGGGGCATACGGCGGCCCGTATGATCCCGCGGAGTTCGATGTGCCTTTGCTTCGGCAATTCCATTGCGTCAATGAGCCGTCGATGAAACCCGTGACGGCCGTGACGGCGAATCTGGTCAAGCCGGGAGACAGCGGCTGGCTGGTCTGCTCCAAGGAATTTGGCAACCGCTTCACCGCGGTGGGATTGTATTTCGGCCGCAAGCTCCAGCAGGAAACCGGCGTGCCGATCGGCCTGATCAAATCAGCGTGGAACGGCACGAAAATCGAGACCTGGATCTCGCCTGACGGGGTGGTGGCGGTGCCGGAACTAGCCGCACCGAAGGACCTGCCGGCCGAGCCCGTGATCAGCGGCAGCTATCCGGCCACCTGGCACTGCCTCTATTTCGGCAAGATCTATCCGTTCACGTTCTTCGCAATCAAGGGTGCCATCTGGTATCAGGGCGAATCCAACGGTGACGAGGAGGAGACCTATTTCCAGAAGCAGCGCGCCCTCATCGGCGGCTGGCGCAAGGCCTGGAACCAGGGCGACTTCCCGTTCTATTTCGTCCAACTGCCCGCCTGGCAGAAACCCAACGACAATCCCGCCGGTGGCGACGGCTGGGCGAGGTTCCGCATGGGCCAGTTGAAGTCGCTGACCATTCCGCACACGGGCATGGCGGTGGCCATCGACCTCGCCGATGTCGGCAAGCCCGATGACATCCATCCCAAGGACAAGAAGTCTGTCGGCGAGCGGCTCGCACTCTGGGCGCTGGCCAAGGATTATGGTAAAAAAAACCTGGTTTACAGCGGCCCGCTGTATAAGGCCATGACGATTGAGGACGGCAAAATACGCATCAGTTTCGACAGTGTCGGCTCCGGCCTGATGATTGCGACCAGGAAGGGCGGCTTTGAGCCGTTGGTCAAGGAGCCTCAGGGGAAGCTGCGGCGCTTCGCCATCGCCGGCGAGGATAAGGTATGGGTCTGGGCGTACGCCGTCATCGATGGCAACACGGTGCTCGTTTCCAGTCCCGAGGCGCCCAAGCCGGTGGCGGTGCGCTATGCGTATTCGATGTGCCCAGAGGGCTGCAACCTTTACAACAACGAAGGCCTGCCCGCCTCACCCTTCCGCACGGATGCGTGGGAAAAATAGCTAGATACTAACAAATATGAGAACAAACCAGACGATGGATATTGTGGCAATCATGATGGCTGTTATGGCCACCGGTGCCTTATGCTCCGCCGCCGCCGTGCCGCGGCCCGAGCACCCGCGGCCCGACTTGCAGCGCGAGAACTGGCTGACCCTCAACGGCGAGTGGCAGTTTGAGATCGACAAGGCTGCCGACGGCGATGCCCGCGGTCTAACATACGGCAAGGACCTCAGCGCGAAGATCATCGTTCCGTTCTGCCCCGAAAGCAAACTCTCCGGACTCGCGGTGCCCACCACGCAGCACATGAAAGACGTCTGGTACCGCCGCACCTTCGAGCTGCCGTCGGCGATGCAAGGCAAGCGGGTGCGCATTCATTTTGGCGGGGTCGATTACCGGGCCTGGGTATATGTCAACGGCCAGCTTGCCGGATCGCACGTCGGCGAGAACGTGGAGTTCAACTTCGAGATCACCCGGTTCCTCAAGGCCGGAGCCAACGAAGTGGTGGTTAAAGTGTTGGATGACCTGTGGTCCGGACTCCAGCCGGCCGGCAAGCAGTCGGGCTCCGACCAGAGTGCCGGCTGTTTCTACACCCGCACCACCGGCATCTGGCAGCCGGTCTGGCTGGAGGCCGTGGGCTCATCCTATATCGAAAGCATCTCGGTTGTGCCCGATCCTGACAACTCGCGGGTGCTCATCGAGGCCAAGATCAATGGTGCCGACCCGGATCTATCACTCAAGGCGGAGGCGTTTGCCGATGGCCGCCAGGTGGGCTCGGACACCGCCAACGGCCCGTGGCAGAGCCGGCTGGTGATCAATCTCAAGGAGAAGAAGCTGTGGGCGCCGGGTGCGCCTTTCCTCTATGATCTGAGGCTCACGCTCGTAAGCGGCAAAACCACGCTCGACGAATTGAAGAGTTATTTCGGGCTGCGCAAGCTCGCCATCGAGGGGCGCAAGATCCTCATCAACGGCAAGCCGGTTTTCCAACGCTTGATCCTCGACCAGGGGTTCTATCCCGAAGGCATCTGGACGGCACCCTCGGACGAGGCGCTCAAGCACGATATCGAGATGAGCATGGCCTGCGGCTACAACGGCGCGCGCCTTCATCAGAAGGTGTTCGAGCCGCGCTTCCTCTACTGGGCCGACAAGCTCGGTTATATGGTCTGGGGCGAGTATCCCAACGCAGGCTATGGCAACCAGCCGGCGGGCTTCTCGGCCGTCGTCAACGAATGGACTGAAATCCTTCTGCGCGACCGGAACCATCCGTCCATCGTCGGGTGGTGTGCCTTCAATGAGAACTTCGAGGGCACCGGCGAACTGCAACAGATGATTTGGCACATCACCAAGGCAGTTGACCCGACCCGTCCCGCGTTGGAGGCCAGCGGCTGGACCCACACGCTGCCCAACCCCGAGGTCAGGGACATGCACGACTATACCGACAATCCGGCGAGCATGGCCAAGAGATGGCTGGCCTTTTTCAACGCCCCGCCGGAAGGACCGTTTCCACCAGCGCGCTATTGCAATCCGTCGGCGTCGGAAGCCGACCGTGGCGTGCCATTCATGGTCAGTGAGATCGGCGGCATCGGCTGGGGCACCGAGGGTGGCTGGAGTTATGGTCAGGGGCCCAAGACGCCCGAGGAGTTTTACACCCGCTACAAGGGCACCATCGATGCCCTGCTGGACAACCCGAACGTGTTCGGATTCTGTTACACGCAGTTGACCGATATCGAGCAGGAGCGCAACGGCCTCTACTACTATGATCGCAAGCCGAAGTTCGACGTGAAAAAGATCTATCAAATCACCTCCCGCTCCGCAGCCTACGAACGCGGCGAGGCGCAGGCGCCGCCGCCTGTCGTCAAGCTCATCGATGCGAAATGGAAGGTGTTGGTGGGTGCCATGCAGGATGGGAAACTGAGCACCCCCTATAAGTATGCCACCGACAAACCAGCCGGCGAGTGGGTAAAGGATGGGTTCAATGACAACGCCTGGAAGACCGGCCTGGCACCGTTCGGCAACGGGAACCAGACCCGCACTGAGTGGAAGACCCCGGAGATCTATTTCAGGAAGACCTTTGACTACGACGGCGCTGCTTTGAAGAACGCGGCGGTGGTGATCCGTCACAACGACAACACCGAGATCTATGTCAACGGGCAGAAGATCCTCGGTGTCACAGGGTCCAAGGGTTATTACCTCTGCATGGTGACCGAGGAGTTGAAAAAGGCGCTGAAGAAAGGCTCCAACACAATCGCCGTTCATTCCCACGAGGGCGGCCAGGGCCAGTGGATCGACCTGGCGTTGTTAGCCGAGTAGAGCCCGCCCGGCAGGTCGGGGCGTGCCATACTTCAGATGATAGAAGAACATGCTGCGGCCCAACCAGCCCGCGACGAGCCGCAATGCCGGGTTGGATTTGGATGCGGTGGAGTAATTCTTCTGCTCCAACCGGGCCGATCGCTTCAACCCCAATGGGTCTCCCAACGGGGCCGACTTTCCAGCCCTCAGGCATCGCCTCACGCAAGCTACCTGAATTCCAGGTTTTTTTGTCTCTTTGAAATTTTGGGTTGACCCTTCTCTGCGAAACCGGTATTTGGTCGCTGTTCGCCTGACAGATTTCTTCAGTGAAGGCGGCTGCCAGCATCGGAAAAGCACCCAAAACAACCCTAACGAGGCCATGACAATGACAAACAGAACAACCAACCACTGGACCAGCCTCGCCGCCGCCGTCGTCGGCCTGGGCGGCATAATCCCCACTGCCGAGGCCTCGTTGCTTGGCTACGAGGGGTTCGATTACACCGCCGGACAGACCCTCAACGCCCTGAACGGTGGCACTGGATTCAGCTCCGCCTGGACGGCCACCAACAACGGCGGCTATTCAGTACCCGATGGCTTTGGGATCGTGTCTGGCGGGACTCTGTGGAATGGAACATTGACGTCGTTGCCTCAGACGGGTAACTATGCAGGCAGCCCGGTGGCAACCGTCATTGGGGGCAGCCCAAACGGCAACAACCCCGATCAGGAATGGGCAAGCCGTACGCTGTCTTCCACTGTGACGGGGACCTTCACCAATGGCAACACCACGTGGATGAGTTACGTGGTGGCGAGCAACTTCGCCAACAACTCCAATTTCACCGGAGGCATGCTCGCCTTGGGCTCAGGGACGGTAACCAATCGCGGCAACGTGATTAGCAGTGGTTCGGCTGTCGGCATTGGTATTTTCACTTCGGGTGGGGTCTTCAGAAGCGGATCAACCACACCGCCTTCCGGCCCGGTCTTCTTTGGAGCCACGGTTTGGGATCCCGCTCTCTATACCACGCCCGGCATTCCGTTGAACCAGGTCGTATCCGCGCAAGGGTTTGCCCCCAGCACGGTCGGCCTCCAGAACCAGGCCTACATCGGCATCGCCAAGATCGTTTGGAGTTCAACCGGCGGCACCATCTATGCAACCGCGTTCCCCGACGGCACCACGCTCACCGAGGCGGCGTTTGATGCAGCGGCGGTGAGCCAGTCGTTCACGGCTAACCCCGCGGACTTCAATACGATTTCACTCGCCGGTGCCCGTTACGACGTCGATGAACTGCGGCTTGCCACTTCCTTCACCGAGGTCATCGGAGGTACTCTAACCGCCGTGCCGGAACCGGCGCAATCCCTCGGCCTGATGTCGCTGCTCGGCCTCGGTCTGTTTGTGCGCAACCGCCGGAAATAGGCACGCGGACAGCCGCGGACCGGTCTAACAGAATCAGGCGCCCCGTCACCTGCCGGTCAGGTGGCGGGGCGTTGGTGCTCATTCGCGGCGGCCTGTGGGCCCAAGCTACGCGGCCGTTTTGACCCTCACACCCACTCCGCGCACAGCAACTCCGCTTGCATGAGCACGGTTTTGACCGCTTCCTCCTGCAAGTTTGGCGGGTATTCCACCGGCACGCCATCCCGCAGCATCCGGTGAAACGCGCGGTTCGTCTGCACCAGTGTAAGGGTCTTAAATTTCACCCCCTAGCCAGGGCGGCGCGGCCTGCTAGGCTCGGGCCATGTGTTTTGCAAAAGCACCCCGGCCTCGGGGACGTAACGGACGGGCCGCCAATGCGCGGTTC
>Ga0118677_10012056_pt2 | contig 10399 bp, 10 predicted proteins | sample AliMusrvi5mmetaG_FD_86154 | JGI IMG/M metagenome (GOLD analysis project Ga0118677, IMG submission 86154)
CGATACCGAGTGCCCAACGAAATATTCCGGCAGCGTCCGCATCGCCGGTCCCCAAATTGCTTCGGCAGCACCAACCAGCACGAGTAAGAGGCCAAGGGAGACCATCAAACTCCGCACAACGCTGGCACCGAAGATTCGCTTCATATAGGACTCTTCAACAAAGACCCCAAGAAGAGGTGCTTCGAGGAACAGCACAACGATCAAACTCAGCCAGGTTGGCCACCCCCATGCTTGGTTGAGCTGCCAGTAGCTGAAGGCGCAAAACATCGCCACGGCACCGTGCGCGAAGTTGAAGATTCCCGTCGTTGTGTAGGTGACAACGAGTCCTGTCGCCGTGATGGCGTAGATCGCCCCTGAGACGATCCCGAGGACAGTAAACGTAAGGAACGTGGTCATACTGCGACGATTACCTCACCATGACAATTGTGACCACGTTCCCCACGACCGTCTTACCCGTTTCTACGGGTTGACCTTTGGCTGGGGTCCGTTGACTGAGTAGTAGTTCGAACTGCAATCCCACCCGCTCTTGGCGGTCGGCGCTACTCGGGTGTACTGCCCATTTTTGATCTGGGCGAAGAGCACGCAGTTTGGCGCCAACTTCTTGGCCGGGTTGGCAGGAGCCATCAGGTTCGAAGCTGAGAAACTCGTAACGCCCTTCAGCGCATTCAAGACCTTGCCTCGGGTTGGGTTGGGTCCAGCGCTCTGCAGTGCTTGGACAAACAACTGTGCTGAGGCCCAGCCAAAGAGTGTGTAGAGGTCAGGCTGAAACCCAGGGTGGGTCTTTTGGATCCACTTGAGAAACGTACCGACCGCTGGCACGGTCTTAGCATCTTGGCCCAGGTACAACGACTGTCCTTGAACAATCCAAAGGTTGTTGACGTTCTGTGCACCACCAGCTGCTGCAACGAACTGCTGTGAATACGCCGGACCTGCGGAGAAGAGTACCTGCGGGTGGAAGCCCTGCGCCGCCATTTCTTTACACAGTGCGGCGTAGATCTGGTACGTCCCGTCAGTGAGGTACACGAACTGAATTCCAGCATTCTTCATGTTCACAACGTCCGTTGTGAAGTTGGTCTCAAGAGGAGATACTTCTCGGACGTACGTGAACTTGTAACCCACTGACTTCATCGCCGCTTCTTGGCCCTGCCACTGCGCAATCGCCGTGTCAGTGTTCGATAACAAGTTGGCGGCATGCTTGATGGCGTTGGGGTACTTCTTGGCGATCATCTTGTAGCCCGCCAACGGTGCACCCTGCTCAAGAGGTTGTGGGGAAAACACGTTAGGAAGTGAGTTTGTCCCTGGGTCCAGCGTGACCGAAACGTCAGGAATTGCTGGGTTCTGGGCGAGCACGTTGCAGCCAAAGGTGTCAAAGAGCGAGAAGTTTCCGACGAAGGCGAAATTGCTCGCAGCTGACTGCTGCGTTTCTGCTTGGTTTTGCGTTCCCAAGAAGGCGTCGTCATATGACTTCATCACGAGCTTGCGTCCATTCACGCCACCCTTGGTGGAGTTGATGTAGTTGAAGTAGGAATCAACGCCGTAAGGAGATCCTTGGAACAGTCCCGGTACAGGTCCTGAGATAATTGAGACGTTCCCTACCGTCACTGAGTTCTTAGTGATCCCTGTGGTCGATGCTGACTCTGCCGCCGTCATCGTTGACGATGCTGCGCACGAGGATCCACTGGTTGTTGCTGCGCCTGCTACTGCTGCAGAGGTGACAACGAGTCCACCTGCCGCCATTGAAACTGCAGCAACTGCTGCAACAAGACGACGACCCATTCCGAAATTCTTTTGCATTACTCTCCCCCTATTTCTGACCGTTGGAAATCGCTCCAAGCAAGTACGTTCAACGTAGCCCGAACCCCTCCTGCCGGAACGTCACCTAGTACAACACGTTTCGTTGAGGATGGTAGGCGACAACCCGCACCCAGCGCCAAACAGATTTGTTACTCGTGAGTTACTTCTGATTCCTCGAGCGAATCGCCTCTAAAAACGCCACAATTCCTTGGGTTGTCGCCGAGCACCGCGGTGATGCCAGTACGTCGAATGCATGCTGAGCCAAGGGAAGCTCGATATACCCAACGGGCTCAGCAGAAACCTCTCGAAGTGCCGGTACAAAGGCCCGGGGTACCGCAACGGGAACCAAGGTGTCATGCGTTCCGTGAAGGACTAGAAATGGCGGAGCATCAGCGTGCACCCGATGCAGCGGCGACGACGCCTCAAAAAGTTCTCTGTTGTCGGCAATCGTGGTTTTCATTACCTGTTTTTCAAGCAATATCCGAAGGCCCGCTCCATACCGCCCTCCTATTTTCTTCTGCGCCGTCATATCAAGCACTCCATAAATGGGAACGCACGCTGCAACCGAAGTATCGGCGTCTTCAAACCCTGGCTGGAACGCAGGATCATTCGCGCTCAGCCCTGCGAGCGCCGCGAGGTGGCCTCCAGCTGACCCTCCACTGATCACAACGAAATCAGGGTCACCACCGTACGCTCCAATATTTTCCTTTACCCAAGCCAACGCTGCTTTCACATCAACGATGTGTTCAGGCCACGTTGCTTTCGGCGACAACCGGTAGTTGGCAGTAACGCAGACCCATCCTCGTGCCGCTAATTCGAACAGCATCGGCTTCCCTTGCTCTCGCTTATCGCCGAGCACCCATGCACCACCATGGATGTAGAGCATCACCGGAGCATTCGCCGTAGTGATCGTTGACTTGATGACGTCGAGGCGATGGGCTTTGACGCTGTCGTCAAGATAAGGAATGTTTTTGATGACCTCAAGATCTCTCGACGGCAGCGGCACAGCGCGTGCCACCCGCCACCACCGTCCCCACAGGGGGCGGTGGTTCGTGGCAGACAGTGTGATCGGAAATCCTGGAATGTTCTCAAGAGCGCGACGCACCGTTGAACGGGAGAGAAACCCTACGAGGAGCAGTACGAGCAGCCCAACAACAACAAGGATGTCAAGAATCAGGGCGATGGAGCCGAGCGAACCGCGCAAGCCTCCGAAGTATGCAAAAACAGCGAACCCGACAATGGACAGTGCGGCGAGTTGGCCAGCGAGTTCACCAACCACCCAGCCAATGGCAAACGACGTCGACGTGATGGGGTCTCTCCGAATTGGGACAAACGTGATCGCCACGCAGAGCAAGAGAAGCCCTGCCACAATGATGTTTGCTAATGCCATGGCGTCACCCTTCTTGGCCGATTTCTCATCGAGAGACGTTGTCTAATCTAGAGACTTGGTTCTCGTCGACAAAATCTTGGAATTGAGCCACCATCATGCCTTGATCGCCTGGATCAGTGTCCGTAATGAATCAGAACTGGGTTCTGAAGGAAAGAACACGGCAAGTCGATCGGCGAGCCACCCAAATCGATCACGAAGTCGGGCAGCGACTTCCTGCGGCGTTCCGACAATGGCCAGCTGCGCCACCATGTCCTCGTCCACAAGTTCCGCAAGTGATCCGAAGTCGCCTGCACGTACTCGAATAGAAAGTTCCGGCCCCACGTCTTGTTTGCCAATCGATTCAAGGACCCGCCGATACGAAGGCGTTGAACTGTAGAAACCCAACAATGCTTTGACCCGTTCGGTCACCACCGCTATTTCATCTTCGCTCTCACCGATTCCCACGATTGCACCGCACACCACTTCAAACTCTTCTCGTTGTCGAAGTGCTCCTTGGAGTCCCTGCTCAATAGCTGGCCACGTTGTGGATCGCAGCAACGCTTCCGAACAAAACGGCAAGATGGTGAGGCCATCGGCCTTCTCGGCGGCGAGTCGCGTCATTACCGGCCCGAGCGCACCGAGCAGGACGGGCGGTGGCCCGCCGTCAACAGGTCCAGGGTTGAACATTGGCGTCATCAAGGTGTGACGGTAGAACGGTCCGACATGGTTCAATCTGGTCCCGTCTTGCCACGCCGAGAAGATGGCATGGAGTGCATCGATGAGATCCCCCATGCGCGCTGCGGGGTCAGACCACTCCAAGCCAAAGCGCCGCTCAATGTGAGCCGGAACTTGTGGGGCAATGCCCAATCGAAAATTTCCCTTAGTCAGTCGTTGTAAATCAAACGCCGTATGCGCAAGGTGGATCGGGTTGCGAGGAAAGGCAATTGCTGCATTGGTCATAAGACCGAGATTTGGACTCGATGTGGACGCAAGATATAAGGGCGCAAAGACGTCATGCGGCCCTTCGGCCGAAAAAATACCGTCGACTCCCTGCTCCGCCAAGGTCTTCGCAACGCTCGGTACGTTCTCAAGTGCCGTTCCCATGATGGAGAGATCAATCTTCACTGCACTACCTTTGCACGGACCAGCACGGGGCGAATTCCCATAGGCTTAGCGGCATGACAACCCTGCCGGCCGCACTCGAAAACCTTCGAGGAACGATTGGAATCTGGACCTTTGCCCATGAACTAGTCGCACCGAAGGAATCGGCAGCAATTACTCAATTCGCGGCAACATGCGGGTTCTCTGGCTATTGGTATCCCGAGGCCTATGGCAGGGAAGCGTTCACGAATGCGGGCCTCTTGCTCGCCGGCTCTAACGCCATCGTGGTCGGCTCGTCCATTGCTTCAATCTGGGGCCGTGACGCCATGGCCGCAGCGAATGGTGCTCGTACCTTGACCGCGGCATTTGGCGATCGATTCGTTTTAGGACTTGGCGTCAGCCACAAGCCCCTCGTGGAATCCATTCGAGGCCATGACTACGTCAATCCCCTGACCGCGATGTCGGCATACCTCGACGCAGTCAATGAGGCGACCATGTTTGCTCCTGAAGCGAGCGAACGTGCCCCTCGCCTGATCGCCGCTCTCGGTCCGCGGATGCTTTCAATTGCTGCGGAAAAAGCCGACGGTGCTATGCCGTATCTCGTAACGCCCGAACACACCGTCCTGGCCCGCCAAACCCTGGGCGACGGCCCTTTCTTGGTTGTCGAACAGGCTGTTGCGTTAACCGACGATGAACATGACTTTCGAGCTCGAGCAGCACAGCACCTTGAGCGCTACACCAGCCTTCCGAACTATCAAAATAATTGGAGACGTCTGGGGTTCACCGATGAAGACTTCATCCCCGGGGGATCGGCTCGGCTCCAAGACGCTCTCGTTGTGCGCGGTGATGAAGAAGCAATTCAGGACCAGATCGATGCGCATCGAAGCGCAGGAGCGGACCACGTCGCACTCCAAATACTCGGCTCTGATCCTATGGCGCTTCCCGAGGACGACTGGCGCAGAGTTGGGGCTTTGGTCCAGTCATGAGTCCCACTCGAGTCACGATCACAAAGTCCATGAATGCTTCGCCAGAGGCAGTCTGGCAAGAACTGGCGGCGATTGAGCAGCATGTTGACTGGATGGCTGACGCCGTAGCGCTCGATTTTCACAGCGATCAGCGTCGAGGAGTCGGTACAGCATTTGCGTGCACAACCAAGATTGGCCCGTTCAAAACCATTGACGAAATGGAGATCGACCGCTGGGAAGAAGGCAGCGCTATTGGTGTGACTCACCGTGGCGCCGTGACCGGCACCGGCGTCTTTACCATTGCGGCAACTTCGGGCTCCGAGTCAACCGTTACGTGGAGCGAGGCGTTGACCTTCCCATGGTGGATGGGCGGAGTTATCGGGAGCAAATTTGCCCAGCCGATCTTTCGGTGGATCTGGAGGCGCAACCTCGATCGACTTGCACTCCGTCTTGAGTCTGACCAGAGTTGAGAATGACCAAACGCCCTGGTTCTCATTGAGAACCAGGGCGTTTGACGGACCGTTTTGAACGGAAAAACCGTTCGATTACTTCTCGTTACGCGCTTTGCTTGAGATCGTGGCGCAGGAAGAATCCTCCGATGATTTCAAGAGCCCCCATCACCAAAAAGATGATTCCAAGGAGGTACACCAAGGTCGACAGTGCCGAGTGTGGGAGGGAGACCACAACAATGCCCGCTGCCAAACTCAAGAGCCCAAAGATGATGGGCCAGACCCGTGATCGTCCCTTGCTGCCCAGAATCCCAACCATGAGAACCAACAGACCTTGGATGATCCAGGTGATACCAATCCAGAGCGCAATGATGAGTTCGGTGAAGTGGAAGTGCCGGATAAAGACCACACCCAACACGACCTCGAACACAGCGACCAGCGCCAGCCACACCCGGTGCGCCTCGCCACGGTCAAGAGCGCGAATGAAGTGGAAGATTCCGCTGATGATCAACAGAAGTCCCAGAATCACGCAGACAACGCTCAATGCAGCGCTTCCGTTTACAACCAAGATGATTCCCAAAACCAGAGTAATTACCCCGGTCAAGAGTTGAAGTTGCCATGAAATTGCCGAAGGAATTCCGCCTTCAACCTCTACAACTACCGCGTCATTACTTTGTGACATAGATGCCTCTTTTCAATAGGATTCCGCCCTGGCGTCAACCCTACCGATCACGGTTCCCTAATCTGAGGATGCTGACCCTCGCAAATAGGTTTTTTCGAGCAAACGGAGGGTATTTTCGCACTCTCGAGCACACGAGGTAATGATCTCGGCGACAGACCGCTTAGTGGTAATTCGGCCCGCCACTTGCCCGGTTAGGGCAATCCCCGCTTCGAGGTTTCCGCCGAAGTACAACTCTTGGACGTTGCCAAACGCTGCCATGGCATTCGTCGCATGATCGAATTCAAGAGCACTCGTTCGTTCCGTTCGCAGTGCTCGTAATGCTGGTGAGGCGTGGGTGTTCAAAAACACCGTGTCGGTGGCTTGTGCATCGATGATGGCGCGCTTCCAATTCTCATGCACCGGCGACTCCTCTGCCGTCACCATCACGGTGCCTAGTTGGATCCCCTCAGCACCCAGCGCCAGGGCTGCGGCCATCGTGCGGCCGTCAAGAAAACCGCCAGCAGCAATGACGGGGACATCGACTGCGCTCGTGACTTCGGGAAGGAGCACCATCGTCGATACCGGAGCCGGGTTTTTGAATCCTCCCCCTTCGGCACCCTCGACAATCAAACCGTCGACTCCCGCAGCGACCGCCTTTTCTGCAGCGCGCAGGGTTGGGACAACGTGGAATACCGTGAGGCCAGCGTCTTTGAGTTGTGCTGTGTACTTCGTCGGACTGCCCGCGGAGGTCGTGACAAATTTCACGCCTTGGGCAATGACGAAGTCCACAATGACCGTTGGGTCCGCAACAAACGCTTGAGCGATATTCACGCCGAAGGGTTTGTCCGTGAGATCTTTCATGGCCGCTATTTCATGACGAATCGCGTCCAACTCTCCCGACGAGGTCTCAATAATTCCCATTGCTCCCGCGTTTGAGACAGCCGAAGCGAGCTGGGACCGTGCGATCCAGCCCATGGGGGCTTGGACGATGGGCAGAGCGACCCCGAGGAGTTCTGTAACTCGATTATTCAGCATGCCTTTGATCTTCTCACGAGAGAACTCGGGATGCCCAGGAGAGGATTGCCTAGCCAGCGAGGCTCGTTAACCCCAAGGTTTCACAATTATTTTACTTTCCGATAACCCAACTGCCAGATTGATTTCAGACTCGTCACCTACGGTTTGGCCATCGATGGAAACCAGCCCAGCACAATGGACAAAATCCCCGAGATGACACAACTTTCACCTTCATGGTCTCGCGAAGACAGTGAAGACACCGGTCCTCTTGAGGATGGTCTCGTCCACAAGACCGAAAGCACCCCGTTTGTGAGCGCACTTACCGATCCAGTTCTCAAGACGATCAATCTCTCCGTTGGCTTCGGAAAAGCCGACATCCTCCATGGCGTGAGCGTTGAGATCGCTCGCGGAGAAACCACGGCGTTAATTGGCCCGACCGGTTCAGGCAAATCAACCTTCCTTCGGGCGCTCAATCGAATGAACGACCGGGTGACGGGATACCGCCACGACGGTGATGTCCTGCTGGATGGAGAATCGATCTTTCGGCCATCCCTTGACATGTTGAATCTTCGGCGGAAAGTCGGCATGCTCTTTCAGAGGCCGAATCCGTTCCCAATGTCGATTCGCGACAATGTCGTGGCTGGCGTCAAAGCCCACCGCATGGCAAAGCGCAGTCAGTTCACAACCATTGCTGAAGAGCGCCTGACGCAGGTTGGCCTCTTCGATGCCGTCAAGGACCGCATGAACCGGTCACCTTTTGAACTCTCCGGCGGCCAGCAGCAACTCCTTTGCTTGGCGCGCGCGCTCGCTGTGGAGCCCGAAGTCTTGCTCCTTGACGAGCCCACGTCATCACTTGACCCCGTGACAACCGAGCGCGTCGAATCGCTCATCAAGAACCTCACGCCGCACATCAGCGTCATCATTGTGACGCACAACTTGGGGCAGGCACGTCGAGTTTCCGATCGAACGATGCTGTTTTTTGATGGCCGGTTAGCCGAATTTGCCACAACGGAGCAGCTCTTTGAGCATCCGGTCAACGAAACCACTGCCAACTATGTCTCTGGGCGGATCGGCTAGGCCGGTCGCTCTTCGTTGTAGTACCCCGAATACCCAACCAATGAAAGGTAGATAGACCATGAAAAAAACAGGAAGTTGGAGTCCAAAGTCAGTGCGATTTGCTGCACCCGCAGTCATCGTTGCTGTTGCTTTAGGGCTTGCCGCTTGTGGATCGTCGAGCAGTTCTTCGACGACAACAACGACCGGTTCCTCAACAAAGAATGCTTCGCTGGCGGTCATTGCACCTCCAACGGCATCCGTTGCACTCACCGAGACCGGGAGTGGTCACGATCATTTCGCGATAGGCGCAGCGGGCATCTAACGTCTGCGGAATGCCTGCCTTGGCAAATCGTTTGTCGCAAGTTGGATTGCTCTCATCCATCGCGAGCAAACCCTTGTCATCGGCTACCAGCGCCTGTGCGGTGTCGATCAGTTCTTGTGTTTTCACGGGTTGGGTACTTGGTCAAGAATCCTGTGCGTTGCGTTTTGTTCCTTGTCACCGTGCCGGCGGTCTTCTTACGTGGTTTCCCGTGCCGCTTGGAGCATTTGGTCATGCTCCGCTTCGGCCACGCCTTGTTCGACAAGTTGCGCACCCTCGCTGCGCCCCTCGTCATCTTCATCTTCGGGCGGGGAATCCGGCACCTGAAATCCTGTTGAGCCAGGCACGGGATCCCAGCGTTCCTCTTCGGGCAACGATTCCAGTCTCGTCTGCCGCGGGTCCATCTCCTGCCCTCCCGTTAATTCCCGTTTGGCCTCATCCCAGTCGGCGCTCGACATGCCTTGCGCGGAACGTCCGTTGATCACAGCCAGTTCCACCGCACGCGCTCGCACCATCTCGGGACTCACTGTGCCAACACCGATGAAATTCTCAGATATTATGCCTTTGTTGAGAGGGTTGCTTTTCATATCAATCAATGGTTTCAATTCAGACACTCATGTTCATTCCCGGAATTCCCCGGGTTTTGATCCATCGGAATCTCATGACATAAGAATATCGCCGGGCACCATTCGGGCGCGATGGGGTATTGCCCTACCTTTTTTGCCCAATCCTAAAAACAGTAGGGGGGTGATGACTCCATGGCGGACGCCCGGTACGCGAGGCTATGGGCAATATCCCTACCATTGAGTGGCGGTCTGGTGGCGGAGTTGTTCAAGCACCTGGTTCAGGGTGGTTTGGGAATTGCTTTTCAGCCTATGGCGAAGTCGAGAACGACGCGTGACGCCACCTTGCCGTGCTCAAGGCGGTCGAGAATCTGGTTGATCGCGGAGAGGGGTTGCAATTCGATATCGGCCTTGACTTTGCCTTCGGCGGCGAATGCGAGAGCTTCGGCCATGTCCTGGCGTGATCCGACGAACGAACCGCGAATGGTGATGCAATTTGCCACCACATCGAAAAGCGGAGTGGGGAATTCGCCGGGCGGCAGACCGATGAGCACGCAGGTTCCGCGCTTGCGTGTCATGCCCACGCCTTGTTTGAATGCGCCCAGCGAGGGGGCCGTGATCACCACACCATGCGCACCGCCGCCGGTCCCGTCCCTCACCGCCGCGACCGGATCGCCTGCCTTGGCATTGATAATGAGATCGGCGCCAAGACGTTTGGCATGGGCGAGCTTGCCGTCATCCACGTCAATCGCGCAAACATGGAGACCCATGACCTTTGCATATTGGATTGCCAGATGCCCAAGTCCTCCGACGCCGGAGATGGCGACCCATTGGCCGGGTTTCGCTTCGGTTTCCTTGAGGCCTTTGTAGGTGGTGATTCCGGCACAGATGATGGGTGCCGCCTCCGTGGCTGTGAGTCCGGGAGGTATATGGGCGACGTACTGCGGGTCCGCGAGAATGTATTCGGCAAAGCCTCCGTTCCTGGTATAGCCGCCGAATTGTGCCTCGGCACACACCGTCTCCCAGGCGGAGAGGCAATGTTCGCAATGACCGCACGCTGAGTAGAGCCAAGGCACCCCGACCCGGTCCCCTTCCTTCACCGCCGTAA
>Ga0118677_10015886_pt1 | contig 10399 bp, 3 predicted proteins | sample AliMusrvi5mmetaG_FD_86154 | JGI IMG/M metagenome (GOLD analysis project Ga0118677, IMG submission 86154)
CTTTCCGGTGTGAACGGCTCGTTGGAAACCGGTCCCGGCTTGCGGACGAGTTTGAACGATTTCGCGGGTGTCTGCACGTCCGTGATCAGGCCGTAGTTCCATGGTGTTGTCGGATAGACTTCCCAGCCGGGCCAACCGGGGATTCCTCTATCCACCATTTTCCAATCCTCGCCGATTTTCAGCGAAAACCAGATCGGTCCATATTCGACGGACAGGGAGTTTTGATTTTTCTTCCAGGTCCGGGTCTGCAGGTGCATCGGCAAGGCGAGGGTCACCGTGTCGCCGTCCTGCCATGCACGGTTGAGCGCCAAATATGTTAGAGGCTTGAAAGCGGCCGCCACGGGTTTGCTGTTGATGGCCACCTGCGGGCTGTCGCACCACCGTGGCAGCCGCAGATACAACGGGAATTTCACCGCTTTTTTCATTGCCAGTTTGAATGTGATGGTTTCCCCGAATGGATAGTCGGATTCCTCGCGGATCGTGACTTCCGTGCCATCGCCGACTTTGGCGGTGACGTCGGACGCGGCATAGAGTGAGGCGCACAGCCCGCGATCGGCCGTGGCGAGCCAGAGTTCCTCGGCATAGTAGGACCAACCGATGCCATAGTTGTGCTGGCAGCAGCGGTAATCCTCGGTCGGGCTGTAACCGGTTTTCACCCAACCGTTGCAAAAGGTCACCTTGCGGTTGCGGAAATCATTGCTCACCATGTTGGCGCAAGTCACGTAATGCAGACCCTTGTGGTCGGGTGTTAGAGCGGCGGGATACGAGTTAAATGCAATTTCCTCACAGCGGTCCGCCCACAGCGGGTCGCCCTCGATTCTTGTTAGGATCTGGAAGCTGTGCATGAACTCCGCGAAGCCGCAGGTTTCGAATCCCTGCCGCGGATCGACGGCACCGCTGATGTTCTCGTCGCCCGCGAAGCCACCGCCGGGGAACTGTCCGAACTCCGCCATCACCTCGTCGTAACGGGCGCGGGTGGCGCTGAGGTGTTTCGCGTCGCCGGATTGCTGCCAGAACTCGGCGGGTTCGCGGAACGACATCGCGATATCCACATTGTGTGCGGTCGGCCGCCGCTCCATCCAGTTGGCGGTGTTGGCGTGGATGCGCTTGGCCAGATCCAACAGCCAGGCCTCACCGGTGCGGTTGTAGAGCCAGTGGACATTGGCGATTTGTTCCACCGCGCGGATGTTGTCCAGCCCCGAGCGGCGGAAATCCTCGTCCTGCAGGGTGCTGACCCACTTGAAGTATTTCGTTAGATGCTCGATGACGCGCGGGTCGCGACTCGCTTCGTAATACGAGCGCAGGACATTGACGGCCAGGAATTGCGGCCAGCATTCGGGTTTCCCCTTCTCGCGGACCCTGAGTTCCTTCGGCCCGAAGAATCCGTCGGACTGGCGGCTGGCGAGCATCGCGTCGATCCATTTCTTGCTCACCGTGTTGATAGATTCATCCTTGAGCACGTAGCCGAGGTCGCCATACCCCCGCAGCCAATACATCGGCTCCTCCCAGCCATGGTGCCCCTCACCAGTGGGACTGGCCCACGCGCAGCCGTCCTTGATGAAGTTGGATACGTTTGTGAGATTTCCGCACATGCCGCTGGCATCCAGTTCCAACTGCCGTCTCAGCCATCCCTGCGGGGTGATCGCGCCGATGGGTAACTTGATGAATGGCGATGGTTGCAGCGGCGCCCGGTTGCCCGGATAGTAGGGGTTCTGTTGGGACGCGTCCGGTTGTTGGAAAGCGGTCGCCGGGACGCTCTGGGCATGCATCCCTGCGGATGCCAGAGTCCAGACCACCCCCCCCAATTTGAATGAAGTTCTCATCGGATTGTATCTATTATAGGTTGCCCTGTTTGGGCTGTGGATAGGGTCATTTTAGCGCTTCGAGTTTCTCACAATCGGCCTTGGGCACCCTGAATGCCGAGCCGTGGAGCACCTAGAGCGGCGCGACATATTGGTCATTGAGTCGGGTCGATGTCGAGAAGTCATTGGTGGATAACAAGCCGCTTTTTCCCGCCTGCCGATAATCGCAATACACAACCCTATTGGCGCCAGCCACCTCTGAATAGCCAATCGCCGGGCCTTGTCACGAACCCATCTAACTAAATCGGAAAGTCCGATGCCCAGCCGGTCGGTAGCAGCCTGGCAAGTCTGGCACGCACGGCTTGGGAATACTGCACTTTCTCCGCCTTCAATGCCTTCCCGACAAGGGTTTCCTGCGCGCCGGCTCCGCACCCGCTCGCTGAGCCAGGCCTATCTAACAGGATGACTGCGGGCAGAATGCAGGCGTCCAGTCCAATACTGCCGGGTTGGCAGGAGGACAGGCGTCCCGCCCAATACTGTTCGATTAGTTTGCGCAGAAACGGTGCAGGAAGGAGGCGGCGGGCAGAATGCCCGCGCCACACGTGGACCGGGCAATCTGCCCGGATCCTCTTCACAGAAAGAATGAAATGGCTTCTAGCAAGTAAAGAATTCACCTGTCAGGTGAGTTGGCTTGGAGATGCAACCTATTCAGAATCAGTACAATCAGCGAAATCGGTGGTTCCCATTTTGCAATCTAGGCTAACGCCTCACGGCGCGCCGCGCTTGGCCGTGAGCGTGACATCCTGCCCGGCGGGCAGCGTGAGCTTGCGCGGGGTGGCTTCGGTGGGAAGCACCACCTCCACTGTTTGGGTGCTGCCGGAGCGCAGGGTGGCAGTGAGTTCGCCCGGCGACCAGCGCAGCATGCGCACTTCGATGTTGCCAACGCAGCGGGCACCGGCAAGCGAGCCAGACGGCCACTGCGGCGGCAGCGCGGGCAACAAATCGACCTGGCCGGGGCGCGAGTCCACCAGCATCCGCAACACCACCGCCGGCAAGCCGCCACAGATATCAGTATTGAACAGACTGTGCGGATTGTGGGTCGAAACCAGATTGGAGCGCCAAAAATTGTTGGTCAGCCAATCGACGATTTCATATGCCATGCCGGCGTCGCGCAGCGAGTCGGCGGCCAGGCCCATTTGGACCATCCCAAACGCCATCTCCCCGCCATTCTCGCGGCGGCGCACTTCCATGCGCTTTTGCAGGGCCACCAAGAACGCTTGGCGCAGCGCCGGCGCCGCGGCAATATCGGCCGGCATGCCCGCATATAACGCATATAGGTGCGAGACATGGCGGTGGGCATAGTTGTCATCTAACAGAGGAGTGGTCCATTCCTTGATTGCGCCGTCGCCATTGATCTGATAGGCCGGCAGTTTGTTGAGCATCGCCTGCCAGCGTTGCACGCCCTCGGCGTCGCAGCCCAGCGTCGCGCAGGCGGCGATGAGGTTGGTCAGCAGCTCGCGCGCGGCGGCCACGTCCATGGTGGCATTGATGCAGGCCTGCGACGGGTTGTTCGCCGGATTGTTTTCCGGGGAGTAGCTGGGGCTGAACAGCAACTTGCCATCCGCTCCTTCGATCAGGAAATCCTCATAAAACAGCGCCGCCTCGCGCATGAACGGCAGCGCGCGCTTTGCCAGAAACTCCCGGTCGCCGGTATACAGTGCGTAGTCATAGTAGAAACGCGCCGCCCAGGCCGCGCCCGCCGTCCATAACGTCATCGGCCAGGTGGCATCAAAATGGTTGTTGAGGCCGTGAGTGCTGGCGCGCGATGGCACATGGATGCCGCGGCAGCCGTAGAGTTGCCGCGCGTTGTCGCGGAACTCCGCCATGTGCGTTTCGAGAAATTGGAAAAACGGCTCCAGACACTCGGCCAGATTGCCCGATAGGTCCGCTGACAGCGCGCATTGCACGTTGCCGTTGAGGGTGAAATCCGCCGACCACGGTGGGCTGGAAGTGCCCGTCCAGATGCCCTGCAGGTTGGGAAAGACTTCTCCGCTGCTCGACAGCACCGCGTAGCGCGCGGCATCGAACACCTTTTCTAGCAATGCCGGCGAGAGCTTGCCGACCCCCGATTTTTCCAACAATTCCTCGGACGCCAGCGCGCGGTCGGCGCCACCGCCCAAATCGAGGCGGACGCGCTCGAACAGCGGGCGATGGATCGCGGCGTGACGATCCAACAATTTGGCAAAGTCCGCGTCGATGCCGCCGAGGGCGGCCTGCATGGCGGGCAGGCGCGACTGGGTGAAATCATTCAACAACTCCACCCGCATCAACACGAGCACCTCGTCGGCGCCGGTGATCTGGATGGCGTCACCCGCAGGGGCGCTGTGGCCGCCGCGGGTGATCACCCGTGCCGCGACCTCATAACCCTGCAAACTGCCTTGCCAGCTGCGGCGGAATGAGCAACGATAAGTTAGAGCGCCGTCGCCGGCGGATCGGTTCACATCCTTGATGCCGATTTTGATCATTTGTTCAGGATTCCAGCCGCCCTGACCTTCCAGCGGGCGGGTGGCAAGTTGCAACCGGCAATCGAGCGAGCCCTTGGTGGCCCCGCTGAGCGACACGGCGATCAAGTCGTCCGCGCGTGATGCGAACACCCGCCGGGTGAAGGCACCGCGCTGGTCGCTCCAATGGACGGCGGCGACACCAGTGGCAAAATCCACCGAGCGTTGGTAATCGTTGACTTCGCCGCGCGGCTCCATGCGCAACTTCAGATCGCAGGCCGGAATGTACGGATCGGTCCAGCGTTTGCCACCGTAGCCCGCCTTGTCGGCGGTGGCCACCACCAGCTCGGCAGCCTTCTGATAGGTGCCCGCGGCCATCAGGCGGCGGATCTCGGGCAATAGCGGCGCGGTGGCCGGCGGTGCCAGCGGCGGGTGCAACGGCAGATAGAGCCGGCCGTGGTTGACGACAATCGTCTCGTCGAGCGCCGCGCCGAAAACCATCGCGCCGAGCTTGCCGTTGCCGGTCACCAAGGCTTGCTCCCAGTTGTCGGCCGGCTGGCGGCTGATGAAGCCGCGTTCCGGCGGCGCGGCCTGACCGGCGAACAGGCTCGCGGTCATGAGTGTTAGAATCGCGGGGGTCAGGCGGAGTTGCATGGCGGCTGGCGGGTAGGGGAGTTGGGTTGGTGCTCAATCCAGGCGCCAGCGCATGAGCCCGCCGCAGCGGGTCGGTTGGAACTGGATTTCCATCTTGATGGCTGTGGTGGTGACCGGGGCAAACGTCGCGTCATTGTACTTGTCCATCTCACAACCCAGGCCCTTGGCATCGGGCACCGGCTTCCAGGCATCGCCATCCTTGTAGAACAGGGCGATGGATTGCGGCACGCGCACGCCGCCGTTGGGATACTGCTCATCCATCCAGTAGGTGCGGCTCTTCGATAGAGTGCGGGGCTTGTCAAAAGGCATGATGATCCATTGTTTTGACCCGCCAAGACTCGAACCATACATCAGGAAAACCTTTCCGTCGCCGCGCGAACTCCGCGGATCGCTCGGATCGGTGATGGTTTTCAAGATACCCATATCTTCCGACCATGACGACACCGGCTCCTGATACTTGGGCCATGGCTTGGCGTCGGGCCCCTCGCCAATGACCGGCAAGGCGCTCAGGCGCAAGCGGCACGCGCCCATCGGCAGCATCGTCACCGTCTCGGTCTTGGTATCCACCTTCACCGGCGATGGCTGGAGCCGATCCACCGTGCCCCAATAGTTTTCGCCCCAGGTGGGGATTCTGCGGGCGCTGGCTTTCAACTCAAGCGGCGCTGACTCCAACGCAAACGGCTGGTCGTCGGCGGGCCAGGCTTTCTTCACCAGGGTGATGGACTTGCCGGGTTGAGCCGCATCCACCACCAACCCATAGTTCCACGGCGTGGTCGGCAGAATCTCCCATGCCGGCCACGGCGCCTTTGGATCCATGTTGCCGTGGCGCACGTAGTTCTCGCCGATTTTGATGGAATAGGTCAGCGGGCCGCGGTTGACTGACACGCTGTCCTTGTTCTTGGCCCAGCGGGTGAGCTTCACCGCCATCGGCAGCTCAAGCGTGAGCTTGTCGCCATCCTTCCAGCTGCGCTTGACGCATACCAGTTGCCCGCCCTTGGCCGCAACCGTGGCCGCGGCACCGTTGATCTTGATCGACGGGGCGTCGCACCATGCCGGAATGCGCAGATAGAGCGGGAAAGCGGCGGCCTTGGGCAGCTTGAAGTCGAGCTGAATGCTTTCTTCAAACGGATATTTGGTGACTTCCTCGATGCTCACCTTGGTGCCGTCGCCCACCTGCGCGCTGACCGTGCACGGCGCATACATCACCGCGGCCAACCCGCGGTCGGGGGTGGCTTGATAGAGGCTCTCCACGAAGTGCGGCCAACCCACGCCCACGTTGTGCTGGCAGCAGCGGTGGTTGTGCGGATCCATCACCTGCATTTCGCCGTCGTTGCACAGCGAGGGGGCCTTGCTGCGGGCGTCGGAGTTGGACTGGTTGGGACTGGTTAGATAGCGCAGCGCCTTGTAGTCGGCGGTCATGGTGGCGGGGAATGTGTTGAAAGCGATGTTCTCGCAGCGGTCCATCCATTTGAGGTCGCCGGTGATGCGGAACAGGATCTGCTCGGAAAACATCATCTCCACCGCGCCGCAGGTTTCAATCGCTTGCTTCGGGTCGCCGTAGCCCGGCCGGGCAAATTCGTCGCCGCCGAACATGCCGCCGGGAACCTGCCCGTATTGGTCGTAGAGCGCCGTCCAGTTGGAATCAGCGATTTCAAGGTACTTGGGATCCTTGTTTTGCTGATAGAAGACCGCCGGCTTGCGGAATCCCTGGCTGGTTTGCACGTTGTGGCCGCCGCCGATGCGGTCCATCCACTTCTGGCCGGTGCGCATGAGTTTCTCGCCGAGCTCCAGCAGCTTCGGATCCCCCGTGCGGTTGTACAGCCAGTACACCATGTCCATGTTGTCGCTGTTGCGCGACACGCCCCAGCCGCCCCTGAAGAACATGTTGTCGTCGAGCGTCAACTCATAGTGGCAGAACTTCGTCAGCAGGTCGAGCACGCGCTTGTCGCCACTATAGTCATAGTAGAAGCGGTAGGCATACATCATGTTCAAATGTGGCATCAGGTCGGGCTCCTGGCCGTTGGGGCCGGACAGTGCCTCGGTGCCGAAGTAGCCGTTAGGCCGTTGGCCGGCCATCGATGGCTCAAGCCAGGCCTTGGCCTCGGCCACCAGCTTCGGATCATCCAGCAGGAACGCCGAGGCCGCATAGCCGCGCAGCCAATAGGGCACTTCCTCCCAGAAATTGTCGCCCTTGCCCGCGGGGTTGAGCCACGCGTTGTGGTTCTTGTTGAGGAAGGGGCTGATTTCGCCTAAATGGCCGTGGAAGCCAGCCGCCTGGAGTTGCAGCTGTTTGAGCAGCCAGCCCTGGGGCTTGACCGCACACAGCGGCAGGCGGATATAGGGACTGGCCAGCAGCGGCGGCTTGTTGCCGGGATAGTACGGGTTGGCGCCGGCCATGTCGGGCCGGTCCACGACCGCGACGGAATCGGCGGATGCCGGGAGGCTACCGATGGCCAGCACGAAGGCGGCTGAGAGGTTTGATAGTTTGCGTGTCATGTTAGTTCTGGTGGAGTCTGAGCACAGTCACCGAGTTGGCGGGGAACGTGTAGGTGAAACTGCTGGCAGCATGGGTGAATTCGCGTTCAACCGGGGCGACCTTGGTGGGTTCGGTGATCGAGTTCTCGTCCATCGCGTTGTTGGATGTCAGGGTGGTGGTTTTGGCGGTTGGGGCGATTTGCTTCGCACCGTCCAGTTTGACGCTTGTGGTCAGGTCGCCGGCTGAGGCATTGACGACCTTGAGGATGATATCCGCGCCATCCGCCGAGAGGGTGGAGGAGACATGCAGTGCGGTGACGGCCTGCTTCTTCATTTCCTGCACCAGCTTGCCATCCAGATAGCATTTCACCCCGGAGCCCATGACTTCCACCTTGATATCATACCAGCGGCCGGTCTCGATGCGGCCGTCCACGCTGGCGCTGTCGCCGCCGGCCATTTGGATGGCGTGTTTGGAATTGGACCAACCGCCGATGTTCCACCACGATTTTTCCGTCTCGTTTTGCATCCCGAAGATCACCAGGAACCCCTCGTCGCCGCCGGTCTTGCGGGCCTTGAGGGTGTAGGTGTAGTTGCTCCAGTTCTTATCGCCGATGAGCGCGCGGAAGTCGGCGCCACCAGCATGCTGGGTGAGTGCGCCGTCCTGCACCTTCCACTCGCCACCATGGAGCTTCCAACCCTTGGTGCCATCGGCAAAATCACACTTGAGCAGGGTTTCATTGCCGCGCACCACCTTGATGTCCTTGTATTCGGCTTGGGTGTTCCAGGTGCCCACGCCGACCATCCCGGCGATGGCTTCCACCGTGTCCGATGAGTTAACTGTGGCAGGCAGCACGATGGCGCCGCGGTTCTCGGCGAACATCTTCTGCACATAGTAGGAGGGGATGCCGTAAGCCCGCGCGCTGTCGAAATCGATCAGATCGGGGTTCCAGCGCTTGTGATTGATGTTAACGAACAGCGGCGCATACGAGGCCAGCACCACGACATCGGAGTTGCGCTCCATGCCGGTCATGAACGCGGCCTCGCCGACCGCACCGCGGAGGCTGCCCTGTCCCGTGCCCTCGGTCACCGCGTATTCACCAACGAACACCTTGAACTTGCTGCGGTCGTAGGTGTCATACTTATGTGAATTGCTGATGAAAAATTCGGGATTGCTATAGTAATGTTCGTCGACGATGCCCAGTTCGCGGTTACCGGGCATGCCGCCCCAGACGTTGGCGACAAGCCGCATGTCCGGGTACTTGGCCTTGATGGCATCATGGAACAAGGCATAGCGCTCGTGGTAAGCTGCGCCGCCGTTCTCGTTGCCGATTTCCATGAGTTTGAGGTGGAACGGAGCCGGATGGCCGGCCTTGGCGCGGAGCGCGCCCCAGGTGCTGTCGGCGGGACCGTTGGCATACTCGATGGCGTCGAGGGCGTCTTGCACATATTCCTGCATCTGGTCCATGGGTACGGTTTCCCGGTGGGACATGCCGCAGTTGATGTCAAACAGCGGTTCGGCACCGAGGTCTTCACACATCAGAAGGTATTCATAATAGCCGATGCCGTGGGTGGCCTTGTAGCCCCAGATGTTATTCTGGGTGCGCCGTTCGGCGATGTCACCGATGGTCTGTTTCCAGCGATAGGCCTCTTTCATGGTGTCACCCTCGACCCAGCAGCCGCCCGGGAAGCGCACGAAAGCGGGCTTGAGCGCGAGCAGCATCTCGAACAAGTCGGTGCGGAAGCCATGGCCTTTCCAGGTCTTCTCGGGAAACAGTGAAACCATGTCCAACCAAAAGGTTCCGGGCTGCGCAGCGCTGATGACCAGCCGTGCCTTGGGATCGGTGGCATTGGCTTTGAGTGTTATGCCATAGTGCGCCCATTCCGGGGTCAGGGCGGGGATTTGGCCGCTTGCGCACTCGGTGCCGTCGGCACCCTCCAGCGTGACGGTCAGCGGTCCGGCAAAGTCGCCGCGGGCATCGACGGCCAGCTTGTAGGTGTCGCCCTTGATGACGGACATGCCATAATAGCCGCTGTTGGCAACCCCCGCCGTGCCGGCACCCGTCACCGTGACCTTGAGCGAGTGCGGGTTCTTCGCGCTCATGGGTTTGGCAGCGTCGACGCTCATTTCAGCCTTGGCCGTGCCGCCACCCTTGGTGGTCCAGCTTTCCGGTTGCGCCGAGTCCTCGAACGAGCGGTTCCTAACAAGCTCGGCGTAAAGTCCGCCATCCGCCGAGAGATTGATATCCTCGAAGAAAATGCCCCACAGCGTGGGACTGACCTTGATGCCTGGCTTGTCAACGTTGACCGTGATGCTGGTTTCCGCCGCGCCAGCGGCACCCCATGCCATCAAGATTGAAGTCATCCATGTTGCTGTTGTCTTCATACGGTTGCTGTGGTGTTGAGTTGATGTGTTATTGGGTGGGAGAATCATGGGTTGCATGGCGGCGCGGGTCAACGGGTCTCGAGTTCCAGCGTGGCGGGAGCGAGGCCCTCGCTGGTGGCCGTGAGGCGGAGGCGGCCCGCCTCGCGGGTGGACCGGAGGATGACCAGGCCGCGGCCGCGCCACGCCTTGCGCTGCGGCTGTTGGAAACTCTCAAGACTGGATGGATCGCCGTTGCCGACCGCGGCCAGCACCCCGGGACCATCGAGTTGGAAGTGCACCAGCGGCGCCGCGTCCGGCTGGAGCCGGCCTGCGGCGTCCACCACCTCGAACGGCACGAATGTTAGAGACTTTCCGTCGGCGCTCATGCTCGTGCGCTCGGGTTGCAGGCGCAGGGCGGCGGGCTTGCCCGCGGTTGCGAGCGTCCATTGCGCCACCGCCTTGCCATTCTTATAGCCCACGGCCTTGAGGGTTCCCGGCTGATAGACCACGCCGAAATCGGCGCGGAAGCGCTGATCGCGGGTGGTCGGGCGCCGCCCCTGGCTTTTGTCAGATAAGAACAATTCGACTTCGTCACAGGACGAATA
>Ga0118677_10015887_pt1 | contig 10399 bp, 8 predicted proteins | sample AliMusrvi5mmetaG_FD_86154 | JGI IMG/M metagenome (GOLD analysis project Ga0118677, IMG submission 86154)
TTTTAGTACTGTCTCTGCTGTCGGTAAACTAATCTACCGATTTGCGCAGGAATGTGGGAATGTCGTACTGGTCTTCGTCATCTTCAATGAAAGAAACCGTCGGGCGAATTCGCGTGACATTCTCAGTTCTTTCACGATCACGCTGGAATGTCGGACGGTCAAGAGACGCCGGATTTCCTGCGTGTTTATCTGCCAGAGCCGGTCCGTTTCTGCGGAAATCCCGGCCTTTTTCAACATCAAAGCGATCACCGAAACCGGTAGCGATAACCGTTACCTTTATGCTGTCGCCCATGTCGTCATCACGCACGACACCGATCTTGATGTTGGCATCTTCATGAACTTTCTCGTGAACGATGCGGTTAACCGTATTGTAATCGTCCATGGTCATTGAAGCGGACCCGGTGATGTTTACCAGTACGCCTTTAGCCCCCGAGATGTCGTTGTCTTCGAGCAGCGGACTGGATATTGCGTTGTTAACCGCTTCGGCCGCCCGATTGTCGCCGCTGCCCATTCCAATACCCATCATGGCCATTCCGCGCACGCTCATGACGGTTTTAACATCGGCAAAGTCCAGGTTCATCAGACCGGAGGAGGTGATCAGTTCGGAAATGCGCTGAACCGCCTGACGAAGGACATCATCCGATGGCTTGAAGGCGTCGAAGAGGGACATGTTTTTGCTGGCAAGGCTGATGAGGCGATCATTGGGAATAATAATCAGCGAATCAACATGTTTTTTCAGCTCGGCAATACCCTGTTCAGCCAGAATTGAACGAGCCTTTCCTTCATACGTAAACGGCTTGGTGACAACCCCGACGGTCAGGACACCGGTTTCACGTGCGGCTTCGGCAATAACCGGTGCAGCACCTGTTCCGGTGCCGCCACCCATACCGGCGGCAATAAACACCAGATCTGCGCCTTTGATGGCTTCTGCAAGTTGTTCTTTATTTTCAAGTGCTGCCGCAGTACCAACTTCCGGTTTTGAACCGGCGCCGAGGCCTTTGGTCAGTTCACGGCCAAGCTGCAGCTTTACCGGTGCTTTAGAAGTGCGAAGCGACTGGGCATCAGTGTTGGCAACGATAAAATCGACTTTGTGGATGGAGCTGGAAATCATGGTGTTTACCGCATTGCCACCGCCGCCACCGACACCGATTACCTTGATAACAGCACTCTGCTCAATGGTCTCATCAAATTCAAACATTCGCGTCCTCCTCTATATATATGGGTATAATTAAATTGTGAATAACGGAAATGTAACCTCAATTTAACCAAGAATCAAAGGAAAAAATTATTATATTTTTGTCAAAAAAAGGTGTCTTTATAAATCAAAGTGTTAGAGGATTGTGACAATAAACTTCACACCGGCGTTGCTGACATTGACAACAAAACAGGCCGTTTCCCGAAAAAGGGAAACGGCCTGAAAGTGACAATCCGGATGTGGCTGAAGTGAGTTAGAAAAACTCGCGGAACCAGTTTTTCATTCGACCGAAAACAGAACCAAACAGGTTTGCCTCCGGCTTACCGGTCGGGAACTCACGGGAAGTGGCGTTGCGGCTGCCGTACACAACGAGGCCGACGCCGGTTGCATAGACCGGGGATTTGACGACATCGATCAAGCCGCCGATCTTTTGCGGAAGACCACGGCGTACCGGCAGATTGAAGATCTGCTCGGCCAGCTCAGGGATACCTTCCAGGATGCTGGAACCACCGGTGATGACAACGCCCGATGCGATGGAATCTTCCAGACCGGACTTAATGATTTCCCGGTTGACCAACGAGAAAATTTCTTCCATGCGGGGTCCGAGAATCTCGCAGAGCACATTTCTGGACAGCTCGCGCGGTTTGCGGCCTCCGACGCTCGGCACTTCGATTTTTTCTTCTTTGCCGACAAGCGAGGCCAGACAGCAGCCGTATTTTTGTTTGATCTTTTCCGCTTCGGCAAATGGGGTGCGCAGTCCGACGGCGATGTCGTTTGTAAGCTGGTTGCCGCCGAGCGATATCACCGAAGTGTATTTGATCGCACCATCGGCAAAAATGGCAATATCGGTCGTGCCGCCGCCGATATCGACCATGCAGACGCCCAGCTCTTTTTCATCATCGGAAAGTACCGCGTGTGACGACGCCAGCTGCTCCAGCACGATATCTGCAACATCCAAACCGGCCCTGTTACAGGATTTGACGATATTTTGCGCACTTGCCACCGCACCGGTAACGATATGAACTTTGGCTTCAAGTCGCACTCCGCTCATGCCGAGCGGCTCACGGATGCCGTCCTGTTCGTCGATGATGAATTCCTGCGGCAGGATATGCAGCACTTCACGATCCATCGGGATATTGATCGCCTTGGCGGCGTCAATGACCCGGCGCACATCCTCCTGCGATACCTCGCGGTTCTTGATTGCGATCACACCGTTTGAATTGAGTCCTTTGATATGGCCGCCGGCAATGCCGGCATAGACCGATTTAATCTCGCAGCCGGCCATCAGCTCCGCTTCTTCTATCGCTTTGCGGATCGCGCCGACGGTGCTTTCAATATTGATGACCACACCTTTGCGCAGACCGCTGGAAGGGCTGGTACCGATGCCGACGATATCGATACCCTCTTCCGTGACGTTGCCGACAATTGCGCAAATCTTGGTGGTGCCGATGTCGAGTCCGACAATCAGATTATCCCTTTTAGTTGCTGACATTCCGCTTCCCCCTGGTGTTGATATAAATAGGTAAACTAGCTCTTTTTGACGATTATTTTGTCATTATAATCGAGATCGATATAATGAATTGTCGGCAGTTGCACAATCAGGTCCCGGTAAATGCGGGCGAGACGTTCAACTTTTGCAGGAAAATCACCCGCGCCGACCTTGACCGGAAGTGCTCCGGCAGCGGTAAACAGTGTAAAACCGTACCCTTTATCGTAATGAATCTCCGATACATCCGCAAGGATAAATGCACCTTTTTCGCGCAAAGTCTTCAAGAGAAGGCAGGTTGTTTCAAGCGCTTCCTTGGTCCCTTTCGGGTCGTTAGTCAGCTCTTCTTCGCTGAATCCGGTCACTACCGGAAAATCCAGCCGGTCCCCCTGATTGAGAACCTTGAACACGTTACCCTTTTTGTCAAGATAGTAGATAAACCCCATGTTGACGATTGCAACCGGTTCGCGTTCGGTAATGGCAACGGAAACGGCATCCGGGAAATACCGATGAATGCGAACCGTCTCAACCCACGGGTTTTGCAGGATATGCTCACCCATGCGCTTCAGGTTCATACGCGCCAGATCCTTGCCCGGCTCTATGCCGCCAAGCCCGAGCAATTCGTCACGCGTCACGTGTTTGGTATCTGACACTTCTATCGACTTGAGTGAGAACAGCGTCACAGACGAGAACGCCCGATACCCGCCATACATGAAGACGCCCGCCACTGCCGCCGCAGTCAGTACGGCACCGGCGACTTTAAGTGGGCGCAGGTATTTTTTGAGATCAAGCGGAGCACGCTGGATCTTTACTTTGTTTGGTGCCACCTTTTTCTGCTGGCGGGATATTTTGGCAAAATCTCGCAACGATCAGTTCACCTTTATGGAAAGGGCGGCAGTTTCAACAATTCGGGCAACAAGATTTTCAAAAGAAAGCCCCGCCCCTTTGGCCGCTATTTCAGGCAGCAGCGAGAGGGCGGTCATGCCGGGCAGCGTGTTTACTTCCAGCACATAACTTTCGCCAGCGGGCGTCACCAGTAGATCAACCCGGCTGTATCCCCGGCAGCCAAGGGCACGATGAGCCGCAAGGCCAATCTGTTGAGCTTTCTCATACAACGCCGGAGTCAACCGGGCCGGAAAAACATGCTCGGCCATGCCGTCGGTGTATTTCGCTTCAAAATCGTAAAATTCGTTCTTCGGGACAATCTCGATGGCACCGATCGGCATATCGTCAAGTATGCCAACCTGCACTTCCTGTCCCTTGATATATTGCTCAACCAGAATTTCTTCGTCATGACCGAACGCCAGCTCAAGCGCCGCAGCCAGCCCGGCCTCTTCCTTGACAATTGAAATACCGACCGAAGAACCTTCCTGAACCGGCTTGACAACCAGTGGCAGCCCGAACGGCAGATCGGCAAGCGTCACGGTTTCATTGCGCCGGTAACAGCGAAACGGCGCGGTCAGGATACCGCTCGCGGCAAACGCCTGTTTGCTGTACAGTTTGTGCATCGCCAGTGCGCTGGCCAGAACGCCGGAACCGGTATAGGGGATCTGGAGCAGTTCGAGGAGCCCCTGCACACAGCCGTCTTCGCCGTACCGGCCGTGAAGGGCTATAAAGGCGGCTTCAATTCCTTCGCGCTTCAGCACATCGGCCAGATCCCTTCCGACATCAACAGCAACGGCATTGTATCCCTGCGCAACAAGCGCCTGGTGAACGGCAGCGCCGCTTTTCAGGGACACCTCCCGCTCGGCCGAAAGGCCGCCGTACAATACGCCGATTTTCTTCGCTTTCATCATATCAGAAGCCTTTTAAAAACCTGCCGGGGCAAGCCGGAGATTAAATCTGACCTACTATACGCACTTCTTCCTCAAGTGTCACGCCGGATGTTGCAAATACGGAACTTTTTACCAAAGCGGCAAGCTCAAGAAAGTCCTGCGTCGTGGCACCTCCGGTGTTGACGAGAAAATTGCTGTGGACTTCGGACACCTGTGCCCCGCCTACTTTCACGCCGCGCATTCCGGCCGCGTCAATCAGGCGCCATACCGCGTGGCCTGCGGGGTTTTTAAAGAATGACCCGGCACTTGGATACCCCACATTATGTTTTGATCGCCGCAGTTCAACATCTTTGCGGATCTCTTCTTCGGTATGGTGAGCCTCCCGGTCATCCAGCTTAAACACGGCGGCCAGAACAATATCACCATCCTCCAGCCCCAGATGCCTGTAGCTGTAATCCAGTTCAGCAACGCTGAAGTCACGGATTACGCCACCTCGCAGCAAGATAAGGTGATCGGTGCGCTCCATGATTCCCTCACCATAGGCACCGGCATTCATCTTTATTGCGCCGCCGATTGTACCGGGAATACCGGCTATGAAACCGATCCCCCCCAATCCTCTTTTTTGGGCAAAACGAACCACTGCCAGGTTTTCGGCGCCAGCTTCCGCCTTCACCAACGCTCCGCCGCTACAGGTAATGCGGTTAAAACGTTCCAGTGAAATGACAGCTCCGCGAATGCCCTTGTCACGCACCAGCAGATTGTTGCCTTTGCCGACGGCCAGCCACGGTATCTGCTGCTCGGTCAACCATGCCAGCAGCGCCTGAAGATCTTCCGCATCTTCCGGGATGGCGTAATAATCGGCCGGACCGCCCACTCTCAGGGACGTATGCAGGCACATCAGTTCATCACGCAGCAGCTCACCACGGAATACGGCGCGAATGGCATCTTCGGAGGGACACTTCATGCGTTGCGCCTACTCGGCACCCTGAATCAATTTAACCAGCGCCTCTCCCTGTTGCCAGATATTCCCGGCGCCAAGGGTAATGACGATATCCCCTTCACGGACGACCCCGGACAAATGCTCCGGAATCAGCTCCCGGTTGCCGATCCAGGTTACATCCTTTTGCCCGTGCCGGAGTATTTCAGCGGCAAGCCGTTCGGCTGTTGCGCCGGCGATGGGCTGTTCACCGGCGGCGTACACATCGGTCAGGACCAGCACGTCCGCATCGTAAAAGGCGGTAACAAATTCACCGAACAACTCGTGGGTGCGGGAATACCGGTGCGGCTGGAATGCTGCAACGATGCGCCGTTCCGGCCATCCCTGCCGTGCCGCAGCCAATGTTGCCTTGATCTCGGCCGGGTGATGGCCGTAGTCGTCCACTACCATGATACCCTTCGGTTCACCTTTGACGGTAAACCGCCGTCCGACGCCGCTGAACGCGGCAAAACCCTCCTGGATGGCGGTGAATGGCACGTCCAGTTCAAGCGCGACGGCAATGCAGGCCATGGCGTTCAGGACATTGTGCGGCCCCGGCATTGGAAACGACACTTCACCCAGCCGATAGCCTTTAAAGTGAGCAACAAACGATGTAATGAAGCCGTCATGCCTGACATGCGTCGCCCGGATATCGGCCTGAGCCGACAGGCCATAGGTCATGTACCGTTTCTTGACCCGCGGCAGAATCTCGCGGATATTCTTGTCATCCAGACAGAGCACAGCCAGGCCGTAAAACGGAACCTTGTTGATGAACTCGACAAAGGTGTCCTTAATCTCTTCTATGCCGGAATAATGATCGAGATGATCGGCGTCGATATTGGTAACGACGGCGATGGTCGGCGACAGCAGCAGGAAGGAACCGTCCGATTCGTCCGCCTCGGCGAGCAAAAACTTCCCCTGACCGATCTGGGCGTTGGTGCCGATGGCATTCAATTTGCCGCCGATAACTACCGTCGGATCAATGCCGGCATGACCGAGAATTGCAGCGGCCATCGAAGTCGTGGTTGTTTTGCCGTGAGTCCCGGCAATGGCGATGCCGTACTTCATCCGCATGAGTTCGGCCAGCATTTCAGCGCGTGGTATGACCGGTATGTGCAGTTTCTTGGCTTCAACAACCTCAGGATTATCATCATGTACCGCCGATGAAATCACCACGACGTCCACATCCTTGAGGTTTTCGGCTTTGTGCCCAATGCCGATTTCTGCGCCCAGGCCGGCCAGACGCTCGGTGATGTCGGAGCCGCGCAGGTCCGATCCGGAGACCTTGTAGCCCAGATTAAGGAGCACCTCGGCAATACCGCTCATTCCGATACCGCCGATACCAACAAAGTGGATTTTGTCTATTCTTCCGTACATTCAGGGACCTCTTTGTCTAGTGAGTGTTTGTCATTTCATCGACAATAATCTTCGCAGCATCAAGCCTCGCCAGATTGTAAGCCGCTTCTCCGGTCCGGCGTACCAGGTTCGGGTCTTCCACCAGGGTCCGGATGGTTCCGGCCAGCGCACCCGCCGTCAATTCCTTTTCCAGCATCATGAAGCAGGCGTCTTTCTTCAGCAGCGCTTCAGCGTTGCGGCGCTGGTGGTCATCAACCGCATGGGGAAACGGGATAAACAGGCAGGTCTTGCCGCAGGCGGTCACTTCTGCAATGGTTGTAGCACCCGCCCGGCAGATGATCAGGTCTGCCCGGGCATATTGCGCCGCCATATCGCTGATGAACGGGGTCACCGTAGCTTCTACTCCAGCATTCCGGTACGCGGCGGTAACGTCCGCGCAATCTTTTTCGCCGGTCTGGTGCGTAATTATCAGGGTACAGTGCAGCTTCTTCAGCAGCGGGAGCGCCTCGGTCATTGCGGCATTAATGGCGTGAGCCCCCTGGCTGCCGCCAAACACGAAGATCCGGAAACAGTCGACCGACCTGAGATCATCTTTGGCTGACGAGAGCGAAACATTGTCCAGCATATCCAGAATCTGTCGCCGGAGCGGATTGCCGGTCAGCATGGTTGTATCCGCAGGAAAGTAGCGTGCCGACTCTTCCAGCGTTATGAACGCTTTGGTGGCAAACCGGGCAAGCAGGCGATTTGTCTGACCCGGAATCGCATTCTGCTCATGGACAAAACGAGGGATTCCCATACCGCGCGCCGCCAGCACCATCGGCAGGGAAGCATAGCCGCCAACGCCGAGCACCAGATCCGGGCGGAATTTTTTCAGGATTTTGCGTGACTGGGCGTAACCGTAAAACATCATCACTGCGCCCTTGGCCTGGCTGAATGTGCCCTTGCCGCGAATGCCGGCTGCTGAAATAATCTCCAGATGATATCCGGCGGCCGGAACCGCCCTCGCCTCAATGCCTCTCTCGGTGCCGACAAACAGTACTTCATTGGCAGGATTGCGTGACAGAAATTCTTCGGCTACAGCGATGCCGGGAAACAGATGGCCGCCGGTACCGCCACCGGCTATGATCATTTTCATTTTTCCTCCTTGAGGCTGATGGAGGATATCTTCAGTCCCGATGAAATATTAAGCAGGATGCCAACGGCAAACAGACTTATCAGAAGAGAACTGCCGCCGTAACTGATGAACGGAAGTGCCAGCCCCTTGGTTGGCAGCAGCCCGGTCACAACACCCATATTGACTGAAGCCTCGATGCCAAACAGCACCGCAATGCCAAGGGCGAGAAAACGGCCGAACGTATCCGGCGCGGCAACAGCGATGCGCATGGCCCGCTGCACCAGCAGAAAGAACATTCCGACGATGACGATCACGCCGATAAATCCAAGTTCTTCTCCAACAACCGCAAGGATGAAGTCGGTGTGGGCTTCCGGCAGGTAGAACAGTTTCTGCTTTCCTTCACCGAGCCCCTGTCCGAATACGCCGCCGGTACCGAGGGCGAGCCACGACTGGATGATCTGGAAGCCGCTGTTCTGCGGGTCCTGCCAAGGGTCAAGAAATGCCAGGATGCGCCGTTTCCGGTACGCAACGTTCATAACCAGGAAATAGATGAACGGCATCGACATCAGGAATATGGAAATAATATACACGAGCCGGGTTCCGGCGGCAAACAGCATGATAATGGCAACCGCCGCAAGAGTCAGAGCCGAGCCCATATCCGGCTGTTTCAGCAGGAGTCCGAGCATTACCACCAAGATCAACATATATGAGACAAAACCGGGACCGAGCTGTTTGATCTTATCCTGCTTTCTGTCCAGCGAATAGGCCATATACATGATCAGCGCCACCTTGGCAATTTCCGACGGCTGCAGATTGAAGCCGGGCAGCCGTATCCAGCGCGATGCGCCACCGGCGCTTCCCCCGATGCCCGGAATCAGAACCAGTACGAGCAGCACGATGCATACAAGCAGGATCGGTGCGGCCAATTTCCGCCAGTACTGATAGTTTATCCGCATGGTGCCGAACATGATTCCGAATCCGATCAGGGCAAACAGTCCCTGGCGCTTGAGGAAGAAAAATCCGTCATGAAACCTTTTTGCGGCCATGATGGAAGATGCCGAATAAACCATTACCACCCCGAAACAGGTCAGCGCAATCGCCATCAGCATAATCACAAGATCATATTCTTCCAGTTTCTTGAACATTACAGAGCCTTTACCGCACTGATAAACCGTTGGGCGCGCTCTTCATAATCGCGGAACATGTCGAAGCTTGAACAGGCAGGCGACATCAGCACGGTGCCGCCGGCTGCCGTAATTTCTGCCGCTATGCACACTGCATCTTCCAGTGTTGCCGCTCGACGGGTGTCGGTCAGCATCCCCAGCTCCTGCTCCATTCGTTCGGCCGCTTCTCCGATCAGAATGAGATGACGAACCCGTTCAGACACCAGCGGCACCAGCGGAGCGTATGCCCCACCTTTATCCTTGCCGCCGGCAATCAGCGTAATATCGGTGAAGCTTTCGAGCGCCTTCTCAACACTGCCGACGTTGGTCGCTTTACTGTCTTCATAATAGCGAACTCCGCTAACTTCACGGACAAACTCCATCCGATGATGCAGCGCCTCAAAACAGAGAATTGTTTCAAACGTTTCGTCCGGGCGGCATCCGAGTAGCAGGGCGCAGGCCACGGCGGCCATGATATTTTCCAGATTATGCACCCCCTGCAGCCTGATTGCGGCGGTCGGGAAGCACTCTTCATGACCGTTATGACGATAGGTGATGACGCCGTCTTTGCTGAAGATGCCTTCATCCAGCTCGATCTTCCTGCTGAACGGGAAAAGTGTCGCTTTTAGATTTTTGGCGTGCTGCCAGACCAGCGCATCGTCCCGGTTGACCACGGCAAAATCGTCTTCGGTCTGATTTTCAAATATGCGCAGCTTGGCATCTATGTACGCCTGGTAATTCGGGTAGCGATCGAGGTGATCTTCGCTGAGATTCAGCAGTGCTGCCACGGCTGGACGGAACGCGGTGATCCATTCCAGCTGGAACGAACTGATTTCAGCCACGATCTGATCATAGATCTGGTGTGATTCGGCCAGCTCAATCAGCGGATTGCCGATGTTACCGCCAACGAACGTATGGTACCCGTTATGCTTGAAGATAGTACCAAGGATAGTCGTTGTGGTGGTTTTGCCATTAGTGCCGGTAATCGCCGCCAGCGGCGCATCGATGAAGCGCCACGCCAGCTCGATTTCGCTGATGATCTCCCGACCGGCCAGTTTTGCCGCCACCAACTGCGGCAGATCCATCGGCACACCGGGGGAAACCACAATCAGGTCGCTGTTCAGAAAGGTGGCTTCGTCATGCCGTTCCAACTCGCGACTGATATCAAACGCCGCCAGTTCCGCCAGCGAAATAGGACGGCCCGCTTTCGCCGCCGATTCCAGAATGATCAATCCGCGGTCGAGGCTCTGAATGACACGTCTTTGCCGGGGGCTCTCCACCTTCTCGGAGCCGAGTTGTGCAATAGCCGAAGCTTGCAAGCCAAACTCCTTAAG
>Ga0118677_10015888_pt1 | contig 10398 bp, 8 predicted proteins | sample AliMusrvi5mmetaG_FD_86154 | JGI IMG/M metagenome (GOLD analysis project Ga0118677, IMG submission 86154)
TAATTCAATAGTAGCCATGGTATTTATATCCTAAAAAATGACGACAGATCGTATGCTTTTACCATCATGCATATAATCAAAGGCGGTGTTTATTTCTTCCAATGGCATGGTGAAGGTGATCATTTCATCAATCTTTATTTCTCCCGCCATATAGCGTTCAACATAGCCGGGTAGTTCAGTTCTGCCTTTTACGCCACCAAAGGCAGAGCCTCTCCAAACCCGTCCTGTAACCAATTGAAAAGGTCGAGTTGAAATTTCTTGACCCGCACCTGCGACACCAATAATGACTGATTCGCCCCAGCCTTTATGGCAGCATTCTAGAGCTTGCCGCATTAAGTGGACATTGCCAATACATTCAAAAGAATAATCAACACCGCCATCGGTTAACTCAACAATGACATCCTGAATCGGAGCATCATATTTCTTAGGATTGATAAAATCGGTGGCGCCTAGCAATTTGGCCATTTCAAACTTATCTTCATTAATGTCAATAACAATGATGCGTCCAGCTTTTGCCATAACTGCACCTTGAACACAAGATAGGCCGATGCCGCCCAATCCGAAAATAGCAACGCTTGAGCCAGGCTCTACTTTAGCGGTATTTAACACTGCGCCAATACCGGTAGTAATGCCACAACCTAAAAGACAGACTTTCTCTAAGGGCGCGGCTTTATTGATTTTAGCTAAGGCAATTTCAGGGACTACGGTGTATTCGGAGAAGGTAGACGTGCCCATGTAATGGAATATCGGCGTACCATTTTTTGAAAAGCGGGTAGTTCCATCAGGCATAAGACCTTTGCCTTGAGTCGCTCTGATAGCCTGACATAAATTAGTTTTGCCAGAAAGACAGAACTTACAGACGCCACATTCAGGTGTGTAAAGTGGTATGACATGATCGCCCACTTTTAATGTAGTGACGCCGGTACCGATTTCTTCGACGATACCACCGCCTTCATGACCCAGAATAGTAGGAAAAATACCCTCTGGGTCATCACCGGACAGCGTGAATAGATCAGTGTGGCAGACGCCGGTTGCAACCATTCTGACTAAGACTTCACCGTGTTGGGGGCCTTGTAGATCAATTTCTTCTATAACTAAAGGTGAGTTTGCTTTCCATGCCACTGCGGCGCGAGTTTTCATGAATTATCCTGTTAATAAGTTAGGGTGAATAAGGTGAGATATGAAAAGTGATTTATATCCGTTAAGTTAATATTTTGATGGGGCAGTTTTATCGAATAGGATCATACCTTATTACATTAAAACCTCATGCAATATCTCAGGATGCTTAGCAACAATTTTTAGTAATGTTTCAGCAGCACCCGATGGATGACGGCGACCTTGTTCCCATTGTTGCAATGTACGTGATGATATATGTAAGGCTTTTGCGAACTGAGTTTGAGATAAACCGCATTTAAGTCGTGTAGCCGTTATTTCATTAGGCTCAGCCGTATAGCTTGCTCCGTGATGACCTGAGTTAATATCTTGAATTGCTTGAAGCAATTCTTCACCAATATTTCGTTTAGCATCTCGTTCTAATAGTTCAGTTTCGTTAAGTAGCATGACCCAATCCTCAGCAATTTGTTTAAGAATGTGTGCTGGAATATTTTCTGTAGCACTTTTGGAATAAATAACCAATAAGACCAAAGCACCATTTTTGATGCGAGTCGTATAGATAACTCTAACACCACCCCGTTTACCAGCGCCGTGACGTGTCCAGCGAATTTTACGACAACCGCTAGAACCAGGAACTACATCCCCTGTTTCTGGATTTGCTGCAAGAAAAGACGCAAATTCGGCTCGGTCTTCTTCAGTCCAATAGTCAGGATAAAGTTTGGTAAATAAGGGAGATTCAATGATTGTCAGCATAGTCGTATCGTACGCCAATGGCGCATGAAAGACAAATGTCTAATAGAAAAGTAACAAAGGTAATCCTATAGCTGACTACGAATACATATTTCCATCTTGCATCAACAGAGCGCTGGGTTTTCAAGGTTAAATCTTAAGCCGGTAACCAACGCCTGATTCTGTCAATAAATACAGGGGTTGCGTGGGATCAGTTTCCAGCTTTTGCCGTAGTTGGCTCATGTAAATGCGGAGATAATGTGAGTTGTCGATATTTGATGGTCCCCAGATTTCTTTAAGCAGATATTGATGCGTTGAGACTTTTCCGGCATTTTTAATGAGTAATGATAATAAGCGAAATTGAATCGGTGTTAGATGAACTTCTCTGTCGCCGATAGTAACCTCACGCTTGGGTATGTCGACTTTCAATTCGCCTGTGCTAAAAATACCCTGTTGATCTTGTTCAGGGCTGTTAGTTGAATGCCGCATGGCTACACGGATACGAGCGAGTAACTCCCCTAAACCAAAAGGTTTGGTTAGATAATCATCGGCACCTGCATCTAAAGCCTCAATTTTATGCTGTTCGCTGCTACGTGCCGATAAGATAATAATCGGCAGCGTTGACCATGCTCGTATGGCTTTGATCACCTCAACGCCGTCTATGTCGGGTAAGGCCAAATCTAGGATAATGAGATCAGGTTTACGCACGCCCGCTTCGATAATGCCTTGTTTCCCTCGTTCTGCTTCAAATACTTTAAAGCCATGCGCGCCCAGACCTTTACGCAAAAAAAGGCGTATAGCAGGATCGTCTTCTATGACGACAACAACGAGATTGCTAACAGACCTCATAGTGTTTGTTCCAATACTTGAGGTCTATGTTCTTGAGGAAGGGTGAATGAAAATATCGCACCTCCCGTAGATCGGTTTTGCGCGTGGATACTGCCACCATGTGCGGTAATAATAGCCTTGCAGATGGATAAACCTAGACCTACGCCACTTTGTGCGGCCTCGTGGTGTACGCGGTAAAACTTCTCAAAGAGTTTATCTTCTAAGCCAGCAGGAATGCCGGGGCCTTGATCGGCTACCGCAATGTCTACGGTAGTCTCAGTCGTTTTTGCTCTAATTTCTATAGGACTTTGTTCTGGCGTATAACGCAGCACATTTTCTAATAGATTGCTTAACACTTGTTCGATCATCAGGGCGTCGGCATAAAGCATCGGCATGCCCGGTGGTAATTTAACGATCACTTGCCGACCAGTTAAACGTTTTTGTAAGCGTGTTAATACCGTGCCTATAATTTCCTCCAGCGGATAGTCTTGTTTATTGAGTTGTACAGCGCCAGCATCTAATCTAGCCATATCTAGGATATTATTGACTAAACTGGCCATGCGTAAACCCTCGTCATAAATGGCACGACAGAGTTCTAGTTTATCTTCGGGCTGTAAAGCTTGGTCTTCTTCGACTAAAGTGCTAGCTGAACCTACGATGGTGGTCAGCGGTGTACGCAAATCATGAGAAATAGAACTCAGTAGTGAATTACGTAAACGTTCGGCTGCCATTTCTACTTGGGTAGCTCTTGCTTGCTCGGTCAGACGTACACGCATAATCGCCTGAGCAATCTGTCTTATGAAGGTTTCTAATAATTTTTGTTGTTCGGGTAGGAACACGCGGCGTAAATTAATAGGCAATAGCACTAAAACACCCATTACCGAGGTTTTGATACTGAGTGGTAAATACACCGCCTCTGCACCGGGGAGGGTATGCGTGCCTTGACCAGCAATTTCATTATGGTCCATCACCCATTGCGCTACGCTCAGGTCTGCGGCATGTAAAGATTCAGGCAAGGCAGGGCCGCTAGGGTAAATAATACGACCATTGCTATCAGGAAAGAGTATGACATTTTGGCTACTGAATTCAGTGTAAAGGTGATGCACCGCTGAACGCAGGATTTCCTCTTCGCTTTGGCCGGCGGTCATATCTCTGCTCATGGCATAGAGTACCAAGGCGCGGCGTTCTCGGTGTGAGGCTACTTTGGCTTGGGAGCGTACATTGGCCATCAAATTACTGATTATTATACCCACGGCCAGCATGGCCATAAAAGTGATCAAATACTGACTGTCAGAAACCGAAAAACTGAAGTAAGGCTGAACAAAAAAGAAATCGAATACGGCAACACCTAGAAAAGAGGCAAAGATGGAAGGACCGCGACCGAAACGGGTGGCAATAAACACCACGCCCAACAAATACACCATAATGAGATTAGCTAGCTCAAATCGACCAAACATTAGATAAGCCAGAAGAGTGCTAGTAAGCGTTACGCCAAAAGCGCCGACATAAGCCCAGATTTTATTCTTTCGAGAGCTTAGTCTACTGCTAAGGCCCGGTAAGGGATTTTTGCGGTACAGTAGACTTTCTTTTTTATCTTTATCTAATCTTACTGGCCTAGGGCTGCCTAGTAGATAAAGATTAATGTTGTGCGCATCGCTAATGAGGCTATCGACCAAGGAACCCAGCAGCAAACGTTTCCATCCCCGTCGTGTCGGTTTGCCTATGACAATTTTGGTTACATTTCTTTCATTGGACAGCTTGATAATGGCGGCGCTCATGTCGAGTGCGCTCATAGCTACGGTCTCAGCACCTAATTGTTCGGCAAAACGTAAAATGCTCAACACGCCATCGCGTTGCTCAGCTGACATGCGTTGCAATTCGGGCGTTTCGACATAGACAACCAGCCATTCGGCTCTTAAGCTGGTGGCGAAACGCTTGCCAGCGCGTACTAGACGTTCCGCTAAGGCGTTAGGGCCTATACAAACCATAATGCGTTCACTGACTTGCCACACTTCTGAGATAGCATTATTTTCGCGATAATCTTGCATCTGAGCATCGACTCGGCTGGCCGTTTGTCGCAGCGCCAGTTCCCTTAAGGCGATCAGATTACCTTTACGGAAAAAATGTTTGATAGCTACTTGAGCTTGTTGTGGTAAATAAACTTTGCCGTCTTTAAGTCGATCCAGCAGTTCGTCAGGAGGCAGGTCAACCAATTCAATTTCATTTGCATTTTCAAATACAGTGTCGGGTACTGTTTCCCAGACGCGTATGCCGGAAATTTGGCCTATATCATCATTCAGACTTTCTAAGTGCTGTACATTGAGGGCGGTATAGACATCAATGCCAGCATTTAATAGTTCTTCAATATCTTGCCAACGTTTGGGATGCCGGCAGCCTTCTACATTGCTATGTGCGAGTTCATCAACCAAAATGATAGAGGGTTTACGTTTTAAGGCAGCATCTAAGTCAAATTCTTTAAAGAGAGTTCTGCGGTAGTTAATAAGTTTGGGCGGCAATAATTCTAAGCCTTCCATTAAAGCTGCCGTTTCTTTGCGACCATGCGTTTCTACTAAACCGACGATGATGTCACAGTTTTCTGCGCGTCTTTCTTTGGCGGCTAGTAACATCGCATAAGTTTTACCCACACCTGCGGCGGCACCAAAAAAAATCTTCAAGCGGCCACGATGGGCTTTGGCTTGTTCTCGATTGACGCGAGCGAGTAATTCATCAGGATCGGGGCGGGGTATATTCATGGCTTCATATTATTGATTCTATGTGATTCGGCTGATTGGGAACGCTGAGCCCCAGCTTGGCATTTGTTCCGCCGAGCTGGGGCTCAGCGTTCCTATTTAGCGGTAATAGTATCTAAGGTTAAATTCAAAGTGAGTACATTGACACTCGCTTCTCCTAGAAATCCCCATTGACGAGATTGGGTGTTCGCGGCAATCAAGGCGCGAAGTTTTTCTGGCTGCATATTGCGCGCCTTAGCCACGCGATTAATTTGATAATCCGCAGCCGCAGGACTGATATGCGGATCTAAACCACTGGCTGAGGACGTAATAAGATCGACCGGAACTAGGTGTTTATTATCAGGATCAGCGTCTTTTAAACTCTGGAGTCGGGCTTTAACGGCATTTATTAACGCTGGATTGGTGGGGCCTAGGTTGGAACCGCTGGAAGCACCTGCATTATAAGGGAATGGCGCGGTGGCGGAGGGCCGTCCCCAAAAATGCTTAGGATCATTAAAAGCTTGGCCTATCAGAGCAGAGCCTTGCACTTTGCCCTGAACATCCGTCATCAGACTACCATTCGCTTGAATCGGAAATAGCCATTGCGCGAGCCCTGTCACTAGTAGCGGATAAATCACGCCAGTTAGTAAGCTTAATAATACAAACAAAATAATGGCCGGTTTTAAATGCTTAATCATACTTAACTCCTTTAAACTAAACCTAGTGTGACCAGAAATAAGTCTATCGCCTTAATGCCTATAAATGGCACTATCAATCCACCTAGACCATAAACCAGTAAGTTATTTTGTAGCAGCTTGGCCGCACCGACGGGCTTGTACTTGATACCCTTTAAAGCCAGAGGAATGAGCGCTATGATGATCAAGGCATTGAAAATCACTGCTGATAAAATAGCACTAGCCGGTGTCGCTAGTTTCATTACATTCAACACATCTAGTACCGGATAGGTGCTTGCAAACGCCGCTGGAATAATCGCAAAATATTTGGCTACATCATTGGCGATACTGAACGTCGTCAAGGCACCACGAGTCATCAGCATTTGTTTACCTGTTTCAACGATTTCGATGAGTTTAGTCGGGTTAGAATCAAGATCAACCATATTGCCGGCTTCTTTAGCGGCTTGAGTGCCGCTGTTCATAGCGACGGCGACATCAGCCTGTGCCAAAGCCGGAGCATCGTTAGTGCCGTCTCCTGTCATCGCGACTAATCGACCTTCGGCTTGATATTGTCTGATGAGATTTAGTTTCATTTCCGGTGTCGCTTCGGCTAGAAAATCATCAACACCGGCTTCAGCAGCAATAGCGGCAGCGGTTAGGCGATTATCGCCAGTAATCATTATGGTTTTAATGCCCATTTGTCTTAATTCTGCAAAGCGCTCTTTGATGCCGCCCTTGACGATATCTTTGAGTTCTATTACGCCGAGTACTCTAGCATTTTCAGCAACCACCAACGGAGTGCTGCCGCGACGAGCCACATCATCAACTAATTTCTGAAACTCTGGCGGGAAGTGGCCGCCTTGTTCTTCAACATAACTGCGTATGGCATCGGCTGCGCCTTTGCGAATTTGCCGGCCTTGAATGTTAACGCCGCTCATTCGAGTTTGAGCAGAAAAATGCACAAACGTTGCCCCTAAAGCATTCACATCGCGTTCTCGTATGCCGTATTTTTGTTTAGCTAACACGACTACACTCCGACCTTCGGGGGTTTCGTCAGTCAGTGAGGCTAATTGGGCGGCATCGGCTAGTTCCTTATCTGTTACGCCTTTAACCGCTATAAAAGCAGAGGCTTGTCGATTGCCTAAGGTAATAGTGCCAGTTTTATCTAAGAGTAAGACATCAATATCGCCAGCAGCTTCAACTGCTCTACCGGAGGTGGCAATCACATTTTTTTGCATCATTCGGCCTATGCCGGCAATGCCGATGGCGGACAACAATCCGCCGATAGTGGTTGGAATTAAGCAAACCAACAAGGCCACTAATACTGTAATGGTGATGGGTTGTCCAGAACCAGAGGTTTCTACCGCGTATAAAGAAAACGGCAATAACGTCACAGTGGCCATCAAAAAGATTAAGGTTAAGGCAACCAGCAATATCGTTAAAGCAATTTCATTAGGGGTTTTTTGGCGTTTGGCGCTTTCCACCATAGCAATCATTCTATCTAAGAAGGCTTCGCCTGGATTGGCGGTAATACGCACTACTAGCCAATCCGACAACACCCTTGTGCCACCGGTCACCGAACTGAAATCGCCGCCAGATTCGCGAATCACTGGCGCGCTTTCACCGGTGATAGCGCTTTCATCCACCGAGGCCACACCTTCTATTACTTCTCCATCACCCGGTACAAAATCACCGGCTTCTATTAATACCACATCACCGCAGCGTAATAAGGAGCCAGAGACTAGGCTTATATTGGCACCATAATGATCTGCATCGAGCTTTTTGGCGCTGATATCACGCTTGGCGGTACGTAAAAATGCGGCTTGTGCTTTACTGCGACCTTCGGCCACTGCTTCGGCAAAGTTGGCAAATAAGACCGTGACCCATAACCACAGGCTGATGGTTAAAATAAACGGCGCAGGATCATTACCTAGGCCGTTTAGTGCTAATAGCCATAGCAGTGTTGTTAATAGGCTGCCGATATATACGACAAACATCACTGGATTTTTCCATTGCTGTTGCGGTGTTAATTTAGCAAAGGCCGCGATGAAGGCCGCACTGAGTATTTGTCGGTCGAATAATGACTGTGACGCTAACTGATTCATTAGTTAAACCCCTGCATTTGAAGATGCTCAACTATCGGCCCTAAAGCCAACGCGGGAATGAAGGTGAGTGCACCGACTAATAGGATGATGATAATCAATAAAGCGATGAACAAGGGTGTATGAGTCGGTAAAGTACCAGGACCTACCGGCACGATTTTTTTTGCCGCTAAGGAGCCTGCGATAGCGAGTATCGGTATGGCCAACCAATAACGAGAAATCAACATTGTTAAGCCGAGTAAGGCATTATAGTAGGGTGTATTAGCAGAAAGCCCTGCAAAGGCACTGCCATTATTATTACCGGCTGAAGATAAGCCATATAATATTTCGCTAAAACCATGAGCGCTAGGATTGAGTATGCCTGCCTTACCTTGGTCTAGCATCACGCTAAACGCTGTACCTCCTAAGATCATTAAGGGAGGAATCAAGATCACTAGCGCAGCCATTTTTACTTCAAAAGCTTCAATCTTTTTGCCTAGATATTCAGGTGTGCGGCCTATCATAAGCCCTGATACAAAGACGGCAATAATGGCAAAGATAATCATGCCATACAAGCCTGAGCCTACGCCCCCGAACACTACTTCACCCAGCTGCATTAATAATAAAGGCATCATGCCACCTAAGGGTGTAAAGGAATCATGCATGGCATTCACCGAGCCATTAGACGCTGCGGTAGTTGCAACCGCCCATAGCGCCGAATTGGTGATGCCAAAGCGTGTTTCTTTACCTTCCATGTTGCCGCCAGTTTGGTCTATATTTAAAGCAGCTAGGGCAGGGTTGCCACTTTGTTCCGCCGACAGGGTAACAACGGTGAATGTGATAAATAGGATGCTCATCACGGCTAATAGTGCCCAACCTTGCCGGGTATCTCCGATCATCTTGCCAAAGGTATAACAGAGTGCGGCGGGTATCAGTAAAATCGCTAGTAGTTCTAAGAAGTTGCTTAAGGGCGTTGGGTTTTCTAAGGGATGGGCTGAATTGACATTGAAAAAGCCACCGCCATTAGTGCCCAGTTGTTTAATGGCGACTTGAGATGCTGCAGGCCCTACCGCAATTGTTTGTAGCTTTGTAACTTCGGATGTTAAGCTGGCTTTACCTTCAGTGTTCAGTGACGAGGTTTCATAATGGACGGCTTCAACTAAGGGGATGCTTTGATAAGCACTGAATGTTTGCACCACACCTTGTCCTACTAGGGCTAAAGCCAGCAATAGAGATAAGGGCATCAATATATATAAGGTGCTACGCGTTAGATCAACCCAGAAATTACCAATTAAGTCTGTATTGCGTCTAGCAAAACCTCGGATTAAGGCGACTAGAGTAGCCATGCCGGTTGCTGCAGAAAGGAAATTCTGTACTGTTAAGCCTAGCATCTGCGTGAAATAACATAGGGTGGTTTCACCACTATAGCCTTGCCAGTCGGTATTGGTAGCAAAACTAACGGCAGTGTTGAAGGCAGAGTCAGGACTTACATTAGCTAAATGTTGTGGATTGAAGGGTAATGAAGCTTGCAGACTTTGCAAAGCGAAGACAGTAAGTGCTCCTAACAAGTTAAATATCAGCATGGCGATGGCGTAATCGGTCCACGGCATTTCTTGTTTAGGCTGTACGCCACTTAAGCGGTAGAGCCAAGTTTCAGCAGGCGCTAATAATCTGTTCAAGCCTGCGGGTTCATTTTCATAAATGCTGGCCATATAGCTACCTAATGGTTTAGCCAAGATCAGTACTGTGCCTATATATACGATAATCTGTAGCGCACTATTCGCGTTCATTAAAACTTCTCCGGATAAAATAATACGGCAAGCAGGTAGATAAAAATCAGTAGCGCTAATCCTGTGCTTAAAAGATAAAGCCAATTCATGATGGTCTCCTAAGTTTTTCAAAAATATAAACGAGTGCCACAGTGATGGCAAAGAAAGCTAATATTAATAGTAGATAGTAAGCGGTCATAACGGGTTCTTATTTAAATGATGATAGCTGATTGAGTGTAGATACAAGCTTATAAGATTTCAGGCTCAGTCTACTCGTTTACTAAGTAAAAAAACCGTAAAATTATACGGTGAATTTGCGGCTATACCTTAGGCAGCACAAAAGCATTGAAAATTAGTTTAAAGCTGTTAAAGTCAGCTGGCGTGGTAGGTTGATCTAGCCAATTAAGAGCTGGTTTTTTAATATTAATGAATGAGAATGAAGATGTCTGATTATAAAAAATACGTATGTGATGTG
>Ga0118677_10015891_pt1 | contig 10396 bp, 9 predicted proteins | sample AliMusrvi5mmetaG_FD_86154 | JGI IMG/M metagenome (GOLD analysis project Ga0118677, IMG submission 86154)
CCCTACGACACCTCGAGCACCTCCCTCCTGGTACTCTACTCGACCCCCGTCCAGGCGATGGGCGACTCGGAGACCAAGCCGATCCACCGGGGCGCGAGGGCCCGCGATGCCAGGAAGGCGCTGGCCGCCTCGCCGAGCAGATCGGCCGCCGTGATCGACGAGGCGGGCCGCGTGATCGGCCTCCTCGGGGAGGGTGACCTCCTGCGCGAGCCCAACGTCGAGGTGATCATGGTCGACCACAACGAGTTTGGCCAGGCTGTCGAGGGAATAGAGAACTACCGGATCCTCGAGGTGATCGACCACCACCGCCTCGGCTCATTCTCCACCAAATATCCGATCACCTTCATCAACCGCGTGGTAGGCTCGACGAGCACCATGGTGGCCGGCATGTACCGCGAGCAGCGCGTGCCCATCCCGAAGGACATCGCCTCGATCCTCCTCTGCGGCATCCTCTCAGACACGATAATCCTGCGCTCGGCGACGACCACCGAAGTGGACCGCGACCAGGCCGAGTACCTGGCCAACATCGCGGACCTTGAGGTCGGTGAGGTGGGCAGCGCGATCATGCAATCCGCGTCCCGGGCGGCGAGCAGGCCGGCCTCGGAGATCGTCCGCGTGGACCTGAAGGAATATGAGGCTCAGGGAGTGAAGCTGAGCGTGAGCCAGATCGAGGTGTCGGACACCGCCCTCGTCATGGAAAAACGCGTCGAGATCCTGTCGGCCCTCACCGGGGTCAGGAGCGAGAAGGGCTATTACCTTTCTGCCCTGATGGTGACCGACGTCACGGAACTCGTCAGCCTGCTGTTCGTCGTGGCGGACAAGGATTTCCTGGCCCTCGTCAATTACCCCTCAGAGGCGGAAGGTGTGTACGTGCTCAAGGACATGCTGTCACGCAAGAAGCAGTTGATGCCAGCCATCTTCGAGATCGTGGAGAAGGCGCTGGGCTGAGGTCTTTCAGGCCCTTGCCGCGAAATTCCGTCCTTGATATACTTGTATATCAAGGTGGCGCCATGATTGCCGTTCGATTGCCGAAAGAGATTGAAGCGCGTTTGGATACGCTTGCCGAGAAGACGGGCCGGACAAAGACCTTCTATGTTCGGGAGGCGATTCTCGAACACCTTGAGGATCTCGAGGATCTGTACCTGGCCAAAAAGACGCTGGACGAAATCGATTCCGGCAAGCAGAAGACCATACCGATTGAGGAAATAGCGGCCGAGTAACGAAGTTCGGCGTGATCATGGATGATCAAGCGCCGCAGCACTTCTTGTATTTCTTGCCCGAGCCGCAGGGGCAGGGATCGTTGCGGCCGACCTTGGGCCCCTCACGCACGATTGTTTCCGGGATGACCTCACCCTCGGCGAAGAGCCAGACACCGTCCTTTTTGACAAAGGCGGCCTTCTCGTGGTGGTCCTCGCGCAGGCCGTCCAAAACGAATGTGGCCTTGAACTCGACCATGCCCTCCTCGTCGGAGGGGCCGCCCTTTTCCGTCTTCAGGATCTTGAGGCCGAGCCAAGTGGATTTTTCACTCCAGCGCTTGGTGGAGTCGATGTCTATCCCGTGATCCTCGTCACGCAGGCAGGTCTGGACGATGTAGTCGATGGCCTTGTTGGCGTAGGCGGTGTAGCGGCTGCGCATGAGCGCCTCGGCGGTGGCGGGCTTGGCGGCGGAGGAGATATAGGGGCCGCAGCAGTTGTTGTAGGCCAGGCCGGATCCGCAGGGGCAGTTTTCATTTTCCATGGAATATCCTCCGAAAAATGGTCGTGGCAGGAACTTACTTGAGCGCCCCTGAAGCGAGGAAGGGCAATGCGATGAAGTTTCCGATCATGCCGCCAAGGCTCGACATGAAGAAGATCAGGAGTATTTTCGTCACCCTGTTTTTGTAAAATCCCTTGAGGCTCGACACATCAGCGGCAAGATTCTCGAGGTCAGACACGCGTGGCTTGCGAAGGAATGCCTCCGCCAGGCCGGCGAAGAGGCCAACGCCGACGAAGGGGTTGAGCGTTGCGACCGGAGCCATCACGAAGGAGAAAAGTATCGTGAGGGGATGGGCCAGGCAGAGGGCCGAGCCAAGTGCGGCGAGGGAGCCGTTGAGCAACACCCATCGCAGCAGCATCGCAAGGCTGGCGGTGGTCCCGGATTTGAAGAAGCCGAGTATGATGAAACCCACAATGATGGCCGGTATGGCCCAACCGGCGATCTTGCCCGCGTTGGAGGGTTTGGCCGCCGATTCGATGTCGGAGGTGTCGGGCGTGACCTCACCTGCGTCCAGCCGTTTTAGCCAGGCTTCTATGCCATCGAGATGGCCGGCTCCGACCACAGCGACGACGAGCGCCTCGCTCGAGAGGAATATCCTGGATGCCAGGAATCGATCCCGCTCGTCGATCAGCACTTCCTTCACCGATGGCAGGAAGGACGCGAGTTCGGACATCATGGAATCCAGCTCGTTCTTTTCCTTGAGCTTCTCGACTTCCGCCTCGGTGAGCTTCTCGTTGGAAAAGGCCGACTCCACGAGGCTGGCCAGAAGTTTGGCCTTGTTCCACAAACCTGACTTCGACCAGGCCCGCTTGAGCGTGACTTGCACCTCGCGGTCGCAGTAGGAAAAAGGGATGCCCGCTTCCTCGGCGGCGTTGGCCGCGGCCAGCATCTCGTCGCCGGGCTTGCCTCCGACACTCGCACCCATCCTGCGCTGGAAACCGGCGAGGGCGAGGTTCGCCATGAGAAGGAACCCCTTCCCCTCTTTTAGGACCTTGCCGATGTCGAGGCTTTCCCAGCCCTTGTTCTGGCTCATCGAGCGGTAACGGCCCTCGTCTATCTCGATGCAGACCCTGCCCGGCTTTTCGGATGTTATGAGGGCGCGGACCTCCTGGGTGCTTTCCTGCGAGATGTGGACAGTGCCGGCGAGAATCACGACACGATCCTTGAGTTCCACGCGACGAACGGTCTGGGACATGCTGCTTCCTCTAAAAGTGTTTGGCCGCGGCATCGGTCGCGGCCTTGAAAAATCGTTCGCGCAAAGCGGCCTCTCCGGGATCGGCCGCCGCCGCGACAATGCCGCCCGCCGAATGGGCGTGGCCCCCACCGTTGCCCAAACCATCGAGGGCGGCGCGGACGAGGACAAAGGCCGAAATGGCGGCGCTTTTGGATCGCACCGAAACGCGAACGCTGCCCCCATCCTTTTCGGCCACGATCGCGGCCGAAAGTTCCTCTGCCCTGAGCGCCAACTCGGCGAGGACAGCCAGCGCCTCCTGGGCACAGGGTCCCTGAACGAAAGCGAAGAGGATACCGTCACGGATGACGGCCTTCTCCAGAGCAGAGACTATCAGTCCAAGCTCCCGAAGGTCGAGTACCGTGCGGACGACACTGCTCGCAAGTTCCCAATCTCCACTGCGGTAAAGGGTGGCATAGGCAGCAAAATCCTCGTCGGAGCAACGGCGGCTCAGGAAGTCGGTGTCGGACTGAATGCCGGCGATGAGGGCGGTGGCCACGTCCCGGGGGACCACCGTGCCAGCCAGCTCCCAATATCCGTGTATCATGGTGGAGCAGGAGGCGAAATCGGGACGCAGGTCGAGGAATGGGGCGTTCACCTCGCCGCCTTTGCAATGGTGGTCTATCACCGCGACGAGTTTGCCACCGGAAAGGTTCACGTTGCCGTTGCCCGGGGAGCCGTCCACGACGATGATCTGGACCTCGGGGGGAAGGTCCTTCGCCGGGGCCAGCTCGAGGCCCAGTTTTTCGATGAGGTTGTTGAGGCATCGGCTGTGAAACTCTCCCCGGTACACGCAGGACGCCGAGAAACCATTAATGCGGAGGAGGCTGGCCAATCCCCAGGCGGACGCCACCGCGTCAATATCAGGGTAGTCGTGGGTCTGCACTGCCACGGGGCGCTTAGCCTCCAGCACGGAAACCAGGGTCGAAAAGCGGTCAGTCATTGGGTCCGGCACCGAGGCGCCTTCGTTCGGCCTGGAGCATGCGGTATTCGAGTGTGCCTTGCCGTTTCATCTCCTCACCGAGGGAGAGGTATTTGGCGGCAAGATCGGGTTTTCCCCTGCAAATCCAGTATTCGGAGAGGTAGAAGAGCATCGCGGATTTGAGGTCGAGTTTTTTCTCAGCCTGTATCCTGAGCTCGAGGTCGTTGGAATCGTTGCCTTGATCCTGGATGAGCCGCAGCATCGACCAATAGATGCCGTTCTTTTCGCGGTTGATGCCAGGGGCGATGGAGAGCGCGTACGCGGAGGCATCCTTGGGACGCCCCGAGCGCCATAATGCGATGGCAGCGGCTATCGCATATTCGTAACGGTCAGATGCGTAGGAAAAAGCGCGCTTGAAATCGGTCGCGGACTCAGCCCACAGTCCCAGGCGAAAGGCCGTGGCCCCGGCCGATTCAAAGGAATACCAGTAGTCCGGATAGATTGCGATGACCTTGCGATAATCCTCGAGGGCTTCGGCGTCCCTCCCCGCCTCCTCGCGTATTCCTCCACGGTAGGCGTAGGACAGGAAATAGCCGGGGTCGAGGTTTATGGCCTTGTTGAAGTCCGCCTCGGCGCCCGTCATGTCTCCCTTGTCCAGGAGGTAACGCCCGCGGTCCAGATACAGCCAGGACTCGTCCGGGGCCTTGGAAATCGCCGTGTTCAGGTCTTCCTCCGCTTCCTTGTATTTCCCTTGTTGATAGCGCGCGCGGCTTCGGTCCGAGTAGGCCAGTGGCGAAGCGGGTTCGTTTTCGATGGCAAGGCTGAGTTGGACTTCCGACTCGGAATATTTGGCCTCACGGTAAAAGGTCCGGCCAAGGCCGAGCGAAGCGTCGACGCTCTTTGGGTCGGCCTTCAACGCACGCTTGAAGAAATCCTCGGCCCTGGGCCAAGCTTTTGCGTCGAGGTGGAAATCGCCCCAGGCGGTCAACACGGAAGCGTCTTCCGGTGCCGCTTTATAGGCGGTGTCGAGGTAGGTTTGGCGGGTTTTTGGGTCGCTGTCGAGCCGCGCGAGCTCGGCGCCCATGGTCAATGCCGGGACATTGGCAGGCTCCGCGACGAGGAGCGCGGCCACTTCGGCCCTGGCCTCGGCCAGCTTGCCCGCGGATACGAGGGCGGCGGCCCTGGCGAGCTTGAGGCCGTTGTCGGAAGGAGAAGCCGCGGCCAGTTCCCCGAGTTTGTCGGCCGCGCCGGACGCGTCACCCTTTTCCAAAAGGGTGGCGGCCACCTCGACGGCCTGCACGCGCTTTTGTTCCGGTGTCGGAACCACGACCGGCGGTTGCTTGACCGTTGCGACGGCGGCCGTTGTGGTGGCGACTGCCGCCACTGGCGTCGCCGTTACGGTCTTGGGACCACTGCCGCAGGCGGCCAACAGCGAAAGCGCGATTCCGGCGACGGCGAATCGCACGGCTATTCTGGATGATGTGCCAGGCTCAAAAACCATATTCCCCTACTCCCCACTGTTCGTTCGAGCCCAGGAGCCCGATAGTAGCGCGGCCGAACCCATTATACAAGGTTGCATTAGGCACTGTTACCGGCTATAGTCCATACCCGTTATGAAAACCGGCGCCTTCAGGCGGGCCATTGGCCTCGTCTTTCTGTATATCGGCCTGTTCGTCCTCATCGTCCTCCTTCAATTCTCGAAGGGGATTGGCTTTTCTGAAAAAGTGGGCGGGATGTCGGTGAACGCCTCGTTCCCCAAGTCGGAACGCGGCAAGGTGGGAGCCACCCCCGACAGGGTTCGCATCTTGTATGCCGGCCTCTCGTTCGAGATTTCCGCCAAATCGGCGGCGGAGAGCCTGGGGGCGGATGCGGTGGCTTCGGCGCTTGTCCTCTCTTCGATAGAAAAAATCCCGCATGGCGTTCGCATCAAACTCAAACCCGGTGTGGAACTCAAGGCGACTGTCGAAAAAGGCGCGACCGAACGTTTTTCACTTTCCGTCACGGCTCCCGAAAACGTCACCACCGTCCGGCTCAGGCTTCTTCCCCCGAACTCGGTCAGTTCCGTTGAGAAGGACGGTCATCGCAGCCTCGCCTTCAACGACAGTTCCTGGGACATGATCCTCGCTTCCGGTTCCCTGGACATGAATGCGGGCATTTTGGCCCTGCGGCCTGGAGACCCTGGCCTTTCCTTGGCCAGCGTGTTGCCGGCATCGCCGCCGATCGTAAAGCCTCCCTCATCCGAGAAATTCATCGCCCAGGCTCCAAAGGATCCTGAAGCCTTCAAGGCCGAGGTGGCATTGTGGCGGGACAAGGTCTGGTCGGCTCTGTCCTCGACTCGCTTCGATCCGGAAAAGGTGCAATGGAAGGGCATGGACGGTCTGTCTGTCTTCTCTGAAAAAACCCTTGCGGTCTACCTCGCTGAATCCCTCGCCAGGGGTTCGTACCCGGATGCACTGGCGCGTGTGCGGGGGGGCAGTGAAAAGCGGCCCGACAAGCTCGGATTCCTCACCGCACCCTATTTCGGTGGACTGGTTTCCAAAATGAGGGAGGTCGAGGTTTTGGATCAGGCTGAGGTGAAGCGCCTCTCGCAGCTCGTCGCCGACAAATCGCCGACGCTGTTCGAGAAGGAAGGCCTCATCCGATTCCTCGTGGATCGTTCGCCGCAGTCGCTGTACCAGGATGCGCTCCGTTTTTCCTCGGGCATCGATCCCGCCAAGCTGACGATACGGCAGGCCTTGGGATTCCTTGGCTGCATCGTGGAAGCCCGGTCCCTGACAAAGGATGCCGATAACCCCTTCCGTGACAAGGGAGCCGTGGCCGACCGACTCGTAGCGGCCGTCCGCAAAACCTCGAAGGGATTCTTTTTGGTGACCGAAGATGACGGATATTCCGACATCCACCTCTCCCTCCTCGCGGGAACCTATCTCACGGCTTTCGGAACAGCATCCTCCAAACCCGCGCTGATCGGCATCGGACAGAGCCTCGTCGAAGGCGTCTTCGCCCTCGCCGATGCACAGGGCTTCATGCCTTCCCGCGTCCTGGCCAGCGGGGCCCTCGAGCGACGGACAGGGACGCTTTCTCCAGAGGAACTTTATCCCTTGGTGGCTGACAATCCCTATTACCCCCATGAGGTATCCTTCGGTCGGGACCTTGGCCCTGGCTTGTGGGCCTGGACCTGCGCGCCTTCCCTCACGGTCCAGACCAGCGCCTCACATTTCGTTTTTTCGGCGCGGTTCCCCACCGGCAGCGCGCATTTCCTAACCTTCTACGGCATAAATCCATTCACCAACATCCAGCTCTACGAAATGGACTATAGTCCGGACAACGATTTCGAGAACTACAACGCTTCGGGATATCTCTACAACAAGCCCACCAGCGCGCTTTTCCTGAAGATGAAGCACAAGAAGGAAAATGAGGATATCAAGCTCACCTTCTGAGCGCGCCTAGCTTTGGAACACGTCCGGGATTATACTCAAACCCATCATGAGCAATGAATCGGAGCTGGATTCCCTCCGCGAGGAATACGAGAAACAGCTCTTTGACCTTCGCCAACTTCTCGAAATATCCAAGAGCCTCAACTCGATGCTCGATTACCACATTCTCATCGACGCAATTCTGTTCAACGTGATGGGACAGATGAAGGTGCTCAAGGCGGGCATCTTCGCAAAAAAGGGTCTGGGTGCCACGCGTTTCAGCCTTTACCGCAATTATAAGGGTTTCGAGATCGAACACGGTGTGGACTACTCGATAGCCGAGGATCATCCCATCATCAAGCTCTTCAGCAGGCAATACGGCTGTTACACCTTTGACGATCTGCACCAGCGGATCGGATCCTTCACCGGCATCGAGGGCATTGCCTCCCTGAAACCGGATATCATCATCCCCCTGAAGACCAGGGGGACGATCAATGGTCTCCTCGTGGTTGGCGAAAAAATAGGCGAGGAGGGCTTCGATGTCTATGAACGTGAGTACGCCCTCAATCTCGCCGGCCTCGCCGCCGTTGCCATCAACAACGCATTCCTCTTCGAGATGACCACGACCGACATGATGACACGTCTCAAGATGAAGCATTATTTCTATGCCGTGTTGCTCGAGCGAATGGGCGAGGCCGCCGTTTCCGCGAAGCCGCTTTCCGTCATCATGATCGACATCGATTTCTTCAAGAAGGTCAACGACACCTATGGGCATTCCTGCGGCGATGCGGTGCTCAGGCAAGTCGCCCGCGTCATCCAGGCGAGCGTGCGCGGGAACGATCTGGCGGCGCGTTATGGCGGCGAGGAGTTCTGCATCCTTCTTCCGGACGCCGATGCCGAGCGCGCGCGCCAGGCGGCCGAACGGGTCCGCGAAGGCATCGCGTCCACATCGACTGATTATGAAGGGAAGAAGCTCACCGTCACGGTGTCGCTGGGGGTGGCCCAATACGATGCCGTGCGTGACGCGGCGGGCAAGGCCCTCATCGACCGGGCCGACCAGGCGCTCTACACGTCCAAGCAGGAAGGCCGCAACCGCGTGACCGTCTCGAAGTGACGACCATGGCACGAATAAAAGTCACCAACAGGAACCGCGCGGATGAACCATCCGCGGAGCTGGAGGCTAGCCCCGCCGTGTCTATCCTCAACTCGCTCCTTGTTTCAGGAGTGCGGATACGCCACGATTGCGGGGGAAAGGCCCTCTGTGGGACCTGCGCCATCCGCGTGCTCGAGGGCGGGGCGGGGCTTTCTCCGGTTGGGCCGCGCGAAGCCGAGCGTCTCGTGGCCGGTCAGCGGCCAACGGGCTTCCGCCTCGCCTGCCAATCCCACGCCATGCGCGATATCGTGATAGAGATCGCCACAGACTGAGGGGGTGAAAGGTGCGGAAGTGGTGGGAGGACGCGGTCTTCTATCAGATCTATCCGAGAAGCTTCGCCGATTCCAATGGAGACGGCGTTGGCGATCTCGCTGGGATACGGGGCAAGCTCGGATATCTGCAAAAGCTCGGCGTGGATGCGCTGTGGATTTCCCCCTTCTTCAAAAGTCCGATGAAGGACTTCGGCTATGACGTCTCGGATTACCGGGATGTAGATCCGTTGTTCGGCAACCTGGACGATCTCAAGGATCTGCTGGCCGATGCAAAGGCACGGGGACTCCGCATTGTCCTCGACCTTGTCGCCAACCACAGTTCCGACGAACATCCATGGTTTGTCGAGGCGCGCTCGTCAAAGGATGCGGCCCGGCATGGCTGGTACCTATGGGTTCCCGAAACCGGAAGGCCGCCCAACAACTGGAAGGCCATCTTCGAGTTGGGCACCGCCTGGCACCGAAACCCGGCCACGAACGAGCGCTACCTTGGCACCTTCACCAGGCACCAGCCCGAGTTCGACTGGCGCAATCCCGAAGTGCGCACGGCCTTCCATGACATCATGAAATATTGGTACGAACTCGGTGTTGATGGCTTCCGTCTCGATGTCGCCACGGGTTTTCTAAAGGATCCCGAACTCAGGTCCAATCCATTCTCTTTCAATGCCAATCCCAACCTGTTCCAGAAACACATTTACGACCGCAACCAGGAAGATGTCCACGGGATTTTCAAGGAGATGCGCAAGGTCGCCGATGCCGCAGGCGAACGCGTCCTCATTGGCGAAACCCACGGGCAGGATACGGCGCTTGCGGCATCCTGCCACGGCGAGAAGGGTGACGAGCTCGACATGGCCTTCAATTTTGATTTTCTCCGTCAACCTTGGAAGGCGGCGGCTTTTAAGAGGTCGGCCGAGCGCTGGTACGAAGCCCTGCCCGAGGGGGCGTGGCCCAATTTCACGCTGAGCAACCATGACCAACCCCGACATGTGTCGCGTTTCCGATCGCGGGCCTTCACCGAAGGTCGCGCACGGGTGGCGGCGGCCATGTTGCTCACCATTCGGGGCACTCCTTTCCTTTATTATGGTGAGGAGATAGGCATGACCTGTGAACGCCTGCCGCGCGCGGCCTTGCGCGACCCCCTCGGCGTGGCCACCTGGCCCCTGCCATCACTGGGCCGTGACCCTTCCCGCACGCCGATGCAATGGGATGCCAGCCCCAACGCCGGCTTCACTCCTGGGCAGCCATGGCTGCCCCTCAATTCAGACTATGAAGTGCGAAATGTCACCGCCCAGGCGGACGATCCAGCTTCGCTCCTGTCCTGGTATGCCTCGCTGATTTCACTGCGCCGTTCCACGGCCGCCCTGCGTGAGGGACGCATCGCCTTCCTCGATCTCGATGCCGATGTCCTCGCCTACGAGCGCGCGGCCGCGACCGGTCCTCGCGTCCTTGTCCTGCTCAATTTCGCGTCCGGAAGGCGCAGTGTCGAATTGGATGGATCGGTTCGCGTGCTCCTCGGCAATGCCCGTGGCAAGGGAGAAGTGGTGGGCGCTGGCAGGGTCGAGTTGGGGCCCTGCGAGGTCGTCATAGCCGAAGAGAATGTGTCTGGATGAATCAAGGCGCCGTGAGGCTGATCTGGAGTTCGCCCTTCTTGAC
>Ga0118677_10015892_pt1 | contig 10394 bp, 9 predicted proteins | sample AliMusrvi5mmetaG_FD_86154 | JGI IMG/M metagenome (GOLD analysis project Ga0118677, IMG submission 86154)
CGATCGAAAAATACCAGAGCACCGGTTCTTTAAAAACATCAGTCCCGGCTTTTTTTATCAGAATGAGAGAAAGCAAACACCAAGGAAACCAGAGCCACGGCAATTGTCCGAGAGGCAGGTAATGCTCCAGACAAAAAAGCAGGGCAATGACGGCGAGTGGAGCAAAACAAAAATGAAATCCGAAAGGAACCTCCGGCCAAATGAGACGGCTAAGTAAACCGATCCCAATAAGACAAAGGAATAAAATGAAAATTTGCGAGAAATCAGCCAGCAGCCCCATGAAATATTCTTTTAGAAAAATGACTTCATATCAATTCCAAACCTAAATGAAACGCCTTTTAGATTGATTTTTAAATGGTTCATACTATTTATGAACCGCCTCATCTTAATTGGGCGGTTAACTCAGTTGGTAGAGTAGCTCGTTTACACCGAGCCTGTCGGGGGTTCGAGTCCCTCACCGCCCATTTTTAACTTTTATCATAAAGGCTGAAATTTTCTTCGAGATCTTTGATCACCGTGCAAAGAAAAACCGGTTCCGGGTGGAACTTGCGATATTTAGTGATCTCCGATCGGTTAATCACCTGGAATCCGTAGCGTTCAAACATCTTGGATCCCCGGCGGCTTTCAAAGGTAACCATCTGGCCGAACACCCTTTTTTCACCATGCCCATGCAAGTATTTTAAATAAGCATCCATGAGCAATCGTGTGGAAGCGACATTCCGCGCATCCGGTAGAAGGTTGATATGGAAATGAGCGATCCGTCGTGGAGCGGCTGGAACTTCACGCCAGCCTTGAAAAATAATCCAATGCACAAAGTTCCGTGAAGCCTGATTATACCGCAGGTAATGAAAAATCCCGCGCAAAAAGAGTCCCAAATTCTGGTAAATATTATAGATCTGCTGGAGATGCGGACGTCGCGAGCCGAGCAAATAACCGCGCACTTCACCGTTCACTTCCAGAACGAACGCCGATTCCGGTTCCCAGTCGGTGTAATACCCGGTGAGATAATCGGAAAAGAGTTCGCGATCTTCAAAGACTGGATCAATCGGATTTCCCAGAAACCCTGTTTCGCAGCAAAGCTTCCTCACGATCGGACGATCCGATGCTTGGAATTTTCTAATCGTAAGTTTTTTTTCGTGCTTCATTAAGATCGCCCTCCAGTATGAGCAACCTCCCTGTAAATAGCAAATAGCCGATCAAAAACCTGATTCCATGAATAATGCCGGGCCACATGAACACTCGCCCGAGCCCCCACTTCCTTCAGATCCTGCCCACTGGCGTTAACGATGGCTTGCGCCAGCGCTTGCACACTATTTTCCACGGCCCAAAAAGCCTGGTCGCTGTGAATGATCCGATCCATGTAACTTCCGCGGATCCCGATGACGGGTGTTCCACAGGCCTGGCTTTCCAGTGCGACCAATCCGAAGGTCTCCTGCACCCCCGGATGCACAAACAGATCAGCCGCCCGATACAACCGGGCCAGTTTTTCCGAATCGGGACAATACGGCAACCATGTCACTTTTGAAGGGCCCACCGAAGATTGAAGAAAATCACGCCGCAGTGCCTCGAGTTCACCTCGCTGTTGACCATCCCCGGTAATCAGAAGATGAAACTGTCCCGGATGTTGATCCGATAAAACCCGAAACGCCTCAAATAAAGTCCGGGTATTTTTTTCATGAGCCAATCGACCGACATATAAAAGTAAAATGGCTCCTTCCAAAACCCCGAATTCAGCTCGGGTCATTGTGGCATCATCCGGCTCCGGCTTAAAAATCTGCGTATTCACCCCGAGATCAATATTAACAGTATTTTCGACGCCCCAATCCTGCAATAGACTGCCGAGCGCTGGTGATGGAACAAGAGTCCGTTCAAACTGATTATACAGATGTGTAACATAACGCCTCGCGGCATCCATGGTGAATTCAGTCGCCAATTGCCCGAAAAATTTAGCCACACTCCGCAAATAAGCTTCGGGAAAATGAGAATGATAAAATCCAACCACCGGGATCCCCAGCCCCCGCCCACTGGCAATCGCTTTCCATGCCATCTGATAAGGATCGCCCGACTCAATAATATCGGGTCGTTCAAGTTCCAGAATTCGCTCCACCGCCCCCAACCGCCAGAGAGCGCGATAACGCGAAGTGGTGGAAATTAACGGGGATTGAATGGTGTAAACCACGGCACGCCCGTTTTTTAGCCGCTCATCCCGTTCACCAGGTATGATCAGGAGATGTTCATCTTCACCGGTATGCAACTGAAGATAAGCGATCTTCTCCTGGAGATACCGTTTCACCCCGCCACTCACCGGCGAGTAGAACTGCGTGAGATCACAAATTTTCACTGGCTATTCGAGATGCGCGAGGTATTTCTCCGCATCCAATGCTGCAGCGCAGCCCTGCCCCGCTGCGGTGATTGCCTGGCGGTAAACCGTGTCCGCCACATCGCCTGCTGCGAATACACCAGGGACATTCATCATTGTTCCCTTGCTGCGAAGCAAATACCCGGCTTCATCCATGTCAAGTTTCCCGATAAATGGCTTGGTGTTCGGTTGATGACCGATCGCTACAAACACGCAATTCACTGCGAGCTCGCTCACTTCGCCAGTCTGAATATTCTTCAATTTTATCCCGCGCATTTCACCTTCGGCATCGGCTAAATATTCAACCGGCAGACTGTTCCAGATCATCTCAATTTTCGGATTTGAAAAGGCGCGATCCGCCATGATCTTCGAAGCGCGCAACTCGCTGCGACGATGGATCAGATAAACTTTTGAGGCAAAGCGGGTAAGGAACGTGGCCTCTTCAACCGCTGAATCGCCGCCCCCGATCACGCAGACCGGTACGTTCCGGTAAAAAGCGCCATCGCAAGTCGCGCAGGAAGTTAAACCGTGCCCGATCAATTTCTTTTCATTTTCCAATCCCAACCATTTGGCAGAAGCCCCGCTTGCCACAATCAAAGTCTGCGTATCGGTCCAAACGTCATCGATTTTTACGCTCACATAACCTTGTTTCGGTTCAAATTCAGTCACCGTTGAATAAGCAAACCGGGCTCCGAATCGCTCGGCTTGTGCCTTCATCGACATAATCAGAGTCGGCCCGTCGATTCCTTCCGGAAACCCTGGAAAATTCTCGACCAAGGTCGTGGTGGTCAACTGTCCACCCGGTTCGCGTCCCTCCAGAACCAGCGGATTAAGATTAGCGCGTGAAGCATAAATGGCGGCGGTCAACCCGGCACAACCAGTTCCAATAATGATGACTTTTTCCATAGACCCGCTGATTTAACGATAAACCGAGCGCCGTGCAAATGAATACGCCACGATTCTATTAATCCAAGGTCGATCTGCGCTGTGGCAGCCTGCCTATCCCAACTCGCTCAAACGCCGTCAATTTATGCTCCTTGTGTTTTCCCTCCGTTGAGAGACAAGTAAGTATAGCCTTTGAGTCCGCGTTCATAGTTAGCCAGAAGCCGCATCGCTTCATTGGGCTTCAAGCGGTTACTCTTAATGGCCGCATCGACCTGCGCCTTTACCAGACGAATCAATTCGGTCTGATTCCATTGTGTCATGGACAGGACATCCCCAATGGTGCTCCCTTCAATGGTTTCCTCAATATAATAACCGGACTCTTCATCTTCATCGAGGAACACATGCGCCTCGTTGACCCGTCCAAATAAATTATGAAGATCTCCCATGATATCCTGGTAAGCGCCCATCAGGAAGAATCCAATATAATAAGGCTCGCCCGGTTTTAATCGATGCAATGGAAGCGTCTCCTTCACATCATTAAGATCAATAAACTTGCTGACTTTCCCGTCGGAATCACAGGTGATATCGACGAGAGTCGCGTTCCGCTCGGGAGCCGTATCGAGACGATGAATCGGCATCACAGGGAAGAGTTGACCCACCGCCCAGTGATCCAGCAACGACTGGAACACCGAGAAATTGCAAAGATACTGATCGCACAGTGCGATTTCCAAATCCTTCACTTCATCCGGCACATAGCGCAGGGTTGAAAAGACATCGACAATGGATCGGGCGATCTGCCAGTAAACAGTCTCGATCTTGGCCTTGCTTTCCAAGTCGAGCATGCCGAGATCAAAGATTGACTGTGCCTGTTCCTTGATCTGTTGCGCATCATGAAAACTTTCGAGCCGGTTCTGTTTGGAAAGGTTTTTTTGCAGATCAAGGATCTCACCGACAAACTTTGAATCGCCTTCCCTTTCTTCCAACTGGATCGGCGCAGTATGTTTTTCAATCGAGCCAAACGCTTCCACAACCAGGATGGAATGATGCGCCACAATCGCCCGTCCGCTCTCGCTCACAATCACCGGATGCGCTACCTTCTCGGAGTCGCAGACATCCATGATGTTATAGACAATATCGCGGGCATATTCCTGCAAAGTGTAGTTGGCAGAGCTATCAAAGGTGGTTCTTGAACCATCATAATCAACCCCTAATCCACCACCCACATCCATATAAACCAAATCGTGCCCCATCTTCGCCATCTTGGCATAAAACCGAGCCGCCTCACGCACTGCCCGTTTGATGGTCCCAATGTCTGGGACCTGAGAGCCGACATGGAAATGAATCAGTTTGAGACAATGAGCGAGCCCTTCCTTCTTTAAAGTCTCACTCGCACAAACCAAGTCCGCCGTGCAAAGGCCGAACTTGGCACTTTCACCGCCGCTGGTTGCCCATTTTCCAGCTCCCTTGGCTTGAATACGAACCCGGAGCCCGATCATCGGCTCGATCCCGATTTCCTTTGAGACCTGTAAAATTTGGAAAAGCTCCTCCAACTTTTCCACCACCATGATTACTTTTTTCCCGAGCTTGATACCCAAAAGTGCGTCCTGAATAAAAATATTATCCTTGTAACCATTGCAAATAATCAGGCTCTCGGGATCGTTATGAATCGCCAGAGCCGCTGTGAGTTCCGGTTTACTCCCCGCTTCGAGTCCAAAATGAAAAGGGCGTCCGGCGTCAATAATCTCCTCGACCACTTCACGCAGCTGATTGACCTTGATTGGGAAAACCCCGCGATAAACATTTTTATACCCAAACTGTGCGATGGCGGCTTCGAAAGCCTTGTTAATGGTCCCGACCCGATGTCGAAGGAGATCCTGAAAACGAATCACCATCGGGAACATCAATCCCCGTTCCTTCGCCTCCTCGATCACCTCGGTCAAGTCAATGGAGGTCCTCTCATCTTGCGTTGGCATGACCTCGATATTGCCCCGCTGATTAATCGAAAAATATCCAGTACCCCAACGATCAATGTTGTAGAGCGAAATTGCAGATTGAATATCCCAGCCTTGTGTCATGTCCGAGGCATCATAGAAGCGAGTTTTCCGAATTCAATAATCAGTTTCAAAAAAGATGTTTTTTATTTCAACTCACTCAAAGTCCGGCGCAATAAATCGAGCGCAGCCTGTGAAGCTAACCATTTGAAGTTTTCACGGTCGGTCGGAAAGAGGTGTCTTTCAACCACAGGTTCGCCCTGTTTTAATGCCAAGGCAATAAAGACCGTCCCAACTGGTTTCTCCAAACTACCTCCACCGGGCCCGGCAATGCCAGTGGTCGAAAGGGCATAATCCGATCCAGACACCCGGAGCGCTCCTTCAGCCATGGCCACCGCAACCTCTGCACTCACGGCTCCGTGACGTTCAATCATTCCGACATCCACTTGCAATTCCCGAATTTTCGACTCATTGGCGTAGGTCACAAATCCCTCCAAAAAAACAAGGGACGCGCCAGGGACATTGGTGAAGCGATTTGAAAGAAAACCGCCGGTGCAGGATTCAGCGACAGCAATTGTTTTATTTTGATTAACTAACTGATTAATAACAACCTGCTCCAGCGTGTTCTGATCCCGGGAGACAATATTCGATTTCAAAACGCTAAGAATAAAATCCTCGGCCTGATCCAGCACTGAGGCTGAACCGATGATACGCAACTCAACCTCGCCCGGTCTGGCGCAGTAACCGAGTTCGAGTCCCTTGATCGCGAGAAGGGATTCACCGACCAATGCCTCGACCTGGGATTCGCCCAGCCCAACAATCCGGTAAATACGACATTGGGCCGGTTCACTTTGAGGCAGGATATCTTTTAAAATTGGAACAACGATCTCATTGAACATCGGGATCAATTCCCTCGGTGGACCCGGGAGCAGGAAAAGATGACGAATCGCAGAATCCGATTCGCGATTTTGCAAATTGAAATAAAGCCCGGGAGCGGTGCCGTTCGGGTTGACAAGGATCAGGGCACCGTTTGGAATCATCGCCTGACGCTGGATCCGGTCGCTCACAACCAAGCCGCGTCTTGCGAAGCGCGCTTCAATGGCAGTCATGACCTCTGCATTGAAGAGGAGTTTCATTCCCAACAAATCTGCCGTGATTTCGCGGGTTACATCATCGGTGGTCGGCCCGAGTCCACCAGTGACCAGCACGATTTCTGAACGTTCAAAAGCTTCCAGTAATACCCCTCGGATCGCCTCCCCATCGGGCACGGCGATCTGCCGGGAAATTCGAAACCCCAGAGGAAACAATGCCCGACCTAAAAACGAAAGGTGAGTGTTAACAACGTTCCCAAGTAACAACTCGGAGCCGGTATTAATGACCTCAAGTTCCATACGGCGTTCCTAAGGGAGCTTTAAACGAGGGGCGTCCACCCACAAATCTTCAAGCCGGTAAAACTCCCGTTTTTGTTCATGCAGAATATGGATCACCAAATTATGATAAGCAAGAATGAGCCACTGACTGGCGGGTTGACCATCCACCGCATACGGTTTAATATCATGTTGTTTCTTCACTTCATCCTCAATTTCATTGGCAATCGCCTTGAGCTGAGGTTCGGAAGTCCCCGAACAAACCATAATAAAATCGGTGAAGGTTGAGATTCCACGAAGATCCAATACAACGATCTCTTCCGCTTTCTTGTTCGCGGCGAGTTTCGCACAAATAATAGCTAATTTTTTGGGAGTAATAGGGCTGGATCCTTGTAAAGTTGATGCTGTTCGATGATTGCGCTGACGTTCTCCGGTACCAGATACCGGATCGAAGCGCCTTTTGCAATACGCATGCGAAGATCGGTCGAGGAAATATTGATAGCCCGTTCCACAATCGGAAAGCAACAAGTCTTTAGAGAACCGATCCGGCTTAACACCACAAATTGAACGAGCTGCTGCAATTCTTCGAATCTCCGCCAAGTCTGAAGTTGCGCCACATTATCTTCACCAATGAGATAAATAAAAGTTGCATCCGGATAACGGCACCGCATTGCTTCCACCGTTTCAATGGCATAGGAAGGACCGCCCCGGCGGAGCTCCAAGTCATCCACATCGAAGCGTGGCTCGCCATTAATGGCAGCTCGCACGATCTCCAGGCGAAGCTCGGCCGGAGCCGTATCGCGCTCCATTTTATGGGGTGAAATCGTATTGGGAATAAAAATGAGCCGATCGAGTTTCAGTTGCTCAACGGCTTCTCGGGCGAGAATCAAATGGCCATGATGAATCGGATCAAAGGTGCCGCCAAAAAGGGCGATTTTCATATTTTATTGAAGATTAAAGAAAGAGACACACTGAATTTACCCGTATTAATCCTAGGGTCTATTTGTCTTGCCGACAAGCGCCGCGTTTGTGGAGGTCGCCGATGCCCTGCTGAATGAATTAACTTAAATACCACATTTCCAGCAGGTATGCGTCATACCATACAGGTCATGACGTCCGATGTTTCTGGATGCGGAACGCTCCACATCTTTGCTTTGGATTGACCGCTTCTGAAGCGAATCGCTCAGGGAACCCTTATCGTAAATGGCTCATGCCGGATTGGGCTGGATCAACCGATTCTGTTTGTAATGCATTTTTACAGGATGTGCTGAAAATCCAGGCCCGGTTGAGAGACGGTTTAAAATTCGGATCGTTGCCTCCGAAATAGATGACGTTTCCTGCATCCTCTTTGAAGGGGGATATTGTAAAACAACGCGGCGCCACCAAGGGCGGTTTCGATGAGGTATTCCGTCCGTTGATCTCCTTCAACCGGTAGATCCCGTTCTTATCGCGGATGGCATACATGCCGCCTGCATAGAATCCACCTTCCTTGTTCGCTTCACACAAAGGGAATCGGTGTCCTTCGATTCGGGATTCAAAGCCGATCAGATGAACCGTTTTCTTAGTCGAAGGATCAACAATTGGAAAAAAATAATTATAGCCGCCGAGGATCGCGTGAACTGGATTTCCGGATAAATATCGACTCATCAATTCATCCAGATAGACTTCGCGAATCCGTTTGTAATGGCCCTCTTTCGTTGGATCCAACCGATAGATCGCTCCACGGGATTGGCCATCTTCAGCCATTAAAAAAATCAGGGATTCACCCTGACCGCTGGGGTTTGGAATCACAGAGAGCCCGCGAATACCGCCACACGGTTGGAAAGTCGCTTTTAAAGGAGCTTCCGGATATAGATCGCTCATATCACAAACCACCGAATAAGAGGGCGCGATACCATCTTCGCGGCGGTAAATTTTTCGACCGGCAGAAAATAGAAAATCCCCCCCGGCTTTTACCAGTGACAAAGGGCGGGCCTCAACTGGCCCAAACTCAGAATGCGGATCCCATCTTACTTGACCGGGGATGGTTGCATCATACACGCCTGAGAAAATGCCTAGTTTACCGATCGAAATAAAGAGATGTTCAATTCCAGTGACCTTGTCACGATGCACGCAAATGGCTCGAACCGAACGATCTTCAAGATCGACAGGTTTGGGGCCGGTGTAAATCGTGTTTGTCACCCACTTTCCTGTAGCATCATTCCTTGTAAAGAAGGTGATCTCAACTTTTCCTTGATTGGGTCTATAGGCCCCTGCAACCAGTAGATTTACCGGGGCTTTCAGCAACTCCCCTTTACCATCGGTCGTAAAGGTGATCGATTTCAGGATTTCAGCCCGCAAATATTGAGGCCCCAGTGCGAGATCCACTTTCCATGACCCGCCGGGTTGATCGAGTCTTAACACCTGTGCCCAGCCTGTGCTCGGGTCTTTCCCGCCATACCAAATGTTATTTGAATCCTCCCAATAACCAATGCTGGCGAAAAGCCTTCCCTGATGGTTGACGAGATGCATGGTCTCAGAGCCCCCCAGCGACTGCCCGTTTTGATTGGTCACACCGGCTTGATAGGATCTCTCCCAGCCCGGTGAAACGTCCTCTGTTGCAAAGATGATCGTGGAAAAAAGTCCAAAAATTGCAAAGGTAATTTTCCACATTTGATGGTTGATGAGGATTGTTGTTTTCATGGATTCAATCGATCAGACTTTCTAACGCGCTTCAGCATGGAGCAGCTTCGCCATGGGGATACCGGTAGTCGGCGTTCAGGTTCGTCGAGACCCGACGGGTTGTGCCGTCTTCCAACCGGTAAACGTAAAGTTGATTCTTCCCCGTTTCACCAGAGTGATAAACAACCGCAGTTCCGCCCTCGATCCAGCGCGGATAATCATACCAGATTTTTTTTCCTTCCGGATTGGCAATCGCCTTCACATTGGTAAGAGTGCGCTCTTTCCCATCGAAATCAGCAATGTAGAGGGTTCGACCCGGATAGATAAACTGAAAGCCTGGAATAAAATCAAAGCAGACTTTCTTTTCATTGGGAGATACGCTGATCCTATCCAATAAACCTTTTTCCTCCAGCTCGCACTGCACCCGTTCATAGAGAGGATTCCCTCCCTCTCTGCGGGTCATTAAGTAATAACGCTGAACGTGATTCGATCGGGTTGATGAAACGAGAATTCTTCCATCGGTGAGGCACGAATGCGCCCAGGTGTGGGCTCTAGGATCGGTGAGAGCCACTTCCTGTCCCGGATCATTCCCCACCCTACTCTGCATCACGTGAAAGCCGCCCGATGAGTCGTCATTTTTCCGATTCCAAATCGGGGTATTGAGGCCGTCCCTCGTCCAGGTCGGATTAAAATCGGTATGATTACCATCGCTGAATTGATGAAATCCCGTTCCATCCACGTTAATCATACAGATGGCGCATTTCCAGTTAAGCGTTTCTGGATCGTCAATGAACTTGCGAAAAAAGATCAGCTGATCGCCAGTCTTCGACCAGGAAGGTTTAAAGTCCATATGCCCCGTAGTCAGCGGCTTCCCTTCAGGATTGCCAGGCTCACTCACATGGATCTCGCCATTGAAGAAATAAGAAATCCGGGAGCCCTTGAAAAACTTTCGCTCGTCGGCTCGGGCTAGAAAGGGCACGAGCACAGGCCCCATGGCCGCGGAAGCCGCCATTACAGCGGTTGTTTGAGTCATCTTCTTCAGAAACAAACGACGGTTAAGTGGTCCGTTGAGATCTTTCATTCGAATCGGTGGAAATAGTGGAACGATCTTTCTGTTGACTCGAAATTAAC
>Ga0118677_10015894_pt1 | contig 10393 bp, 6 predicted proteins | sample AliMusrvi5mmetaG_FD_86154 | JGI IMG/M metagenome (GOLD analysis project Ga0118677, IMG submission 86154)
ATTGTCCCCAGCGCGAGCAATACAGCCATTAGCCACATCCGCAAACGCGGCTGCGCCAAGACAGTGGTGGCTGCCTTCGTCGGCGCGGGTTTGGCACTGGTTGCTGGTCGGGGCATGGGACTCGCTAGAATTATTGCTCAACGCTCCCGGGCAATGAGCAGGTCCGAAAATTCGACTTTCATGGCGCTTGGCACCGCCCACTATTATGCCCATCTGCTGGAGGAGTTGAAGCCTGATTTTAGGCCCCACCGGCACTCGCTGCTTGGGCCTGAGAGTCAAGACTGCCAGTCAGACTGGCTAACGCTTCCCCAAAACGAGCAAGCCGTGAAGGGCTAAGCCGACTTTGCGCCTGTGCCGGGGGATTTGCCAAGCCCGATTTTATGCCCGCCCCCGCATGAACAAAGAGGCGCAGCCGGTTGAGACTGCGCCCCTGCTTTGTTGTGTCGGAACTGCTTCGGTCGCGACCCGTTTCGGCACTGCGGACTGGATCAGCAGCCTGATCGTGGCGCGCTGCTTACTTTTGGCCGTGGTTCGGCTTAAAGCCCTGGAACTGCAGCCCCAGGTTGGCGTCCGAATAGAGCGTAACCCAGTTACTTCGGACCGGGCCTGCGTTTACCTCAGTGCCGGGCGGAGGGTTAGCCGGCGCGACTCTGACCATAGATCTCTGGGAAACGCACGGTGACCAAGGCCCGAATTTCGCACCTGAGCTTGCGCTGCCCGCCCCGGTCGGCTAACGCCTGGACCCACTGCTTCGGATCCTCGCTCTGGAGGGCTTGTCCCCAGCGCCGCATGGTTTTGCGGTCCCCCCGAAAGCTCTGCCGCAGAGCCAGCCCCTTAACCCCAGCGTTGTAGCGCCGGCCGATTAGCAACTTGAAGGCCGGAGGCCGTCTGTCCTCCGGCACGACCTCGAGTAATTCGGCGCCCTACTACACATGCAGTGACGACGCGGCTCCCTCCTGGCGATACACGCATAAAATCGGATTGCCCTTCTCGGTGCCCAGGACCGGCTGTAAAAGAGGAGTCGGATTGGGACAGGCTTCTTTTCTTTCACATTCTGTCGATGTGATCATGCCGAAGAGGAGCCGGCTCCCTTCTTCCACTCAAAGCGCTCACAGAAAACGGGAACTCCACTTGCGAGCGAGTTTAACTCAAGATCGAGGTCTTACTGAGATGTGTCATTTGTCGCGACAGCCTCCCGACTCAACTTGTTGCCGCCGAGTGCGAGGTAGCCGGCGGCGCCTGGGGCAGTCCGGAGGAATTCGCTCGTGTGGTCTTCATGAACTGATGGGAAACTGCTTTTGGCGCGCCTGCTTGTAATTGATGCTGCGCGGGTGAAAGTTGACGCCTACGATTCGGCGCGTGAAATCATCGAATCTGGACGTTGCGGGTATGCTTGCCGAGATGGAACCGCGCTTCTTCAAGACTGGTGATCCGCCGGTCGCCGAGGAAGAAACCATCCACCGTGATGTCGGAGACAGCATGCTCCTCGTCATAGCCGTAGAGGGAGGAGGAGGGCATACAGTCGGCGTAGATGCGGATGTTGCGCAGCGTGATGTCATAGACATAGCCGCGACGATCGAGTCCGCCCGAGTATTCCGGGTGCTTTTGGATGTTAAAACAGACCGCCAAGGGCATGTAGGTGCTGTGCGGGTCAACCACAAACGGGGTCTCGTCGTTCTTCTGCAGGGCCGGACGTTGGCTGACGGTATCGTATTCGATGCGGATGTCATCAAAGAGGACATCATGCACCCGGCCGTAATCAACATTCATGATGTCAATGGCGGGATGGGTTGCGTGGATGATATCGCAGTTGCAGAAAGTAATTCGGCGTAGGTGTTCGGCGCTGGTTTCAGCGCCAATCTCGAGTGCTTTCCCCCAATCATTCCACACGACGCAGTTCTCAAACAGAATGTCCTCGCAGGTGTCGTAGCGATAGCCTGGGTGGCCCTTCGCGCAGAGCGAATCGTCGTAACTGCGCACGAAGCAATCGGCGACACGCGCGTTGCGGCAATTGTGGAGGTCTATCCCGTCGGAGTTATAGCGCCAGCAACCGATGGTCTTGCAGTTCTTGACCGTAAGATTGCTGCAGCCGAAGCAGGCGATGTTGTAGCACAACGAGTCGCGGATGGTGATGCCCTCGATCTCGATGTCGCTGGAATTAATGAGGTGAATCGTGTGCTCGCGACGGCTGTTGCCGACATCGACGGAACCGTCTCCGAGCTTGTCAACTTTGCGGAGGATCTCCTCGACGTTCTCGCTGTTGTCGAGGATGCCGCGGCCAAGTATCCGAACGCGCTGGACCCCGTCCCCGTGGATGCAGCCATAGACGACGGCTCCCTCATCAATATAGACCGTCTCATCGTCCTTCAGGTGCAGGATGCCGATGCGATGGACGCCCGGGCCGAAATAGCGAACCCCTCTGGCATCGGGCGAGACGCGGTAATTCATGGGCGGATCGAGGAAGAGATGCAGCGCGTTGTGGAGACCGTCAAGCTCGACCGAGTAGCCGCCGGCACGGGGAAGGGTGAAGGTGATGGTGCCGTCCTTTACCGTCGGAGTGACTTTTGCCGACAGGGGACGGACGGTGCAAACCGAAAAGGCGCGGCCCGGGGTGTAGCGAAAGGTAATTGGTCCCTCTCCTGCCAGCCGCGCAAAATAGGCGATCTCGCGCTGGTCGGTCGTGCGCTGATGACCTGGCCAGCGCCGGTTATAGGGGCAAGCGGAAACGTAACATAGCGAGACAGGCAGCGGCAGCCCGCCTGCGGTGATGGAGATGGGAGCGGGAACCTCGCCCTGGGGAAGCTGATAGATCCTCATGGAGGAGGCGGATGGTGATCGGATGCCGTCCAGGAACGCCTTAATCTCCTTCTTGAACTCCGGTTTGGCTAAGCAAGTCACGTGACCGGCGCCCTCTACAATTTTGACTGGCACATCCGGACGAAGCTTTTGCAGCGGTTCCACATACTTCTGCCTTAGAGGGTCGCTATCTCCGATGATCACAAGGAATGGAGTCTTGATGCCGCGGACATCCTCCGCGCTGACTGCCAACCTCTTGAATCCGCGGACGCAGGCATCCAGGGCGGTCGGACTCTTCTCTTCCTTGCCATCGCCCGGGAACACGTTGTCGCTGTTCATCCAGCCCATGCCGCCGAGCACGGCCGACCGCACCCGTTCCGAATGCAGCACCATCAACTTCATTGTGATTGCCCCGCCCATCGAATAGCCTACGACATCCGCCCTTTGGATGTTCAAATGGTCCATTAGGCGCACCACGTCGTCCACCATTTTCACCCCGTATTCATCCTCGCTTACCGGTTTACCCGACATCCCGTGGCCGCGGCAATCCAAGGCGATAACTTGGTGATGCTTCGCCAGTTCCGCGATAACGCCGGGCAATTCCCAGTTGAGCATCGCATTGGCCATGAGCCCGTGGATCAGAATGACCGGCTCTCCTTTGCCCTCGACCTGGTAGTGGATCTTAACGCCGCCAGAATCGAATTCCTCCGCCCATGCCGCAGGCGCCAAGGCCAATAACATGGCGAACCAGAGCTGTAGAAGCTTATTCATTCAATCCTCGTCCATTATTGCTGCCTCGGCCGTTCTTCGAGCCCTTTAGCGAGTTCCAAAAACCGGTCGTCGCTTTCCCACGACACTGAGCTTTCAAACAACTCCCCGCCATAGGAGACATTGAGAACGCGATCGTGATGCGTGCATCGGATCATGGGGAGGGCATCCCCATAAATCCTGCGTTGGCGGTTCTTCCAGTCCTTCATGGTGACGGGGGCCCCGCCCCAAACGGTATTGGGAACCTTGCGAGCGCAAAAGTCATAAGTATATGAAGTCGGGATGCGGGGATCTTCCAAGCCCGGATAAGTGCGGACGCTGGTGCGGCGTGCCGCAGGACATACCAGAATATTAGTATCAGCTAAGTAGGTTGGCACCAGATCGGATAGCCAGTCCGGGGTGTCCCCATGAACCTTCTGATAAGCCTTTACCGCAGCAAACAGCTCCCTGAGATCCAGTTGGCACTGGCTCTTTTCCACTTGATCAAGCGGGAGCTTCGCGTCTTGAAGAACCTCCTTTTCGGGCGGGAGCTTCGCCTCTTGAAAAACCTCCTTACTAAGCGGGAGATTCGCGTCTTCAAGAACCTCCTTAGAGAGCTGCGCTTTTCTTTCCGTCATGACGCTGCCATCGCACCGCAGCACGTTGTTGTGGATCGGGCAGACGGCAAGGATCTGGTTGGGATTGGTATCGGTGACGTTCGCGCCGGAACGAACCTTGTAGCTCACATTCGCTGGCTTGAGGCTCAGGAAATTGAGCGCCGGCTGCTTCTTGGTATCGGCCGGGCAGACCAGAATCCTGGGGGTGCTCAACTCATTGGACAGGACCTGGAAATGCGCCGCAGAATTCAGGTCAAATCTATCAGTGCCTGGCATACACAATTCCAGGGTGCCCCCCTTGTTAGTGCTCAGGTTGAATGGGAAGTTCCCATTATTGTCTGTCGCCCACATCCGAAACGAAAGGCCGATCTGCTTCATAATTTAGAGCCCTGTAATCAAACGAAAAATGCCTGGGACGCGTCAAGGCGCCTTGGATGGGACCGTCCATCCTGTTGGGGGGGGGGCGATGCGTTGTGGGGCGTTTAGGAGGGGTTAATTCTGAGGGTAGATGGATAGGGTGAAAAAGGAGGGCGCAGGCTTCCGGCACCGTCCCCGGGGCTATGAAATTCACTTTGTCCAAAAATGAGACTCTGCCCCCGGTTTGGTCTTGCTATCTTTTCGCGCATCCAACCCGCAGAGCACGCAAACGACGGCAAATGCATCCGGGCGCACAGGCCACGCCACGCTACAATGAGACCAGCCCTGTCATTATTGGCTGGGATTGATATTCGCCTTTGATTTCCAGTGGTGCCGATGGAGGGGGTCGAACCCACACACTCTTACGAGTACCAGATTTTGAGTCTAGCGCGTCTGCCAATTCCGCCACATCGGCTGTCCGGTGGCGTCAATATAGATCGGTAGCCCCCGGGGTAAACAAGAAGAATATTTGAAAATGCGCGGGCGCTCGGCGATGGTGGCACGTGAACCAATCCCAACAGCTTGATGAGTTAATGGTCTGCCGGTTGGATGCGGGGCGGAAGGTGCTGGAGCCCTGCTCGATCATCATCTTCGGCGCCAGCGGGGACCTGACGGCGCGCAAGCTCATTCCGGCCTTGTACCACCTTTACAAGGAGAAGCAGATGCCCGAAGCCTTCCGCGTAATCGGTTTTGCCCGGCGCGAGAAGACTGACGCCGCGTGGCGCGGCGAGTTGCGAGCGGCGCTGGACCAGTTCTCGCGCACCAAACCGGTGGACGACCAGGTTTGGCAGGAGTTCTCGCAGCAGATCTCTTATTGTGAAGGCGATCTCAACGATGCGGCGGCCTATAGGTCGCTGGAGACGCGGCTGGCTTCTTTCGGCAATGAACCACTGCACCGGAATCTGCTCTTCTACCTCGCCACGTCGCCGAGCCAGTTTGGCCAGATAGTCGAGCAAGTGCATCGCGCCGGCCTGCTGCAGAAAGACGGAGGTAGGGGCTGGCAGCGGGTCGTGATCGAAAAGCCGTTCGGTCATGACCTGGAATCGGCCCGTCAGTTGAACCGGGAACTGACTCGCTATGCCCACGAGCAACAGGTCTTCCGCATCGACCATTACCTGGGCAAGGAGACGGTGCAGAACATCCTGATGTTCCGCTTCTCCAACGCGGTCTTCGAGCGGCTCTGGAACCGCGAGTCCATCGACCACTTCCAGATCACAGTGAGCGAGAAGCTGGGCGTGGGCCAGCGCGGAGGGTATTACGAGGAGGCCGGCGCGCTGCGTGATATGGTGCAGAATCATCTCTTGCAGGTATTGTCGCTCGTGGCGATGGAGCCGCCGGTCTCGCTCGATGCTGAGTCCATCCGCGACGAAAAGGTTAAACTACTCAAGTCGATCCGGCTGTTGAGCCCGGAGGACATTGCCCGGCAAGTCGTGCGTGGGCAATATGTTGCTGGGACGGTGGCCGGGGAGCCACGGCCGGGATATCGCCAGGAGCCGAAGGTTAAGCCGGACTCCAATGTCGAGACTTACGTTGCTCTGAAGCTCCTCATCGACAACTGGCGCTGGTCGGGCGTGCCGTTCTTTCTGCGCACAGGCAAGAATTTGCCCCTGAGCACCAGCGAGGTGCGGGTTCAATTCCGGCCGACGCCGCACGTGCTATTCGCCGCGCAGTGCGGGCCAAAACTGGATCCGAACGCGCTGACGCTGCGCCTCCAGCCCAACGAAGGCATCTCGCTGCGGTTCAACGGCAAGGTGCCCGGGGCGAGTTTGACAGTGCGGCCGGTCCGCATGCATTTCAGCTACGACGCCGAGTTTGGCGCCTACACGCCCGAGGCCTACGAGCGGCTGCTGCTGGAGGCGATGGCAGGTGATGCCACGCTCTTCATCCGCCGGGACGAAGTCGAGACGGCTTGGCAGATCGTCGATGGCATTCGCAAGGCGTGGGACGGGAACCCGCTGTCAAATCGCGAGTTCTACGCGGCGGGAACCTGGGGGCCGGTGGCGGCGGACGATTTGCTCGCGTCGGGAGGTCATGTTTGGCGCGAGCCGCTGGTGGTGAGTTGAGGTGGCCACTTTTTGAGGTTTGGAAACCGGCGTCCCATCGGGCGGGGTAAGGGGGAGGCGGTATCGGGAAACCGAGGCCACCATTCCATTTGCATTTCAACGGCGGCTTCGCGAACATCCGCCGCATCGTATGCAGAACAACTTGAAACATTTGCGAACTCACTTGGCTGGGACGGCTCTCCTGCTTTCCCTGACCTCGGTTGCGCTGGCGGCGCCAGGTGATTGGCCACAATTCCGCGGCCCGAACCGCGATGGCATATCCGCGGAAACCGGACTGCTGCAAGACCTGCCGCCGGGCGGCCCACCGCTGGTGTGGAAAGCCACCGGCCTGGGGGTCGGTTACTGCACCGTGTCTGTCGTGGGCAACCGCATCTACACCGTCGGCGAAGACAAAGAGGCTAGTTCAGTCATTGCCTTGGACGCGGCGGACGGTAAGAAGATCTGGGCTGCCAAACTGGGCAAACCCGGCGCGCCGGGCATGCCCGCCTTTGAGGGACCTCGGGCCACGCCGACGGTCGAGGGCGACCTGCTGGTGGTCCTGGGCCAATGGGGGGAGATGGCATGCCTCGACACCGCCCAGGGCAAGGAACTCTGGCGGAAGGATTGCATCAAGGACTTTGGCGGCAAGCGTCCCAACTGGGGCTATTCCGAGTCGCCGCTTATTGATGGCGACAAAGTGATGGTCACTACTGGCGGGTCCGAAGGGGCAATCGTCGCGCTGGACAAAAAGAGCGGCAACCTCCTCTGGCGCAGCAAGGGCTTCACTGACTCGCCCCATTATTCGTCGCTGATCGTGGCCGAGATTGGCGGCGTGCGGCAATACATCCAACTGACGGCCGAGAGCGTCGTGGGCGTGGCGGCGGCAGATGGCAAGGTGCTGTGGCAGGCGGAGCGCAAAGGCAAGACGGCAGTCATCCCCACGCCGATCTACAGTGACGGCTGTGTTTATGTGAGCTCCGGTTACGGCGTTGGCTGCAACCTGTTCAAGGTCACCGAGGTCGGAGGCAAGTTCACTGCTCAGGAGGTCTATGCCAACAAGGTCATGGACAATAAGCAGGGCGGCGTCATCAAGGTTGGCGACTATGTGTATGGCCATGCGGATGGCAAGGGCTGGACCTGCCAGGATTTCAAGACCGGCGCGGGCAAGTGGGGGTATAACAGTCTCGGCAAGGGTTCGATTGTTTTCGCGGACGGCCGTTTCTACCTGCGCGCCGAGGATAAGGGCACCATGGTCCTCATCGAGGCCTCGCCAGAAGCCTTCAAGGAGCACGGTCGCTTCGAGCAGCCGGATCGCAGCGACAAGAAAGCCTGGCCTTACCCGGTCATCGCTCACGGCAAGCTTTACCTGCGAGATTGGGATACGCTGCTGTGTTACGACGTGAAAGCCAAATGAGTTTCTGCCAAGACCGCGGCATAGACGACACCGAGCAACCCCTCACCCCAGCCCTCTCCCCTTCGGAAGGGGCGAGGGAGAAGCCTCCGCAGCTTTGGGTGTAGCGTATGCTGCGGACTCCTCAGTAAATGGGTTGCATGAGTTACATGGTTACAATGGCCAGCCGGCCGAAGGCCCATGCAACTTGTGCAACCATGTAACCAAGTAACTTTCATATAACTCCACTACCATGTCCACGAAACTCACCATCGGTTTTCTCGGCGCCGGCAAAATGGCCACCGCCCTGGCGCGAGGTTTTGTTCGGGCCGGACTCGTTAGGTCCGCTCAGGTCACCGCGAGTGATCCGAGCGCAGCCGCCCGGGACGCATTCGCCAAAGAGGTCAGCGCCAAAACGACTGCCTCCAATGCGGAGGTGGTGAAGTTCGCCACTGTCCTGGTGTTGGCCGTCAAGCCTGATCAGGTTGGCGGTGTGCTGGCCGAGATTCGGGACCTCCTCACCGACAAGCATTGTCTGATCTCTATTGCTGCCGGCGTTCCGCTGGCCAAACTCGAAACCGGGCTGGGGACGGGTGCCCGGCTGATCCGCGTAATGCCCAACACGCCCGCCTTGGTCGGCGCTTCGGCTACGGCCTTTGCCCTGGGCAAAGCAGCCCGCCTGGAGGATGGCGAACTGGCCCAGAAGCTCTTCTCTGCCGTGGGGGTGGCCTTTCAGGTCAAAGAGGCCTTGCTGGACGCCGTTACGGGCTTGAGTGGCAGCGGGCCGGCCTATGCCTATCTATTCATCGAGAGCTTGAGCGACGGAGGCGTTGCCGCAGGTCTGCCGCGGGATATTGCGACCCGGCTGGCAGCTCAAACTGTAATGGGCAGCGCGAGGATGGTCCTGGAGACGGGGCTGCATCCCGGCGTGCTCAAGGATATGGTTACCAGCCCGGGCGGCACGACTATCGAGGGCTTGCACGAGCTCGAGAAAGGCAAATTGCGTGGCACGGTCATCAGCGCCGTTCGGGCCGCCGCCGAGAAGTCTAGGAAGTTGGGCGCGTGAAACGGGGACTGAAACGTCAAACGTGAAACGTGAACTCAGAAGGAAGCTCACGCATTGATTCACGTTTCACGTTTCACTAACAGTTCCCTCACATCCACCGCTTCCATGCCCGCCGCTCGGATTGCCCGCATCCCCAGATCCGTATCCTCGTAGGCGCGGCAGAACTGTGGCGCTACGCCGAGGCGGCGGGCGGCCTCCAGGAAGATGTCCGGTGCCGGCTTCTGTTTCACGACGTCTTCACTGGTGACAACCGCCTGAAAGAGATGCCCGATGCCCAAGTGGTCGAGCACTGTCCCGATGCTTCTCTTTGTCCCGCCCGAGGCCACCGCGAGCGGTATCTTGCCGTAGTTCTCGCGGGCAACCCCGACGACCGTGTTGATCGGTTCCACCTGGGCGATGAGGGGCAGGTACTCCGCCTCCTTTTCCCGCGCCACGGCCAGCGGATCGATGGGAAGGCCCTGCTCCACGCTTAGCACCTTCAGGATGTCCCGTGACGGTATGCCGCCGAGCGAGTAGAAACGGTCTTCGGTGAAGTAGAACCTGTGCCGCCTCGCAATAATCTGCCACGCCTGCCAATGCATCGGCATCGTGTCCGCCAAGGTGCCGTCACAGTCGAAAATGATGCCTTGGGGCGGTTGTAGATGATGATTGTTCTTTTGCAGGACCATAGGTCAGATGAACTTCACGCTTCACGCCTCGCGCCTTGGGCGCGACGTCTTACCCCTTCAGCGCGGCTAGCTTCTCCTCCAAATCGTGGGCCATCAACGGCTCGATCACCGGATCAATGGCTCCTTCCATCACAACCGGCAGGTTATATAACGTCAGGCCGATGCGATGATCGGTCAGTCGGTTTTGCGGGAAATTATAGGTGCGGATGCGCTCGTTACGCTCGCCAGTGCCGACCTGCTCTTTGCGCTGATCTGCGTATTTCTTGTTCTCCTCTTCGATCTTGCGCTCCAATAAGCGCGATCGGAGCACGGTCAGCGCCCGCGCCTTGTTCTTCTGCTGCGAGCGCTGGTCCGCGCAGCGCACGATCATCCGCGTCGGCTTATGGATGATTTGCACCGCGGAATCGGTCGTGTTGACACCTTGGCCGCCGGGGCCCGAGGCGCGGCACACCGAGATCTCCAAATCCTCAGGCTTAATCTGAATATCCACTTCCTCCGCCTCGGGAAGCACGGCGACCGTGCAAGTGCTGGTGTGGATTCGCCCCTGCGCCTCGGTGGCCGGCACACGCTGCACCCGGTGCACACCGCTCTCGTACTTGAGCCGCTTATAGACGTCCTGGCCAGTGATTTGGAAGATGATTTCCTTGTAG
>Ga0118677_10015895_pt1 | contig 10393 bp, 6 predicted proteins | sample AliMusrvi5mmetaG_FD_86154 | JGI IMG/M metagenome (GOLD analysis project Ga0118677, IMG submission 86154)
CTTCTTTAATATTCGATAAAGCACATTAAATATTAACTATCTGTCAGATTGGATTTAAAACCTGTAGCCTAGCCTCAATCTTAGATTTCTCGGTTCGCCCGGCCACTTGCTGACATTGTTGTAGGCTGATGCCCAATAAGTCGTATTCAGGATATTATTGAGGTTAACAGCCAGCGTGAAATGGCTTTTTGAATATTGGATACCCGAATTCAGAATAAAATACCCCGGTAATGTAAACCCGCTCTCGAGGGTGTTCCGGAGGCTGGCCTGGATATGGCCGGCAGCGATGCCAAAACCTTTAAGTTTCCCGTTGTTAAAATTGTATTTGACCCAGCTGGAACTACTGTTACGGGGGGCGTTTTCAATGATTCTGCCAACCTCAGCAGGATTTACGCTTTTGCTGATTTCAGTCACATTATAGGCATAATTTAATGCAACACTCAGGTTGGGCAAGAGGTTTCCCTGCACTTCGGTTTCTGCTCCGCGGGAACGCTCTGCTCCGCGCTGCACAAAGAGGTTTGGATTCGACAGATCATTGGCGTTAACTGCAAAGTTATTAATTGTGATCTGGTATAGTGCAACTGATGCAAATAGTCTGTTCTTAAAGAAATTTGCTTTGGCGCCTGTTTCTCCCATTGAGCTGTTCACCGGCTTGTACGGATCATTAAAAACCTGGGTGACTGCAGCCGGTTCGAAGGGATCAAATCCCTGATTATAGGTCGCATAGGCGCGAATATTTTTCGATACGGCATAGGTTACTCCTATTCTGGGGATTAATTTATTGATATGTGAGACGGGGGCATCAGCCGCATCTGCATCCCCGGCAGTATAAAATTCCGACCTGAGCGCCGCAAGAAGCTGCCATTTCTTAAAGGTCACCTGGTCCTGCACATATAAAGCATGCGTGTGATAGATCCCATCATCATCTTCACCTGAACTATCGGGAGCCATTTGAATGTAAGTGTTGACCGGTCTTTTAAAATAATGGGGATGCCTTAGACTAAAGCCACCAACTATTCCCTCATTTTCAGGGTCTAAGGTTGGGATAGAGCCATTCCATTGGTTCGAATTTACATTAGATGATATAAAATCATAACCTGTCAGAAGTTCGTGTTTAAGCCGACCCGTATTAAACTGAAAGGTAAAATAGTTGGTAATCGTAATTGTTGAAGTATTTACTGCGCTGTGATTGAAACCGAGTGATACGGAATCGTTCGTGATATAACTGTTTAAAAAATGTTCTGAGAGATTCTGATTGGTAGCAAAATAAAGAATACCCGCATTGTAGCTGATCTGGTTATTAAATTTATAACTGGTTGAAAGAAGTGCAGAGACACTTGTTTCTTTCAGATAATCACCGGGTTGAATAACTGACAGGCTGATAGGAGTGGAGGATAGTCCGGTTTCATTGCTAAAGGCAGGCTGTCCGCGGTCAACCACACTGTTGGTTGAAGTCAGGGATAGATCCAGGTTGACCTGCCATTTTTTACCGGGGATGAAGGAGAAGGATGGAGCTATTTGATATGCTTTCAGAAAATAGCCGTTTCTGAATGAATTCTTGTCTTCATACCCTGCGTTTACCCGGTACAGCCAGGTTCCTGTTTTATCTATCGGACCGGTAAGATCTATTTGACTATTGTTGGCATCCCAGCTTCCGGCGCCTGCCAGTAAACTATATTGCTCCTGTGGTAAAGGTTTCTTGGTGACCAGATTGATCGTACCCCCGGGATCGGTATTTCCATACAAAACACAGGATGGCCCCTTAATCAATTCTATTCGTTCAATGTTCAACAGCAAAGGAGTGGTGAGTGATGTATTAAAGGTTCTTAACCCATTAATCAGATGAGGGTTATCAGCATGAAGGCCACGAATATTATATTCATCATAACCGGAGTAATGGGTAACACCTGACACTTCCTCCAGAGCTTCAGTAAGATGAAGTTGCATTCGGTCATTGAACAACTCTTTGGTTACCGTGGAAACAGCCTGGGGAACATCGATTAACGCCGATTGTGTTTTGTTGGCAAGATAGGAATAATCGCTTTTATAGGAAGTGGCCTGTCGACCGGCAATTTCAATATGCCCGAGTTGATTGACACGATAGGTTAAACCTATATTTCCAAGTCTAAGCTCCTGCTTGTCACCTAATTCTATGGGCAATTTTAAAGTGCTGAAACCTACACCTGAAATAATAAGGGTATCCCGTAGTGCCGGAAGATTGGAAAAGGAAAAAATCCCTTGATTGTCGGCTTTTACCTTTACACCTAATCCCTTGAGGATAACAGTGACGAAGGATGCCGGTTGATTGACGGGAGTAAAAATTTTACCATGGATCTGAGCTGTTTTATTCTGGGCTGAGGCAAGACTTAGGTAAGCCACCAAAAAGACTAGTAAGAGCAGGAGGAAATGTTTCATTCTTTATTAAGACAGGGATTTGTAATAAGCGGGCAAAGAAAATAAAAATCGTGGCCCATTCATAATCATTATGATTTTAAGTTTCAAATTCTAACGTTAAATTATTGTATTCTTAAAATTGGTAACTCACTCCAAACTGAAAATTTCGTGGATTCCCTGGTGTAAAGCAAATACCATTCACCGGTTGCTGTCCTTTTAACCTGGTTAATGTTTCAAATTGGACTTCATTCCAGTCGGCATTGAAGATATTTTCGCAATTCACCGAAAAAAGGAGGCTTTTATACTTATAGGTAAGGTTGGCATTGAAGATGGTATAAGGATGTGCTGCAAATGTATTGGATTGATCTAACGGACGATCACCAACACACCTGAAGCGGATCGCACCACTCAATCCATTAATGCGTAAAACACTTAATCCACCCGATGCCACCAATGCAGGGGCATTGGGAACATAATTCTGACCTGCAGACAGGTTCGTTTGTGTGGCATGCGAGTATGAAATATCCGAATCAAACCATAACCAGGGAAGGAACGAATAACGCATCTCGGCATCAAAACCCAGTCGCTGGGTCGGATTGCTAAGCTCTGTGGTTCCGCCATCACCATCGTAAACATACTCGGTCTGAAGGTAAAGATACCATGCAGCCAGGTTTATATGCAACTTATTGAAAAGTCTTGCCTGCATACCCACTTCCCCTGCTGTGGCTTTGGGGAGAGTTGAAATCCCTTTCATTGCGGGATCGAAATTGTATTTCTGAAGCTTTTCGTCAATCTGATTGTTGTTTAAGCCATCCTGTTGCCAGACTGAGATGAGGTTATTAATGGTTTGTCCGATGACCACATCCCGCGCATCGTTGGAGTGAAATCCCTGTCCGAAATTCAGAAACAGATCGAGTTTATGATTAGGTGAAATGATCAGGTTTACTTTCGGGCTGAACACCGATTTACAGGCCGTTCCTGAGGCGTGTGGCAGACCATTGTTTATGGAATCAAGGGCATTGCCAAGCAGGTCGTTTTTCGAAAAAGTAAACAGATCCTGCCGGAGGCCCCAAAGCATCCGCACTTTTGGACTAAACAGATATTCCTGTTCTGCCCAGGTGTAGAAATTCTGTTCATCGACCACATCATTTGTAAAAACATTCATACGCTCCCTTGCCGGGCTGTGCCACAATTGTACGGCAATATCATCACCCCGGAACCCGCAGCTTATTTTGTTAAAGACTTTTACCCCCAGCACTTCCGAAGTGAATTTATAGATCGAACTGACCCCTTTGATTGTGCGGTGTTCGGTTTGCTCAATCATGTCGCCATTCACCGGATCAACCAGATAAAAGGTAAAATTGGTGAACAACTTAAAATTATAGTCGCTAAGGAAGGAATGGATTTCAAAATCATTTCCTGAATCTGAATGAAAGCTATAGGAAAGATTGACATTTTCACGGTCGGTGCTGCCCCCTTCGTTCGGGTCCAGAGCTCCGAAGCGGCTAACTATACCCTCTTTTACCGCGTACTCAGGGATTTGGCCCGAAGCATTCCACCCGGTCGTAAAACCGCTGAAGGAGAGGGTGAGTTTGCTGTTTGGAGTAGGATGGAAGAAATATTTGCCGAATAAATTCATCCGCTGAAAGTTTTCCGGGTTTTTAAAGGGACCATCCGAATGAAAAAACTGGGAAGCAAGAAAACCATTTTGCTCCTTCCCACCTTTATCGGGTTGAATAAGCAGGGTGTATTTTTGCGTGTTGAACTGGCCCCCTTCAACTTTTAAAAGATTGTTTTCCAGAACATCCTTCGTTTTAAAAGAAACAGCACCCGCTGTATAAAAATCGCCGTAATCGGTCAGGTACGGACCTTTATTCACCTCCATTTTATCTGCCGTTTCGGCAATCAGAAAATGCAAATCGGCATATCCTTGTCCGTGGGCATGTGTGGGGAGGTTTACAGGCATATCGTCAACATTGATCGAAATATCGGTGCCGTGGTCGCAGTCGAAACCGCGCAAAAATATTTGTTCTGCTTTCCCTCCACCCTGGTGCTGGGCAATAAATAACCCGGGGACCATCAGCAACATATCCTGCGTTGAACGGATAGGTTTTAACTGCATGTCAATGGCCCTGATCTCCTGAGAAGATGCCGCCGAAACAGGGCGCGTGGTTTCGACTGTCACTTCCTCCAGGCCAATGGCGGACTCACTCAGGAAAAACGTCAGGGTATCGGTAAGATTCTTTTTTATGATAACAGGAAGATTAACAGATTTGTAACCAACCAGAGAACAGGTCAATATGCTTCTTCCAATCTTTAGATTTTTTAGTCCATAATTTCCTGAAATGTCTGATGCTGTTCCAGGCAATGACCCTTTAACCTGAATTGTTACCAGAAAGCAAATATGCTGTGATTTTGGAAAATAGGAATGCATCGAAAATGGAAAATAGCGATGCATGATTTTCAACAAAAATACGGTATTAAATTTGATTCATAAAAATTGTTTTTCGGTTCTTCATCCGGTAACTTTGACCAGTAAGTTTCACGATTTCGCATCGATGCAACAGTCTATCCAGCAGAGCAGTTGTTAAAACGGTATCTTTCAAGACATCTGCCCATTCTTTAGGTGATTTATTGGTTGTTATTATCAGTGATGTTTTGTCGTGTAATTCATTCACAAGATTGAAAAATGCGACTGCATCCAGCTGTGATACAGGAAACATCATGATATCATCAATAACCAGCAGATGGGACTTTAAAATACGTTTATATTCCGTGGCTGCACTTCTGGTAACATCTTTCATTCGGAGTACCCTAACGAGTTCTTCCATTGTTTTAAAATAGGCTCTAAATCCTTGGTTTACGGCATCAAAACATAAGCCTGCCGCGATGAACGTCTTACCGGTGCCCGAGGGTCCCATCAGAATGAGGTTAAAATTTTGCTCCAACCATTTAAGTTCCCTGAGCTGATTTAGTTGCTGCTTATCTAAACCATGATCGTCAGAAAAATCGAACAAGTCCAGGTTGAAACACAATGGTAATTGTGCTTGCTTTGTCCTCTTGTCCAGGTCATTCTTCATCCTGAAGTTAATTTCTACATCTACAATTGATTTTAAGAATTGTAGATAGGTTAATTTGGTCTTTTCCGCCTCTAACAGCATCGAGTCAATTTCCCTTGAAACGGCTGTTAAATTTAATTGTTTGCATTGATTCTTTATGCTTTCTGTTGTCATTCTAAAAATATTTAATGGTTGATAATCTTTTCATAATCCTCGATATTTCTTGTCTGGGGTTTTTCTTCGGCTTTTATCAAGTTGGCTTTATTCAGTAGTGCAATCTTTTCTATTGGTTCCGGTTTTGTGGATTTGATCTGGAATATATGGTATATCTCTGCCCAGTCATTACCACTGAACAGGCTGTTACTAAAACAGAAATGCAGAGTTTTGTCCGCCATTTTTTGGTCGCTGTCCTTAAGTGCTTTGAGTATCATTTGCAAGTGATCACGGGTATATCGTGGAAGTTTTGCTCTTATTTGGTTCAGGTAATCCAATGCTAAAGCAACATCTGTAAAATAAGCAGATGTTTGGTCTATCATCTGGTCAATGCTTTTAGAAGTATCTCTGCGGTGGTTGGTGTTAGTTACGGTTTCTCCTTTTTGATTAGAGAGCATATGACTGCCTAAAAATTCTTGTTTTAAACTATAAATTTGAATGGTATTCTCTATCTCTTTAACCCTTACCTGTGTGCCGGTTCCCTGGTATGTCCCAGTGGGCAAGGTGTAAAAGCTGCTTTTATAAGATATGATATTGTTTTTTCTGACATGGTACAGATTTGACTCCGCGATCTCAATGGTTATTGGGGTGAAGGGGTTCAAGTATGGCTTTTCGATGAGATATTCACTCTGGGGACTCTTTTTTGTGTAGTTGTGTTCAAGATAATTGGCCGTCCGGTTAAGCCAGGCAATAGCCTGTTGATTAAGTGTTTCTGCATCTGAAAATATCCTGTTATACAAAAAGTTTTTCTTCACATATTGTATCACGTTTTCAATTTTGCCTTTGCTTTCCGGATCCGATTTACGACAAAAATGAAGGTTGAAACTTCTGGATTTCGTGTACTGCTTGAATGTGGCGGTTAGTATTATTTCACCAATATTTTCATCCACAATTATGGTTCTGTCCTGATCATAAACAATGGTGCGGGGTACACCGTCAAAGAACTCAAATGCTTTCTCATGAGCAAGTACAACGATCCCGGAAGTAAAGGGCTTGTCTAGAAACCATACAAACTTCATTCTGCTTCTGGAGAGCACCATGGCGAAGAACTTTACTTTTTTCCTCTTGCCGTTGGACTGAAGCATATTATAGTCGCCAAAGTCAACCTGGGATTGTTCTCCATAGGGCAATTCTTCAACGGGAAAATATTCCCGGATATGAGGCATAAAGGGTATGTTGTGTTTTTGCCTCACAAACATCACGAAGTTATAGACCGTGCGAGATGTTACTTTCGGAAAATCGGGGTGATGCTCTTTAAGCCAATCATGAAGCTGTGCGGCAGAAGAATCTTGAAACAAAGAAAGTTTCTCAAAAACAAATGTTTCATACGCTTCCAAAGATTTGGTGCGATGAGATGAAATAAGCAAAAATTGCTCGTATTCTGATTCATTCATCGATGCATACTTGCCCACCGTGCGAGCATCCATGACCAGGTACTGGGCTATTTTCGAAGAGCTAAACCCAAGTCTTTTTAACTTTTGAATTTCATGATACATGATCCAGTTGTTTAAATCTTTTTGTGTCATATCGGTTAAGATTAAAAATTTAACCGATAAAGATAATTTCTGAATTTTTGGTTTGAAGATTGCCCCCCGGGGGGCAATCTTCAAACCAAAACCATGCATCACAATTTTCCGAAAACGCTACATTCTTCTTTTCCGAAAATGCTACATTACTATTTTCCGATTTTACTACATTGTTATTTTCCGGTTACACTTCGAACACAAACTTCCTATTATTCATACCAAGACCTCAATCTTTTACCCTTGTAATTTCAGTTATATCTAAAGGTTCTTCAAACCAAACTTTAAACAGTGAGTTTTCATCCCACGTATTTCCAGCAGAACCAAAATCGCACAGACTTATTGTACGCGGTTGCGTATGAAAAACATCTGAACTTACTCCCATAGACAAATTGACAGTCAAAGAAAGGAACATATTAGCTGTTATATTTTTATTTTCTTGTAATTCTATACTACTATCGTTTAACTTAGGAAGAAGTGCTGGTTCATAAACAAAGCCATCCTTAAATCGGGCATCTCTCCCCAATACTATTGGTCCTTTGGTAATTGCGAAATAATTTTTGAGCTTATGTATTTGGGCTTTCATATCAAATTTGAGAAAGATCCGATCCCCCTTTTCCCAGTTTCTAGTAATTTTTTGATACTCAAGACCTCCATAAGTTTCATAATCAAAACCATTAACACACAATTGAGTAACGCCGCCCCATGATGGCATTCGTAAGGCTATGGTAAAATTCTCAGACTTTTCTGGGTTAACTACAATTACAACTGAATCTCCTTTGGGGAAACACGTATTTTGCTGAATCTGAACTTTGTTACCAGATTCAGTATAAAACGAATCCGTGGATTGTTCGTAAAGATTAACGAAAAGTGCTTCATCATTCTTTGTGTACATCAATTTGGGATATAAAGCAAAAGCTCTCGTACCATTTGCCCCACAACAATTTAATTCCATGCCGCATTGTCCACCCGAATACATCCTTACACCTTGCATTGAAGGATATTTCACATAAGTTTTACTATCAGGAGTTAAACCAGCAATTAAAGCATTATACATTGATTTTTCTATTTGCTCCAAATACTTAGGATTGCCGGTCAATAAAAACAACCTGTTGCATAGTTTAATCCAGGTAGTTGTCACGCATATTTCATTAGCGTTTATAATATCTTCCATTTGCTTTTCTCTACCATGAAACCAACACTCCGAAGCGGAACCTGTACCAATAATATTAATCTCATCATCAATAATATTTTGGGCTGTCAATTCTGTCGCTTTTAAATAGTCCTTGTTTCCCGTAACTTGATAGAGCTCAAGCAGTCCTTCATAACAAGACATCATTTCGTAAGATTTTTGACCACTTAAATTCCATGGTTGCCCAGGTTTTAATGGAATACGTTCTGCAACAGGGACTCCATTTAATGCCTTTGTAATCAGCTGAGACTCTTCTGCATTTTCCCAAGAATTTACAATCGACATAGCAAAGTCCAAATACTTTTTTAACCCGGTTCGTTCATAAATCAGAACAATAGGCTCCAACACAGAACCACTTGCCAACCCCCTATAATTTCCAAGCTGAACGATACTCTTTCCTTGTTGGTTAATTTCTTTTATGAGATAGTCAGCTTCTTTCTGAGTTACTTCAATCGCCTTCTTATTTTTTAAAGGATTCATGTCATAATAGGCAATTAATCCTAACATGACATATTTTCTGCCCCAAATATCCCATTGTTCTAAATGTTTATCATACCGATAGTTTCCAATGTATCCGTCAGGAGTTTGTGTAGCAACCAACGCATTATATGCCTTATCGATAATCGCGAGTAATTCAGGATCTTTTCCATAACTGTAGGCGAGAATCGCGGAAGTGATCCATTTTCCCCAAAATTCGGTTTGCCACATCCAGGTCTCTTCTTTGTGTTTAAAAGGTTCAACAATCTCCATGATATTTCGTGCCTTGACTCCATTTATGGCCATATTTAACTTGCCACCAAGGTAGCCATTCAATTGGGGTGAGAAATTGTTGTATTCAAAATAATTGTCGACCTTACTTTTTAGGTTTTGCCCATTTGTATTCATTACAAATGTCAAAATAAATATTGCTATATAGCTTATTTTCAAACACATATTCAATTTTCTTATTGCTGAACTACAAAAAAACACTATTACTTAACAACTTTATTCAGAGCCTTAAGAATTTTATCTCCCTCTGATTTGGTAGGTGTTAGATATCCGCCTTCTCCAATTTCATTCCAGGCATATAAAATGACTAATCGATCATTTAGGGACTGCTTTGGATGGTTCTCGGTCCAATTAATAGCGTTTTGAACAAAAGTCGCTACATTTTCAGGTGTACGATTTTGATAATAATAAGACTGTGGAATTTCAGTTTTTTCCCAAGGCCGCATATCCCATCCAGTAGTTACTACTGGTATATATGGAAGGATATCTTTTTCTGCAAAAGAATTCCAAATTTGTTCATGAACAATTTCCAGTTGATGGAAATCCTGTTTTTTTTCTTTACCAACACCGTACTCATGGTAGTTATATCCAGTAAGAAAATCAAATCCTGCATTTTTAAAACTCAACAAATCGTCCCATCCATTTTCAGGCCCCGGCGTTGCGCAAACGCCGATCAAGGGGACTTCAATTTTGGCAGCTAAAGCCTCTGACTTTAATGACTGTAATGCCAGCCTGGTTTTTTTTGCACCACCAAAAGCTTTTAACAACTCTTCTCCCGAGAAAAAAATCAGTATTGGATGACCATCAACTTTAAGATAATTTCTTTCTCTGAATAATTTTATCCAGCGATTAGAAACGATGTCCCAATCTTTAGGCCCGATGATAAATCCTTTATGATTAGCCACCATAAGTGCAAATTGCATCCGATTTGTATTTTTAGCACCTAAAAATAGATCAAGTGCATTATTTAAAGGTGTCTTTTTTTTGTGCTCTTCAGGATAATACCAACAAAAGGAAAAAAAACTTAAACCATTATCTGCTGCATATTCAATCTGAGTTTCCATTATTTTAAAACTGTTATCATGCCAGCCCCATATTGGTTCGCGCTTACTAAATTCGCTTTTTAAGCGACTGGTAAGCGCCCACTTATCATTATGACCAGACCATCCGTCAAAGTAATATGCACCAACTTTTAGTGGTCTATTTTTATTCTGAGCTATTGGATGCGCCTATCTCTTATTCAC
>Ga0118677_10015896_pt1 | contig 10393 bp, 5 predicted proteins | sample AliMusrvi5mmetaG_FD_86154 | JGI IMG/M metagenome (GOLD analysis project Ga0118677, IMG submission 86154)
ATCGTCGCGAACGCAACGATACCGATTGCGTTCAGCATGAATTCGATCCCGATTGCGGCGCCATCGCGCGCGTTGGTGAAGCTCATCCATGGCACCACGAGCGCAACAGCCCCGCCCGAAAAGGCAAGCTGCGTTGCAAACAGATGGCCCGATGTCCACCCATCAACGCCGGACCGCTTTAGCGCCACGGCACTCCGGTGTCGGTAGCCCCATGTGGTGAAGGGATCAACGGCTTTCGCTGCACGATCAAAGATCGCCCTGCAGCGAGTGCAAAGCGCGCGCCGGTGACGCGACCGGGCGCTCGGATCCAGGCACTCGCTGCACGCGACAAACAGGAGCGGCACCGCAGCCACGACAGCGAGCGCTCCGCAACCGACGGCGATCGAGATCCACATACCCGCGCCTTCAGACAACAATCCGCAAGATGCGCCGCATCATCAGCGCACCAATCGCTTCGAGCCCGACGACCATCAACAACACGGTATGCCCCCGGGATGTGCCCATGAGCAAGGCGGACGAATGCGGATCAACCTGCGTCAGCGCAAGCAACAGGACCCATGGCAGTGCGCCGATCACCCAGGCTTGCAACTTCCCCTGGGATGTCAGCATGTCCATTTTCATTTCGAGGTGTTGTCGAGCGCGCAACGTATCTGCCAGTCGATCAAGCAACCCCGCCACGGACCCTCCGGTCGCACCCGCGACTTGCAACACCACGACAACCATCTGAACGCTCTCCGAAGGCATCCGCAAATGCAGGTTGCCGAGTGCGCGTGACAGGGGAACGCCCATGCGCTGCTCGCGCACCATCAGCCCGAACTCCTGCGTCAACGGAGCCTGCGCATCCTGCAGTACCGTCTGCAGAGCAACCCCCAGGCTCGCACCGGCGCGCAGCAGCGTCATGGAGAGCGCCCCCGAGCCGACGCCGGCCTCGAGCACGCGCATCCCGGGGCCGATGTCCGCCGCCATTCGTGCGCCGTCCGCTACTTGGCGCAGAAACGGCGTCTCGTTGCGGCGCAGCGGCTCCAGCACGATGGAGGTGCCGTGCTTCGCCGCATGCTGCGCCAACCGCTTGCCCGTGTTCTCGACGAAGTCTTTGCGCAGTTCTTTCCCGCTCAGGCGCCCAGGCTCGCTCAACTGTCCGCGTGCCGGGCAAAGGATCAGGCCGACCGATTTCATCCGGCCCAAGGCCTCGATAACAGGCAGGAACTTCTGCACTTCGGCCTCACGCTTCGCCTGCTCGGCGTAGGAAAAATCGCTCGGACCACACGCCGTGGCGAGGAACAGCTTGCGCCCCTTCATCGCCTCGACCAGTGCGTCGCCGTTCTTGATCGGCCAGTCGCCGGATGGGATCTCCACCGCCCCGAAACCGTTCGCTTCAAGGAAATCGAGCTTCTCTTTCATCTCGCCGCCGGGAATGCCCCACCACTGCAGACAGAGATTCAACTCGGCCGGTTTCTCCGGCAGCGTCAGCTTCGGCATACCGTTCCCCTCACTCGCTTGTCCCTGTGCTGCGGCAAGCTGCGTGCCGCAAACGGTGGCCACCCCGGCGACTGCCGAGGTTTTCAAGAAATCGCGTCGTTTCATATTGTGTCTTCTCGCCTGCATCGCTTCGACTACACCCGCCCAGCGCCTGAGCTAGCATTGATATTACACGAGCCAATTACACGGATTGGGCTGCAATGTCGAGGGTGAACTCGAGAGCGATAGGAGCGTATGAGAGACCGAGTTGCGTAAGCTGAGTCATCACAGGGGGGCAGCCCACCTCAATGAGGAGCCTACTTTGCTGGCCCGAACCCGCACCTTCGTTTCATTATTTGCCAATGACAGCGTACCTTATTGCCAGGGTGCAATACACATCAACTTGTGGCTGTTTAAAGGATTGGCAGCAAAGAACGGTCAGGAGGTCGAGGTGATCATCCACGACTTCAAGTTCACGCCGGAGTGATCACAACTCGTGGTATCTCACCACCAACATCCGGCACTTGAAGAATCAAACTGCAGGAACGGCTTTGTAGTAGCCTCTTCGTGGTAGCCTTTTCTGAGTTTCTTCATATGCTCCGGCCATGAATACAATCTTAACTCGATTCCAAGCAACTCTCGGCCGTGCTGCCCTCTTGGTCACAATCGGCCTCGCTACCCTGGCATCTCTGGCAAGGGCGGCTGAGGGCGAGTTTTCCAAGCCCGTCATTGACATTGGCATGGTGGTGAAGGATTCCGAGCGTACCGCGCAGTTCCTGACCAATGTACTCGGATTCAAGGAGGTGCGTGGGTTTTCGGTCAATGCCGAGGTGTCGCGGAAGATTGGCCTCGTCGACGGCTACCCTGCTGAGGTCCGGGTCTTTAGGCTGGAAGGAACCGAACCAGCTACCCGGATAAAAGTGCTCTCCTTCCCGAAAGCGCAGGGCAAGGAAGCCGATCAGGCGTTCATTCATTCAACGCTTGGCTTCAGATATCTCACGCTCTACGTAACGGATATGAACCAGATCCTGGCGAGGCTTAAGAAAGCCGGTGTTCCAACCCTCGGGGAAACGCCTATGGAGATGGGCGCCGGAACCTGGCTGGTGGCGATTAAGGATCCAGATGGCAACTTCATCGAGTTCGTTGGCCCGCGAAAGTGACTTAACGGACGACTTTCTTAAACCCACTTGAGGTTTCAGTAGTTCGAAAGCGCATTGTGGCCGTCAGTTTCCGATACTGAATGAGCAACGCCTGTTTGGCATCCATCCAAGCGCCATCCGGCATCCGTTGTCGCACCAACGTCATATCACACTGGGTCAGCGAACCCAATAAACCGAACCATCCTAGAAAGATCGGTTCCGCCAAACTCACTTCCAGCCTGGCAGTGTCAGCGTCCCCTTCATCGATCCAAATCCGTCCTGTCATGCGGTTCAGCAGTTTGTCCTCAATGGCTCTTGAAGGGAGGTTTCCTTCCTTCGGTTTGAATGTGAGCACCAGCGTGGCGCGGTTGCTCAGAACCACCCGTTTCTCGACCACAAATGAATACCGGTCCAGTAATTCGGGCGTCACCACACCTTCCTTCTTCGCAACCATCTTCTTCGGATCAGATGACACAAATCTCTGCCGGAACTTCTCTTCCTTGGCGTCCTCTACTCTCAATTCTTCACTACTCAACTCTCGACTTTGGATCTTGACCAACCGCTTGAAAGGAAAGCCGCCGATCACCGTGACTTGGTAAATCTTCTCTTCTGATTTCAGTAGGGTTCCGACCGCATCCAAACGCTGCAAGAGAGAACGCTTTTGGTAAGTATATTGCGGCCCCTGATCCGCCTGCGCCACCGCTTGAGATCGTTCGATCATGCGCTTGGTCACTTCCGAAGCCTCTGGGAGTACTTCGCCGGCGCCAACGCCTTGAGGGGCACAATTCAAAATCCCCGTGATCAAGAACACCACGATCAATCTGTAGCTGTCTGGGCACACTCTGATGCCAATAGGGTGATCCGCTTTCATCAGGTCCACGATAGCAGATGACCGTCCGCAAGGCAGGGATTTCGATTTTCCTGAATGACGGACATCTGCTGCACCACGTCAGAGTACCCCCGAGGTGCCCACCGAAAAGCGAAGAAAGCTCAGCCGGTGCCAGGAAGCGCAACGGAGCCTCGACCAATAGCCGGGTGGTTGCGCTATGAACTTGCGGGACTTATTCTACCCGCGTCCGATTACACAAGCGAAGGTAGGCATGAAACCACAGAAGATCCTACCCGCTATCGTCAGTCCGGCTGGACTGAAAACCAGGTCGTCGAAATGCCAACGCAGATATTGTGCCCTCTTCCACGTTGTAGCAGGATTACTTTTCCAAGTTCGTATGCCCCGGCCGCCGAGATCAACCGACGTCCCACAAGTGGCCGTTGCACTGCAACCACGCCGCAAGGGCAAAACACACTTTTCTTTTTCATGCCGCCACCGTAACGCAGGTTACCTTAAGACAACATGAAGCGCTTGCCGTTTCCGACTGAGTGCCGCTTTGGGAGAGGAAGACAGGCATTAATCCGACCAACCGGTTAGGCTCTATGGCTTCTTGTGTGCGCCGATTTTAAAGGCCATTGCAACCCATGTTCTGAGGCAATCGGTCGCGCATGGAGGACAGAGGCTACGCCAAACGTACACCATCATTGACGGCGAGCCTTGGCCGGGCCCAGGATAAGCGCTCTATGGAAACGAAGCACAGTTTTCGGGCTTTCGCTTGGTCGCACGACCTCACGCGTCACGCCCTTTGGTCCGTTTTGGCTTGCCTGCTTATGGTGGGCCTGCCCCTCTGCGGGTCGAGCGCACCCCGGACACATTTGTCTGATTACGTCCGCCCCTTCGTAGGCACCAAGGGCGAAGGCAACACCTATCCCGGCCCCTCGGCGCCCTTCGGCATGATCCAACTCAGCCCGGATACCGATCGGGACCTTTGGGACACCGCCTCCGGCTATGAATACACGGATACTTCGATCATGGGGTTTACCCTGACTCATTTGAACGGCACAGGCATCCCTGACTTGGGCGACTTCCTCTTCATGCCACAGATAGGCGAGCCCAAATTGGTGGTGGGCACCAAGGAGAATCCCGACGCGGGATACCGGGCGCGCTTCTCGCATGACCAGGAATCGGCTTCCGCCGGTTATTACAAGGTCAAGCTGCTCAACAACAATGTCACCGTGGAACTGACAGCCGGTGAACGTGTCGGAATGATGCGCTTAACTTTTCCCCAAAGTGAACAGGCGAGCATCATGACCGACCTCCAGCATTTCCTGAGCGGGAAACGGTTCAAGCTCATCTGGTCGCACGTACGGGTCGAGGACAATGCCACCATCACGGGCTTCCACCTGGTCAACGGCTGGGCCAAGGAGCGGTATCTCTATTTTGCCGCGCGCTATTCCCGGCCCTTTGACCACTATCGCATCATGAGCCAGGGGCAGGAGGTCAAATACGACAGCTACAAGACCTACCGTTTCCGCAGCCGCAACGAGGCGGCCGGCACCAACCTCCAGTTCCTGGCCGAGTACAAGACCCGCCCGGACGAGGCCATCCTGGTTAAGGTGGCCGTTTCAGCCACCAGCGCCGCCAACGCCTTGCAGAATCTCGATTCAGAAATCCCCCCGGCAAATTGGGATTTCGAGCACGTTGTCCGCCAGACTCGTGAGAAGTGGGATCACGAACTCAGCCGCATCGAGGTCGAGGGCTCGCAGTCGGACAAAGAGACCTTTTATACGAGCATGTACCACGCCTTTCTGGCACCCAATCTTTACCAGGATGTGACCGGAGAGTACCGTGGCCTGGACTCGAACATCCATCAGGCCAAAGGATTTAAGAATTATGCGGTCTTCTCCATGTGGGACACGTTCCGTGCCACGCATCCGCTGTTCGCGCTTATCCAATCACAACGTGACTCCGACATGATCAATTCGCTGCTTGCGCATTACGACCAGAGCGTTGACCACCTGCTGCCGGTGTGGTCTCTTCAGGGCAATGAGACCTGGTGCATGATTGGCTATCATGCAGTGCCGGTCATTGTTGACGGCTACCTGAAAGGAGTTAAGGGCCTGGACAGGGAACGGGCGTATCAGGCCATTCGGACCACCGCCATGAACCCCGATTACGATGGTGTTGCCGCTTATGCCAAACTGGGCTGGGTCCCCTGCGATTTGGAAAACGAGTCCGTCTCCAAGACCCTCGAATATGCCTATGACGACTATTGCGTAGCGCAGATGGCTCGGGCACTGGGGAAGAAGGCCGATTGCGAGTACTTCATGAAGCGGGCGGGCAGCTACAAGAATGTCTTCGATCCCTCCACCAGCCAGGTCCGGGGGAGAGACTCGCAAGGCAAGTGGCGCACCCCTTTCGACCCGCACGCTTACGCCGAGGGTTCGCAAGCCGATTTCACGGAAGCAACTGCCGCGCAGTACTCCTTTTATAATCCCCAGGATGTCCCGGCCATGATTGCGTTGATGGGCGGCAAGGAGAAGTTCCTCCGGCAATTGGACGCGCTGTTCGACTACAAGGAACCGGTAACGACCCAGGTCGCCGAGGACATCCAGGGCCGAATTGGAGAATACTGGCATGGCAACGAGCCGAGCCATCACATCATCTACCTCTACTGCTATGCCGGCCAGCCTTGGAAGGCAGCCCGGCGCCTCCATGAAGTCATGAAGACCCAGTATGGCAACCAGCCCAATTCCCTCACTGGCAACGATGACTGCGGCCAAATGTCCGCTTGGTACATCTTCACCGCCTTGGGCTTTTATCCTGTCTGCCCGGCGAGCGACTACTATGTCATCGGCAGCCCGGCGGTTAAGAAAGCAGTCATGCACCTTTCGTCTGGAAAGAAGTTCACCATGCTGGCGGATAATCTCTCCGAGCAGAACATCTATGTGCAATCGGTGAAGTTGAATGGTCGGAAATGGACCACGCCCTTCCTGCCCTACCGCGAATTGAAGAACGGAGGCGCGATTGTGTTCACCATGGGCCCCCATCCCAGCCAGGAATGGGGAACTAATTGCAATCTGCCGGATTGATTGCTCCTGGTCCTCTCGACTTTGTCCCTGCTACGATTAACAAACATGAAACGTACGATTTCCTCTTTCCGGTATTACCCGGCGATCCTGGTAGTTCTGGCGTTATGCGCCCGCTTCCCTGCCGCAATGGCCGACGAACCTAAAACCCCCTCCGATGCCGCCGCGACGCCGAAGAAGGGCACCAACACCAACAAATGGGATGTCGCCAATCCGCCGGGCGCCAATACCGCCCGGACTGCGGTCATCGACGTCACCGAAGGGACGTGGATGAACCTCGATGTTTCGCCCGATGGCTCCACGCTAGTCTTTGACCTACTGGGCGACCTGTACACCCTGCCGATCGCGGGCGGAGAGGCCAAGGCGCTCACCAGCGGGCTGCCCTGGGATATGCAGCCGCGCTTCAGCCCGGATGGCAAATGGATCGCCTTCACGAGCGATCGTGGTGGCGGCGACAATATCTGGGTGATTCGGTCCGATGCCACCGCCGGCCAGGGCCCCAAGGAATCCGGCTTGCGCCAGATCACCCAGGAATCCTTCCGGCTGCTCAACTCTCCCGCCTGGACGCCTGATGGCCTCTACATCGTCGCCCGCAAGCATTTCACCTCGCGTCGGTCGCTGGGGGCCGGTGAGATGTGGCTGTATTCAGCCGCGGGCGTCGATGCCGGCGCGAGCGACGGCTTGCAGATGACGATCAAGCCGACGGAACAAAAGGACGTCGGAGAACCGGCTTTCTCGCCGGACGGACGGTTCCTCTATTACTCCTGGGACGCCACGCCGGGAAACCAATGGGAATATAACCGGGACAGCACCGGCCAGATCTTCATCATTTCTCGTCTGGACCGGGTAAAGGGGGAAACCGAGAACTGGATCATCGGTGCGGGAGGAGCTGTGCGCCCGACGCCCTCGCCGGACGGCAAGAGCCTGGCGTTCGTCCGGCGCGAGCGCTTTCAAAGCTGCCTCTTTGTGCAGGACCTCGCCACCGGCGAGATCCATAGAGTTTACGACCAACTGGAGCGCGACATGCAGGAGAGCTGGTCCATTCATGGCGTCTATCCGACGATGGCCTGGACGCCGGACTCGAAAGCCATCGTGTTCTACGCCAAAGGCGGGATTCACCGGATTGAGGTCGCCGACAAGAAGGTCTCCGATATCCCCTTCCAGGTGAAAGGCGAGCGGCAGATCATGCCCGCCGTGCGGGTGCCGATAGAGGTCGCGCCGGCCGAATTTGAAGTGAAGATGCTGCGCGGAGTGACCGTTTCGCCCCAGGGCAACGCGGTGGCCTACTCGGCGCTGGGACACATTTACGTGCGCCGCCTTCCCGACGGCCGACCCTCCCGCCTGACCCAAGATGACCAGCATTTTGAGTTCATGCCGTCCTGGTCGCGCGACGGGCAATCCATTGTCTATGTGGCCTGGAACGACGAAACCTTGGGGAGCATTCGGTTGTCGTTCGCCGCTGGTGGCGAGGGGCGCGCGGTCACGCTGAAGCCGGGGCATTACGTAGATCCCGTGTTCTCGCCCGACGGGTCGAAAATCGTCTATGGCAAGGTCAGCGGCGGTTTCCTGTCCGCGAGCACTTATGCTATTGAACCTGGCGTTTATTGGGTCCCCATTGCCGGAGGTGAAGGCACGCGGATTACCAAGAAGGGTACAAATCCGCACTTCGGCGCCGCCAGCGACCGCGTGTACCTTGTAACCAGCGACCCCGACAAGGAGAACAACAACACGAAGCTGTTCAGCATCGGGTTGGACGGCACGGAAGAGCGGGTTCATTTAACTAGTGCCAACGCCACGGAATTTCTCGTCTCACCGGATGGCGCCTGGGTGGCCTGGGCGGAGCGTTTTAACGTGTATCTCACTCCGTTCCTGCTAACCGGTCGCACTATCGAAGTCGGCCCCAAAGTCTCCAGTGTCCCGAGCTACAAGGCGACCAGCGAGGCCGGCGCGAACCTGTCCTGGTCCGGCGATTCCCAAAATCTCCACTGGTCGCTGGGGCCGGAGCTGTTCACGCAGAACTTGGGCCAGGTTCTGGCGCGGGCGGCTGCAAAGGTCGAAGAAAAGCGCCTCGACCAGATATCCAAAAAGGAGAAAGAGAAGGAAAAGGCGCCGGGCGGCGGCGAGAACAAAGCCATTGCCTCCGGCCAGGCAAAGTCGGACGCGCCGGAAAAGCCGGATGAGCCGAAGCCGATGGTCCTCAATATCAGCTTCCGGCTGGCGGCGGATATGCCCGCCGCCGCGATCGCCCTGGTCGGCGCCCGCGTGATTACTATGCGAGGCGATGAGGTGCTGGAGCAGGCCACCGTCCTGGTGAAGCAGAACCGGATTACCGCAGTAGGCTCATCGCAAGCAGTGACCATACCGGAAGGGACTTACGTGATTGACTGTGCCGGTCGGACTATCCTGCCCGGCTTTATTGACGTGCACGCGCACGGACCCCAGGGAGCCGACCACATCATCCCCCAGCAGAACTGGGGACGCTACGCGGACCTCGCCTTTGGGGTGACCACGATTCACGACCCCTCGAACGATACCGAGAGCATCTTCTCCGCCAGCGAAATGCAGCGCGCGGGCCTCATTGTCCAGCCGCGAACGTTCTCGACCGGCACCATCCTCTACGGCGCCGCCGGCACCTACAAGGCCCAGATAGACAACCTCGAAGATGCCCTATTTCATCTCAAGCGAATGAAGGCGGTCGGCGCCTTCAGCGTGAAATCCTACAACCAGCCTCGGCGCGACCAGCGCCAGCAAGTGATTGAAGCTGCGCGCCGCCTGGGAATGATGGTGGTGCCCGAGGGGGGCTCGCTGCTCCAGCATAACCTCACCATGGTTGCGGATGGGCACACCGGTGTTGAGCATTCTCTGCCGGTGGATCGCATCTATCGCGATGTCGTCCAATTCTGGAGCGCCAGCGCATCAGGTTATACGCCCACCCTCATTGTCGGTTATGGCGGACTCGACGGCGAGCACTACTGGTATCAGCACATGGACGTCTGGCAGCACCCGAAACTGTTGAACTTCACTCCCCGGCAAGTGATCGACCCCCGCTCCCGCAGGAGAATGATGGCCAGCGACGAAGATTATAACGTCCTGCGCAGCACCTCCATCGGCAAGGCGCTGATGGACGCCGGAGTGTCGGTCCAACTCGGCGCGCACGGCCAGTTGGCGGGCCTGGGTTCCCAGTGGGAATTGTGGCTTCTCGCCCAATCCGGCCTGCGCCCCCTCGATGCCCTGAAATGCGCGACGATCAATGGAGCGAAGTACCTGGGCCTGGATCGCGACCTCGGCTCCCTCGAACCCGGCAAACTGGCGGATCTCATTGTCCTGGACCGCAACCCTCTGGAGAATATCCGGAACTCGGACTCCGTGCGATACACCATGCTCGACGGCCGGGTTTACGACGCGATGACGATGAACGAGATCGGCCCGCGGCCCAGGAACCGCCGGCCGTTCTTCTTCGAGCGAGTGCAATCCTCACTCGGCGTGGGAAGAGACACGACAGGGTGCGCCGGGTGTGGCCGCCCGGGTGCCGGAGGAATCGATCACGAACCGGATGTGCCCGAACCCCAGGCTTACCGGTGATCTACGTCGCCGACGCCTTCGCCCTCATGACAAAGGCTAACGATTGGCTGGCCAGGCACCCCCCGGCGCACGATCCCACCCCTGGAGCCACGGTGGCTACCCAGGCTAAACGGCGGCTAAATCGGGAATACTCGTCGCCCAGCCTTAGCCCCGGGGTAGCCTGAGGGTGGCTCCCGGTCGCGACATGAAGTTGCAAAGTTTACTGCTTAATATGAATAGTTCGTGATTAAGCCCTGCGTTTCGCCGCAGGTATTCTACGGGAGCGGGCGCCGGACGCGCTGCGTCTCGGGGTCCGA
>Ga0118677_10015897_pt1 | contig 10392 bp, 11 predicted proteins | sample AliMusrvi5mmetaG_FD_86154 | JGI IMG/M metagenome (GOLD analysis project Ga0118677, IMG submission 86154)
GGTTTGCACCGTGCAGACCGGCGGCACATTCGCCAGCGGCGAACAGACCGGGAACATTGGTCGCCTGCGTCTCGGCTTCCACGCGGATGCCGCCCATCGCGTAATGCGTGGTCGGGCCGATTTCCATCGGTTCCTTGGTGATGTCGAGATTCGCCAGTTGCATGAACTGGTGATACATCGAGGGCAATTTCTTTTTGATGTGTTCGGCCGAGTTCGGAATCTTTTCCTTGATCCAGGAGATGTCGAGGAAGACGCCGCCGTGCGGGCTGCCCCGGCCGGCCTTCACCTCAGAGTTGATCGAGCGGGCGACTTCGTCGCGGGGGAGCAGCTCCGGCGGCCGGCGCCCGGCGGTGTGGTCGTCGTACCACTTGTCCGCCTCGTCCTCGGAGTCGGCCGTCTCGTCCCGGAACATATCGGGCACATAGTCGAACATGAAGCGGGTGCCCTCTGAGTTGCGCAGCACACCGCCGTCGCCTCGGACGCCTTCGGTCACCAGGATGCCCCGGACCGAAAGCGGCCAGACCATCCCGGTCGGGTGGAACTGGATGCACTCCATATCGATCAGGTCGGCACCGGCCCACAGGGCCATGGCATGTCCGTCGCCAGTTCCCTCCCACGAGTTGGACGTGTACATCCAGCTCTTGCCGACGCCGCCGGTGGCCATGACCACCGACTTGGCCTTGATCACGACGAACTTGCCGGTGGGACGCCAGTAGCCGACCAGGCCGGACACGGCTCCGTTGGCATCATGCAGGAGGCGGAGCACCTTGAGCTCCATAAAGACCTCCATGCCGTCAGCCACGGCCTTCTGCTGCATGGTGCGGATGAGCTCGAGGCCCGTGCGGTCGCCGACGTGGGCGAGCCGGGCGTAGCGGTGTCCGCCGAAGTCGCGCTGGAGGATGAGGCCGTCCTTGGTGCGGTCGAACAGCGCACCCCACGCCTCGAGCTCGCGGACTCTGTCCGGTGCTTCCTTGGCGTGCAGTTCGGCCATCCGGTAGTTGTTGAGCAGCTTGCCGCCGCGCATGGTGTCGCGGAAGTGGACCTTCCAGTTGTCCTCGGCGTAGACATTGCCCATGGCGGCGGCGACGCCGCCCTCCGCCATCACCGTGTGGGCCTTGCCCAGCAGCGACTTGCAGACCAGGGCGACCTTCAAGCCTCGGGTCTTCGCCTCGATGGCGGCCCGCAGGCCGGCGCCGCCAGCGCCGATGATGATGACGTCGTAATCGTGGTGCTCGAGCTCAGACATCCAGGTGTTCTCCTTCGTGGGTCTGGGGCTAGAAGAGTCGGTAGTCAGTGATGGTGCCGCTGGCCACGAGACGCACGTAGGCGTCGGTCAGCGCCACCACGAAGAGGCTCACCCAGGCGAACTGCATGTGCTTGGAGTTGAGCGGTGTCACGAACTTCCAGAAGCGGTAGCGGATCGGGTGGTCCGAGAACGACTTGACCTGGCCACCGCAGAGGTGACGACAGGCATGGCACGAGAGGCTGTAGAGCCAGAGCAATGTGGCGTTCAGGCAGAACACCAAGGTGCCGACCGTCACGCCGACGCCGATGCCCGGCTGATTGAAGGCCAGGATTGCGTCGTAGGTGAGGAGCACGTTGAAGATGAGCCCGAAGTAGAAGAAGTAGCGGTGCACGTTCTGGAAGATGAGCGGGAACTTCGACTCGCCTGTGTAGCTCTTGTGCGCGTCAGAGACTGAGCAAGACGGTGGTGCCCACCAGAAGGAGCGGTAGTAGGCCCGGCGGTAGTAGTAGCAGGTGAGACGGAAGCCGAGCGGGAAGATCAGGATCAACAGAGCCGGCGAGATGGTCCACCAGCTGATCTGGAAGCCGTGACTGGCCCCTGGCACGCATGAGGCAGCGAGGCAGGGGGAGTAGAAGGGGCTGATCAGGTCTCGGTTGAGCGAGGCGCCGGCGTAGTAGTTCTTGTTGACGAAGGCGGACCAGGTCGCGTAGGCGACGAACGACGACAGGATCGTCACGGTGATGACCGGAGCGAGCCACCAGCGGTCCTTGCGCAATGTCGGCTTGTCAGGTCCGCCGCGGGTCCCACCGAGGACCACAGGGGTGTGGGAGTTGTCCACCCTCGTGGCTGAGTTCTCAACCGTCGTCACGTTGCCTCCTCCTTTCCGGCGAGATTGCCGGAAGCCTCTGCACCCGTTGCCGAGCCATTGGAGATCCTAGGCAGGATGGCCGGCGGCGTGGCACGAACTGCCGCCATTGTTGACTCCACCGGACGCGATCGCAACTTGGCGACATAGGCTCAACGCATGGCCGACGCATCCTCGAGCACCAACCCGCCCACGAACCTGCCGACGACGCTCGGCGACTTGCTTGCGAGCGGCTGGGAGAGCCGCAGCGTAGCGGAGGAGATGATCGCCAACCTCGAGCGCAGGATCGCCGACGGCGTCTCGCTCTCTCCGGGCGTGAAGGGTTTCGAGGACACGGTGCTGCCGCAGCTCGAGACCGCGGTCCTCGCCGGCCACGACGTGATCCTCCTGGGTGAGCGAGGCCAGGCGAAGACTCGCCTGATCCGCTCACTCGTCGACCTGCTCGACGAGTGGCTGCCCATCGTCGCCGGCTCAGAGATCAACGACGATCCGACGAACCCGGTATCGGCCGCGGCAAGAGAGCTTGTTGCCGAGCACGGAGATGCCACGCCGATCACCTGGATCCATCGCTCAGCTCGCTACGGCGAGAAGCTGGCCACTCCAGACACGACCATCGCCGACCTGATCGGTGAGGTCGACCCGATCAAGGTGGCCGAGGGTCGCTACCTCTCCGACGAGCTCACGATCCACTACGGCCTGGTACCACGCGTGAACCGAGGCATCTTCGCCGTCAACGAGCTCCCTGACCTCGCAGAGCGGATCCAGGTCGGCCTGCTCAACGTGCTCGAGGAGCGCGACATCCAGATCCGTGGCCACCGGATCCGACTTCCCCTCGACATCGTGCTCGTGGCGACGGCCAACCCGAGGACTACACCAATCGTGGTCGGATCATCACGCCGCTCAAGGACCGCTTCGGTGCTCAGATTCGGACGCACTACCCCCGGGAGATCGAGACCGAGATCGAGATCGTCGCCCAAGAGGCGCGACCTCCCTTGACGCACCTGCCGGTGGTGGTGCCGTGGTTCATCGAGCGGATCATCGTCGAGGCGAGCCACCTGGCGAGACGAAGCCCGATGCTCAATCAGCGCTCTGGCGTGTCGGTCCGACTGACCATCGCCAACCATGAGTCGGTGGTGGCGAACGCCCTTCGTCGCGCACTTCGACTCCACGAGGGCACCGTCGTCCCTCGCCTCACCGACCTGAGTGCGGCGCTCGCCTCGACCCAGGGCAAGATCGAGATCGAGGCGATGGAGGAGGGCCGAGAGGCCGAGGTCATCGCCCAGCTCTTCGCGGCCGCCACCTTGCTGGTCTTCCGGGACATGGTCACCCTTCCTGAGGCCTCCGAGATCGTCGAGGCCTTCGAGGGAGAGGTCGTCGCCCACACCGGCGACGACCTACCGATTGCCAGCTATCTGGAGCTTCTCGCGTCGGTGCCGGTCCTTGAGCCTCCGACCAGGCGCCTCGCCGGCGAGAGCGCCGGCGACGCAGAGATGGCGTCCGCCCTCGAGTTCCTGCTGGAAGGGATGCACCTGACCAAGCGTCTCAACAAGGACGCCTCCGGGGCCCGGGCCCTCTACCGCTCGAGGGGCTGACGTGAGCGGCGCCCGCTACGACTATTCGGCGTGGGATGGGAGCCAAGAGCTCTCCGACCTCGACCCTGAGGAGCTGTTGGCGGCGCTTGGCGACGACCTGCTCGGGACCGGTGACCTCTCTGATGCGCTCGAGCGACTGCTTCGAGGCGGGGTCGACCTGCCAGACGGGGAGCGAATCGAAGGGCTTCGCGATCTCCTCGAGCAGACGCGACGCAAGCGCGACGAGCTGTTGAGCCAGGGGGATCCGGACGGCGAGCTGGCTCGGTACCGGGATCGCCTCGGCGAGATCGAGACGATGGAGCGTGGCGGCTTGGACGAGCTCGCCGCCGAAGCGGCAGCGTCAGGCGATGAGCGCCGACAGGCGGTGACCGACGAGGTGGTGTCGGAGCGACAGCTCGCCTTGGAGCTGCTCCCCGACGATCTTGCCGGCAGGATCCGCTCGTTGCGCAGTTATGAGTTCACCTCGAGCGAGGCGAGAGAGGCCTTCGAGGAGCTCGAGGCGGAGCTGCGCCAAGAGATCACCGACACCTACTTCAAGGGGATGTCGGAGGCGATGAGCAACACCGACCCCGAGCAGATGGCTCGGGTCAGGGAAGCGATGGACGCGCTCAGCCAGATGCTCGAGCAGCGATCACGGGGCGAGGACCTCGACCCGACGTTCGAGGAGTTCATGGACAAGTACGGCGATATGTTCCCTGACGCCGAGAACTTGGATGACCTCCTCGAGCAGCTGGCGAAGCAGATGGCTGCCGCCGAGGCGATGTGGCGTTCGCTGAGTCCAGAGCAGCGAGCAGAGCTCCAAGGGCTCGCCGAGGCGATGTTCGACGACCTCGATCTTCGCTGGTCGATGGAGCGGCTGAACGCCAACCTCCGTCAAGCGTTCCCTGATCTCAACTGGGGCGACAGCTACCGCTTCGAGGGCGAAGGCTCGATGCGGATGTCCGAGGCGGCCGACGCCGCTCGCCAGCTCGCCGAGCTCGAGTCGATGGAGGACCTCCTCTCGACTGCCTCGTCAGCCTCAGCGCTCGGCGAGATCGACATCGACGCGGTGCGGCGCAACCTCGGCGAAGACGCCGCCCGCCAGCTCGATCGGCTCGCCTCGGTGGTCAAGAAGCTCGAGGACGCCGGCCTCATCTCGAACAAGGGCGGCTCGATGGAGCTGACCGCACATGGCGTGCGCCGCCTGGGATCCAAGGCGCTCCAGGATCTGTTCGCCCAGTTGCGAGGCGACAAGGTGGGGCAACACCAGTCGACCTACATCGGCTTCGGTCACGACCGCGAGGAGACCACGCGTCCCTATGAGCCGGGCGATCCGCTCAATCTCCATCTCTCAAGGACGGTGCACAACGCCGTCACGCGCAGCGGGGGAGGGACGCCGGTCAAGCTCGAGGCGGAGGACTTCGAGGTGGTCGAGACCGAGGCGCTGGCTCGCTCTGCGACCGTGCTGTGCATCGACCTGTCGATGTCGATGCCGATGCGAGACAACTTCGTCCCGGCCAAGAAGATGGCGATGGCTCTCCAGACGCTCATCGCCACCCGGTACCCGCGCGACTACCTCGGCCTCGTGGTCTTCTCTGAGGTGGCCCGGGAGATCAAGCCCGCCGAGCTGCCGACGGTGATGTGGGACTACATCTACGGGACCAACCTCCAGCACGCCCTGGCCATGAGTCGCCAGATGCTGGCCCACCAACAGGGGACAAAGCAGATCATCGTGGTGACCGATGGCGAACCCACTGCCCACATCAATCGATGGGGCGAGCCGGAGTTCAACTACCCGCCGGTCCCAGAGACCCTGCACCTCACGATGGCTGAGGTGGTGCGCTGCACTCGGGCCAACATCACCATCAACACCTTCGCCCTCGACCTCGAGCGGACGCACTACCCGTTCGTCGAGCAGATCGCCAAGGTCAATGGGGGTCGCACCTTCTACACCACCAACGACGCCCTCGGCGGCTATGTCCTTCACGACTTCCTCGAGCATCGTCGACTCCTGCGTCCAGCAGGTTGACGATGTCACGGGCGGAAATCCCAATCCGCACTTGCATTTTTCTCCCGAGTAGCGGAAGATGACATCGTTGTAGTTACATCGGTGCCACGAGATCGTGGTGCACTGGGAGGACCGATGGACGTTTTGTCACTGTTAGAGGGCGAAGAAGAGCGAAGCTGGCAGACCCAGGCGAACTGCATGGGTGTTGACCCTGACCTCTTCTTTCCAGAGCGAGGCGCATCGACCCGTGAGGCCAAAGAGGTCTGCCGGGGCTGCGTCGTGAGCGATGACTGCCTCGAGTACGCCTTGGCCAACGGCGAGAAGTTCGGCATCTGGGGTGGGATGAGCGAGCGGGAGCGCCGTCGTCTCCGCCGAGCCCGTGCCCTCGAGCGCAGGGCAGCAGCGACCGCCTGATCAGACGATTGCGACGCCGAGGCGAGCACATGCTGCCTCGATCGTCCGCTCCTCGCTGAGATCAGTTTCCTCGAGGCGATCTGGGCCGACAGCCTCGAGGCAGGCGAGCGGAGCAAGGCCAACCAGCTCGGTTCGGGCGATGGTGCCACCGGCTCGTTCAATTGCCGGGCGGCACCGATCGATCACCATGGCGGGCGTCTCGTCGACCGGATCGATGAGATTGCACGACACCTGGGTGGCGTCGCCCACCTGGAGCCCCAACGTCCGCACACCCTTCGATCGAGCCGACGCAGCGATGGCACGAGTGGTGGCCAGATCGAGCCCCTCGATCCAGACGTTCCACGCCACGAGTGGCAACCGGGCGCCGACGGCGACGGCACCTGCATGGTGGCGAGGGATAGCGGGACCGACATCGGGCCCAAGGTCATCGAAGGCTCGGCGCCGGATCTCTGGCAGCGTTCGTCCCACGTCGTCGACGTCGGGTCCATAGAGGAAGCAGGGAAGACCGAGCTCCTGGGCTAAGCGGCTCGCCGCATGATCCCGTAGGCCCTCGGCGTCCTCGATGGTGGCACTGCCCAAGGGGACGAAGGGGACGACGTCGATCGCCCCGAGACGTGGGTGGACGCCGCGGTGGGATCCGAGATCGATGTGCTCGAGGCTCCGACGTGCGAGCTCGAGCACATCATCGATGAGCTGCGCGCCACCGCCCAGCAACGTCAGGACGCTGCGATGGTGGTCGCCATCAGTATGCAGATCCGCGCAGGCCGACAGGTCAGAACAGAGCTGCTCAAGCCAAGCGAGATCTCTTCCCTCGCTGATGTTGACGACAGCCTCAAAGGCCGCCGACTGCTGGGGGCTCAGTTGGCCAGCACGCCTTGCTTGCGACGCGCCCGGAGGATGCGTCGACGCTCGCGCTCGGAGCGTCCGCCCCAGACCCCGTGGTCGATGTGATTCTCGAGTGCGTACTCCAAGCACTGCTCCTGGGCAGGGCAGGTGGCGCAGATGCGCTGCGCTCGGATGACCCCGAGGCCATCGCTCGGGAAGAAGGTGTCAGGGTCTACGTCCCTGCACTTGCCTGATTCCATCCAAACTGCGTCCATGGGTTTCCCTCCCTGTCTTGCCTTTGAGTTTATATCAGAGTTTTGTTCAAGGCCGGTTTCTTTACTGGTTTCTTAGGAGAGGCCTCGGCGAGGCGAGACCCCGTGTGGGGACTAGCATGGGCCAGCACGAACCCCCCAGGGAGGACCCGATGAGCCAGGTGATCGCAGAGGACGAGGAGCAGGTCGAGCCGATCGGTCAGGTCCGGATCGTCTACCTGGGCCCCGTCGAGCCACACTGGGATCTGCAGTCGATCTGGGGCGATGAGGAGGCCATCGAGGCCTTCAAGGAGCGGATCATCGCCCGCCTCGTCCTGCTGCCGCCGCACGACCCCCAGTTCCGTCGCAACCGCGAGCGAGTCAATCGTGACGGTGAGCGAGAGGCGATCCTGGTCGAGTGGGACCTTGGCTTCCCCGAGGAGCCGCCGGCGACCGAGGCCGCCGAGGCCTGAGCCACACGGCTCAGGTGTTCTCGATCTCCGGCAGGGCCAGACGCTCGAGCCAGAGACCAGGAGCATCCACCTCTGCAGGCGTGGGAAGGCTGTTGCCTGACGCCAGGAGCTTGGCCAGCCCGTCCTCGCCCTGACGCTCGAGGACGCCGGCGATGAACCGCTGTCCTCGCTCGACCTCTTCGGCGGACAGGTCGAGACCGAAGAGACCGCCGGCGGCCTGCTCGCCCTTGGCATCGGTGACCCGGTGCCGGTGCCAGGCCTCGACCAAGAGTGCGTGGCTGCCCGTCAAGCGCCTGGCGACGGTCGTGGCGAGGTGGTCGAGGTAGGCCCCGAGCACTGTGGTGGCTGCCGTCAGGCTGGACGATGACGCCATTGCACCCGGCGTGGCCAGCTCAGCCAAGAGCGCGTCCGGGTCGGAGAGCATCGAGCTGAGCATCTCGGGATCCCCTGAGCTGGTCATCTTCTCGATGAGCGATGCCTGTACTGCCATGGCGTCTCGCATGGCCGCTTCGAGGAGCTCTGTCACCTTGTCGGCGACGCTTCGACGGCCGAGTACCGCCGCCCCTGCCAGCTCTCTGGTTAAGGCGAAGAGGCGCACCTCGTCGAGCGGGAGGCTCCAATCCTCAGCGAAGGAGGCGATGTTGCGCGGGACGAGCAGCACCTCGGCGTTGGAGGGCCAGGGAAGTGGCAGGGCATAGGTGCCGAGGGCTCGCTCGGCCAAGTGGCCAGCGGCTGAGCCGAATTGGAGGCCGAGCAGCATGGGGCCGAGGGTTGCAGCGAACTGACCGAAGATCGGCGGGACGCCCTGCTCGCTGTCATCGCCGGCGAGCTGCGCCAAGGAGGCTCCTGTGGCCTCAGCTTGGGCCGAGACGACCTTCTCGACCATCGGGCGCCAGCTCTCGAGCTGCGCCTGGGCCCAGACGCCTCGGGTGACAGGCGTGATCGCGACGTCGAGGACCTCGGTGGTACCGGTCAGCTCGGCCACATGGCGCTTGGCGACATCGGCGACCTGCTCCAGAGCGATGCGCTCCAAGGGGTCGGGGTTGGCCTCGGTCTCCCCATCGGTGGCGACCCCGACCGCCAAGGCACGGGCGGATTCGAGCCAGGGTGCTCCGCCACCTTGGCCGCCGAGGATCTTGAGCAGATCTCCGAGCAGTCCGTCGAAGGGGCCTTGAGGTTGTTCCATGGTGCTCTCGATCCTACGGGGCGGCTGCCAGCGTGACGCTCTCGTGCGTGGTCTGGCCATGTCGGTCGACGGTGAGGTCGACCTGTTGCCCTGCGGTGCGGGCCCAGACGGAGTCGACGAGATCGGCAGCACAGGCGACCGGCTTCGAGTCGACGGCGGTGATCACGTCGCCGTGCTGGAGTGCCCCGGCAGAGGGTCCGGTGGTCTCGACGGCGACGACCTGGGCACCTTGTCCGTGGTCATCAGCGCCGGTGATTCCCAGCTTGCCGTGGGTCATGGTCGAAGAATGGGCGAGCGAGCGAGAGAGCTCGACCGCCATCTCGGCGGGGAGGTAGGTGCCCTCTCCAAGCGCAGGGTCCGAGATGCCGACGACCGCACCGTCACCGGCGATGAGCAGCGAGGTCGCCGTCGAGGAGAGCGACGAGCGATCGTGGATGGTCCCAAGGGTCGTCGAACTCACCTCTACCAAGGTGGCCGCAGCCTCGAGGTGGGCGGCCTGCCAGGTCCGAGTGTCGCTCGCAGCTCCCTGGGGGATCGCCAGGGCGGTGAGGTCGGCGCCGGCCACAGGGGCAGCAGGTCGGGCCGTGGTGGTGGTCACCGGTTCAGGAAAGGTGGCGACCGTCATGCCGGTGACCGGGTCGGTGGCGACGTTCGTGGCAGTCACCTGGTGACCGTTGGCCGTGGTGGCTCTGATGGTGGAGCCCGGGACGAAGGCCATGGTGGTCGTCAGCGTCTTGGTGTCGACGAGGGCGATCCCCTCGCCGGTGGCCTCCACCGCGCCGCCTGAGGTCGAGGCGCTCACCGCATTGAGTGCGTTGGCGCTCGGGGCGACTGATTTCGGGACTGCTCTGAGGGCAGCGGTGAGGACAGGGTTGGTGGCTGGCGTCGGCGGGGTGGCGGCGAGCAGCGAGATCCCGGCGATCAGCAGCACAGAGGCGGCCACGCCCGCGGTGGCGATGAACCAGCGCCGCGGCGGTGCCGGAGCTGGCGTGAGGGCAGCGCGACCGGGCAGCTCGGCAGGGTGGATCCACGTGCGCTCAGAGGCAGCCGGGCGTCCGACGTGGTCCCGGTCCTGGCTGTCGTGGTCCACGGACTCCTCGCCCGAATCTTCATCGCCGCCGTCGCCGGGGGGCTGTGGGGCATCCCCGATCACGAACCGAAGGATACCGACCACGCGCCGTGAGGAACGGTCGGCCTCGGCGCCGTACAGTTGGCGCGTGCCCCGGGATCTCGCCATCGACTTTGGAACTGCGTCGACCCGTGTGGTCGCACGCGGCCGTGGCCTCATCTACGACGAGCCGTCGATCGCCGCGGTGGACACCCGGACGAGGGACGTCTTGGCGCTTGGCCACGACGCCGCTGAGCTCGTCGGTCGGACCGCAGACCACGTGGTGATGGTCCGGCCGCTCAACCAAGGTGCGATCAGCGACTTCGACATGGCTGAGCGCATGCTGCGTTCTGTGTTGGCTCGGTGTGGCGTCGGCCGGCTCGGCCGGCTCCGGGTCCTGATGACGGTGCCAGCTGCTGCCACCTCGCTCGAACGCCGCGCGCGC
>Ga0118677_10015898_pt1 | contig 10391 bp, 8 predicted proteins | sample AliMusrvi5mmetaG_FD_86154 | JGI IMG/M metagenome (GOLD analysis project Ga0118677, IMG submission 86154)
TCTTAGTACCGGCCGCGTGAGCCGCCACCGGAGGAACGTCCGCCACCGCCGCCGCCGCCGCCGCCATAGGAGCGTCCACCGCCGCCGCCGCCCTGGGGACGGTCTTCGCGAGGACGAGCTTCATTGACGGTGAGATTGCGGCCCTGAAAGTCTTTGCCCTCAAGAGCTGCGATTGCGGCCTGGCCTTCAGCGGCGCTGCCCATGGTGACAAATCCGAATCCGCGTGAGCGGCCGGTTTCGCGATCCTGGACAAGAGCGGCTTCAACAACCTTGCCGTATTGCGAAAATTGATCTTGAAGATCGTTTTCAGTGGTGTCGAAAGAAAGATTTCCAACGTATAATTTCATAATGATTCAAATAACGAATGCCAGCTATCAAAGCCGTTCCCGAGAACCGGGTTTCAAATCACCATTGAAATATCAACTGACGATTTACCGCGCAACGAAACAATAACAAACGAACACCTCAACCATGGGGCCGTTCAGTGAATACGCAAGAGAAAGTTGCAAATATGTTTTCCCTGGCATTTCTCCGGTTTCGGCTTCTAAACGCTAAAACGGGCAGCCGCCCACTTCCCTCTTGCATTTTGCCATCCCACAATAGAGTAGTAATGATTATGGGCGATACAAATCCGAAAAATAACCAAAAGAAAAAAGCTCAACAAAGCGCAAAGAAAGCGAGCAACCAGAAAAAACCTGTAGCGCCGTCTGCGCCTGCGCCTGCCAAGAAGAAATAGCCCCGAGCTTGCCATTGGCTAGCAGCGACGCCGGGGGACAGTCGCAAGCTGCTTCCGTCTGGAGACAGGGACCGTATTTGAACGCATGCAACGGTTCGACTCCGCCCCGACTCGGCCACGACATCCGCCTACCTCATCTCCACAAAAGTCAGCCCCAATACTTGCCCGAGCTTGGCGATATCCGCCTTTTCCTGCTGGCAAATGAGGGCGATGGAGACTCCGGTTCGACCTGCGCGCCCGGTCCGTCCACTCCGGTGGGTGTAGTAATCGATCTGATCGGGCAGTTGGTGATGGAGGACAAAGGCGAGCCCTTCCACATCAATTCCCCGCGCCGCGACATCGGTCGCGATCAGGAACTGGAAGCGTCCTTTGCGAAAGGAGCGCAGTACCTTGTCCCGCTCTGTTTGCATCAAATCGCCCTGCAAAACGCCCAAGCGATGGCCGCGCTCTGCCAATTCCCCAAACAACTTGGTCGCTCCCGCTCTCGTTCGGCAGAAGATCACCCCGCGCGCCTCGCCCTGGCTTTTCAAAAAGGCTGCGATTCGGTCCGTTTTTTCCCGGATTTGGCAGACCATGAATCGGTGCGAGATATCGCGGTTTACCACATGCTGCTGATCGATTTTGAGGCTGTGGGACTTGGGTGACATGTAGTCCGTGATCAGCTTCTGCACCCCGGCGGGGATGGTGGCGGAAAAAAGCCAGGTGGCCCGCCGCCCTTGGGTCCTTGCACAAATCTCTGCGACCTCCTTGCGGAAACCGAGGTTCAGCATTTCATCGGCTTCATCGAGAATCAGCAGTTTGACGGCTTCGAGAGACAACGCCTTGCGACTCAGCAAATCCAACAACCGGCCCGGTGTAACGACGATCACGTGGGTTGGGCGTTGCAGTGCTGCGATTTGGCGTTCCAGTTTGTCCCCGCCGGTGAGCACCTCCACAAAGATTTTTTGGGCACAATACTTGGTGAAACGAAAAAGCTGTTTGCCGATCTGCTTGGCAAGTTCCCGCGTGGGCGCCACCACCACCGCCTGAATTTCCGTGATCTCGGGGGCAACTTGCATCAGCAAGGGAATGCCAAAAGCCGCCGTTTTCCCCGTTCCGGTCTGGGCTTGCGCGATGAAATCCCCGCCCTTTGCCAAAAGAAAAGGAATCGCCTGCCGCTGAATGGGTGTCGGCGTTTTGATCCCCAACTCATCCAGCCCCTGAATCAGATCTTCCCTGACTCCCAATGTTTTAAAATAATTCAAAGTAGTATTGTTCTCAAAAAGACTCCCGGCAGTGGAGGCTGAATCCCGGAACCATGCCCGTGGGGTATGATTCGAATGGAAGGGGAGGAAACTAATCTCTCCTGTGCCGGTGGCAAGCGCTTTCTCTCAAGTCTGCTCCCGCTCCGTTAGCGAAGATTGGCAGGTCAGTAATCGCGCTCCCGATTGCCCATGTTGCGTTCGGAAAATTTACGGGACTGGCTTTGGTGATCGCGGCGGGTACGGCGCTCGACGGTCATCTGGCGTTTTTGGCGGTTTCGCTGGAGAAGCGCGATTTCCTCGTCCAATTTTAAGAGCCCCTCAAGGCGCTTGGCATCTAGTTTTCCTGCCGTGATGGCGGCTTGTATGGCGCAGCCCACGTTGGCCGCGCCGTGTCGGCAATCGGTGAATTTGCATTGCTTCGCGAGCTCATCCAGATCGGCAAATCGCTCGCGCAAGGTGGTCTCGTCGGTCCACATGTGCACTTCGCGGATGCCGGGATTATCAATGATGATCCCGCCCGAGCGGAGCACCATCAACTCCCGCGCAGTGGTGGTGTGTCGTCCCTTTCCAGTGGCGGCATTCACCTCGTCGGTCCACTGATATTCGTCGCCGAGCAGATAATTGATCACCGAAGATTTTCCCACTCCGCTGGAGCCGGCAAAAGTAACGGAAACGCCGCGTTGGAGGTAGCTATTGAGCACCTTCAAAGTGGATTTTTTGACCACGCTGGTGAGATGCACATCTGCCTCGGGATTGAGCGCCGCAATGGCTTCCAACGCCGCTTGATTCTGGGCGGCGGAATAAAGATCCGCCTTGTTGACCAGAACCACCGCCTTGGCGCGGCTGCGACCGATGATGGCAAAATAACGTTCCATGCGCCGGAGATTGAAGTCCGAGCCGGCATCGGTGACGACCACCGCGACATCGATGTTCGAGGCGATCACCTGCTCCTCTGTGCTGCGGCCCGACATTTTGCGGGATAACGTGTTCTGCCTGGCCAGCCGGGCGCGGATCACATGTTCATGTTCGTCGTCGCCGACTTCCAGCGCGACCCAATCTCCCACGGCGGGCAATTCCGCATCCGTTTTCGCCTCGTGATAGACCTTGCCGCTCATCACCACCTCAAGCTCCTCGCCCTCACCGGTCAGGGCTCCGTAACTGATTTTGTTGTCGCGGATCAGGCGCGCGGGCACCCAGCCTTTGGCCGTGCCCCTGCATGCCTCCCATTCCTTTGCAAAGGCAGCGTTCCAACCCAGGTCCTCCAGCGTCATGCGAGGGTCTCCTCCTCGGGGGCCTCTGCAAGGGTGGTCTCGATCAACTCCAGTATCTCCGAGCGTCCGTGACTGAGCTTTGACGAACTGGTCAGGACGGTGGGCGCATCCTCGCTGATCTCCTGGAGCCGGAGCAAAAAGGCGTCGATATTGGCCTGTGCCGCCACGCGGGAAAGTTTGTCCGTCTTGGTAAAGACGAGGATAAATGGCAGCCCGCAGTTCACCATCCAGTGAAGAAAATCGAGATCGATCTTCTGCGGGGTCAGGCGGGAATCGATCAGAACGAAAGTCCCCAGCAGGTTTGGGCGATTTTGTAGGTAATCGGCAACGAACGAGCTGAAATTGGCGCGATCCTTCCTGCCTACCTTGGCGTAGCCGTAGCCGGGGAGATCCACCAGGGTCCAGCTCTCATTCACGGTGAAAAAATTGATCAGCCGCGTTTTTCCCGGCGTGTCGGATACCCTGGCCAGGCCCTCCACCCGCGTGAGCATGTTGACGAGGGAGGATTTTCCGACGTTCGAGCGCCCGATGAAGGCAAATTCAGGAAGTTCCGAGGGCGGACAGGACGCCAGATCGGGCGCGCTGCCTCGCAGGGCGGCACTGTGGATGATCATCATACGCCGCCCTTCTCCGCTCCCTTCGCAACGGCGACTTTCTGTCTTGGCTCCGCCAGGATTTCTACATAGACCCCGGGATGCTCCGCCAGGGCCACCGCCTCGATGCCCGCAGGAATCTCCGCCAGTTGGCAGGGCAGCGCTGTTTCTGGGTTCGCCCCCACCCGGCATTGGAAATTCCAACGATCCGCCCCTGCGGGCAAAGCTTTCCTGCGCTCCCTTTTCACATACTTGTTGAGGGTGAGCTGGATGTCTGCAATCACCCGCGAATCTGTCTGATCGGGAAGGTGGAGCGGGAAAGTTTTTTTCATTCGTGCCGTGATGATAACACGACCTTCGGTTACGCGTGAAAAGAAAAGGATGAAAGCAGTGGGCCGTGGCCGTTTGGGCGCTCGTAGGCGCGATCCAGTAGGAGAGCGGTATCGCACGGCGCCGTGGGGGCCTTTACTGGCGGCCTGCCTGCAGAACAATGAGTGAGGTGGAGGCGAGGGGAGTTGCCACCGCCTCCGAGCGGTGTGTTTATAAGGCTTGGTGGTTTTTAAAATTTTACGTAATTCTTATGCACATTTCAGGGCGAGCCATCCATGGATACTCCAGGGGAACCACTGATTTAATCGCCAAGGGCTGTCTGCGGGCGATTTTCACTGTCTGCCATCGCCGCTCGCAGCATCAATATCTTCTGATATTGCCACTGCTCCCCGCTTCGGCATCCAGCAAAACTTGACCACATCCAGCCGCATGTCGCTTTAATCAGTGATTCCCAAGAGGCGACCGTTCCCACCCGCCGCTGCGAATCCTCACGGGTCGAGATGACTTCGATTGCGGGCTCTGACTTCCCGCACTTGACGGCTCGATTTGCAGGGAGGAAGCACCGATGAAACCAATACGACGGATTCTCTTGGGCGGGATGTTGGCAAGCGCGGCTGTGGCAGGTGCGCCTGGCACCTTGGCGCAACAAATCACCGGCACGCCGGGGTCACCCTCGGCGACGATGACCATCGACGGCAAGGTTTTGCCGCCACCGGCGCCGGTGTTCGGCGGCGTGATCAAGGAAAACGCAGCCCAGTCCAAGGCTTGGTGGGCGCCGCGCGTGGTGCCACCCAAGGGCGCGCCCAACGTGCTGCTAATAATGACCGACGACGTCGGCTTCGGCGCGCCGAGCACCTTCGGCGGGGTGGTTCCCACTCCGGCGCTCGACCGCATCGCCCAGTCCGGCCTGCGCTACACGAATTTCCATTCGACGTCGCTTAGCTCCCCCACGCGCGCCGCGCTCATTACCGGGCGCAACCACCACTCGGTGGGTTTCGGCGTGGTCTCGGAGGCAGCCACCGGCTTCCCCGGCTACAATAGTTACATCGGCAAGGACAACGCCACCATCGGGCGCATCCTGCTGGACAACGGCTATCGCACTTCCTGGTTTGGCAAGGATCACAACACGCCCTCATGGACCGCGAGTCAGGTCGGGCCGTTCGACCTGTGGCCCTCGGGCATGGGCTTCGAATATTTCTACGGCTTCGTCGGTGGCGACTCGAGCCAGTGGGAGCCGAACCTCTTCCGCAACACCACGCCCATTTACCCTTACGTGGGCAAACCGGGCTGGAACCTCACCACCGCAATGGCGGACGACGCCATCCACTGGCTCAACCAGCTAAACGACATCAACCCGCAGATGCCGTTCTTCTGTTATTACGTCCCTGGAGGCACGCATGCCCCGCACCATCCCACGCCGGAGTGGATCAAGAAGATCAGCGACATGCACCTCTTCGACGAAGGCTGGAACAAGCTGAGTGAAACCATCTTCGCCAATCAAAAGAAGCTCGGCGTGATTCCACAGGACGCCAAGCTAACGCCCTGGCCCGACAAACTCTTGAAGCAATGGGACACCCTCAGCGCGGAGGAGAAAAAGCTCTTCATCCGCCAGGCGGAGGTGTACGCGGCCTATCTGGCGTACACGGACCATGAGATCGGTCGCGTCATCCAGACCGTAGAGAAGATGGGCAAGCTCGACAACACGATCATCATTTACATCAGCGGCGACAACGGTTCCAGCGCCGAAGGCTCGCCCAACGGCACGCCGAGCGAAGTGCTGCAATTCAACGGCGTCGAACTCCCGGTGGCCGAGCAGATGAAGTGGTATGACGCCTGGGGCTCCCAACAAACCTACAATCACATGGCAGTGGGATGGACCTGGGCCTTTGACACGCCCTTCCGCTGGACGAAGCAGGTTCCCTCCTACTTCGGCGGGACCCGCCAGGGCATGTGCATCTCCTGGCCCGGACACATCAAGGACGCGGGCGGCATTCGCTCCCAGTTCCATCACGTCATCGACATCGCGCCCACCCTTCTCGACGTCTGCGGCATCCCCGCGCCAGAGCAAGTGGACGGCGTCAAACAGAAGCCCATCGAAGGCGTGAGCATGGCCTACACCTTCGATGCAAAGAACGCCAAGGTTCCCTCGAAACACCAGACGCAGTATTTCGAAATGATGGGCGTGCAGGGTCTTTACCACGACGGCTGGATGTTGAGCGCGGTGCCGATTCGTCCCCCATGGGAACTGCTCGGCACGGCGATCCTGGACCCGGCGAGCGCTTACAAGTTCGAACTTTTCGACGTGGAGCACGATTGGACGCAATTCACGAATGTGGCCGCCGCCCATCCGGAAAAAGTGCAAGAAATGCACAAAATGATGTTCGACGAATTCAAGAAATACCAGGTGTTCCCTCTGGATGCATCGGTGGCCACGCGGATGGTCACTGCGCGCCCCTCTGTTTCGGGCGACCGCGACGTGTACACTTTCTCCGGTGTGCCGGTCACCGGTCTTCCTCGCGGCACGGGGCCAAGCGTGCTCAACACGTCCTACACCATCACCGCGGAGATTGACGTGCCGGAGGGAGGCGCAGAAGGCATGATCGTGACCGATGGCGGCCGGTTCGGCGGTTACGGCCTCTATCTGCTCAAAGGCAAGCCGGTGTTTCTCTGGAACCTGCTCGATTTGAAGCGGATTCGCTGGGAAGCTCCCGAAAAACTTGCGCCCGGCAAGCACACGCTGGAATACGACTTCAAGTATGGCGGGCTTGGCTTGGCAACGCTGGCCTTCAACAACATCAGCGGCATCGGACGTTCGGGCACCGGCACGTTCAAGGTGGACGGCAAGGAGGTCGCCACGCATAAGCTAGAACACACGGTTCCGCTGACCCTGCCGTGGGATGAAACTTTCGACATCGGCTCGGACACCGGCACCCCCGTGTGCGACGAGGATTACCAAGTGCCATTCCGGTTCACCGGCATCATCAACAAGCTCACGTTCGCGATTGACCGTCCCAAGCTCACGCCAGAGGACGAGAAACGGCTCAGGGATGCGGCCGCCCAAGCCCAAGACGGAGCAACGAGCAACTGACGAGGCATCGCGTCACCTGCGGCCTGGACCCTTGTAACCAAAACCATGAAACGAACCTCCCTCTTTCGCGTTCTTCTGACCCTGCTGATCTTGGGAACATCGGCTTTTGCCGGAAACGAACGCGCGGTGGTGATCAAGCCCGTCGAGCCGCTGGCCGAGTCCTGGCAGTTCAACTTGGGCGCGCCCATCTGGGTGGCTGGCATCGAGGGGCAAGTGGGGGTGCTTGGAAAGGCGGTGGGCGTGGACGTCGGCCCAAGCCCCATCTTCAGACATCTCAATCTGGTCGCCTCCCTGAGCGCCGAGGCCCGCAAGGGGCCGCTGGGGTTTTACGCGGATTTTTTATATTTGGACGATCTGGCAGGGGTCTCCACCAAGGGGGTCGTTTCCAGCCTGGGCCTTTGTGTGGATGAATACCTCGCCGACGCCGAAGTGAACTGGCGGCTCATCGACCGGCCCTGCGGCTGGCTCGAAGTGCGGGCTGGTTGCCGCTACACAAATCTCTACACCCGGCTCGGGCTCAGTCCAAACAGCCAGTCCATCGAAAAAACCAGCGTACGGCTAACCGATGCCTCCGCCGCAGCAGTCAAGAAGATTCTATACAACGATCTGCGCGGGGTGCTGGATGGGAAGGATCCGGTCCTGCCGGTTCCACCATTGGCGGCGGATCAGAAGGAGAAGCTGCTAAAGTTGATCCTGGCAGCCAAGCAAGACCCGGAATTGGCGGCGGCGCTGCAAAGCGGCGTCCAGTCGCGGATCGACCAAGCCAAACGCAACGTGCAGAATAAAATCGCGCGCATTTTAAGCCGGACTCTCAGCCGCACGTTCTCGCTTGGGGAAGATTGGTTCGATCCGTATGTCGGCCTGGCAGGACGCTACAATTTCCGCGGACCGTTTTACCTCACCGCCAAGGCGGATATCGGCGGGTTCGGCGTCGGTTCGCAATTGACCTGGCAGGGCTACGGCGCGCTGGGCTGCCAGTTCACGCAGAGGATCTATTCTGAAGTCGGCTATCGCTACCTCTATGTGGACTACCAACATGACGGTTTTGTCTATGACACCGCCACACGCGGAGCGCAGATCACCGTGGGCGTCGTGTTTTAGGAACTGAGAATTGTGGAGGCCCATTATAAACCGGCATAAGAAGGCCGAGGATGTCTGTTTATGCGATTTCAAAGCGCGCCCCGACTGTTCATTGCGCCATGGGGGACGGGAATAGGAAAACGGGGTGAAAGGGGAGTCCAACGATGACATCGAGAATTCTTAGCGGCGGAATATTTGCGATTACCGCGTCGGTGGCGCTATGGGGTGCTGCCATCCCGGCCCAGGCGGCGAACAAAAAACCAAACATTGTCTTCATCATGGGCGATGATGTCGGCTGGTTTAACATCGGCGCGTACCACCGCGGCATCATGTCCGGCAAGACGCCGAACCTGGACAAACTTGCCGCGCAGGGGATGCTCTTCACCGACTACTACGCCGAGGCAAGCTCCACGGCGGGCCGCGCAAATTTCATCACCGGCCAGTTGCCGATCCGCACGGGGTTGACCACCGTGGGGCAGGCCGGAGCCGACGTGGGCATGCCCGCTCAATGCGTCACCCTCGCCACCGTCCTCAAAGCGCAGGGTTATGCCACCGGGCAGTTCGGCAAAAATCACCTGGGCGATCTCAATAAATTCCTGCCGACGGTGCACGGGTTCGACGAATTCTTCGGCTATCTCTACCACCTCGACGCGATGTCGGATCCCTACTGGTTCGATTACCCGCAGGATTGGATCGAGAAGACCGGCCCGCGCAATCTGGTGCACTGCTGGGCGTCAGACAAGGATGACCCCACGGAGATGCCCCGCTGGGGCCAGGTCGGCAAGCAAAAGATCGTGGACGAAGGCCCCTTGGCTCCGTTCCCGAACATGACCGACCGCCAGAATTGGCAGCAGGGGATGAAGGCCAAATACGACATGGAGACCTTTGATTCCGTGCTGGTCAAAAACTCCTGCGCATTCATGGACAAAGCCAAGGAGGACGGCAAGCCCTTCTTCATCTGGCACAACACGACCCGCATGCACGTCTTCACCTTCCTGCCTCCCAAGTACCAGGCGCTCATGAACGCCACGAGCAACTACGGCTTGGAAGAGGCGGGCATGGCCCAGTTGGATGACAGCGTCGGCGAACTCTTGAAGCACCTCGAAGAGATCGGCGAGGCAGACAACACCATCGTCGTTTTCACCACCGATAACGGCGCGGAGACCTTTACCTGGCCGGACGGCGGCATGACGCCCTTCCGCGCCACCAAGGGCACCGTCTTTGAGGGCGGCTTCCGCGTGCCTTGCATCGTTCGCTGGCCGGGCAAGATCCAGCCAGGCACGGTGGAGAATGGCATCTTCTCCGGGCTCGACTGGCTGCCCACGCTTGCCGCCGCCGCTGGCAGCCCCGACATCAAAGAGCAACTCCTCAAAGGGGTGAAGCTGGGCGACCAAACCTACAAGAACCACCTCGACGGCTACAACCAGATGGATATTCTCACCGGCAAGGGCCCCTCAGCCCGCCATGAAGTCTTCTATTTTGGAGGCGCCCAACTTGGAGCCCTTCGCATCGACGACTTCAAATACCAGTTCTTCCAACAGCCTTACGGCTGGCCGGGAGAAAAGACCACCACCGACATGCCCACTATCGTGAACATCCGCCAAGACCCGTTCGAGCGGACGCCGTTCATCCGTGGCGAGACCACCAACAATGGGGCCGGCGGATACATGAACGAGTTTTACGCCCGCCAATTCTGGCGTTTTGTGATGGTGCAGCAATATGTCGGGAAGCTGGCGGAGACAGCCATCGATTTCCCGCCGATGCAGGCTCCGGCGTCCTTCAACCTTCAATCCATCAAGGCGAAGATTGATGAGGCGATCAAGAACCACGAGGGGCAATAGTCGGCCTTTTAGATTCAACAAGGCGGGCGCTCAGCAAGGGTGCCAGGCTCAGTAATCGTGCTCCCGATTGCCAGCGTTACGTTCGGAAAACTTGCGGGACGCGCTTTGGTGATCGCGGCGGGTACGGCGTTCGACGGTCATCTGGCGTTTTTGGCGGTTTCGTTGAAGAAGCGCGATTTCCTCGTCCAATTTCAAGAGCCCCTCAAGG
>Ga0118677_10015899_pt1 | contig 10391 bp, 9 predicted proteins | sample AliMusrvi5mmetaG_FD_86154 | JGI IMG/M metagenome (GOLD analysis project Ga0118677, IMG submission 86154)
GTCTCCTGCCATGGCGCTGCAGAAATAAGCGTAGGAATAAGCGCAACTTTGCCACTGCGCATTTCGCCTGGCTGGGCTCTTACAAAACGGCCACGCTTGAAGTTGAGCGCTTCACCACGACTTCCTGTCGTCGTCTTCTTCTTCGAAGCCAGCGATATATTGAGAATATTATCAGGCAGCTCCATTTCGACAGCATCCATCATCAACTCCTCAATCATGTCCGGAGTCTCCTTCTGCTCCTCCTCTGCTTCAGCATCAGGAGTATCTGATGGGGCCTCCTCATCCTCAGATTCAGGCTCATCCTGCTGCGGAGGCTCTTCTTGGGGAGGGGCTTCATTCGACTCGGCTTCCCTCTCAGGCATACGGGTAGCACGGGGAATAAGCACCAGCTTGATAGCCTGCTTCATATCCTCCTCCTCAACATCACTGCGCTGTGCAAGCGCTGCAGAAGCTATGGCAGCACGAACGGTAAAGATATCGACGCGATTTCCCTCAACACCAAGACTGATAGCCGTCTGAATAAGCGCCCGCACCTGTTCGTCAGTTATCGAAACATGCGGCAGTTGCTCTCTGGCTGCCTGGATAAAACCGGCCAGCATATTCAGCTCATCACGGGTATCCTCTTCGTCTCTCGTTCCGAGAACAATGTTGACAATTTTCTTGCGGGCACGGTAATCGTTCTGCGCAGTAAAGGGGACAATAATGCCGATCCGATCGAGCAGTCCCATGCGAACCTCTCCATCGGAGGGATCATAGGTACCGACAAGCATAAACTTTGCGGGATGCACCTCACTGAGACCTTCACGCTCTACAAGAACCTCACCACGCGAAATAGCATCCATGATATGTGATACCGCCGAACTGTCGAGAAGACTGATAGAGTCAACATAGAGCACACCGCCATGCGCCTTCGAAAGCACACCATGCTGCACCACACGAATACCGGTAGCAAGTGTTGCCTCAAGATCAACACCACCGATTAAACGGTCTTCAGTAACATTCAGGGGAAGCTCGACAAAAGGAGTACCTTCGGGAAGAATATCAGCAAAAGCCCTGGCAAGTGTGGATTTCCCCGACCCTACAGCCGAAGGTATGACAACACCACCAAGTTCAGAATCAACAGCCAGCAGCATCAGCGCCTGCTTGGCCAGATCCATGCCTACAATATCGGTAAAAGCTATCATTATACTGCTTCCGCTTCTCCGAGGACTTTAGCGAGTTCACGATCAATTTTCTCACCGGCATCAAGGGTTTCAAGAGGATCCTTGCGCAAACGGTGGCGCAGACAGAGGCCTGCAATCTCCTTGACATGCTTCATGGTCACGACTGTTTCGCCAAGGAAAGCTGCATGGGCATAAGCGGTACGGGTAATAGTGAGCTCACCACGGTGACCATCAATACCAAGATTCATACAAAGCTTAGCGATATCGGTAAGCACACTGTCATCCATGGTCACCGACGTCAACAGCTCTTTAGCGGTCTGAATCTTTTTCTGCAGCTTCTGCTGTTCACGACTGTACTTTTTCATAAAGGCATCCGGATCTTCGTCAAACTCACGGCGGCGTTTGACAATATCAACTCGTTTTGCAACATCAAGAATCGTGATGATACGGGCATGCAGACCAAAACGGTCAAGAAGCTGGGGACGAAGCTCACCTTCCTCAGGATTTCCAGAGCCTACAAGCACAAAACGCGCAGGGTGGCGGATACTGATTCCTTCACGCTCAACCACATTCTGGCCACTGGCGGCAACATCAAGCAGAACATCGACAAGATGATCGTCAAGCAGGTTAACCTCGTCTATATAGAGGAATCCGCGGTTCGCCTGGGCAAGAAGGCCCGGTTCAAACGCTTTTACGCCACTGGTAAGTGCCTGTTCAATATCAATGGTACCGCAGACACGGTCTTCGGTAGCACCAAGCGGAAGATCCACAACCGGAACAGGAATCTGCTCGACCTTGAGTGTCGCAGGATCAATCGTCTTGCGTCCTTTTTTAGCCTCTTCACCTTCGATATACTGTCCAACCGTACGATTATAGGTATCACCCTCCACCCTTTCAATAAGAGGAAGCACTTCGGCAAGCGCCCTGACTGTGGTACTTTTTCCTGTACCCCTATGGCCCATAACGAGCACACCACCAATTCTCGGATCAATGATATTGAGGATCAGACTGAGCTTCATTTCCTCCTGACCGACAATTGCTGTAAAAGGAAACGCCTGACCTGACTTCTTCTTTGCAGCCGGCTTCACTGCTTTTTTTGGTTCCGGAGTTGTCGTCACATCTGAACCTGCCTTCACCTTTGCCGCAATTGTTTTTTTTGGTGCAGTTTTTTTTGCAGCCGTTTCAGTCTGAGTCATAATTGATCATTTAGTTGATACCTTCACCCCGTGAACCGTGAACTTATTCACCGAAAAAGGCTTACTGTTTAGGAGTTAAATAATTGACATTGAATTTATGCTTTTAGAAAGACAATAGAAAATGGTTTTCATAAACGTCACTTTATCTAAAGCATTTTCTGCGGCAACTCTTATGTCTTCAGAACAGATCTTTCATGCAACAGCAGTATGGAAAGCATAGAATATATAGTACTGTTTTTAGTATACTGCAGCGTGCAAGTGTTCTGACAGTAGTGTCAAAGTTTCGCAAAATGCAAAATCAGTTGATAAAAAACGAATTGGACCTGGAAAAAGAAGCTTCTCTTGAACCAAAAAAACTCATCCTGCAGGTCAGCCGCGTGCAGACCCCGATGCGTATCGACCAATACCTGACACGCCAGGTCGAAAACGCCACGCGCAACAAGGTGCAGGAGGCCATTGAGGAGGGACGGGTACTGGTCAATGAAAAAACTGTTAAATCGAACTACCGCATCAAATCCTGCGATGTGATTCAAATGACCTTTCTTCGGCCACCCGCACCGGAACTGGTGCCGGAAGACATTCCAATTGACATTATGTATGAGGACGATGATCTGATGGTGATCAACAAAAAACCTGGCATGGTTGTCCACCCGGCATTCGGCAACTGGACCGGCACACTGGCCAACGCCATTCTGCACCACATCGGCAAAGATGCCGAGGAGCTCGACAAGTCTGAACTGCGACCCGGCATTGTGCACCGGCTCGACAAGAACACCTCTGGACTGATCATCGTCGCAAAAAATCCGGTGGCACTCCACCGTCTTGCCCGCCAGTTCGCTGACCGCAAAGTGATAAAGGTCTATAAAGCAATGGTTTGGGGAGTTCCCAACCCGCTTTCAGGCACTATAACAACCAATATAGGGCGCTCGAGAAAAGACCGGAAAGTGATGGCAAACTTTCCCTACGAAGGAAAAGATGGAAAAACTGCCATTACAGACTATTGCGTCACCGAAAATCTCCACTGGTTTTCACTCCTTTCGCTTACCCTGCATACCGGAAGAACTCACCAGATCAGGGCACACCTGCAACATCTTGGCCACCAGATCCTCGGCGACGAAACTTATGGAGGGGCATCCCTGCGCACCCTCCCCTTCAGCAAAAGCGAGGGCTTCGTCAGAAACCTGCTTGAGCTGCTGCCGCGCCAGGCGCTGCACGCTGAAACACTCTCGTTTCATCAGCCAATGAACCATGAGCTACTCTCTTTCACCGCACCATTACCAGAAGATATGCGGCTTGCTCTGGAAAAAATCCGGGCAATCATGAAGTAGCTTTAAGTGATGAAAAGTTGATTAATACCTCCACTCTTCATGCTTAACCGGCATTCGCAGGTGGTGGTAGTTTTGTTGTGAATGACTGGGTGGTTCAAGTTTAAAAAGCTTCACCAGCAGCAATTGCCCCTATAACCGAGGCAATCGAAAGTTTCGGAACATGAGCATCGGTGCCATTTCAAGGTTTAGAATAAATCACTTTCCAATCTCACTCGGCTGTTGCGTATTCACTTTTGAGACTTCGATACCGCTCACCCATTTGACATGCCTCGGGCCCGTTGCCTTATCGTTTGCACAAAACACCACAAAGGCACCATCCTTATCAATTGGTTTGCCATTCTCTTCGAAAATCACCCATGTGTTGTCACCTGCCAAGCCGTAGAGGAGTTCGTTATATGTAAAAAGAACATTGTAGTTGTCGGTTGAACGCACAAGAACAACATATTCACCTCGCTGACGAGGATTGGGTATCACAACCTTCGCCGAATCAAGAATGTCGCGCAAGAGCACTCCCTTGTATGTTTTCAAGGTTTTACGGGTTTCGCCTGAATCGCAGACTATCGCAGTATTCCCCTGTTCTGCTACACGCATCTGTTTCACACTCGACTTGGTAATGGTAAACGGTTTTTCTACCAGACCAGAGACTTTTACGGTATCAGATGTTATCCCGTCGGGCTTTGCCTGTAGAGTAACGGGATAAACTCCGGCTACAAGAGCAAGCACAAGAGTGGAGCGAAGTGCTAATTCCTTTATATTCATAACCATGTTGTTTTGATTGTAAGAGTTTTATTTAGAATGCGTAACTGGCTGAAATCACATATTGGCGACCAGCTTCAGGATATCCTTCTGCAACCTGATAGTTGCGATCGAAGAGGTTCTCAAGAGATGCTTGCAGTGAGAGCGATTTCTGAAGTGATGTACTTGCTCTCAGGTTTAACAATCCATAAGCTCCAGCTTTATATTTTCCGTCACTTGTGCTGTACCGACCTGAATTGTATTCACTCTCAACCATTGCCCACGTGCTCTTGTCAAGAAAAAACTGGAGATACCCTGAAAGTTTATTGTGAGGCACATCGGTAAACAGCAGAGATGGATTGCTGTCATTCTTGCGATCGATATAGCTGTACCCTGTAAAGCTCTTGAACCACGAAACTGGTTGCCAGTCAACGGAGCACTCAAATCCGGTATACGTCGCTTTACCTGTATTCTGGAACTGGTAAACCCATATACTATTGACATACGCTACATTGTCAACCTGCTGAATAACATCACTGAGTTTGCTCTGATAGACCGAAGCCTGGATTTTCAGGGTATCAAACGGTTTTATGCTATAATCGACACCATAGTTCCAGCTCTGTTCTTCTTGGAGAGCAGGATTGGGAAGCGCGGAACCAAACCGGTATGAGTAGCGGTCTTTCTGTGTGGGAAACCTTGTCGTTCTTGTCAGATAGCTCGTCACGGACTGACGATCATCGAGACGTGCGACAACTGCCAACTGGTAGTTGGTTGCCGCATTATCCTTCAGTTCAAATGAAGTAAGCGTCGTGCCTTGCAGATCCTCAGCCTGAATGGTATTTCTGAAATCCATGCGCACACCAAAAATCACACTCAGATTCTCCGATGCTGCCCAAGAGTTTTCTATGGCAACGGAAAGTGTGTTATCCTCAAACTCCTTGGCTTGTTGGCCAACATTGAACTCTTTGTGCATATCGTACTTGTCATGCACGGCAAGTTTCAGCGTATTGTTCCTGATAAGCTCCGTCCCATATTCAACTGATCCACCAAATGTCTTGTCATCATAAATACTTGTAAATGCCTTTTTTGTGGTTTGCGTCGTATAGGTGGCGTTATCGTAGCTGTCAAGGACATTATAATACTTGTCATAATATGCCCGTGTCTTCAGATAGCTTTTGCTGGCCAGCTCTTTCTTGCCGATAAAGTAAAGGCTTGACTTGTCCCACTCGATGTATCTCCAGTACCGGACAGCCGCTGACGGGTTGAAGCCAGTATAGACAGGAACACCTTTATTCGAATCTTGATTGATGAACGATAGAGAATATTCATCGGCGATGTTCGGCGTGTAACCCACCTTGATGGAACCCTTGAAGTCCCGAGTATCAGAATTATCTCGTTTACCACCATTTTCATTCGTTGTTGCTGCAAATGAGCCTGAAAGCGGCACAAAATTGCGATCAAGGGTGGATAACGAGCTCTGAACGTACCATTCACCCTGATTAGAGGCAAGATTCAGTGACGTCATTGTCGAAGCGATCTGACCATTGCCGTAAGAAATTCCTCCGGTCATCTTCCCTTCAAATCTCTCCTGAGGCTTGCGAGTGACCATATTTATCGCTCCACCAAGAGTGTTCGGACCAAACAGCACTGAAAAGTATCCTTTTGAAATGGTAATTTCTGACAAGTCAAACGTCGTGAAACGGTTAGGGTCAACGTAACCATCATAGGGGACATACTGTGGTATGCCATCGACATACAGGGGAACCTGTCGCATGTCAAATCCACGAACATAGATCATTCCTTCATTTCTGGCGCCCACGTTTCCTTGATATATCCCGGGAAGGATATTGACCGCTTGTGTAATATTTTTTTTGTCGAGCTGTTCCATCTCCTCCGCAGTAACCGTCTCCTTGCTCTGCTCTTTTTTCCCTGTTACCACAATTTCACCGACAGTAAAAATATTGGTTTCAGATATGTTGCGGTCAGACGAAGCGTTTGCAGCAGAAGCTGTTTCTGAAACGGCAAGCAAAAATACCAGAAGAGCGATCTTTTTCATGTGATCTTAACTGTTTTGTTATGTTTTAAAATATATAGCGCTCATTAAAAAGAAGTCATTCAACAGAAGCTGATATAGCCAAGCATGACTGCACATCGGATGGCACAGTTCTGACAACAACGTGCTGACCAATGAGATACGTCACTGGTTCTTTGATATTTGGCGCTGATTTGGAGCGAATAGGTGCTGGCTCTGCCTCTCGGCAATCATAGAGAAGAACATCGGCTGTTCCGAAAATCTTCATTGCTTTTACCGTGAGCAGTTCAGGATCTCCAGTACCGGAACCTGCAAACGAGACTGGATAACAAGGTGACTGATTTTCCATAGAGGTAATTGTCTCTGATGATTTATTCGTTATATACTAAATTATATAACGAGTACAAAAAAACACAGGCATACCAGCTCACCAAAACAGCCGTCAGGCAAGTTTTAGGGTTAACACGTTTTTTTTCGGAAAACATATTTCTTTTCGCGACATCATTTTTCTTCTGACAACTCTTTTTTGTCTTACCCACTGGCATCCAAAAAATCTATTGGGACAGTACAACCGTAAAAAACATATTGCATATTATGGTACTCCAAAGTATATAAGAAGATCATACGAAGAGATGATCTTAACAGAGTATTTTCATAACCTGAAAAGCAGGGGTAAGTGTGAAATGCAGCAAAGATACCATCGGTCTTGACGGATCTATCTGGTTTCAGAAGGCTGAAAACAGGTTTCTCGGTGGTGACCGGATTGCCCTGCTGGAGAAAATCGATGAGCTCGGTTCAATCAGCAGCGCTGCAAAAGCTGTCGGTATCAGCTACAAGACAGCCTGGCACCTGGTCAATATGATGAACAACCTCTCCGCAAAACCTCTGGTTGACCGAGTAACAGGAGGAAAAGGTGGCGGTGGCACCGTGTTGACCAAAGAGGGGAAAAAAATTATTGAACAGTTCCGTATTGTTCAGGAAGAGCACCGGAAGTTTCTTGAGAATCTCGGAGATCGTCTCGGAGAGAGCAATCATCTTTATCAATTTCTTAAAAGAATAGCTATGAAAATCAGTGCTCGCAACATTTTTTCAGGTACTGTAGAAAAAATCATCAAGGGAGCAGTCAATGCCGAAGTTGTCCTTCTGCTCAATGGAGGAAGCCGTATCGTCGCCATTATCACCAATGGTTCCGTTGATAACCTGGGACTGAAAGAGGGCTTGAATGCTTATGCCATCATCAAGGCAAGCTCAATTATTATTGGCCAGGAGCTGCACGCGGCAAAAATAAGTACACGCAATATCCTGCCAGGCACAATCAGCAAGCTTATCGAAGGACCGGTCAGTACTGAAGTTGATGTGGAAATCGGTGGCGGCAATGTCATCTCCGCCGTTATTACTCATGGTAGTTCAGAAAAGATGTCACTGAAAGAGGGCGACCATGCCTGCGTAGCATTCAAGGCCTCAAGCGTTATTATCGGGATAAGCTGAACACGCATAATTTTTAAAAAACGCAACATTTTTTTGGAAATTTGCAGAAATATGATTAACAATCGTTAACGCGTAACGAAAAACAGTTGACTTATGAATTCAGGAACGTCAAAAACCTTCACGATGAGCTGCTGCTGTTGCAGATGGTCAAACCATTCTGACACGGGGATATCGGGAAGGAGACTGTAGCTCATATCATATTGATAATGTACGTAAAGTCTTGCAAGCCGACCTGAATGTCAGAGTCGGCTTTTTTTATTTTTAATTTTAATCACCTACAATCAATAAGCCATAGAACCAACCGTCATGTCAACAATATCAACAACTACTTGCACAGGCATACCGTTACCAATTGTCAAACTGAATCGCTGGGTGCTGCTCATTGGCATCATTGCAGCTATCCTCTTTCAGCAACCAATAGTTAGCTTTGTTCTGTTTTTGATAATTATTGCAGCCGTATTGTTCGGCAAGCAAGGGAGCCTCATTTTTATTATTGGATCACGCCTTTTGGCAAAACAAAACAAAGATGCTGCTACTGAAGACCCAAGACTCATGCGCTTCAATAACTCTATTGCCGCAATTTTGCTCGGAGGCGCCCAGATCGCGTTCCTTTCAGGCGCACCTCTTGTCGGCTGGATCCTTTCAGGAGTCGTTGCTGTTGCCGCTTCCATAGCTCTCGCAGGCTTCTGCTTCGGTTGCTTCCTGTTCTATCAGTTCAATCTGCAACGCTTCAAGCTTTTTGGAAAAACACCGCAGATCAATGAACAAAAAAGAGCATAAAAATTTATCGTAACCATCACCATAAAAAAGGAGAGTATTTCAATGAGTTCAGCAAACTACCGCTTTGAAACGCTTGCACTTCACGCAGGCCAACCTGTTGATGCAACACTTTCTCGTGGAGTGCCGGTCTATCGTACGACCTCCTATCTCTTCAAGAGCACCGAACATGCCGCAAACCTTTTCGCACTGAAAGAGCTTGGAAATATCTATACCCGTTTGATGAACCCCACTACCGATACCCTTGAACAGCGGATCACGCAGCTTGAAGGAGGTGCAGCCTCGGTTGCCGTCGCATCGGGCACTGCAGCAATTTTCAATACTATCATCACTCTTGCAGAAGCAGGAGACAACATTGTTTCCGCCAACAACCTTTACGGTGGCACCTACACTCAGTTTGATGCTATTCTGCCAAAACTTGGCATCAATGTCACCTTTGTTGATCCGAAAGACCCTGCAAATTTTGAAAAAGCAATTACAGAAAAAACCAGGGCGCTTTTTATTGAAACCATCGGAAACCCTGTACTCGACTATACTGATGTCAAGGCTATTGCAGAGGTTGCCCACCGCAACGGCTTGCCGCTGATTGTCGATGCAACCTTCACCACCCCTTACCTGCTGAAAACTATCGACCTCGGGGCAGACATTGTGATCAACTCCCTGACAAAATGGCTTGGAGGGCATGGCGCTGGCATCGGAGGCATTATTACTGATGCCGGACGTTTCAACTGGAATGGAGGGCGGCACCCACTCTTTACCCAGCCAGACAGCAACTATCACGGACTGCGCTGGGCTATTGACCTGCCGGAACCTCTTGCGCCAATTGCATTTGCCCTCCGCTTCCGTACTGTACCGCTCAGGAATCTCGGAGCCTGCATAGCGCCAGACAACTCATGGATATTACTGCAAGGGATTGAAACTCTTCCTGTCCGGATGGCCCGTCATTCAGAAAATGCACTCAAAGTTGCCGAACATCTTTCAAAGCATCCCGGAGTTGCATGGGTTCGTTATCCTGGTCTGAAAAATGACCCATCCTATCCTAAAGCTTCAAGAGATTTGAAGAACGGGTTTGGCGGCATGGTTGTCTTTGGAGTGAAAGGTGGTTACGATGCTGCCGTGGAGATTATCGACAACATCAAACTTTTCTCACACTTGGCAAACGTCGGCGACGCCAAAAGCCTGATCCTCCATCCGGCAAGCACCTCGCACAGCCAGTTGACCGAAGAACAACAACTGCAGAGCGGTCTTTCTCCCGACCTGATCAGACTATCCGTCGGTCTCGAACATCCTGACGACCTGATCGAGGCCCTCGACGAGGCGCTTCAGAGAGTGGCAACAAAATCGTAACCATGAAAAATGAATACAAGAACATTTCTGTTGTACTTGCTGATACACAGTTTTTGACCAACGAGGCACTTCAGTCAATGTTAAAACCGCTCTACGAGTCGTTCTATACGGTATCGACCAAAGCAGGCCTGGAACAGTATCTGCAAAAAGAAACAATCTCGCTCATTATCACCGATTATATCCTGTTCGATTTTGACTCAATCAGCGAACTCGGAAACTTGAAGAAACAGCATCCGAAAACAGGAATCATTGTATTGACCAATTCAATAAATAACATCATAATAAAAGAGTTAAATGATATTGGCATTCAAAACATCGTCTTAAA
>Ga0118677_10015900_pt1 | contig 10390 bp, 6 predicted proteins | sample AliMusrvi5mmetaG_FD_86154 | JGI IMG/M metagenome (GOLD analysis project Ga0118677, IMG submission 86154)
GTGTAGGCGCAGGGAGGGTTTTCAAGACGGTTGAAATCGAGGATGAGTGTGCCGGGATGGTCGAGCCCATTGTCGGGGATGCCGGTGTGGAGGAACCGCGCCGCTTGGTAGGTTGTGCTTTTGCTGGTTTCGTCGCGGAGGATGAAGAAGAGCGTTTTGCCCGTGGGGTCTTCGAGGACCGGCTCCAGGCTCAGGGTTTTGCCATTGAGCGTGAAGCGGGCGAGGCCGGGCGCGGGCATATCGAGCGTGGTGCCGATGATGGTGGGAATCTGCTCGACGTGGGGCGGCGTGTAGGGAACCCATTGCGCCGCGATGCGGAGGCGCGGGTCGGGCGCGTACCAGTTGAGGCCCATGAAATTTGTCCGCGTGGGCGAATCCGCGTCCTTGATGCGCAGCGCGAAGCTGCCGCCGCGATTGAGCACCACCATGGTCAATCCGTGCCACGTCAGGGTCGAAGGCTTCCGATTGTCTACCGTCAGTTCGCCTTCACGCGCCGGTTTGCCGTCGATATTGAGTTCGGGCGGAAAGCCTTCCTGGGGGGCAAGCAATTGGACCACATTGCCGCTGACGGTGAGCAGCCCCATGTGAGCTGGGGCCGGGGCGGGCAACTGGAGCTTGCTGTCCGGGGCTGCGCCGAAGGAGTTGATGCCGGGCTTGAGCCACTCCAAGCCCACCAGGGTCAGCCAACCGTCGGGGGCGGCCAACTGGTTCTCCCGATGCGTGCGCCACGCGGTGAGGTCACTCAGCCATTGCGCGTCGCCGCCGCTCGCGGCAGATGTGGCATCGGCCTGGGCGAGAGCTGGAGTCGGCCAGCAGCCCAGGATGGCGGCTCCCAGCGCCAGCGCGCATATGGGAATGGCAGTGTGGCGTCTCGTCATCAATCAAGGCTCCTTGCTTGGTTCCGGTTCCCTTATTATGCCTTGTTGCGGCTTAAGCTAAACGCCCTCACCGGATTGGACGCTTCCCGCGACGGGTTCGGCGAGGGCCGTGCCGCCACTGCGCGCGCTTCATCCAACCATGTTGACAGCAGCGCTATCAAATCCCTAGAATTAAAGAGGAGAAGTTTGCAATTTTATCGACGTAAGCGATAGTTAAGCAAGCACTTAGCAAGGGTTATCGGGGCGCCGGCGGCACACGGCAGGCGGCTCATGAAGAGGGCGATGCAGATGGCAGATGCGCGCGTCAGTCCGCGAGAGCGGCTGGTGCTTACGGCCATTATCGAGTTGTACATAGCGACCGGGGAGCCGGTGGCTTCCCAGGCTCTTGCACGCCATTTTGCCAACAAGGAAGGGTTGAGTTCTGCCACGCTGCGCAACGTGATGGCGACACTGGGCGATGCGGGCTTGCTGGAGCAGCCGCATACCTCGGCGGGCAGAGTGCCCACCGCGGCGGCTTTCCGATATTACGTCGAGCAGATTACGCAGCCGGGTTCCTACCTGGGCCGCGTGGCTGCGCCGGGCCAGCCGTCCGTGGCGGGTGCAATGCCACAGGGCGGCTCAACCTTGAGCGAGCAGCGGCGCGGCCAGATTGAAGAGAGCTTCAGCGGTGTTTCAAGCAGCAATGAGTACCTTGAGCGGACGTCCCACGTACTGGCGCTTATCTCCAGCGGTCTGGGCGTTGCGCTGGCCAGCGCAACGGAAGGCCAGGTGCTGGAACACATTCATTTTTCGCGGCTCTCGCAGGGAAGGGTGCTGGCTGTGGTGGTGACGCAGGCCGGAACAGTGCAGGACCGGGTGCTTGCGCTGGATCGCGAATTGAATCACCTGGAGTTGGAAACAGCCGCGCGTTATCTCAACGAGAATTTTCGCGGTTGGGCAATCGATCGCATCCGGGCGGAGATAACCCGGCGCGTAGAGGCGGAGCGCGAAGCTTACCACCAGATGCTGGCGTCGATTGAGGAGCTTTGCCGCAAAGGCGCCCTGGCGGGCGGAGAAGCCGGGCCTGCGCTTTACGTGGAAGGAATGGCCAACCTGATCAGTTCCGAGCTTGACCGGGAGCGGCTGCGGCAGATGCTGCTGGCGCTGGAGGCCAAGCAGCGGCTGATTGAGCTGCTGACAGCGTACGTGGACGGCCGCCAGCAGGAGGTACGCGTGGTGGTGGGCCCGAACCTGGCGGGTCTGGATGAGGCTTCGCAAGTGATGCAGGACCTGGTGCTGATTGGCGCTCCCGCGCGGCTGGGCGGAACGAACCTGGGCACGGTGGCGGTAATTGCGCCCACCCGCATTCAATACCAGGAGATGATTCAGGCGGTGCGCTATATTGCCGGGCTTTCCGAGCGCATCCTTGAAGTTCCACCGGATTAGAGTGGTCCCTCGATTTTTGGAGGAGCATGCGCGAAGGGCGGCGGTTGCCACGTGCCGCGGAAACTATCATGAAATAGGGAAGTATTGAGAATCTGGAGAAACCGTAAAAAGATGCCGGAAAAGGATGAAGAGTTGACAGCCGTTGCGGCGCCGGAGCTTGTGCCCGCCCAGCCGACGGACGAAGCCGCCGCCGAAGGGCAGGGCGCGCCCGTGAGCCGCCAGGAATTTGAGCAGATGAAGACCGAGCGCGACCAGCTTGTGGAGCGCCTTGCGCGCCTGCAGGCCGAGTTTGAAAATGCGCGCAAGCGGAGCGAGCGGGAACGGATCGAGTTTCGCGACTACGCAGCCGGTATTGTTGTAGAGCAGTTTTTGCCGGTGCTGGACAACTTTGAACTGGCCCTGAACGCGTCTGCCACCGCCGAGCAATTGCGCTCGGGCGTGGAACTGATCGTGAAGCAGATGGAGGACATCCTCCGCCAGTTGCAGGTGACGGCGATTCCCGCGGTGGGCGAGGTTTTCGATCCCCGGGTTCATGAGGCCATGGGCTCTGTGGAGCGGCTTGACCTTCCCGACCAGCACGTGGCCGAGGAGATCCGGCGCGGCTACAAGCTGCGCGAGCGGCTGCTGCGCCCGGCTATGGTGCGCATTGCGTCAAACCCCAAGCAAATTGGCGAATGAGTTCTGGTATAAATGGGTTCACAAGTGAGTAAAGCTGACTATTACGAGGTCCTCGGCGTTACGCGGGACGTGAGCGAGGCGGAGCTGAAGAGTGCCTACCGCAAGCAGGCGCTGAAGTTCCATCCTGACCGCAACCCTGGCAACCACGCGGCCGAAGAGAAGTTCAAGCAGGCCAGCGAGGCTTACCAGGTGCTGAGCGACGCGGACAAGCGCGCCGCCTACGATCGCTACGGCCACGCCGGCATCAGCGGCGGGGGCGGCATTAACGGCGGTCCCTTTGCCGGCGGCGTGGATATCGGCGACATCTTCGGCGATCTATTCGGCGAGATGTTCAACATGGGCGGCAACGGCTCGCAGCGCGGCTCAAGGCAGCAGCGCGGCGACGATCTGCGCTTCGATCTCACGGTGGAGTTTGACGCCGCCATGTTCGGCAGCGAGACCGAGGTGAAGATTCGCCGTCTCGAGACGTGCACCGTGTGCAACGGCCGCGGCAGCGCCTCAGGCCGGGGACCCACCGCGTGCGCGCAATGCCAGGGCCGTGGCCAGGTGCGCTACCAGCAGGGCTTCTTTTCCGTGGCCCGCACTTGCGGCGCATGCGGCGGCACGGGCTCGACCATCGGCGATCCATGCACAGCTTGCCGCGGCGAATCGAGGGTACCCAAGGAACTGAAGTTGAACGTCAAAGTGCCGCCCGGCGTGGAGAATGGGACTCGCATCCGCTATGCAGGCGAGGGCGACGCGGGCCGGTCCGGCGGTCCGCGGGGCGACCTGTACGTGGTGCTGGCGATTGAGCCGCATGACTTTTTTGAGCGCGACGGCCAGGACCTGCACTGCGTGATCCCGATCAGCTTTCCGCAGGCCGCCCTGGGCGCGGAGATTTCGATTCCGGCCATTGACGGCGATGTGACCATCAAGGTCCCCGAGGGCACCCAGAACGGCAAGCAATTGCGGGTTCGCGGCAAAGGAATTCCGCTGCTGAACGAGAACGGGCGCGGCGACTTGATTGTGCAGGTGCTGGTGCAGGTGCCCAGGAAACTCAGCCGCGGCCAGCGCGAACTGGTGGCCAAGCTGGCAGAAACCATGGCCGTGGACAACAAGCCCGCGTCTCCGTCACTGATGGAGAAGATGAAGGACTTGTTCAACTAAGGAAGTCTGCGCTCGGCGCCTTGTTCGCTCCGAGCGCGCCTATGCCCAATTTGACCTTTTAACGTGAACGAGATGCTTGGCCCACCAAGTCTCCTCAACTCTCCCACGGGTTGATGACAGGTACGCCAACAGCGAGGAACGGTGCGGTATCGCGCGTGGCAACGGTGAAGCCGTGCACAGCCGCAATGGCGGCAATCTGACAGTCTGCCACCGAGATGGAATAGCCCTTCGCCGTCGCGCGGCTCGCAAGCGAGGCATAAGCTACGGCTGCTTTGCGTCCAAAGACGAGAAATCGATCAGCGAAGTAGTCGGTGAGCAATGTCTGCACAGCCGTCGTCATGCCTTTTTTTCGTCTACCGTCAGGAAGAAGCGTGATACCGAGTGAGATTTCCATGAGGACAGGCGCGCATAGATACAGCGTTTCTTTTGGCTGGGAGTCCAGCCACGCAACCACGACCGAATGAGCCAGTATCTTCACCGGCTCCGAGATCACATTCGTGTCAAGAACGATCATAAGAAATCGGGTGGCTCAGCCGGTCTTGAATCGCGGGCGATATTGAGTTCAATGCCGCCAAAGCGACGCCCGAGCGCAGCTAATTGCGAACCGAGTCCCGTTGCCGCATCAGGAGACACGGCATCTTCCAAAATCCGGCGGATCTCGGCCTCGGTGCTTCTTCCATTATGCGCAGCGCGCACCTTGAGCGCGCGATGAGTTCTTTCTGGAAGGTTGCGAATCGTTACAGCAGGCATGAGCGGAGTCTCCTTTCTTCATTATGATATCAATGATAGCATAATGAAGGGATGCAGGGAAGGCTTGACAGACATCAAAGTGCCAGCCAGGCGACCAACGCCACTCCCGCGCCGATCAGAAGACTCATCTTGTCGGTGATGGCAAAGATGACCGGGTCCTCGTCGAGTTCCCCTCGCGAGGCCAGCAGCCATACCCGGCTGAGCCATAGAATCATAAGGGGCGTAATCAGCCAGAGCCGTCCTGGGTTCCGGTAGAGCTTTATTACGTCCTGGCCGCTGATATAGAGGGCAAAAACCAGCACCGCCGCATAGGCGCTGGCGGTGCCGAAGCTGCGCAGCTGCTGGATATCGGCCACCACGTAGCCGCGGCCGTTTTTGGGCGGCGCTCCGCTGGCGCGCAGGTTTTCCAGTTCGGCGAAGCGCTTGACGAAGGCCAGCGACAGGAACAGGAAGATGGCCAGGCCCGCCAGCCAGTGGGAGATGGGCGTGTGGGTTGCCGCGCCGCCCGCCAACAGGCGCAAGGTGTACATCCCCGAGAGCACAAGCACATCGACCAGCGCGAGGCGTTTGAGGTACGAGGAATAAGCCAGCGTGGTTGCCAGATAGAAGAGCAGCCACCCCAAAAATGCCGCCGGCAGAAACCGCGCCCCCGAGAGCGCCAGCCCCTGGCATGCGACAACGATGCAAAGTCCGGTGAACGCCGAAAGATCTCCCGATGCAAAGGGACGAAGACGCTTGCGGGGATGGCGGCGATCAGCCTCGATGTCCAGAAGATCGTTGACGATGTATGCGGCGGAAGCCGCGAGCGAGAAACTGCAAAAGGCAAGCAGAGCCATGGCCAGGCCGCGGGCTGTAATGTCGTGCGACAAGAGCAACGGCAAAAAGATGAGCAGGTTCTTGGCCCATTGGTGCGGACGCAGGGCCTTGAGCAGGGAGGTGAGTGGATGGCTGCGCTCAAGAAAAACATGCGCCGGCTTGATGCGGCGCGATTTGAGGCCCATGCTCAAGCCCGCAGTGGGGTTGGCTATCAAGGCCTGGTTGGCTTCAGCAAGCAGCGGCAGATCGGGCGTGTCGTTGCCCACGTAATCAAAGCCGCCGGCGCCAAGTTGGGCGCGGAGGCGGTCGAGTTTTTTCTTTCCGGTGAGATTGGTAGCGCCGTCTGAGCCCAGCACGCCGGCAAAGATGCCCAGGTGGTCTGCAACGCGGCGGGCAATTCGCAAGTCCGCGCCCGTGGCCAGGTAGATTTGGCGGCCCTGCACGCGCTCCTGGTGCAAGAACTTGAGCAGTGGTTTGTTGTAGGGCAGGTGCGCCACATCCAGCGAGACCGTCTCGGAGACGTACGCCTTGAACGCGGCCTTGCCGCGCAAAACGCGCAAGGGAAGGGCAAACGCCCGTTCCGGCCGGGTTCGCAAAAGCACCAGCAGGGAGTCAATCAGCGTATCCGACTTGACGAGAGTGCCATCCAGATCGACGCACAGCGGCGCTTGTGCCGAAGTTGCGACAGGCGGCTGGATTTGAATCTCGGGCAAACGTTCACCTCGCGGCGGGCCGTGCGTTCCCGAATTGGCTGTCGGGATCAACCGGGCCGGCGATGGCGCGGTCCAGGGTGTTGATGATTTGTGCGCAAGTAGCCCGGAACAAATCAAGTATACAGAGGCTGTTTGAGGCAGACGCGACACCGCAACGGCATCAGGCCAAGCGATGATTGCGATGGGAAGGAACCTGGTGGAGCTAAGCGGGATCGAACTGATGTTTCCCTCGGTGAGTAATGCGGGAAATGTGGCGTGCAGTTTGAGCGGAATGGGCCAGGGCATTACGATCATCAGTGCCGGGGAGACCTCTGGCCTGAGGCGAATCCGCTGCGTTATCCCCGACGCTGATCGTTGCCGTTCGTGAACCGACTGCCATTGGTTTGAAGCCGCAGGTAATGGTGCAACCAGAGCCGGACGTCAAGCTGCCGCCGTAGTTATTCATTTCGGATTAGGAACTGGCATTCGTTCCCGTGACTTAGATCGTAAGTCCATTAAGAGCTGCATTGCCGGTGTACTTTAGTGCAATTACCCGGGTGATGGCTGATGAATCCAGCAGGGATAAGGGAAAAGGTCAGGCTTGCAGTTGAGACGCTTGCAGTTGGAGCCAGGATCATATAGTTGGCGTAGCGTGCAGGTTACTCCGAATTACGTTCTTGAACGCCTTTCTGTGCAACTCCATGGCTGCGAACCGGTAACTCCGTCATTTTCTTCGAATCTTCGCCTGGCTTGTCTTCATTGCTTACTTGAGGGCTAAAGCAGTACCACCATTCGCTTGCCTCGCGGCATCTCGCAAGGTGGGATTCTCTCAAGAAGATTGCCGCTTTTAGGGAAGCTGTTTCTGCATAGAGCGATTATGGAACTACGGTAATTGCCGCGAGAATCATTTATGAATGTATTCAATTCAATGTTCAGGAATTGGTTTATAGTGTTTGGATTGGCCTAAAGCTCACGGAGCAGTTCCCCACCTCGCTGAGTTAGCTAGAGGGGGAATCGTGTTTCTTGATATTCGAGTATCACATCTGCGAGTCCTGTGCGTCTCTGGGCTCATTGCTGCAGCGTCATTACTTGCCCAGCCAGCCAGCCAGCCTCTCCAAACTTCCTCTGACTCCGGTCAAAGAATCGAAAGGCCAGCGACACCCGGCAATGGTGCGGCCTCCGGATTCACGTCCATCGACGTTCCGGACGCAGGCGGCAGTACGCTTCAGGGAACCGTTGCCCTCTTCGTCAACCAGTCAGGGGACGTGGCGGGCATTTATATTGACACGAACAACGCCGAACATGCGTTCACGCGAACGGCCGCGGGCGTGATTTCCGCGTTCGATGCACCGGGTGCGGCCGGCACCGGCAGCATTCCTGTAGGTATTGACTCGTTTGGGAATGTGGCTGGAATGTACCAGGACGGCAACAAGGCGGCGCATGGCTTTGTGCGCATGGCCGCCACGGGGACAATCGTGGAGTTCAGCGCTCCCGGCGCCGGCTCGGGCAATGGCGAGGGCACTTATCCTATCTGTATCGACGCGGCCGGCGATGTAGCCGGAGTCTACATGGACTCGAAAATCGTGCTCCATGGGTTTGTGCGATCCGCAACCGGAACCGTCACCACCTTCGACGCGACGGGAGCAGGCACGGCCAACAATCAGGGCACCTACGTCCTGGGCATCGGCGCGACCGGTCAGATTGTGGGCCTTTACCTGGACCAGAACAGCCAGGCTCACGGCTTTGTGCGTTCTGCCGCCGGCACAATTGCCGCCATCGACGCACCCGGAGCAGGCTCGGGCAAAGAGCAGGGAACCGCCGCCTACGCGATAGATGCTTCCGGCAACGTTGCGGGAATGTACGCAGACGCAAACGATGTGGTTCACGGGTATGTGCGCTCTACCAACGGGACCGTGACGAGTTTCGATGCTCCCGGCGCGGGCGCCGGCACGCTACAGGGAACTTACCCGGACCAATTCGACGCTTCAGGCGACCTTGCCGGCTCCTTTATTGACGCCAACAACATGATTCATGGCTTCATGCGCTCCGCCGCGGGTTCCATCGCGGCCTTCGACGCACCCGGAGCCAGAGCGGCGGCCAGCGCTAAAAAAGGCTCAGGAATGCGCCTGGGGAAAGCTGCCGGTCAATCAAGCTCAGTGAGCGGTTCGCGCAGTTCCATCGGTCTTCGGCTCGCCAAGCCCAACAAATTTCTAAGCCGGGTCAGAACCATTCTGGGCAAGGTCGGCCCTGCCCGCCGCATGACCATGGATTCCACTCCCACCGGCGGCATTTTCGACAATACCCAGGGAATCGTGGCCGGCACGATCGCCTTTGGCGTGGATGCAGCAGGCGATGTGACGGGAATGTACTCCGATGGAGACGACGTTTCACGCGGCTTTCTGCGCGCTGCGAACGGCTCCTTTACGACCTTTGACGCACCCGGCGCCGGCACTGGCGCCCTGCAGGGAACAGGCGCCCTGGGCATCACTGCCGCGGGCTCCATTGTTGGAACGTACGCAGACGAGAACTCAATTTTCCACGGCTATTTGCTGACTCTCGGGCAGGGTACGACTACCACCAAGCTGACTTCCGCGCCGGCTTCCTCAGTGTATGGAGAACCGGTGACTCTGACCTCCAGGGTGTCCGCGGGCAGCAGCGCGCCCCCGGACGGAGAATCCGTCTGGTTCATGAACGGCAAAGCGGCGCTGGGAACCAAGCCATTGGCCGGCGGCTCAGCAAGCTTTACGACCACCGATCTGCCTGGAGGCACAAACTCAGTAACCGCGGTATACGCTGGCGATACAAACCTGTCTGGAAGCACCTCTGCGGTAGTCAGCCAGGCGGTTGCCAAGGCCAGTTCAAACACGAGTCTTGTCTCATCGCTCAATCCCGCAGGCTTTGCGCAATTCGTGGCCTTCACGGCCACGGTCAGCGGACAATATGGAGGCGTCGCGACCGGGTCTGTGACGTTCAAGAGCGGCACCGCCACACTGGGTGTCGAACCCATTTACCATGGCTCAGCCATCTTCGCCACCAGCGCTTTGGCGCTGGGCGGTTCCGCAATCACAGCGGTCTACGCCGGCGATGCAAACTTCACCGGGAGCACGTCGAATGCGGTGAGCCAGGTGGTAAGCCAGGCCGCGCCCACACTCACCTGGGCCACTCCCGCGGCCATCCCCTTTGGCATGCCGCTCAGCGCGGCACAGTTAGACGCGGTTGCATCGGTCCCGGGAACGTTCGTCTATTCTCCGGCTGCCGGAACCGTGCCCGGCATCGGGTCACAAAAACTCTCAGTCACCTTCACCCCGGCGAACGCCGCCGCATACACAGGGGCAACGGCGTCAGTGACGCTGGAGGTGAAAGCGGCGGCAGTCCACACACCCACGGTTGTCGTAACCCCGTCGTCAACCAGCATCACAACGATCCAAGTGTCGACGGTGACTGTTGACGTTCATTCGGGGAACTCAAGTTTCCTAGCGACCGGAGCGGTGGTCCTGACCGGCGGCGGCTACACTTCCGAGGCAATACCGCTCTCGGGCGGCAGCGCAACCTTTGGCATTCCCGCCGGTGCGCTCGCCGTCGGGCAGTATGTGCTAACTGCTACCTACACCCCCGACGCCGCCAGTTGGTTCACTCTAACAGGCGCCATGGGCACATCAGTCCAAGTCACTGTCACCAAGAGAAACACTCCGCCGGGAGCGGCGACAACCTTGACAATGACCTCCGGCGGGGCAGCCGTATCCACCGTCTCCGCAGGCAGCGTAGTCACGCTCACAGCAACGGTGAAGTCCGGCACCACCCCATTGACCACCGGCCTGGTCAATTTCTGCGATGCGACGGCGGCCTTCTGCACCGACATTCATTTGCTGGGAAGCGCCCAGTTGACCCACAGCGGAACGGCGTGGCTGAAATTGAGGCCGGGGGTTGGGAGCCATAGCCTCAAAGCAGTCTTCGCCGGCACCAAGGCCTATGCATCCGGCACCTCCGCGGCGGCTGCGCTCACTG